>Ga0247809_1000479_pt1 | contig 18767 bp, 18 predicted proteins | sample UWRJL104311B1_FD_180951 | JGI IMG/M metagenome (GOLD analysis project Ga0247809, IMG submission 180951) | Plant litter microbial communities from Arlington Agricultural Research Station in Wisconsin, United States - UWRJ-L104-311B-1 | ecosystem: Environmental > Terrestrial > Plant litter >...
CGCCCGGCACGGCCACGAGGAACGTCGAACCCCACCAGAAGTGCTCGAGCAGCAGCCCGCCGACGATCGGCCCGACTGCGGCGCCGGCCGAGAACCCGGTGGCCCAGACGGCGATCGCGAGCCGACGCTCGCGACGGTCGGTGAACGTGGTGCGCAGCAGCGACAGGGTCGACGGCATCAGCATGGCGCCGAAGAACCCGAGCAGCACGCGGGCGGCGATGAGCCAGCCGGCATCCGGCGCGAACGCCGCGAAGACCGAGACGACACCGAAACCGAGGGAGCCGATCATCAGCATGCGACGCCGCCCGAAGCGGTCGCCGAGGTTGCCCATCGCGACCAGCAGGCCGGCCAGCACGAGGGGGTAGGCGTCGACGATCCAGAGCTGGGCCGCGGCGGTCGGCCGGAGGTCGCGGGCGATGTGCGGCAGCGCGAAGCTCAGCACCGTGTTGTCGATCGACACGAGCAGCACGGGCAGCATGAGCACGGCGAGGGCGGCCCAGCGTCGGAACGTGGTGGGCGCGCGGGAGGTTTCTGTGGTGCTCATCTGCCCACTGTACCGTCTGGACGGTATGGTTGTCGCATGACGCAGAAGACTTCGGCAAGAGAGGGCGTGCTCGACGCGTTCGAACGCATCGTGAACGACCGCGGGGAGCGGGCGGCGACCCTCGACGCGGTGGCCGTCGAGGCCGGCGTCTCGAAGGGCGGCCTGCTCTACCACTTCGGATCGAAGAAAGACCTGGTCGACGGCGTGATCGACCGCATCACCGCCGCGGGCAGCGACTACGTCGAGCTGTTGAGGTCGTCACCGGAGGGTGTCGTCGGCAGCTTCATCCGCACGTCGGTCACTACGGGCACCCCGTTCGACAACTCGTACATCGCGCTCACCCGGCTCGCGCAGTCGGGGATCTACCCCGACGCGCGCGAGACCCTCGCCCGCATCGAGGCCGAGTGGTTCGCGCTCGTCGAAGCCGAGGTCGGCGACGCGGCGGTCGCGCGGGTCGTGTTGCTGGTGAGCGACGGGCTGTACTACAACTCGGCGCTCTTCCCGTCCGCGGCGGACGCAGCGACGGGGGCGGCACTCGACGACGTGGTGGGCGCGATCGGCGACCTCGTGCGTGCGCGCAGCGGGCCCGGACGGTCGACCCCCGTGGATTGAGCCTGTCGAAATCACGGGATTTCGACAGGCTCAATCCGCGACAGGGGGCTACTCGGTGATGTCGATCTCGCGCAGCAGGTCGGCGTCGATCGCGGTGCGTACGCTCTCGAGCAGTCCGTCGGGCGCGGGCGAGTCGACCGTCAGCACGCTGAGCGCCTGGCCGCCTGCCTCGCGGCGGGCGATCTGCATGCCCGCGATGTTGATCGACGCGTCGCCGAACTCCTTGCCGTAGACGGCGACGATTCCGGGACGGTCGGTGTAGACCATCACGATGAGGTGCTTCGCGAACGGCACCTCGACGTCGTAGCCGTTGATCTCGACGATCTTCTCGGTCTGCTTGGTGCCGGTGAGGGTTCCCGAGACCGATACCTGCGAGCCGTCGCTCAGGGCACCGCGGATGGTGAGCAGGTTGCGGTACTCCTCACTCTCCGACTCGGTGATGAGGCGCACGGTGACTCCGCGCTGCTCGGCGAGCAGGGGGGCGTTCACGTAGCTGACCGACTCGCTCACGATGTTCGAGAAGATGCCCTTGAGCGCGGCGAGCTTGAGCACGCTCACGTCGAACTCGGCGATCTCGCCGCGCACCTCGACGTCGATCGACGTGATGGGGCTGTCGGCGAGGCCGGAGAAGACCTGTCCGAGCTTCTCCATGAGCGGGATGCCCGGGCGCACGGTCGGGTCGATGACGCCGCCCGCGACGTTGACCGCGTCGGGCACCAGTTCGCCGCCGAGCGCGAGGCGCACCGAACGCGCGACGGAGACGCCGGCCTTCTCCTGGGCCTCGTCGGTCGACGCCCCGAGGTGCGGCGTCAGCACGATGTTCTCGAGCGTGAGCAGCGGCGAGTCGAGCGGCGGTTCGTTGACGAACACGTCGAGGCCGGCGCCGGCGATGCGGTGCGACTTGAGCGCGGCGTACAGCGCGTCTTCGTCGATGAGTCCGCCGCGGGCCACGTTGACGATGAACGCGGTCGACTTCATGAGGGCGAACTGCTCGGTCGAGATCATGCCGGTGGTCTCCGGCGTCTTCGGCATGTGGATGGTGATGAAGTCGCTCTGCGCGAGCAGCTCGTCGAGGGTGACGAGAGTGACGCCGAGCTGCTGGGCGCGGGCCGACGTGACGTAGGGGTCGAAGGCCACGACGTTCATGCCGAAGGCCTGGAGGCGCGCGGTGATGAGGGCGCCGATGCGGCCGAGGCCGATGATTCCGACGGTCTTCTCGTAGAGCTCGACGCCGGTGTACTTGCTGCGCTTCCAGGTACCGGCGGCGAGGCTCGCGTGCGCGGCCGGGATGAAGCGCGAGAGGCTGATGATGTGGCCGACGGTGAGCTCGGCCGCCGAGATGATGTTCGAGGTGGGCGCGTTGACGACCATGACGCCGGCGGTCGTGGCCGACTTGATGTCGACGTTGTCGAGCCCGACGCCCGCGCGCGCGATGACCTTGAGCTGCGGGGCGGCAGCGATGGCCTCCTCGTCGACCTTCGTCGCCGAGCGGATGAGGATGGCACTCGCGTCGGACAGCGCGGAGAGCAGGGCCGGGCGGTCGGTTCCGTCGACGTTGCGCACGTCGAAGTCGGGCCCGAGGGCCTCGACCGTTGCGGGGGACAGTTCTTCAGCAATCAGCACGATCGGCTTGGCCACGTAACACAGTCCTAACGGGTGCAATGGGAAAGGGGGAGCTGCTCGCGCAACCCGACGAGTCTACTGCGGGGCAGAATGGCTCCATGGGCGAAGCTGCGATCGACGTAACACAGGCATTCGTGGCGTGGATTCTCTTCGTGCTGTTCGTCGGAATGGGCATCAACCACTTCCGCCGCGGCCCCGCGAAGATCATGGCCGCCATGATCCCGCCGGGCATGCGCCGACGCGGGCTGCTGAAGCCCATCAACCTCGTCTATCTCACGGGCGTGTGCGAGGTGGTGGGAGGTGTTGGCCTGGTGATCCCGGCCACCAGGGTCGCGGCATCCATCGCTCTCATCGTCTTCTTGGTCGCCGTTTTCCCCGCCAATGCGTACGCATCGAAGCACAAGGAGACGTTCGGGCGTGGCGCGATCCCGTTCTGGCCGAGACTTGCTGGTCAGGCCGTACTTATCGCGCTCTTGGCACTGCTCGTTTTCTAGCCTTCCGGATGCGCCCGGAGCCGCGCGAATCGATGCCCGGCGCGGGCGTCTGCTACCGTCGGTCTAGGAAATGCACGTTTTCCACATCATCTTGGACGCGATACCTGCGGCCACCTGTCACGGTGGGACCGCCTGTTCGTACGGTGAGACTCTGAAGGCTGCGATCCCGAGATTGCGCCGGCACACGCCCCTAGGCGGTGCTCCGATCAGAGCAACCCGTCCTCAAGAACAGAGCACCCAGAGTCGGGGCCGCTGACGCGGTCTCTTTTTGGTGCGCCCGGGAGTACGCGTGAGCGAAATCACAGCAGAAACGATCCTGACGGCGAACGCCCTCAGCAAGTCATTCGGAAAGAACCACGCCGTCGTCGACGCGTCGTTCGAGGTGAAACGCGGCGAGATCTTCGTCGTCATGGGGCTGTCCGGTTCGGGCAAGTCGACCCTGATCCGCATGCTCAACGGCCTCTTGGAGCCGACGTCCGGCGGCGTCACCGTCGCCGGCACCACTATCTCCGGCCTCCCCGCCGCGAAGCTGCGCGAGGTACGCAAGCGCAGCGTGTCGATGGTGTTCCAGCACTTCGCGCTACTGCCGCACCGCACGGTGGTCGACAACGTCGCCTACGGCCTCGAGATCCAGGGCGTCGCGAAGGCGGAGCGCCTCGAGCGCGCCAACACGATCATCCGCCTCGTCGGCCTCGACGGCCGGCAGAACAGCCTGCCGTCGCAGCTCTCGGGCGGAATGCAGCAGCGCGTCGGCCTCGGCCGCGCCCTCGCGAGCGACACCGACATCCTGCTCATGGACGAGGCGTTCTCGGCGCTCGACCCGCTGATCCGCCGCGAGATGCAGGAGCAGCTCATCGAGTTGCAGCACGAGCTCGGCAAGACGATCATCTTCATCACCCACGACCTCAACGAGGCCATGTTCCTGGGCGACCGCATCGCGGTCATGCGCGACGGCAGCATCGTGCAGATCGGCACCCCGGAGGAGATCCTCACCGATCCGGCCAACGACTACGTCGCCCAGTTCGTGCAGGACGTCGACCGCGCCCGCGTGCTCACCGCCGCGAGCGTCATGGAGCCAGCGCGCTCGGTCGTCACCATCACCGCCGGCCCCCGCGCCGCGCTGCGAACCATGCGCGACCTGCAGTCGCAGGCCACCTTCGTGCTCGGCCGCGACCGCAGGTTCGCCGGCATCGTGCGCGACAAGGACGTGCTGCGCCAGGTCAAGCGAGGCGAGACAGATCTCCGCAGCATCCTGTTGGATGACGCGACCACCGTCACCTCCGACGTCGTGATCAGCGAACTCGTCGAGCTCTCCGTCGGCAGCGACCTCCCGATCGCCGTGCTCGACGACAAGGGGCGCCTCATCGGCGTCATCCCCCGGGTCACCCTCCTCGCCGCACTCGGCAATGTGACCACCGCGACGGGCGAGATCCCGCTGCCCGACCCGTCCGCCACGATCACCGTGAGCGAGATGACCGACACCCTGCTCGATCCCACCCTCGAAGGAGCAGACCGTTGAACGACTTCCGCATCCCCCTCGGCACTTGGGCCGAAGACATCATCGAATTCATCACCGACACGTTCGGGTTCCTCTTCGACTTCGTGGCGACGGTCGTCTCCGGCGCCTTCGACATCGTCGACGCGGTGCTGGCCACTCCCCCGTTCTGGGCCGTCATCATCGTGCTCGCGGTGCTCGCCTTCGCCGCCCGCGGTTGGAAGTTCGCCCTCGGCACGGTCGTCGGGCTCGGCATCATCGTCGGCGTCGACCAGTGGGAGAACGCGATGGACACCCTGGCCCTCGTGCTCGTCGCGAGCGTCATCGCCATCCTGATCGCCGTGCCGCTCGGAATCGCCGCGGCGAAGAACCGCACGACGTCGAACTTCCTGCGCCCCGTGCTCGACTTCACGCAGACGATGCCCGCCTTCGTCTACCTGATCCCCGCGCTCATCCTGTTCGGCATCGGCGTCGTGCCCGGCGTCGTCGCGACGATCATCTTCGCCGTGGCCCCCGGCGTGAGGCTCACCGAACTCGGTATCCGCGGCGTCGACAGCGAGGTGGTCGAGGCCGGCCAGGCGTTCGGCGCGTCGCCGTGGCGCATCCTCCGCCAGATCCAGCTGCCCCTCGCCCTGCCCAGCATCATGGCCGGCATCAACCAGGTCATCATGCTGTCGCTCTCCATGGTGGTCATCGCCGGCATGGTCGGCGCCGGCGGCCTCGGCCAGATCGTCGTCGGTGCGCTCAACCGCATCGACGTGGCCCTCGGCTTCGAGGCCGGCCTGTCGGTCGTGATCCTCGCGATCTTCCTCGACCGGCTCACCGCGTCGTTCGGTGCGGGCACGACCCCGCTCGGCCGCCTCGTGGCCCGACGCAGCCACGCCAAGACCGAGCGCGAAACAGCCGCCGACGTGGCGACCCCGACCGAGAAGCCCGTCGACCGCGAACTCGTCGACGCCTGACCCACCCTCTTGCGGGTGCGTTCGCACCCGCGACCCGGAGCCTCCGCTCCCGCATCTCCAATCACGGCCGTCCACAGCAGTCGGCCAAGAAAGGCAGAACATCGTGAAGAACCGCTATATCTCCTACATCGCCGCCGGCGCCGTCGGCATGCTCGCCCTCGCGGGCTGCACGTCCGGCCCCGCCGAGACCGTCGGCGACGGCAACAAAGACACCAAGAAGGTCAGCCTCGCCGTGTTCAACGGCTGGGACGAGGGCATCGCCGCGTCCGAGCTGTGGAAGGCCATCCTCGACGAGAAGGGCTACGACGTCGAGCTGTCGTACGCCGATGCCGCTCCCGTCTTCCTCGGCCTCTCCAAGGGCGACTACGACCTGACCATGGACGTGTGGCTGCCCGACACCCACGCCGCCTACCTCGACAAGTACGGCGACGACATCACCGACCTCGGCGCGTGGAACGAGGAGTCGAAGCTGACCGTCGCGGTCAACGCCGACGCCCCGATCGACTCCCTCGACGAGCTCGCCGACAACGCCGACCTGTTCGGCAACGAGATCATCGGCATCGAGCCGGGCGCCGGCCTCACCGCGGCGATGGAAGACCGCGTCATCCCGGGCTACGGCCTGGAGGACATGAAGTTCACGACCTCGTCGACCGCCGCCATGCTCTCGGCTCTCACCAAGGCGACCGACGCGGGCGACAACATCGTCGTCACCCTCTGGGAGCCGCACTGGGCCAACTCGGCGTTCCCGATCAAGACGCTCGACGACCCCGAGGGCACCCTCGCCGACCTCGAGAGCCTGCACTCCTTCGGCAAGGAAGGCTTCGCCGACGAGTACCCGCAGCTCGCCGAGTGGATGGACGACTTCGAGATGGATCTCGACACGCTCTACTCGCTCGAGCAGGCGATGTTCGTCGACTACGACGGTTCGGACTACGCACCCATCGTGAAGAAGTGGATGTCGGAGAACAAGGAGTACGTCGACTCGCTCACGAGCTAGTCGCACCGGCTAAACACCGGTTGGGCGCCACCTCGGGCGTCGGGCTGCAGCGCGCGCTGCAGCCCGACGCCCGGGATGGCGCCCTCCCGCGGTTAAGCGACGGCGAGCGCGTTGACGCTCAGGCTCAGCGCGGCCACGGCCACGAGGGCGAGCACGAAGATCAGCGTCTTGCCGAGCACGTTGTGGCGCAGCCCGACGAGGAACGCGATGCCGTAGGCCACGGGCGGGATCAGGATGCCGACCCAGATCAGCAGCCACGGCACCTCGCGGGCGCCGAGGCCCACGGACTCGAGCTGCGCGTAGAGCTGGGGCAGCTGGATCGCGTTTTCGATGGCCTCCCACAGGTCGTAGGCGAAGAACAGCCCGAACAGGGCGGCGATCGTCAGGGGAAGCCAGCCGAGCGGGCGCCGCTTCACGCCGGTGTTCTCGGCGGCGCGGGTCTCGGCAGTTCCGGCCTCGTGGGTGCCGGCCTCGTTCGTCGGCGGGCCGTCTACGGGATCGGTCACGTCACACCCCCATCACGAAAGGAACCGGAACCAGCAGCACGAGACCGAGCAGCAGCCAGAGCAGCCGGGCGATCGGCTTCGAGTTGCGCGTGAGCGCGAAGACGACGCCGAACCAGACCGGCGCCGCGGCGACGGCCAGGATCTGCCCGAGGCCGGTCATGAACGTGCCCAGCGCGCTCGGGTCGACGTAGCTGCTGCGGCGCACGCTCGTGAACCATCCGACGGCGTAGAGGAAGAAGACGCCCGCGAGGATGCCGTAGCTCACGAGCAGGAAAGAGCTCGTCGGAACGGGGGCATCGGATGCCGCGTCGGCGGCGTCTGCGGCGGGCAGCCGTGTGTCGGGCAGCGAGGGCGCGACCGCCTTCGCAGCGCGGGCAGGGCGGCCGGGCTTCGCGGCCTTCGTCGGCTTGGCGCGCAGCGGCGCCGGTCCGGCCACGTGGCTCGCGTCGCGCTCCCCGTCCCAGTTGAGCGCTTCGTCGGACGCGTCGAGCTCGTCGTCGTCTCCGGGCGCGGAGCCGCCGGGCACATCAGAGGTCATGCCGAAACCCTACCCGCTCGCCGCTGGGCCTCCCCGGCGGGCTGCGCCGAGCTCGACTGGCGCGCGGCCTCCCCGCCGTCAATGGCAGCGCGCCGTTACACGCGCGTCACACGGATGGGGTTGACTCGAAGCACCATGGATCTCATCACAGTGCGCGAAACCCGGGTGGCCCGCACCCGCGACGACGTGTCGTTCGCGCCCGGCGAGCAGCCCCTCGGCGGCGGCACCTGGCTGTTCTCCGAAGAGCAGCCCGGCCTCACCGGGCTCGTCGACCTCACCGCGCTCGGCTGGCAGCCCGTGGTCGAGACCGACGCCGGGCTCAGCATCGCCGCGACCTGCACGATCGCCGAGTTGGCGCGCATCCCGGCGCGTGACGACTGGCCGGCGCATCCGTTGTTCGCGCAGACGGCGAACTCTCTGCTCGCGAGCTTCAAGATCTGGAACATCGCCACGGTCGGCGGCAACATCTGCACGTCGTTGCCCGCGGGACCGATGACCTCGCTCGCTGCGGCCTTGGATGCCACGGCCGTCGTCTGGGCGACCGACGGCACCGACCGCCGCCTCCCGGTCGCCGACCTCGTCACGGGAGACCGGCAGAACCTGCTGCTACACGGCGAGGTGCTGCGCGCCGTCGAGATCCCGGCCGCGAGCCTCGAGGCACGCACCGGGTTCCGGCGCATCGCCCTCTCTCCCCTCGGCCGCACGGGCACGCTCGTGATCGCGCGGCTCGACGCCTCGGGCGAGGCGGTCTTCACCGTGACGGGCGGCACGACCCGCCCGCGCGTGCTGCGTTTCGACGGCCTCCCGTCGTCTGCCGAGCTCGCCGGTGCGGTCGGCGGCATCGGCGAATGGTTCACCGACGCGCACGGCGCGGCCGACTGGCGCCGCGCGATGAGCGTGCTGTTCGCCGACGAGCTGCGCGAGGAGCTGGCCGCATGAGGTTCGAGATCAACGGCGAGAGCGTCGACGCGCAGCCGCAACCGGGCCAGGTGCTGCGCACCCTGCTGCGCGACCTCGAACACTTCGAGGTCAAGAAGGGCTGCGACGCGGGCGACTGCGGCGCGTGCTCCGTGCTGCTCGACGGCGACCCCATCCACTCCTGCATCTATCCCGCACACCGCCTCGAGGGCGCCCACGTCACGACCGTCGCGGGCCTGGGCACGCCAGAACACCCGCATCCGATGCAGCAGAGTTTCGTCGACGCCGCGGGATTCCAGTGCGGATTCTGCACCGCCGGCATGATCGTCACGGCGTCCACCTTCACCGAAGAGGACAAGCTCGACCTGCCCCGCATGCTCAAGGGCAACCTGTGCCGCTGCACCGGCTACCGCGCCATCGGCGACGCGATCTGCGGCGTCAGCAACACCGAGCTGGCCCCGGCGGGCGACGCAGCCGGCCGTTCGGTGCGCGCCCCCGCGGCCATGCGGGTCGCCACGGGCACCGAGCCGTACACGCTCGACGCGCCTCCCCCCGAAGGCACCACCGCCGTGCTGCACCTCGCGGTGCTGAAGAGCCCGCACGCCCACGCGCGCATCCTGGCGATCGACACGTCGCGCGCGCTGGCCCTCCCCGGCGTGCACGCGGTGCTCACCCACCGCGACTCCCCCGCCACACTGTTCTCGACCGGGCGACACGAGATGCGCACCGACGACCCCGACGACACCATGGTGTTCGACACCGTGCTGCGCTTCCGCGGACAGCGGGTCGCTGCCGTCGTCGCGGACACCGTCGCGATAGCCCAGCTCGCGCTCGAACTGGTCGACGTCGACTACGAGCTGCTTCCCGCCGTGTTCGATCCGGATGCGGCCCGCCGCCACGGCGCCCCGCTGCTGCACCCGGAGAAGGGTGTCGAGAGCCGCATCTCCGAACCGCGGCGCAACGTGCTCGCGCAGCTGCACGACGAGATGGGCGACGTCGACGCCGCGCTCGCGGCGGCCGACGCCGTCGTGAGCGGCACCTGGCAGACGCAGCGGGTGAGTCACGCCGCGCTCGAGACGCACGCCACACGCGGCTGGATCTCCGGCGACGGCCGACTCGTGCTGCGCACCAGCTCGCAGGTGCCGTTCCTCGTGCGCGACGAGCTGTGCCACATCTTCGGGCTCGACCCGGAGAGCGTGCGCGTGTTCACGGCGCGCGTCGGCGGGGGCTTCGGTGGCAAGCAGGAGCTGTTCACCGAAGACCTCGTGACGCTCGCGGTGCTCGCCACCAGGCGGCCCGTGCAGTACGAATTCACCCGCGGCGACGAGTTCACGGTGGCGTCTCCGCGACATCCGATGCGCCTGTCGGTCACCCTCGGCGCCACGAGCGACGGCGTTCTCACGGCCATGGCGGTCGACGAACTCATGGACACGGGCGCCTACGGCAACCACGGTGTCGGCGTCATGTTCCACAGCCTGAGCGAGTCGCTCGCCGTGTACCGCTGCGCGAACAAGCGGGTCGACGCCGAGTCGGTGTACACCAACAACCTGCCGTCGGGGGCGTTCCGCGGCTACGGGCTCGGCCAGGTGATCTACGCGGTCGAGTCGGCGATGGACGACCTCGCCCGCGAGCTCGGCATCGACCCGTTCGAGCTGCGACGGCGGAATGTGATCGTGCCGGGCGACGCGATGGTCGTCACCGACCCGCACGAGCAGACCGACCTCGTGGTCGGCAGCTACGGGCTCGACCAGTGCCTCGACCTCGTCGACGACGCCCTCGCCCGCGGCAACGGCGTCGAGGCGCCGACCGGCCCGACATGGGTGCAGGGCAGCGGAATGGGCATCGCGATGATCGCGACGGTTCCGCCGCGCGGCCACTTCGCCGACACCTCGGTCGCGCTGCTGCCCGACGGCGGCTACGAGATCGCGGTCGGCACGGCCGAGTTCGGCAACGGCACCACCACGGTGCACACCCAGCTGGTCGCTACCGCGCTCGCCACGACGGTCGACCGGGTGGGCATCCGGCAGTCCGACACCGACGTGGCGCGCTACGACACGGGCGCCTTCGGGTCGGCGGGAGTCGTCGTCGCGGGCAAGGCGCTGCTCGCCGCGTCGATGAAGCTCGCGTCGATGATGATCGAGCGTGCATCGGCCGTGTCGGGCGCCGCGGGGGTGCGCACGGTGGTCGCCGGCGGCGTGCTCGTGGGCGACACGTTCGTCGCGGCATCCGATCTGCTCGCCTCGGGCCCGCTCATCGCCGACGGCAGCCACGACGGCACCCCGCGGTCGGTCGCGTTCAACGTGCACGGCTTCCGGGTCGCGGTCGACCGGGCGACCGGCGAGGTGCGCATCCTGCAGTCGGTGCAGGCGGCGGACGCCGGAACCGTGCTCAACCCCGAGCAGCTGCGCGGCCAGGTCGAGGGCGGCACCGCCCAGGCGATCGGCACCGCGCTCTACGAGGAGATGCTGCTCGACGGCGAGGGTCGGGTCACGACCACGGCGCTGCGCAACTATCACGTGCCCCAGTTCGCCGACGTGCCGCGCACCGAGGTGTACTTCGCGTCGACGCACGACGACATGGGCCCGCTCGGGGCGAAGTCGATGAGCGAGGCGCCCTACAACCCGGTCGCGCCCGCGCTGGCCAACGCCATCCGCGACGCGATCGGCGTGCGTCCGATGGAGCTGCCGATGTCGCGCGACCGGCTGTGGCGGCTGCTCAACCGGCCGGCGGGGTAAGCAGGGGCGCCCCGCGGCCGATCAGCGGATGTCGCCGAACAGGGGCGTCTCGGGTGCCTTCTTGCCCGTCTCGCTCTCCCACGCCTCGAGCTGCTGCGCGAGCGCCTTCGCGAGCTCGAATACCTGCTCCGGGGGGATGCGGATGCGGCTGACGACCTGCCCGGGCACGAGGATCGACTCCGCGCCAGTCTCGGCGTCGACGGTCGGCTGCGGCGGCTGGGTCAGCGCCACGAAGTCCATCACGAACACGTTCGGGGTGTGCCAGACGCTCGCGAAGTCCGCGAACAGGCCGGCGACGGCGGTCGGCGGCAGGTCGATCTTGAACGTCCGCTTGGTCTCGTTTTCAGGCATGCGGTCAGTCTAGGAGGGCAGACGATCTCCTCGGATCATGGATGCTGCCGCTGCCGTCGCGCAGAGGACCTCCCGCGCCTCCCGTGCGCGAGGCCATCACCTCCGCGAGGATCGAGATCGCGGTCTCCTCGGGCGTGCTCGCGCCGAGGTCGAGCCCGATCGGCGAGTGCAGCCGCCCGATCAGGTCGTCGCCGACGCCGCGGTCGCGCAGCGAGGCGATGCGCCGGTCGTGGGTGCGGCGCGACCCCATCGCCCCCACGAACGCGACCGGGAGCGCGAGCGCCTGGGCGATGATCTCGGCGTCGAAGCGGTCGTCGTGGGCGAGCACGCAGACGACCGTGCGCTCGTCGACGTCCTGCCCGGCGAGCCACGTGGTCGGCCACTGCACCACGACCTCGGCCGTCGGGAAACGCTCGGCGGTCGCGAACAGGGCACGCGGGTCGCACACCGTCACGCGGTAGCCCACGACGGTCGCCGCCGCGGCGAGCGCGGCCGAGAACTCCATCGCACCGAACACGATCATGCGCGGGCGGGTCGTGGCCACCTCGAAGAACACCTCGACCGGTTCGCCGTCGCAGTCGACGGTGCTGAGCGCGGATTCGCCGAGCGAGACGCGGGCGGTCAACTCGGCGCGGATGCGGTTGTCGTGGCGGTCGGCGTCTCCCGCGAGCACCGTGGCGAGGCCGGCGGGGCGGCCGGACGCTGCCGCGCGCAGCGCCTCCTCCGCGGCGTCGTCGAGCCGCGCGACGTGAATGCGCAACTGGCCCCCGCACGTGAGACCCACCGAGAACGCGGTCTCGTCGCTCACGCCGTACTCGACCGTGCGCGGCTCGCCGTCGGCGAGCACGAGCTCCGCGACATCCACCACCGCTCCCTCGACGCAGCCGCCCGCGATCGACCCGATCACGCTGGTGCCGTCGAAAGCCATCGAAGTGCCGACGGTGCGGGGTGCGCTGCCGTCGATCGACACGGCCGTGGCGACGGCGAGCGTGCGCCCGGCATCCAGGGCGGCGACGAGCCGGTCGGCGATCTCGAACATGCGTCCAGCCTGACACACGGCGACATCGCCGTCAGCGTGGTGCGTGCCGTTATAGTCTCCGCATGACCTACCCGCCCGAACCCTGGTATCTCGGCGGGTCGCTGCTCGTCTCCCTATTCCGCGTGCCCGCGTCGGCGCTGCCCGCGGCGAGCGCGCCGCTCTCCGCGCGCGGGCACGCCGTCGTCGGCGTCGCGTTCGCCCGCTACGGGCCGGGCGGCGTGCTCAGCTACGACGAGCTGCTCGTCGCGACGCCCACGCTGCACCGCGGCCGCCCACGCGTCACCATCCCGCAGATCTGGGTCGACAGCGCGGAGTCGCTCGAGGGCGGGCGGGCGCTGTGGGGAATCCCCAAGCAGATCGCGGTCTTCCGGCGCGCAGGGACGACGGATGCGGCATCCGTCTCGATGTCCACCGACACAGGTCCCGTCGCGGGCCTGCGCTCGCGGGTCGGGCGCGCGCTCGTTCCCGGCATGCGCCAGCTGCCGCTGCCGATCGTGCAGCGCGACGGCGGCCGCGCGATCGTGTCGCACAACCGCGTGATCGGCAGGGTGCGTTCGCTGCGCACCCGCTGGACTTTCGCCGCCGACGGCCCGCTCGGCTACCTGCACGGCCGCCGGCCGCTCGCGAGCGTCGCGCTCACCGACGCCTCGATCGTGTTCGGGATGGACGTGCGCCGGTGAAGCCCGTCGCCGTCGTCACGGGCGCCGCCCGCGGCATCGGCAAGGCGATCGCGCGCGACCTGCTCGCCCGCGGCTACCGCGTGGTGATCGGCGACCTCGACCTCGCCGCGACCGAGGCGACGGCCGCGGAACTGGGCGGACCGGGCGGCGACGCGACCGGCGTGCGGCTCGACGTCACCGACCACGATCTGCTCGCCTCCGTAGTGCGACAGGTCGAGGCGACGGTCGGGCCGATCGCGGTCTGGGTGAACAACGCCGGCATCATGCCCACCGGCACCTTCCAGAGCCAGCGCCGCGAGTTGGTCGACACGATCATCGAGGTCGACCTGCGTGCGCTGGTGGATGCCACGGGGCTGGTGCTACCCGCCATGCTCGCGCGCGGCAGCGGTGCGATCGTCAACATCGCGAGCGCGACCGGCACGAAGCCGCTCGCCGGCCTCGCGGTCTACTCGGGCACGAAGGCGGCCGTGGTCGGTTTCAGCGACGCCCTGCGCCGCGAGCTGCGCGGCACGGGGGTGCACGTGTCGGTGATCCTGCCCAACCTGGTGTCGACGGCCATGGGCGCCGGCATCACCGCCCCGACGGGGTTCGGGGCGGTGACGCCGGAGAGCGTGAGCCGGGCCGCGGTGCGGGCGATCGAACGGCACCGCTTCGCGACCTACGTGCCCGCGTATCTCGGGCCGCTGCTGCGGGTGTCGCGGCTGCTGCCGACCGGCGCGCAGGACTGGCTCGACGACCGGCTCGGCACCGACCGCATCGGGCTCGGCGGCGATCCGGAGGAGCGCGCCAGGTACCTCGACGGGTTGCCACCCGCGTCGACAGGCTCAGCGGACGGTCGCTGAGCCTGCCGCAGAGCGCTACTTCGCGAGGAAGCCCAGCAGAACCTCGTTGACCTCGTCGGCGTGGGTCCAGAGGAAGCCGTGCGGGGCGCCCTCGATCTCGACGTACTCGCTTTCGGGGAACGCCGCGTGGAACGGGCGTCCGCTCGAGTCGATCGGAAGGATCCGGTCTTCGGTGCCCTGCACGATGATGCTCGTGACGCCGGACGCGCGCACCTTGGCGACGTCGTCGCGGAAGTCCTCGATCCAGCTCGGCACCACCGCGTAGGCGGCGAGCGGCGCGCTGTTCGTGGCGGTGTTCCAGCTCGCGGTCACGGCCTCCTGGCTGATGCGCTTGCCGAGGTTCTCGTCGAGGTTGTAGAAGTTCTCGTAGAAGCCGGTGAACCAGGCGAAGCGGTCGGCCTTGGCGGAGGCGGCGATGCCGTCGAAGACCTCGCCGTCGACGCCGGTGGGGTTGTCGTCGGTCTTGAGCAGGAAGGGCTCGAGCGGGGCGAGGAAGGCGACCTTCGCAATGCGGTCGGTTCCGTAGGTCGCGACGTAGCGGCCCACCTCCCCCGTGCCCATCGAGAAGCCGACGAGCACGACGTCGGTGAGGTCGAGGGTGGTCAGCACGGCGTCGAGGTCGGCGGCGAAGGTGTCGTAGTCGTAGCCGACGGTGGGCTGGCTCGATTTGCCGAATCCGCGGCGGTCGTAGGTGATCACCCGGTAGCCGGCGTCGAGGATCTCGCGCTGCTGGCGCTCCCACGACGTGCCGTCGAGCGGGTAGCCGTGGATGAGCACTACCGGCTGCCCCGAGCCGTGGTCTTCGTAGTGGAGGTCGATCGACGTGGAGTTCTCGGTCCCGACGGTGATGACTGACATGCTGTCTCCCTTTGTTTCGTACGGCTGAGAACGAGCGTTCTCAGTTCGTGCTGCCTATACTAGAGAACGCTGGTTCTCAGCGCAAGACGGGTACGAGGGACGATGGATACAACGGATCGCGAACGGGTGGTGAACGCCGCCGACCGCCTCTTCTACGGCCGCGGCATCCAATCGGTGGGGATGGACGAGATCCGCCAGGAGTCCGGCGTGCCGCTCAAGCGCATCTACGCGGTGTTCCCGTCGAAGCAGGCGCTCGTCGCCGAGGTTCTGCGCGGGCGCAACGCGGCCTGGACCACAGGCATCCGGGCGGTGGCGGGCACGGTCGACTCCCCGCGCGAGAAGCTGCTGGCGATCTATGACTTCCTCTCGGCGTGGTTCGCCGAAGACGACTTCCGCGGCTGCGCGTTCATCAACTCGTTCGGCGAACTCGGCGCCACGGCGCCGGCGGTGGCCGAGGCCGCCCGCTCGCACAAGCACTCGTTCCAGGACTATGTGGCCGACCTCGTCGCCCAGTTCGACGGGCCTCCCGCGCTCGCCCGCCAGCTCGCCCTGCTCGCCGAGGGCGCGCAGACCACCGCCGCCATCGCGCAGAGCGCCGAGGCCGCGACCGACGCGCGCGCCGCGGCGACCGTGCTGCTCGACGCGGCCGGGGCCAGGTGAGCGCGGCACAGCCGGTCGCGCGCCGCAGCCACTTCGTCGATCTCACCCCCTTCCGCCGCAGCCCCGCGTTCTTCCGGCTATGGCTCGGCACCGGCATCGCGGCGATCGGCGGCCAGATGACCGTCGTGGCGGTCGGTCTGCACATCTACGACCTCACCGGATCGACGGGCGCCGTCGCCCTGGTCGGGGTGATCGGCCTGCTCCCGATGATCGTCGCCGGACTGTACGGCGGCGTGCTCGCCGACACCTTCGACCGGCGGCGGGTGGCCATCCTCGCCGAGAGCGCGGCCTGGCTGTCGGTGCTCGGGCTCGCCGCGCTCGCCTGGCTGCACATCGACGTGCTGTGGTTCTACTACGTGCTGACCACCCTCACCGCCGTGGCGACGACCATCGTCGGGGCGACCAGGGCGGCGATCGTGCCGCGCCTCGTCGACAGGGAACTGCTGCCCGCGGCATCCGCTCTCGGCGGCATCAGCATGGGCATCTCGATCACCGTCGGCCCGGCGCTCGCCGGCGTGCTCGTGGCCGGCGTCGGCATCCAGTGGACCTACACGGTCGACGCCGTGCTGTTCCTCGCCGCGTTCACCGGCATCGTCACGCTGCCGCCGATCCGGCCGGAGGGCGGCGGCACCACGCGCGGCATCCCCGCGCTCGTCGAGGGCATCGCATTCCTGCGGCACGCGCCGAACATCCGCCTCGGCTTCGTCATCGACATCGTGGCCATGACCTTCGGCATGGCCCGTGTGCTCTATCCCGCGGTCGGCGCGCTCGCGATCGGCGGCGGTGCGGTGACGGTCGGCATCCTGTTCGCGGCCGGCGCCGTCGGCACCCTGCTCAGCTCGCTGCTCTCCGGCCGGCTCGGCCACGTGCGCAGGCAGGGGCTCGCCATCCGCAACGCGGTGCTCGCATACGGCGGTTTCATGCTCGCCTTCGGCCTCGTGCTGCTGCCGCTCGGAACCCGGCAGGGCGGCTCGATCACCGACTCGCTCGCGAGCGCGAACCTGCCCGCCCTCGCCCTCGCCGCGATCGCCCTGGCCGGAGCGGGCGCCGCCGACAACATCAGCTCGGTCTTCCGCAACACGATGATGCAGTCGGCCGTTCCCGACGCGATGCGCGGACGCACGCAGGGCATCTTCACCGTGGTCGTCACCGGCGGACCACGCATCGGCGACGCATTCGTCGGCCTCGTCGTGCTCAGCACGCTGCTCTGGCTGCCGTCGGTGCTCGGCGGCGTGCTCATCGTCGCGGTCGTGGCCGTGCTCGTGCGGCTGAGCCCGTCGTTCCGCGGCTATGACGCGCTCGACCCCCGGCCGTAGAACCCCGTGGTCCGCGGCATCCGCAAGACCTAGAGCGGCTATTCCGCGGCGCAATATCCTGCTCTCGAGACAAGCACCTCCCCCTCGATGAAGAGACCCAGGAGTCCACCCGTGAAGAAATCCGCCCTCGCTCCAGCCTGCGCCGCCGCTCTCGCGGTGGCGCTCCTCGCCCCGGCCTCGATGGCCTCGGCCGACTCCGGCCACAACCCGGTGATCGTGCCCGGCACCCCGTCGGTGCTGGCCGCCGTGGAGGGAGCCAACAGCGTGGATGTCGCGCCCGACGGCACCGCCTACGTCACCCAGTTCTACGCCAACAACGCGGTGAAGATCGCTCCGGGCGGCGCGAAGACCGTGCTCGCGCAGGGCGGCAGCGGGGCGGCGGGAGCCGTGTCGCAGCGGGGTGGCACCGTCTACCTCGGGCAGACCGACTTCGACGTGCGCTGGGGAGAGCAACGCCCGTCGGTCATCACCGCGGTCGCACCGAACGGCACCGCCACCCGGCTCGCCGACCTCGAGACGTGGCTGAACACCCACGGCCGCGACGGCGCGAACAGCTACGGCTTCATCTCGCTGCCCGCGGGCTGCGCCGACCAGTTCCAGAACGACCGCTTCTCGATGCCGCCGACGCGGCACGGCTCCGACCTATCATTGCCCCGCGCTTCCGTCGCCACGCCGCAGGGCCTCTACGTTGCCGACTTCGCGAGCAACGTCGTGCTGCGCGTCGGCTACGACGGCACCGTGTCGACGGTGGCGGTGCTGCCCGCCCAGAACCCCGTGGTGATCACCGCCCCGGCGCCGTCCGGCTGGAACATCCCCGACTGCGCGATCGGCATCAAGTACGTGGCGCCCGCCAACCCGACGGGCATCACGATGGGCCCGGACGGCAACCTGTACGTGACGACGTGGGCGGGGGCGACGGACGGGCTGTCGACGACCCAGGGCGGCATCTACCGCATCAACCCCACCACGGGCGCGTACACCCGCATCATCGGCGGGCTGAGCAACCCGACCGGCATCAGTGCCTCGCCGTCGGGCACCCTGTACGTGTCGGAGGCAACGGGCGGCACGGATGGCGCGGGCCGCATCTCGGTGGTGCGGGTGAACGCCCAGATCGCGCGTCCTGTCGTCGACTTCCCGGCACCCCAGTCGATCCGGTTCGTGCGCGACAAGCTGTACGTGACGACGAGCACCTCGGTGCAGGTCGTCCCGCTCAGCTACCGCTGACCGGGCGGGCATGCGCCGAGCGGGTACCGTAAGGCGCATGCCCGAAACCTTCGACCTCGTCGTGCGCGGCACCTTCGTGCTCATCGGCGGCAACTGGCGTGCGGCCGACGTCGGAATACGCGACGGCGTCATCGCCGCCGTCAGCGCCGCGCACCTCGACGGCGCGCGGGTGCTTACCCTCGCCGACGACGAGGTGCTGCTGCCGGGCCTCGTCGACACCCACGTTCACGTCAACGAACCGGGCCGCACCGAGTGGGAGGGCTTCGCGAGCGCCACGCGCGCAGCGGCCGCCGGCGGAGTGACGACGATCGTCGACATGCCGCTCAACAGCATCCCCGCCACCATTAGCGTCGCGGCGCTCGACGAGAAACGC
>Ga0247809_1000480_pt1 | contig 18759 bp, 14 predicted proteins | sample UWRJL104311B1_FD_180951 | JGI IMG/M metagenome (GOLD analysis project Ga0247809, IMG submission 180951) | Plant litter microbial communities from Arlington Agricultural Research Station in Wisconsin, United States - UWRJ-L104-311B-1 | ecosystem: Environmental > Terrestrial > Plant litter >...
TTAGAAACAACTAAAAAAGATTGGTTAAAGTATTCCCTTTACGAAAAAGGACTGGCTGCTTTAACTCTAAATCGTTTTGGAGAAAGCGAGTCGGCTAAAAAAATTATCGAAAGCCTAAAAGAAACGTCATCAAATAATGTAGATTGGGGAATGTACTGGATCGCAAATAAAGCAGGTTGGTATTGGTATCAGGCACCCATAGAAACTCAGGCTTTATTGATTGAGGCTTTCGCCGAAGTGACTCACGATATCAAATCTGTGGATGCAATGAAAGTTTGGTTGTTAAAAAACAAACAGACCAAAAACTGGCCAACAACAAAATCTACAACAGAAGCTGTTTATGCTTTATTGATGCAAGGTAATGACTGGTTAAGCGTGAAAGACAATACTATCATCAAAATTGGAAACGAAAAAATCTTAACCAAAAAATTAGCCGAAAACGAAAAAGAAGCTGAAACCGGCTATATTAAACTGAATTGGAAAGCCGATGAAGTCAAAAAAGAAATGGCTTCAATAAGTATTCAAAACAAATCTAAAGTTCCCGGATTTGGCGGCGTTTATTGGCAATATTTTGAAGAATTGGATAAAATCAAAACCAATTCGGGCGCAGTTTTATCAGTTTCGAAAGAATTGTATTTAAAGAAGACTTCACTAAAAGGCGACCAATTAGAACGAATTACAAACAAAAACTCTTTACAAACAGGAGATTTAGTTACGGTAAGACTAATTATAAAATCTAAAGAAGACATGGAATTTGTGCATTTAAAAGATATGCGCGCTTCTTGCTTTGAACCTGTAAATGTACTTTCTGAATATCAATACAAAAATGGTTTAGGATATTATATGAGCACAAAAGATGCTGCAACGCATTTCTTTTTTGACCAGATCAACAAAGGAACTTATGTAATAGAATATGATATAAGAGTAAACAACAGCGGTGAATTCTCGAACGGAATTACCACAATTGAAAGTATGTATGCTCCGGAATTTGCCAGTCATACAAAAGGAATTCGGGTAAAAGTTCAATAAAATTTCAAAAAATAGCCACGAATTCACGAATTAATTAAAATAAAAATTCGTGAATTCGTGGCGGAAAAAATTACCACAAAAAAAGCCGACAGATTTTAAATCTGTCGGCTTTAATTTTAGAAATAAAACAAACTATTTTGCAATAGTCAATTCATCAATAATATTTTTAGCTCCAGCGTATTTGTCGATAATCCAAAGTACATAACGAATATCTACGTTGATTGTTCTTTGTAATTTAGGATCAAAAATAACATCTCCTGCCATTGCTTCAATGTTTCCGTCAAAAGCAATACCAATTAATTCTCCTTTTCCGTTAAGAACTGGTGAACCAGAGTTCCCTCCTGTAATATCATTATCTGTCAGGAAGTTTACAGGCATATATCCAGCTTTGTCAGCATATTGTCCGTAATCTTTTTTCTTGTTCAATTCTAACAAACGTTTTGGTAAATCAAATTCCTGATCTCCTGCTTTGTATTTTTTCACCATACTTTCCATAGTAGTATAGTTATTAATTGTAGCATCGTTTCTAGGATCTGCAGGTAATGCACGAACTTTTCCGTAAGTCAGTCTCAAAGTAGAGTTTGCATCAGGGTATTGAATCGTGTTTAATTTTGACTCTCTTAACCCTTCAACCAATTCGCGGAAAGCAGTTGCGAAACCATCATCAGCTTTAGCCTGATCATCTGTTTTAGCACGGTATTTTGTCATCAAATCATTAGAAATAATGTACAAAGGATCATGTACAATTGCTAATGGTTTTGGATTAGCCATAAATGCTAATACTTTTTCTTTAGTTGTAAAGTAACTAACCTCAGTTGCTTTTGCAACATCTGCAGTAAAATCACCCTTATTTTCTGATTTCATTTTAGCTACTTGTGTACCTAAACCATATTCAGCACCTTTAGAAGTGTACAAGTTCAATTGTGCAGCAAATATATCTTTTTCAAGGGGCGCATAAAACTCACCATAAATGTTATCGATCATAGCATTGATCTTAGGTAACATCTCTGCTTTTTTAGCATCATTTTCATTATAATAAGCAATCAATGCATTTCCTAAGTTTGCTGGTCCTGCAGCATAACTTGACGTACGCAAAAGCTGCATTAAGTAATTATCATGAGTTGCTTTTAAATTTGTAGATCTGTAATACTCATTAATAGTAGGAATTACATTTTCGTACTTTTCTTTATTAGCCGGTTTAGTTGCCCATTCGTAGAATTTATCTTCCTGTGCGGCTTTAACATCTACCGTTCCGGCTTTTGTTAAGGCATCAATCATTCCCTGACGGTTTTTCCAGTAGTTGGCAGTCGAAGCATATTTAGACGCATATTGCAAACGAACTGTTGCATCTTTGTCCATATATTTTTTCATTACATCCATTCCGGTTTTAGCACCTTCAACCCATGCAGGATATGCATATTTTATGTTTTGCTCGATTCCTCCGGCTGGCATCCAACGGTTTGTTCTTCCCGGATATCCTAAAATCATAGCAAAATCATTTTCCTTAACTCCTTTTATACTTACAGGTAAGTAATGTTTAGGCTGTAAAGGCACATTGTCTTTTGAGTAAGTCGCAGGATTTCCGTCTTTATCAGCGTATACTCTAAACATAGAGAAATCTCCTGTTTGACGCGGCCATTCCCAGTTATCAGTATCTCCACCAAATTTACCAACACTTTCCGGAGGTGTTCCTACTAAGCGAACATCGGTATAATCCTGATATACGAAATAGTAATATTCATTTCCCTGAAAGAAAGGACGAACAGAAACGGTATATTTTCCTCCTTCGTTATTTTCTTTTTCAATCAAATTGATTTCCTGCTGAATGATTTTATTTCTTTCAGTCTCTGTCATTTTATCATTTACTTTAGACAAAATTCTTTTAGAAACGTCATCCATACGAACAAAGAAACGAACGTATAACGATTTTGGCTTCATTTCCTCACTTTTTGTTTTTGCCCAGAAACCATCTTTCAGATAATTTTGTTCGGCTGTAGAAAGTTCTGCAATTGCATTATATCCACAGTGGTGATTTGTTAAAACCAATCCGTTTTTAGAAACAATCTCAGCAGTACAACCTCCGTTAAACTGTACAATTGCATCTTTCAAACTATGATGATTAATGCTATAAATTTCTTCGGCTGTAAGCTGCAAGCCCATTTTTTCCATATCTCTATGGTTCAATCTTTCGATAAACATCAAAAACCACATTCCTTCATCAGCTTTTACAGGAAAAGCCATTAAGCACATGGTTAAGAATAAAATTATTTTTTTCATATTATTTTGTTTAAGTGATGCGAATATAAGTCATTTTCATAATTATATCATCCGAAGTAGGATCAAAAATAAATATGCTCACCTATTTTTAAGATTTTATTACGAAATTAACATTTTGCACAATAAAAAAGGTGTCCTATTACAGAACACCTTTTTTGTATAAAACTATTATTTTTACTATTCGTTTAACATCTTCCAAAGTTTATCTTTCAAATCCGTTAGCCCTTGTTGAGCAACTGATGAAATAAACATATAAGGAATGTCTTTGAAAGCAATATCTAATTCAGTCTTTAATTCAGCTTTAAGTTCGTCATCCAGCATATCGCATTTTGAGATTACTAAAAGACGTTCCTTATCTAACATTTCAGGATTGTATTTCGTTAATTCGTTAACCAAAATATCATATTCCCCTTTAATGTCCGGCGTATCAACAGGAACTAAAAACAACAATGTCGAGTTACGCTCGATATGACGCAGAAAGTAATGTCCTAAACCTTTTCCTTCAGCAGCACCTTCAATAATTCCCGGAATATCTGCAATTACAAAAGACTGAAAATCTCTGTAAGCTACAATTCCTAAGTTTGGTTTTAAGGTAGTAAAAGGATAGTCCGCAATTTTTGGTTTTGCAGAAGTCAATACAGATAATAACGTTGATTTTCCTGCATTAGGAAAACCTACTAAACCTACATCGGCTAAAACTTTAAGTTCTAAAATTACATCCATTTCTACACCCGGTAAACCTGGTTGTGCGTAACGTGGTGTTTGATTTGTTGAACTTCTAAAGTGCCAGTTACCTAAACCGCCTTTTCCTCCTTTTGAAAGGATTCTTTTTTCACCATCTTCGGTAATTTCGAACAAGGTTTCTCCGGTTTCTTTATCTTTTACGACAGTTCCTAAAGGTACTTCGATAAATTTATCTTCTCCATCAGCACCTGTACTACGATCTCCACCTCCATCTCCACCGTGACCAGCTTTGATATGACGGGCAAATTTTAGGTGAAATAATGTCCACAAACCTTTATTCCCTACTAAATACACGTGTCCACCTCGACCACCATCACCTCCGTCCGGGCCTCCTTTTTCAATAAATTTCTCTCTATGTAAATGTGTAGATCCTTTTCCTCCCTTTCCGGATGAAACATATATCTTAACGTAATCTACAAAATTTCCTTCTGTCATTTTTTTTAGTATTCAGTCGCAGTCTCAGTTTTCAGTGCAAACTGCGACTAAAAACTGAGACTGAAAACTATTTTATTTTTACTCTTTAAGTGCTTTCACCAACACTTTATCAATCTTTACGCCATCCATATCAATGACTTCAAGCACAAATTTTTGCCAGATTAATTTTTCGCCTTCTTTCGGAATATGAGAAAGCTCGGTCATAATCATTCCACTTACGGTATTTACTTCGTAATCATTTGTTAGTTCATCCAACTCAAAATAAGTCAGAAAATCGTGTAAGGAATAATGTCCGTCTACCAACCATGAACCATCTTCTCTTTCGACCAATTGAAATTCATCTTTATAAAAATCAGATGCATCACCAACTAAGGCTTCAAGAATATCATTTAAAGTAATGATCCCCTGAAAAACACCATATTCATCAGAAACTAAAGCGTAATGAACTCCGGTTTTCTTAAAGTTTTCTAATGCTTTGTAAGCTGTTGTCTGCTCCATTAAATAAGGAGGATCTGTCATTATTGCACCCAAATCAAAATGATCGCTTTCGATATTGGCAAATATATTTTTTAAGGTTACGATACCCACAATATCATCGTAATTATCTCTGTAAACCGGATAAACAGTATGCAAATCCATAAGAACAAGTTCCTTTATTTTGGCTTTGTCTGCATTAAACGGCAACATATCAACCGATTTACGGTGCGTCATTAACGAATTTACTTTTCTGTCACCAATATGAAAAACACGTTCTACGATATCTTGTTCAATTTCCTGAACTTCTCCGCCTTCCGTTCCTTCTTTTATAATGGCTTTTATTTCTTCTTCGGTCACTTTTCCGTCGGCTGAAGGTTTAATTTGTAAAACATTCAGTAAAAAATCAGTCGAAGTAGTAAGCAGCCAAATAAACGGCGCTGTAATAATCGAAATGATCTTCATGGGCATTGCCACCATTTTTGCAATAGATTCAGGATAATTTAACCCAATTCGTTTTGGCAGCAATTCTCCTAAAACTAAGGAGAAAAATGTTAGTACTACAACTACAATCCCTACTGCAACAGAATGTGCATAGGGTTTTAAAACTGCAAATCCGCTCACAAAAGTTTCCACATCTACGGTGATTTTATCACCACTGTAAATACCTGTCAAAATTCCGATTAAAGTAATTCCGATTTGTACTGTAGACAAAAACTTGTTTGGTGAATTGGCCAAATCGAGCGCAATTCTGGCACTTTTATTTCCTTTTTTTGCGGCAGTTTCGAGTCTGTTTTTTCTTGCTGAAATAAGTGCAATTTCAGACATAGAGAAAACTCCGTTTAATAGTATTAGAAAAAATATTATTAGTATTTCCATTTTTAAGTTTAAAGTTAAAAACCAAAAGTTAAATGCTTTTCAGAACTTAAAGTTCTTTCCAAACATTTAACTTTTAACTTCCAACAAGTTGTATTACAAATTATCTATAACTGACGTTAAGCGTTCTGTAATTTCTTCGATAGTTCCGATACCGTTTACGGCATAAAACTTATTTTGTTCTTTATAATATCCAATTAATGGAGCTGTTTTTTCGTTGTATTCCTGATATCTTACACGAATCTTTTCTTCGTCCTGATCATCTACTCTTCCGCTTGTTTTTCCTCTTTCTAATAAACGTGCCACAAGAATTTCATCATCAGCTTCTAATGCGATTGTAGCAGTAACACTTGACCCAATTGTTGGTAAAAATTTATCTAAAGCCTGAGCCTGATCTAATGTTCTTGGATAACCATCGAACAAGAAACCTGCTGTATCAGGATGTTTGTTTACTTCGTCTATTAACATTGCAGTGGTAACTTCGCAAGGAACCAATTCTCCATTGTCCATAAAAACTCTTGCTTTTTTACCTAAATCTGTATCATTTTTTAAATTAAAACGAAAAATATCTCCTGTTGACAGATGAGTTAGTTTGTATTTTTCTTTTAAAAATTCTGCCTGAGTTCCTTTTCCTGCTCCTGGCTTTCCAAATAAAACAATATTAATCATAATATGAGTGAGTGTTGTTACTTCTGTTTTTTATAAGAAGTTTTAAATGAATATATAGTTGTGTGTGTTTTTTAATTATTCGGCTAATTTATATACTTCGGCTAAATTTCTGCCCAGGCCATCGTAGTCTAATCCGTAACCAACGATGAATTTATTTGGAATCCTGATTCCTATGTAATCTATTTTAATGTCTTTTTTATACGCATCCGGTTTAAAAAACAAAGTCGCAATTTTAAAATGTTTGACATTTTGCTCTTTAAAAATCTTTTTTAATTCTTCGATTGTGTTTCCGGTATCGATAATATCTTCTATGATAATTACGGTTCTGCCTGATAAATCCTGATTAATACCAATTAATTCCTTTACGGCATTAGTAGATTCGGTTCCTTCATAAGATGCCATTTTGATGAATGAAACCTCGCAAGGACTTTTATATTTTTTTAAAAAATCTGCAACAACCATAAATGCACCATTCAAAACTCCTATAAAAATTGGAGTATCGTCTCCAAAATCATCTTCTACCTGAGCTACTAATTTGGTCAAAGCAAAATCAATTTCCTTGGCCGAAATAAACGGAACAAATTGTTTATCGTGAAGTTGTATCATTATTTTTATGTTTAAAATAATGGGCAAAGATACAGAATTACAACCAAACTGTAAGTATCAAAATAGGCTGGACACATATTTTTTTAAGAATGTTAAATATCACATAATATTTACAAATCTTTTCTTAAAAATATTTTTAATTTTAGTAAATTGTTGTTCTATAAATATTTAACCCTGAACTATAATGAAAAATACCGCGCAACTATTTTCAATATCCCTACTCACTATACTAACAGCCTGCAACGGACAGGTTAAAAAAGAAGAAAAAGATGCCCTGAGCAAGCAACCCAATACGATTGTAAAAACAGCTGTTGGCGATCTGACTTTGCCTCCGCCCTACGCAACAGAATCAAAAACAAACAATAGCAAAGTGATTGACTGGCCCGAAGGAAAAACACCAACAGCACCTGCAGGTTTTACAGTTACCAAATTTGCAAATGGTTTCGAAAATCCGCGTTGGACCTATATCGCTCCCAACAATGATATTTTTGTGGTAGAAAGCGGAACCCGCGGCAGCAAAAATCAAATTACTGTTTTACGTGATAAAGATAAAGATGGTAAATTTGAAACACGTGAAGTTTTTATAAAAGACCTAAACAAACCTTTTGGAATGTTGGTTCTAAAAGACTTTTTCTACATCGCTAATACGGATGGATTATATCGATATCCTTACAAAAACAATCCGCTAAAATTAGAAACTCAGGGAACTAAAATTCTTGAGCTTCCTGCCGGAGGTTACAACAATCACTGGACAAGAAATATAATTGCGAATCCTGAAGGAACAAAAATCTACGTTTCGGTTGGTTCGGGAAGTAATGTAGGTGAAAACGGAATGGACAAAGAAGTACGTCGTGCTGATATTTTGGAAATTAATCCTGACGGAACCGGTGAAAAAATTTATGCTGCCGGACTTAGAAATCCTGTTGGAATGGATTGGAATCCGGCAAACAAGGAACTTTGGACTGCTGTAAACGAACGTGACGAATTGGGCGACGATCTGGTTCCTGATTATGTAACAAGTGTAAAAAGAGACGGTTTCTACGGCTGGCCTTATTCGTATTACGGGAATATTCCCGATCCAAGAATGAAAGGTGAACGCAAAGATTTAGTAGAAAAGGCTATTGTTCCGGATGTTCCGGTTGGTGCTCATACTGCTTCATTAGGATTGACTTTTTATACTAAAGATGCTTTTCCTGCAAAATACAAAAACGGAATTTTCGTGGGGCAGCACGGTTCATGGAATCGTGCCAAAATATCAGGTTACAAAGTGGTTTTTGTACCTTTTGCCAACGGAAAACCTTCCGGAAAACCTGAGGACTTTTTGACTGGTTTTATTTCTAATGCTGAAAAAGCGGAAGTTTTTGGCCGACCTGTTGCGGTAACGGTTACACCAGACGGATCGCTTTTGGTTAATGATGATAGTGGAAATACGATTTGGAAGGTAACGGCAAAAAAATAAATCCAAATTTTTTAAATTCCAAATCCCAAACTTTACGCGAATAATTTTAAACACATAGAAACATAGGTTTTATTTTGCGAAAAGGTCATTGAAAAGAAACACATTTCTTTCACATAGCTATGTGAATTAATGCTAAGTGAAATGCCTTTTTTACTTCATCAAAAGCTATGTTTCTATGTGTTTAAAATTATGCGCAAAAACTGATCAAAACTCTTTTATGATTTTAAAAAAATATTGTTTTCTACTTTTTGTGTTTTGCATTTTTCATAATAGTAAAGCACAAGAAAAAGAAAGCAAAACTATTGATTCTGTCAAAACTCAAAAACTCGACGAAGTTGTTATTAGTTCACTTCATGTTAATAATAGATTACAGAATACACCCGCAGCAATTGGTATTTTATCTAAAAAAGATCTTCTGCAAAATAACACAACAGATATTACTACCGTAATCAATACGATTCCGGGAGTTTTCATGCAATCCTCTAATTTTACCACAAGCCGAATTTCGATTCGTGGTATTGGCGCAAGATCTCCTTACGGAACCAATAAAATCAGGGCTTTTTACGGCAGCATTCCGCTGACTTCAGGAAATAGTGAAACGGTTATTGATGATATTGATCTGGAAAATATTGGGCAACTTGAAGTAATCAAAGGGCCACTTTCGAGTATTTACGGTGCAGGATTGGGTGGTGCTATTTTAATTTCGCCTCAACTTTCTAAAACCAATGGCGAAAATGCCAGTGTAAGCAGTGTTTTTGGTTCGTTTGGATTACTTAAAAACAGTTTGAATTATAGTGTGAATGAAAAAAGTTCCAGTCTGAATATCAGTTACCATAATCTTAAAACCGATGGATGGAGAGAAAACAGTTCGTACAAGCGAGAAGGAATAACACTTGCCGGAGAATTATTCAAAAAGAAAAACAACAAACTGACTTATTTTATGAATTATACTTATTTGAAAGCTTACATTCCAAGTTCGATTACTAAGGAAGTTTTTGATTCTAATCCGAAACTGGGCGCTTCAACCTGGGTAGCTGCAAAAGGATTTAAGGAATATAAATCGACTTTGGCGGGATTGGCTTATGATTTTAAAATTAATGATCATCTGAGTAATGCTACTTCGATATTTGTGAATTATAAAGACAGTAACGAACCTCGTCCTTTTGATATTTTACGTCAATATACTTTTGGAACCGGCGGAAGAACGCAGTTTTCGGGAGATTTTAAAATAGGAAAAACAGAAAATCAATTTATTGCCGGAATCGAATATTTCACAGATAATTATAACGGAAATACTTTTGAGAATCTCTACAAAAACAACAATGGCCAGGGAAGTTTACAAGGAAAACAACTTACTGAGACCGATCAAAAAAGGCATTTTTATAATATCTTTTCACAAATCAGAACGTTACTTTCGGATCAATTCGAAATTCAGGCCGGACTTAATTACAATGAAACTCATTTTGAGCTAACAAATTTTCTGCCGACTAAAACCTCAACTGAAAAATACAGTTATGATGGGATCTTTTCTCCTCAATTGTCTTTTTTATACAAACCTAATTCCGAAAGAACTTTATACTTTTCGGCAAGTCGCGGATTTTCATTGCCTGCGACCGAAGAAACGCTTACAAGTTCCGGCAACATCAATCCTGATATAAAACCTGAAAGCGGTTACAATTTCGAAGCTGGCGGAAAATTCTATTTCTTCAATAAAAATCTTTATACCGAATTTGCGGTTTACCGAATGGAAATAAAAGATTTATTGGTAGCGAAACGAATTGGCGATGATCAATATGAAGGTGTAAATGCCGGAAAAACGCTTCATGAAGGAATCGAAGTTTTAGCAAAACACAACTGGACCATTAATCGTTTTTTTACTTTGAATTCTTTTATCGCAGCTTCGTTAGGAAAGTATGAGTTTAAAGATTTTGTTGATAACGGAAATGATTATTCCGGAAATAAATTAACCGGAGTTGCAGCAAATAAAGTGAATGCCGGAATAATTTTAAATACTTCTTTAGGAATTTATTTTTCTGCCGATTTTCAGTTTACAGATAAAATCCCGTTGAATGATGCTAATTCTGCTTATTCAGATTCTTATCATATCGTCAACTTAAAAACTGGTTATGGTTTTGAAATTCTCCCTAATTTAAATACCAATTTAGCTTTTGGTATTAATAATGCAACTGATGAAAAATATGCGTCAATGATTTTGCCCAATGCCGTTGAAGTCGGGAACGCAAGTCCAAGATATTATTATCCGGGACTTCCTGTAAATTATTACGGAACCATTTCACTAAATTACTTATTTTAGATGTGTCCTAAATCGAAAAAAATGTCATCTGAATTGCAAGCAAAACTAGACTATGTAAATGCTTACAGAGAAAACCGACTCATGGCGGCTCAGTATGTTTTAGAAAATCATCATTTATTTGAAGAGCTGGTTTCAATTTGTTTTTCGCCCGAAGACAAAAACAATCACAAAGCCTGTTGGATTTTAGAATTTGTATCCTACGAAGAATTAATCTGGCTGCAACCTCATCTTGCTTTTTTATGTTCTAATTTGAAAGTGCTAAAGGATGAAAGTGCTATAAGACCAATCGCAAAAGTGATTCAGCTTTTGGTTAAATCACATTATAAAAAAAATGATGACAGTATTTTACTTTCCGAAGAAAACCTTCAGGATTGTATCGAAGCTTCTTTTGACTGGCTGATAAATGATGTAAAAGTGGCAACAAAAGCCTATTCCATAAGAACGTTATATGTTTTGGGAAATTATTACGATTGGATACATCCCGAACTAAAAATCATTCTGGATAAAGATTATGGCGATCATTCGGCTGCATACAAAGCGGTTTCGCGCGAAGTTTTGAAGAAAATAAAATAGGTTTTTCCGCCACGAATTCACGAATTATTTTTCTTTCCCTTTCTGTATAAAAAAATAATTCGTGAATTCGTGGCGGAAAAAAACTTGTACACAACGAAATTTTGGCTAAAAAAAGATTAAAAGGTATCTTTGCAAAAACACAACTACAATGAACTATTTTTCTTCTGATTTTAAATTAGGAATATTAGGTGGCGGACAATTGGGCAAAATGCTATTGTTTGACACTCGAAAATTTGACATACAAACTTATGTTTTAGATCCGAGCGACGAAGCTCCGAGTAAAATTGCCTGTAATAAATTCTTTCAGGGCGATTTGATGGATTATGAAACGGTTTACAATTTTGGAAAACAAGTCGATGTTTTGACTTTCGAAATTGAATTGGTTAATCTTGAAGCTTTAACGCAATTAGAGAACGAAGGCGTAAAAGTATATCCATCTCCAAAAACTTTAAAAGGAATTCAGAATAAAGGCGTTCAAAAAGATTTTTATACTAAAAGTAATATTCCAACAGCTTCATATTTACGATTTGATAGTCCGTTGCATTTGCAAAAATCAGTTGGAGATAATGAAATCACAATTCCGTTTGTATGGAAATGTACTGAATTTGGTTATGACGGAAATGGCGTAAAAGTAATCCGCCAGATTTCTGATATGGATGATTTACCCAATGTAGAATGCATTGCAGAAACTATGGTTCCGTTCAAAAATGAATTGGCTGTGATCGTAGTAAGAAACCCTTCTGGAGAAATTAAAACCTATCCGGTTGTCGAAATGGAATTTCACCCGGAAGCCAACCAAGTAGAATATGTAATTTGTCCAGCCAGAATCGACGAAAAAGTGGCCGAAAAAGCCAGAGCAATTGCTTTGAATGTTTCGGAAAAATTCAATCACGTTGGTCTTTTAGCAGTTGAAATGTTCCAAACTCATGAAGATGAAATTTTGGTAAACGAAGTTGCTCCTCGCCCACACAATTCAGGTCATTATTCTATCGAAGCAAGTTATACGTCACAATTCGAAAATCATTTACGCGCTATTCTAGATCTTCCGTTAGGAAATACAGACAGTAAAGTTGCCGGAGTTATGGTAAATTTAGTAGGTGCCGAAGGTTTCTCCGGAGATGTAGTTTACGAAAACATAGAAACCATTTTAGGATGGGATGGTGTTACACCACATATCTACGGTAAAAAACAAACAAGACCTTTTAGAAAAATGGGCCATGTTACTATTGTAAATGAAAATATGGGCGAAGCGAGACGAATTGCAGAAGATGTTAAGAATACTATTAGAGTGATCAGTGGTCAGTAATCTTACAAAGATTTTAATTAGATTTGTAAAAACTCAATAAATGAAAATTTCAAAATTACATATCGATCAATTTAGACATTTAGAAAATCTAGATTTTGATTTTACTTATCAAAGTGGCGAACGTAAAGGTGAAATCTTAGATAAAATATGTTTTATTGGACAAAGTGCTACTGGAAAAACTAGTTTATTAGATTTAATTTTTGATTGTAGTAAACAAGCATTAAATTCACAAGTTATTCAGGATAAATATTTAATGGGTCATGAAATCTTAAATGGTGAAATTCAATTTAAAATAAATAACGATTTCTATATTCATAAACAAGATACTGTAACTTTTAAAAATAAATTATATACAATAGCAAATGCTAGTGGCAGCATTTATCCAATTGTCCCATATGAAGATAGAAAAGCTACAATCTATTTCAAATCAAATTTAATATCAGATAAAAACATTGATATTTTTACAGAAAATCCTATTGATATTTTTGAAAAATATAATCAGCTTACATCAATTAAACTTGAAAACTTACTAGAACCACATGAATATACAACATTGTTCGATGATAATGTTAAACCTGAAATGTGGATTCTTCTATTACAAGAAATTCTAGAATATAGAAAAAAATTCAATCAAAAAATGTCTGAATTAATTCATAAAGGACTTCTTGCTAATCCAAAAAAATTAAGTTTAGAATTTGAAAATTGGCAAAAAGATAATCCTAATAAATTAAAATCTTTTGCTGAAAAATTCAATCCTATCATAGAAAAATTAAATTTAGAAATAGATTTAGTGAATACTGAATTTACAATTCCTATATTAAATAAAAGAACTGAAGAAACAATCCCGATTCAAAACACAAGCACTGGAACTAAAGGATTATTGTTGTCTTTTTTACCTCTATTTAAATTACACACCAAGGATTCAATTATCCTACTTGATGAACCGGAGCGTTCTTTATATCCAGATATGCAAATGGATTTGATAGATAATTACAAAAAACTTGCATCAGAAGCGCAATATATTATTGCTACTCATTCCCCTTTTGTTGCTGCTTCATTTGAACCAGACGAGCGCTTTATTTTATATTTCGATAAAGAAGGAAAAGTTGCCGTTCGTAGAGGAAGTTCTCCTATTGGAGATGATCCAAATGATATGCTTTACAATGATTTCGGAATTAATTACATTAACAAATACGGACAACAAAAACATCAAGAATACTTAGACTTAAAGCAAAAAATACACTTTGAAAATGATCCTAAAAAGAAAGAAGAGATTTCAGAGCAGCTAGAAAAACTAGGAGAAGAATATAATTTCTAATTTATGAAAAGAATTTTTAAAAATCCTTCTTCTGAAATCATTAGCAAAAGAATAATTTACAAAAATGGCGATAATAAAAAGTTAGCTTCTATTCTTTTAAAAGAACAAAAAAACTTCTGTGCTTATACAGAAGAATACATAGGACTCAATGACGCTGTTGATATTGAGCATTTTAACCCTAACTTAAAATATTCAGAAACAGATTCCTATCAAAATTGGTTTATGGTTAAACACAAACCAAATAATCTTAAAAGAACCTCTTGGATTGAGCCTATACTCTATCCAGTTGATGAGAACTTTGAAACAAGGTTAATTTATTCTGATGGTTATTTTTTACATAATCCTGAAGATATTGAAGCAAAAAACTTAATTGATCTTTTAAATTTAAATGATGAAATTTTTGTAAAAAACAGAAAGCGATTTATTGAAAGACGAAAAGAAAGAATCGCTGAAAAGGAAGTATCTCCTTTTGATTATTTTGCTGAGAAAATAGAAAACGAAATAGAATCGTTAAAATATTTAAGAGCGATTCAGGAAGAATTCAGTATAGATATCTGGAATATGATTCCTGAACTTTAAATAAAAAAACAACATTTTCAGTCTCAACAAAAAACCTGAAACAAAACAAACAAAAACACACTATGAGCAAAGTAGCCATTATAATGGGAAGCATTTCAGACATGCCAGTCATGCAAGATGCCATCGACATATTAAAAGAATTTAACATTGAAACTGAAGTTGATATCGTTTCGGCACACAGAACGCCGGAAAAATTATTCGATTTTAGTAAAAATGCACATACACGCGGCATTTCGGTAATTATTGCCGGAGCCGGAGGCGCTGCACATTTACCGGGAATGGTTGCTTCGATGTCGCCGCTTCCTGTAATTGGAGTTCCTGTAAAATCAAGCAATTCTATCGATGGCTGGGATTCGGTTTTATCGATTCTGCAAATGCCGGGCGGAGTTCCTGTTGCAACTGTAGCTTTAAACGGAGCAAAAAACGCCGGAATCTTAGCCGCACAAATAATTGGAAGTCACGATAAAAAAGTACTTGATACGATTATTGCTTACAAAGAAGAATTGAAAGCGGCAGTTAACAAAGCTGCTGAAGGATTGAAATAGTTTTCAGTTTTCAGCTGCAGTTTTCAGTATAAACAGCGACTGAATAGAATAAAAAAACAAAGGCTTCCCATTACGGAAGCCTTTTGTTTTACCCTTTTATATTTCTGAATTATGCTTCTTCTTCGATATCCTCCAGAACAGATTCAAATTCATATTCTGTAATGTCTTCTTTATTTATCCAGTTTTCTGAGGTCACCAGATCATAATTTACATTGTCTTTTGTTGTCAACTCCCAAACAATAGCTTCGGCTTCAGGAAATGGAATATTTTGAGAAATTTGATTTTCGAACAATCTTTTGATAAGATTTCTATCAGATAAACCATTGTTCAATAATTTCAGCACATTTTCAGCTGTTAGTTTTTGTGCTTCACCGTCCGTTGCTGTCATTGAAAAATGAACAATAGAAGCTTTTGCATTGGGGAATTTTCCGTTATATGCTTTAAAAAGTAATTGATTGATATGAAATAAAGTTCCCTGCATATCTATTTCGGGATATTCCTCACAAACTTTATCAATTAACATGTTGTGTGATATTTGTTCAATTTGTCCGTCGCCTAATCTGTCAGGAAATTTATATTTCAAAACTATTTCAGCAGCTTCATTAGGTTCGTAATCCGAAATAGCCATTTCTAATAATTCCGGCAAACTCGCTTTGTCTGCAGTTGCACCATCGGGATAATTGAATTTTTCTAATAACTGAACGAAATCTTCATCAGACCAATATCCTTCTACTTCATTAACCGTATCTATATTCTTTATTACAATTTGATAATTCATCATTTTCTTTTTTAAAATTGCTGATTAGCTTTTATAATGCTAAATCATATTTTTTCAATTTACGCTTTTTAAAAGGGGGATCGAAATAAATAACATATTTATAACACAATTTAAGAGCATTTTATGCCTAGAATCAATTCTATATAGATGATTAGATTTTTATAAATTGCTATCTTTGGAATTCAAAAATTTGACTTCAATTAATATAAATAATTACATTATAATGAACGTTTTACTTTCAAAATTCACTACCAAACATAACACAGCACCTTTTTCGCAAATTAAAATTGAAGATTATCTTCCGGCTTTTCAGGAAGGAATTACTTTGGCTAAAGCCGAAATTGATGCTATCGTAAACAATCCCGAAGCGCCAACTTTTGAAAACACTGTTGTAGCAATGGATTTTTCAGGAGATATTTTAGATCGTCTTTCTAGTGTTTTCTTCAATTTAAATTCGGCTGAAACGAGTGATGAAATGCAAAAAATCGCTCAGGAAGTTTCGCCTTTATTATCAGAATTTGGAAATGACATTACTTTGAACGCTGCTTTATTTGCTAAAATAAAAGCCGTTTACGATCAAAAGGAAACATTAAATCTAAATCCGGAGCAAACTACCCTTTTAGATAAAAAATACAAAAGCTTCTCCCGAAACGGAGCAAATTTAGCTGAAGATAAAAAAGATAAACTTAGAGAAATTGACAAAGAATTATCGAAATTAAAACTACAATTTGAAGAAAATATTTTGGCTGAAACCAATGCTTTCGAATTGCATTTGACCGATGAAAAGGATTTGGCCGGTTTGCCTGAAGGAACAATTGAAGCGGCAAGATTATTGGCTAAAAACCAGGAAAAAGAAGGTTGGATTTTCACTTTAGATCATCCAAGTTATCTTCCATTTTTGACTTATGCAGATAATCGTGAATTGCGTAAAAAAATGGCAATTGCTTTTGGCTCAAGATCTTTTCAAAATAACGAATTCGATAATCAGGGAAATGTCTTGAAAATTGCGAAATTACGTTTCGAAAGAGCGAATTTATTAGGTTATAAAACGCACGCACATTTTGTTCTTGAAGAAAGAATGGCCGAAAGTCCGGAGAAAGTTTTCTCTTTTTTGAATGATTTATTAGCAAAAGCAAAACCGGCAGCTCAAAAAGAATTTGCTGAATTAACGGCTTTCGCCAAAGAGCTGGACGGAATCGAACAACTGGAAAAGTGGGATGGCGCTTATTATTCTGAAAAATTAAAACAACAGCTTTTTAATTTAGATGATGAAAAACTAAAACCTTATTTTCAATTAGAAAAAGTATTAAACGGTGCTTTTACAGTTGCTAAAAAACTATACGGACTAACTTTTACCGAAGTTTTTGACATAGATAAATATCATGAAGAAGTTACCACTTACGAAGTAACAGACGCTCATGGTAATTTAGTTTCGATTTTCTATGCTGATTTCTTTCCGAGAAAAGGAAAAAGAAACGGCGCCTGGATGACTTCATTCAAACATCAATCTATAAAAGACGGTGTAAACGAAAGACCGCATATTTCGAACGTTTGTAATTTTACAAAACCAACGGAAACTAAACCGTCTTTATTGACTTTTAATGAAGTAACGACTTTATTCCATGAATTTGGTCATGGTTTACACGGAATGTTAGCGAATACAACTTACCCAAGTTTATCCGGAACTTCCGTATTTTGGGATTTTGTAGAATTACCAAGTCAGATTATGGAAAACTGGTGTTACGAACCGGAAGCTTTGGCTTTGTTTGCAAACCATTATGAAACGGGAGAAATTATTCCGATTGAATACGTACAAAAAATTAAGGAAAGTGCAAGCTTTCAGGAAGGAATGGCCACTTTACGCCAATTGAGTTTTGGATTGTTAGATATGGCTTGGCACGGACAGGATCCAACACATATTACAGATCTAAAAACTTTCGAAACCCAACAATTTGCCAACACACAATTGTATCCTGATGTAAAAGAAAATGCAATGAGCACGGCTTTCTCTCATATTTTTCAAGGCGGATATTCTTCCGGATATTACAGCTATAAATGGGCTGAAGTCTTGGATGCAGATGCTTTTGAATACTTTCAGGAAAATGGTATTTTTAATCACGAAATTGCTACAAAATTTAAAGACAATGTACTTTCTAAAGGAGGAACAGAACATCCAATGATTTTATACAAACGTTTTAGAGGACAGGAACCTAAACCGGAAGCTTTATTGAAGAGAGCTGGGCTTTTATAGACTTTAGACTTCTTAGAATATTAGATAATGAGAAACCGAAGTAGCAATGCTTCGGTTTTTTAATTTGATTTTGACTGTAAATAAATGTTATTTATCTTCACCACTTTTTAAATCTTAATCTTACAAAAATACATTTTGAAAAAATATTTTAAAATCTTCCTTTACCTTGCAATTATCGGATTGTTGGCCATTGTTTCGGTAAACTATTACGTGAAGTCTTCGACCAAAAAAAACATTTACTATTCGATCAAAAAATTCCCTAAAAACGATGTGGGAATTATTTTTGGTGCCGGAATTAACGGAGATCAACCGAGCAAATATTTAAAGGATCGACTGGATGCCGGAATTTCTTTATACAAAGCCAACCGAATCAATAAAATTTTACTTTCTGGTGATAATGGCCGCGATGAATATGATGAATTAACGGTAATGAAAAACTACTGTTTTAATCACGGTGTGGATACGACCAAAATATTTATTGACTATGCAGGATTTGATACATATTCAACCATGTATCGCGCCAAAT
>Ga0247809_1000481_pt1 | contig 18728 bp, 15 predicted proteins | sample UWRJL104311B1_FD_180951 | JGI IMG/M metagenome (GOLD analysis project Ga0247809, IMG submission 180951) | Plant litter microbial communities from Arlington Agricultural Research Station in Wisconsin, United States - UWRJ-L104-311B-1 | ecosystem: Environmental > Terrestrial > Plant litter >...
TTATCCGCCCGAAAAAGGTGCTGCAGCCAATAGAATCGAACAACTGGCCTTGAAATTAAATCAAAACGGATATGAAGTTTCGGTGATTTCTCCGTTGCCCAATTATCCAAAAGGCAAATTATTTCCGGAATATAAAGGCAAATTTTCTGTTACAGAAAAGGTTCAGAATATTACACTAAAACGCCTCTGGATTTATCCGAGTAATAGTTCGAATATTCTTAAACGAATTGTTTCGACGCTTTCGTTTTCGACAACTTTATTTTTCTATTTATTATTTGCCAAAACGCCTAAAAAGGTTATCGTACAATCGCCGCCATTATTGCTTTCTTTTGTTTCTGTTTTTACACTTTGGTTAAAACGAAAGACAATTATACTGAATGTTTCAGACCTTTGGCCAACAGCTGCTATTGAACTTGAAGTGCTAAAGAAAAACAGTGTTTCGCATAAAATCCTACTTTTTATAGAAAGGTTTATCTATAAAAAAGCTACTCATATTTTTGGTCAGTCCAATGAAATTATTACACATATTCATTCGATTTTTCCTGAGAAAAAATGCTTTTTGTATCGAAATTATCCGGATCATTTTTTGGAAGATTTTCCAGAAGGAAAAGAAAATTCTGCTGAACCAATAAAACTGTTTTACGCAGGATTATTGGGTGTTGCGCAAGGCGTTTTTGAACTTAATCAGCAATTGAATTTGGAGAATTTAAATGTCGAATTGCATATTTTTGGTGATGGTGCTGAGAAAACTCAAATTTTGAATTACCTCAATCAAAATCCCACTAAAAAGATAATTTTTCACGGCATGTTAGAACGTACTATTTTGCATGAGAAATTGAAGGATTTAGATATTGCTTTGGTTCCGCTTAAAACGAGAATTTACGGTTCTGTTCCTTCAAAAATATTTGAATATAGTGCTTTGGGTTTTCCTGTTTTTTATTTTGGAGGAGGCGAAGGTGAAAATATTATCGAAGAAAATAATCTGGGTTGGGTTGTTCCTGTAGAAGATTTTCAGCAATTAAATGCGACTTTAATACAAATTTCCGAATTAGGTAAAGTTGAAATTCAAAAGATGAAAAAAGATATTTTTCTTCATGCAAAAGAAAACTTTAACCTTGATCGACAAATGAAAGAATTAATCGAAAATAATGCTTTTTAAGCAACTTCAATAAAATGAAAACGGGCAAATATCTAATTGAATATTTGCCCGTTTTTTTATTTTATATAACTCGAAAAATCTTTGTGTTCTTCTTTTGAAAGTTCTTCTTTTGAAAGTGACCTGAAATAATCGTAAGTAATTTTCATTCCTTCAGAACGACTCACTTTTGCTTCCCAACCTAACAATTCTTTTGCTTTTGTAGTGTCCGGCTGGCGTTGTAACGGATCATTTATTGGTAATGGATGATAGACTACCTTTTGGTTAGTTCCTGTTAATTTAATGATCTCTTCTGCGAAATCTTTAATGGTGATTTCATCCGGATTTCCAATATTAACCGGATATACATAATCTGAGTGTAGTAGCCTGAAAATACCTTCGACCTGATCGTCTACGTAACAAAAAGAACGTGTTTGCATTCCGTCTCCAAAAATCGTTAAATCTTCTCCGCGTAAAGCCTGGCCAATAAATGCCGGAATTACACGTCCGTCGTTTAAACGCATTCTTGGTCCGTAAGTATTAAAAATACGCACGATTCTGGTTTCTACTCCGTGAAATGTATGATATGCCATTGTTATAGATTCCTGAAAACGTTTCGCCTCGTCATAAACGCCTCGTGGCCCAATGGTGTTTACGTTTCCGTAATATTCTTCGGTTTGTGGATGCACTAACGGATCTCCATAAACTTCAGATGTTGAAGCTATCAAAATTCTGGCTTTTTTTACGCGCGCTAATCCTAACAAATTATGCGTTCCTAAAGATCCTACTTTCAAGGTCTGAATTGGAATTTTCAAGTAATCGATAGGACTTGCTGGTGAAGCAAAATGTAAAATATAATCTAAATCACCCGGAATATGTACAAACTTGGTGATATCATGATGGTAAAATTCAAAATGCTCTAGTTTGAATAAATGTTCTATGTTTTTAAGATCTCCAGTGATCAAATTATCCATCCCGATAACATAATATCCTTCTTTGATAAAACGGTCGCACAAATGCGATCCTAAAAATCCTGCAGCTCCGGTAATAAGTATTCTTTTCATAGTAATTATTTATACATCGCAAATGTAACTGATTTGAAAATTATAGGAATGTATTTGGGTGATCTTTTCTAAATTAAAAAACTCTTAAAACTTTAAATTTTTCTTCAACAAAGTCTTTAATTTCATCTTCAAAACGTTGCTTCGAAAATTTCAAAGCCTGCTCTCTAATAATTTTTGGATCGAATTTTATCTTTTCAAAATTAATTATAGCTTCTTTTATACTTTTAGCTGATTGTTCCTGAAAAAAAATACCCGTCTTATTTTCAACAACTGTTTCTAATGTTCCTCCTTTTCCAAAAGCGATTACAGGTGTTCCGCAAGCTTGTGCTTCTACAGGAATAATTCCAAAATCTTCTTGGGCAGCAAAAACAAATGCTCTAGCTTTTTGCATGTAATCTTTTAATATCGAAATATCTACAAAACCAACAAATTCTATGTTGCTTTTGGCTATCTTTTGAAGCTTTTCAAACTCAGGTCCGTCACCTGCAACAATCAGTTTTAAATGAGATAATTCATTAAAAGCCTCAACAATTAATTGTGTTCTTTTATATGAAACTAATCGGGAAGCCGTGAAGTAATAATCTTCTTTTTGTTCTTCTAAAGTAAAAAAATCAATATCAACGGGAGGATAAATGACCGTTGATTCACGATTGTAAATTTTCTTTATTCTTTGGGCGATATGATTGGAATTAGCAATAAAATAATCCACATTTTCCGAATTTATAATATCCCATTTTCTGATTTTATTCAAAACATATTTTGCATAAAATCCCTTTAAACCTTTGTCTAAGCCTGAATCTTTTAAATATTGATCCTGCAAATCCCAGGCATATCGCATTGGAGAATGACAGTAACAAATATGTAATTGGTTTTTATGAGTCCTAACCCCTTTTGCCACAGCTGATGAGGAACTTATAATTAATTCATAATCTGTTAAATCAAACTGCTCAATTGCAATTGGAAATAATTGTAAAAACTTTCTATGATTTTGTTTTGCAGTTGGCAGCTTTTGAATAAAACTTGTTTTGGCTTTTTTTCCATTTAAAATATAGGCTCGATCTTCGTCATTCAAAAAATCAATAAGGGCAAAATTATCAAAATCTTTCCAGATTGAATTTATCGAATGTATTACTTTTTCAGCACCTCCGTTTACATAATACCAATCGCTAATTAGTGCTTTTTTCAAAATAATTTGTTGGGTTTATAAAAAAAAGAGAATTGAAGAAAGTGAAAAATATAATTCCAACTTGTCTATCCAATATGTTTTCGGTTAGCATTGCTATCACTATTAAAAATAAAAAAATTCTATATGACAAATTGGTGTTTGCTATTCCCCAAAATAAAAAAACTAAAAACAAGACTAAACCAAAAATACCATATTTAAGCAAGATGTCCAAATACTGATTGTGTGAGTTATAATCTATTTTGGAGTAATCATCGTAATTTTTATATGTATAATCACTATAACAGCTATTTAAATCCTTTTGAACGTTTCCGGGACCAACGCCTGTTATCCAATTATCTTTTAAAATTAAACTTGTACAATGGTAGATTCCATATCTAAAATTAACCTCTTCTGATTTTTGATTTTTGTTCGGTAATATAAGTTTCGTGTTGTAAATCTCATCGATTCTCTTCTTAGAAGATGGAATTACAAAAGTTAAAAAAACCACTGAAAGTAAAACACTAACAAAAATAATTTTGCTCCAGATAGAAGTAGTTATTTTAAATAGTAAAAAAAGCGAAATCAATAAAAATAAAACAAGAGCTAATCTTGCCGCAAAACTAATCACGGAGAAAACCAATAAACCAATACCTAAACATCTCAAAATATTTAAATTCGTAATTTTTATTTTACTTGAAAAAATATCCTGCAGCAGCATTAAACTTGAAAACACAAATAAAATACCCAAATAAGGAAGGTGAATTTCGGATATATCACTAAAAAAATTTCTGATAATTGGATTGTAATAAGTATCTGATTGCATTATCTTTAAATATCCATTAGATAAAATGACAATCCAGATATAGGCGGCTAAGATAATATTGGAAAGTATAAAAACCTGTATTGTTTTTTTTAAAGTGTCGTTATAAATCAAATTTTTATTTACAATCATAAAAACCGGAAAAATCAAAAAAGCGATGTTTTTTTCTAAAAATTTAGTTGCTAAAATTTTATCCTCGATAAAGAAAAAACCAATTACAAATGCCAAATAATACGCTGATAAAACCAACATATTAATTTTGTCCATTTTTAGAACTGATCGATATGTTTTTTCAGAAAGTAAAATAATAAGCGAAAAAAACGACCACAAAATAACAGCCAAAGTCGTTTTTTTAAGTCCGAGTATTGGAAACGATGCTAAAAATATAGTTGCATAATTATAAAAGTCTATTTTACTTTTGCTCATCCTGAAATTCATTTTTTAAAATAGACAAATAGTTGTTTTGATTTAAAAAATGCTGTGCGTTTGCAACCATTTCTTGTTTGTCTTCAATTTTCATCTTAAACACTTTTAAAATCGCCTTTACAAAATCGTTTGGGCTCATTGCCTCCAGATACATTTCATTTTTTATTAAACCAATACCTTCGGCTCCGGTTTTTGAAGAAACTAAAACCAGTCCATTTTGAATTGCATTTATCGATTTTAACTTTACCCCTGCTCCATGTAACATTGGATTTATAAAAACTGTTGCATTGGAATAATGATTACTTAAATCTTTTTGATTTAAGAAAATCTCAACATTAGAATAACCAGCCAATATTTTTTGATATGTTTCAGACTCAAATTCTCCCGTACTTCCCACGATTGTCAGTTTGTAATTATGTTCGTCAACTAACAAAGAATGTACATTTTTTAAATACCAAATAATAGCTTCCATATTATTTGGGACAAATAAAGCGCCTACATAAAGTACATTTTTTGTAGATAGTTCCTGTTTTACAAATTTACTATTAACAGATGCCGGAAGATGGATCGACTTATTAGATAAATCTAAATCTTTTATGTTGTTTATTTCTTTATTCGAAATAAACCATAATCGATCTGATTGCTTAAAAATATTTCTGGAATAACTTTTAAATTTTAATGATTCAAGATAATAGTATATTTTATTTTTGAAGTTTTTTGTGCTTTTTGATAATTCATTAAAATAATTCGCTTCATTGTTGTGCACTCTTAAAATAATTTTTTTTGCTTTTAAACTATTGTTCTCAAGTATTTTTCCGACGCTTTCAGATTCTAAAATTGCATAATCATATTCCCGTTGCAACGTTATTTTTTTTAGCAATTTTCTGGAAACAGCCTGAAGTGGCTCCCTATAAAATATATAACCTAATTTATTTTTTCTGGGAACAATTATAAGCTCATTTATGAATTGCTTCATAAAAAGAACGTTTTTATCATCAGGTTTTTCTTTGCACGTACAAATCAAATCAACATCATGTCCTAAGTATTTTAATCCTTTGATGCGTTCTAAAACATCATAAGCACCACCAAAATGAGCCGGATAAGGAAAAAAACTAGCTACAACGACTATCTTCATCAATATTTGATTTTTTATTAATCATTCGACTTTGCAATACATCTAAAAAAGCCATTAAAAACCAGACTTCGTATTTTATATAATAAGTGATGTAAATAACTCCCGCCAAGATGCAAAATAATAAAGGAACTTTTACAAAAAAAAGATTTTGCTGATTAAATTTTGAAAAGAAAAAATATCTTTTAATAAAGAATTGATAGTAAAAAATGATAAAAGCAACACCTCCATACATTAAGTTATCAAAAAAATCTGTCTTGGTTGATAATGCTTTTGTAGTCGTTAAGTATACTTTTATTTCGTTTAAATTTAATGTACTTACCCATGATGTATTGATGACATCTCTAATGGCTTCAGGAAAATAATAAATAAATCCTGACCAGCCAATTCCAAAAGGATGCGTTAAAAAAACTTGTATCGAGGCCAGATACGATGTAAATCTTGTACCAAATGTTATACTTGAATGTAATTGTTCGTCAATATTTTTTTGCAAAATTATGCATACAAAAATTATGACTAAAATAAGAATTGGAGATCCGACTAATAAAAAATTTTTGAATTTATCATGTTTATACAAATAATTAACTGTCATTGGCAAAATCGAAATAACGACCAGTAATAAATATCCTTTTGACTCGCTAAACAATGTATATAACAAAAATATAAAACCAGAAATTATGTAAACGCTGCGTTTTATCTTTTTGGGTTTATCTAAATAATTGACTAAAAAGATAGGCAAAAAAATAAGAAATGTCAATATTGTACCAGCCCAGCTTTCTTCATAAGTAAACAATCTGACTCTGTAATATTTTATATTATTCGAATGCAAAAATGAAGCAAAAATTAAAGCTCTCTTTAAAAAAAATACTTCAAAAATCAAGTAAATACCTGTTAGAATCTGGACACTAAAAACGGCATTAAAAAGTGAATTAAAACTGTTTTTTCCGTTAATGAGCAATGTATAAACAAACTGGTAAAAAATCAAAATTGAGATTGGGTAAACTAATAATTTGATGGCTTTAATAATTATATTCTCTTTTAAAACTAAAAAAGATCCATTAGCAAAGTAAACAATAGGCAAAAATATTACGGATAATAAAATCAGGTAAAACAAATAGTAAATAAAATATCGTGTATACTTAGAAAATATTAATTTTTGATGCATTAATAAATACAGTAACATTGGAAGTGTAAAAAAAACAATCGGCGATCGTGCAATTTCTCCAAAGATATTTACCAAAGGAAAATCTTGATACATAGCCATTAATAGCACAATAAAAAATACTAAGGTTTTTACACTTATTTTCATTTTTCAAAAGTAATCTTTAACAACGCTAATCCTAATTTAAGTTTGCCTTTTCTTACTCTGTTTAAAATCAATAGCAAACTGGCGACATAAAATCGCAGACCAGGTTTGTAATATTTTTTAACGAAAATTTTTCTGCTCTTAAATATATTAATCTCAGAAAAAAAAGACTTTTGTGTTGATTTATACGACGATCCTATACTTGCTCCTTCTTTATGAAAAACAATAGAATCTTCACACCAATCTAATGTCCAGTTTTGTTTTTTTGCTCTATTTGCCCAATCTAATTCTTCATAATAAAGAAAAAAATCTTCATTTAAAATACCAACTTCTTTTAAAAACTGATGTGATACAAGCATTGCAGCTCCTACTATATAATCAATTTCCTGAAATTCTTCTTTATTTTTTTTTATTGATTCTCCTTCTCCAATATGTGTTGTGATATAAAAGTTTTCATTAAATTTTCCTCCAATTGCCTGTATTTTATCCTGATCGAAATAATAAATTAATTTACTTCCTAAAATCCCGATTCTTTTATTCTCAGGTTTTAGTACATATGAAATCTGATTTTTTAAAGCTTCTTTGTCAACAACTGTGTCATTGTTTAACAACCAAACGTAATCATCAAATCCGGAAACCTTTAAAATCGCCTTTAAAGCAATATTATTTCCGGCAGCAAAACCATTGTTTTGTTTTGCTTTTACAAAAACAAATTGATGTTGAAACATTTCAAGATCAAGTTCCGACTCGGTGGTTTGATCAAATTTAATATTCTTAAGAATTGCCCAATTTAATAAAGTTATAAAAGGTGAATCTACCTGACTATTATCAATAATTAAAACCTGATAATTTGAGTAATTTAAATTTTGTAAACTTTCTAAACATTCTATCGTATCAGCAGATCCGTTATAATTTAGAAGTACAATGTACACTTTACAATTCAAAAGAGCTGCATCTAATTCTGCCGGAACATTTAGTGACTTATTCATTTCTTTTAAGTGATATACTAGCCATTATAATACAAATTGTAATAAAGGTTTCTACAACATATATTGAAATTATACTTCCTTTTAAATTGAAATTTAATGATAATAAATAGCAGCTAACAAACATTAGCATTGCGCCAAAAAAGGATATTCTGGCAATATTTTTTTGACGGTTTTTCAATAATAGTATTTGATAAAAAGGCACATTTAACGCAATTATCAATGAAATAAATAAAAAGTTTGTGCAAAATAAAAAAGAATCTTTAAGCTTTTGGTCTATTTCAAATGTATTAATTAAGAAAAATGAAACAAAGTATAAAACAATAATCATTAATAGTAAAAAGGTAATATTAACAATGTTTATTCTCTTTAAATACAAAATTGCTTCATTTTTATTTATCCCATAGAGGTTACAAAATTTCGGAAAACTTACATTAAAAAAAACAACTAAATAACTTCTTAGGATATTCAAAAACATGTCTCCAATTTTATAAATTCCGGCATAAAAATCTCCTAGCACAAATTTTATAATTAAAATGGGGAAATTTGTATAAACTGATATTGATAAATTTGAGATGACAATAGGAAATTCTTTTTTCACATTACTGATCAATTTACTCTTAGAAACTGATAACAATGACATATTATAAGTCTTAAATATCTTAAAGTAATAATAAGAATAAACAAGTGTATTTGATAATCCCAGTAAAAAAACAACATAAATATAATCTGATTTTTGCTTTACAATTAAATACACAAAGAGTATGTAAACAGTCTTAGATACGATGATTATTTTATTAATTCGTTTAAAATTTTCTACTCCTATATAAAACCAAATCGGATTAAAAAATTGAGCAATCAGAGCCCATAAACCCCAAGAATAGAGTTTGAAATCAAGATTTCGAAACGTAATAAAAAACAAAATACATCCTGTAGAAATAAGCAATAGAACGATTAAACGAAAGGCATAAGTTATACTTAAATAGTTTCGAACATTCTCCTGGTTGTTTTTATTTGAGCTTATTTCTTTAACACCTAAAAGCTGAGAACCAAAATCAATAAATATTCCCAGAATTATATAAACAGAAGTTGCAGCACCAATTTTTCCCCATTGCTCGATTCCACAAACTGAAATTACATAGGGAGCTATTAATAAAGGCGATAATAAATTAATAAACTGACCTGAGCCGTAGATTATATAATTTCGAATCTCTTTAATTTTTATTTTTTTTAAATTCATTAGCTTTATTAATAAAGAGATCGAAAGTCAATCATGACTATTTGCAGCTAAAAAAGTTATTTTTTGGGTCTACAAGTTATAATCATCACTTATTTTAACTAATTGAATCACCAGTTCATCATTTCCCATTAAAAATGGGTCATACTTCTCATTAACAACACTTAGTTTATATCCAAAATAATTGGGGTCCCAAGTTACAAATTCATTTGGATAAAAATATTTTGTATACTTTTCAAAATCACCATTAATTACTTTTGATCTATGTTTAACCGAAATATTTTTAATAGTAATATTTGATTGTGTAGAATTAAAACCTAAGTCAACCCTTATATTTACAGGAACTATTTTTTCAGGAAAATGTAATACAATTTTTTGCATTTCATTCGATGCATATATAGGTTGCGAAACAGAATTTTCATCTTTCCAATCGCTACCATCTATTAAATAAAAAACTTGCAGTTTATCATTTTTCAAAAAGACCCCCTCAATAGTAACAGAATAATCATTCTTTACCACAGTTTTTTTTTCTTCTTTACAAGAAGAGAAAAACAATCCAAAAACAAAAGCTATAATTATTATTTTTATATTCATATTCAATTTTTTGACAAAAATATAATTTTAATATTAAAAAGAATTAGAAAGTAGTTAACTCCTTTTGCCTACTATAAAAAGCTTTAAAAAGATATACAAAACCAAATAGAACAATAAATAAAATAGGCAATATAAACTTTAAATAACCTTTCACATATTTAATAGATTCTAAATTGGTAGTAACACTATTTTCTTTTATAATCTTATCATAGCCAATTAAATCTATCCTATGATTTGCTTGTTCATTAATCAAATCTTTTTTGGTTTTTAAAATATCATTTAACTGTGTGTTTTCATTATAATACATCAGTTTTTCATTTTTCCGGGCTCCACTTGTGGAGTTTGAAAAATTACTTAATATGCCATCAATCTGTTTTATTATAGAATCATTTTGTTTCATTTTGACTTCTATATTTTTATAAACCTCTTTTTGAATTTTATTATAGTAATCTGTTGTGTTCAAATACTTTAAAAGTGGTTTTATCAAATTATCTTCAGATATTTTCTTTTTAGTCGATAAAATAATAGTTTGATAAGTGTAATTTTTACTGGTCATATTGTCTTCCAGCACCTTTTTTATATCACCATCTTCAGCCATCAACTTTATTAATTCGAAGTTTTCCGGCTTATTTTTAATGAAATTATAAACATCAGCTACTGGTTTAACTTCTATAATATTTAAATTTTTGGGTTGCTGAATCCCCACATTATTCTTTAAAAAAAGAGTGTCAACTTCTTTAATCTTAGAATTGATTAAATCAATTTTCGCATACAAATAATCTGTGCTTCCAAAATTAGGTGCTATAATAATCTCATGTTTGTAACTCTTTTGAGTACTATCTAAAAACCACCCCAAAACAAATCCGGCCAGAACTAAAATCAAAACAATGATCCAGTTTCGAATAAAAAACTGAATTATTCTAAAAATAGAAGTGCCAATTCCCAGAAAAAAATTACTTATTTTTTTCGAAATCACGCCTAAATCAATTTCTTGATCTTCATTGTTTTGGGGTACTTTTGTACTCATTTATAGTTTTATTTTACGTTGAAAATTTGTTCCAAAATTTTAATAGTAATCAAATACGTTGGTTTTACACCGGTTGTTCCAAGTCCGCCTGAAGCTAATGTACTGCCGGTTTCAAGAGGATTATCTGAGGCATAATAAGCATAACGAACTTTGACATCATGCGGAACGCTTTTTCTAATTTTTGATGCTGATTGAATGGCTTTTTGGTAATATGATCCTTCCATTTCAAGACCAATTACGCCCCAAGTCGATTCGTGAAAGAATTTTAGCAAGTCTCTGTTTTGTAATGAAGTTCCTAAAACGGTAACCATTGCGCCTTCAAAAACGGCAATATCGTTTCCTTCGAACATGGCTCCAGTTAATTCATTTTCGAAAAAATAATTGTCTGCCGTTCCTTCGTTTATATGTGCTGTTGGGATCATGATATCGCCTTTTCCACCTTCCAGAATTCCGGCTTTACCCATTATCGAAACGGATCTTACATTTAATAATGTCTCTTTTTTATACGGTTTTAAAAGCTCGTCGATTGTTTCGTAAGCCTGCTCACCAAAAGCATAATCCATTACAATAATAACGGGTTTATCTTCTTCAAAATTAGCATTAGTAAATGCCGTTTTTGACAAATCGATTTTGGCTGTATCAAAAATCTGAACATCAATATTGGTTCCTGACGTATCCGGCAATGAAATCATTCCGTTTTTTAAAGCCAGTTCTTCGACCTGACTTCTGATTTCTTTTGAGCCGGAACTGCTTAATTCTTCATAAATAAAGAAATCTGTTTTGCCTTTAAATTTTGATGTTAATAATGGTGTTGCAAAAATCGAATTCATGACACTGTGCATATTAGCACTTATTACATGTATCGGACGTTTTAATAAATTGTTTGCTTTTAAAACTTCCTTGATGTTTGTTGCCCAGATTTCTCCGTGAATATGATGTCCTAAACGCTCACGTAAAACGGGACTAAAAGTTATTGTTCTTTTATTATTCTCAATTACTTCTTCTATCGCTAATTTTCCTAACCAATAAATAACGTGCAGGAAACGATCCGGCGCATTTTCTGAACCAAAAGCATCATAGATATCTAAAACTTCCTCAAAAGTTCGTGCTAAAATATTGGCAACATGCGATATTGCTTTTTCTTTTTCGATTTGAGAAAGCTTTTTAGTCTGCAATACAGCTTGTTCTAATTTTAACCAGTCGCGCGAAACTTCTCCGCCATCGTCTAATAAAACCCTGTTTTTTATTTTATGCGATTCGATAAAAATAAAAGTCAAATGTGTCAGGATATCATAAATATCTGATCGTCCGCGAGTGATTTCGACATTCATTTGTTCCTCGTCGATTCTGTAACAATTACGTCGTCTTTTTGGAGGAACAATGGCTTGAAAATGCGATTTAGAATATCCTTCGTCTGAAGTTAAATTAATGAATCTACATTGTTCGATTCCTATTGGCAAACGTTCTATAACGTACAAAAGTCCGTTTAGTTCTACTTTTTCTTCGCCTATGTTTCCGTAAATTTCCGGGCGTAATGCCAGTAATGATTCACGTAAACTATCACCAGAAACTCCCATTGGTTTATAAAACCCACGGTTGAATAAGTGGCGCATTGTAATGTACATTTTTTCGATTGCGGCAGATGATTCCTGCGCTCTTGATCTTGATATATGTTTGGTTTCTTTCATGCTATTTTATTTTAAAAATCTTCTGTCTAAGAAGATGTAATATCTATTTTGTTAAAACGAAATTAGGAATTAAAAATGTTAATTCAACTGAAATCTGTTCATGTCATTATTTAATAACATTTATTTTAAACTAAGATTTACGATTTGAATCACTTCGCATTCTGCTACTTTTCTGGGGCCTTCCATAAAATAACCTTTTAATCCTATTTTAATTCGTGATTTGTGCAATTCATGATTTGCTTCATTTATAATCCACATTTTGGCTTTTCCGGAGTTTGAAACTCGCACTGATTTATCTAAAATAACATTGTTTTTCTCATCTAGAAATTCGGGCCAGATCATCCACAGCTGTTTTTTATCTTCATCTCCGGAATACATAAAGTCGGAACGGTAACCTTGAACAGGATTTCCTGTTTTTCTTCCTCCTTCTTCTTCAGAAAAAAAACAATATTGAACTATAAAATCACATTCTCGATTTTTAGTTTGTTCGTATGAGGTATGTTGATCCATTTTGTTGTTTCCTACTTCAAATTATCTGCAATCTTTCTGTCATTGGACAATCTCGGAATTTTATTCTGTCCGCCTAATTTTCCCTGCGATTTCATATACTCCTGAAATCCGTTTTTCGAAACTTTGGTTACAACCACTTTTCGCAACACATTTCCGGTAATTAAATCGTCGTAATAAATATTTTGTTTTCGCATCGAATCGTCAATTGCTTCGGCGAAAGTTTCTATGTTTTCAGGCTCATTTTCGAATTCTATCAGCCATTCGTGATACGGCAATCCGCTTGACGGGTTTATTTGTGGCGCGACTGTAAATTCGTTTATTACGATTTTGGTTCCCGCTGTTGCTTCTTTCATGGCACTTTCGACTTCTTTTGCAATAACATGTTCTCCAAAAGCAGAAATATAATGCTTGATTCGGCCGGAAACGATAACTCTGTGCGGAAATAACGAAGTAAACTGAACCGTATCGCCAATATTATAACGCCAAAGTCCTGCATTGGTAGAAACAATCAAGGCATAATTCACACCCATTTCTACTTCACCAATAGTGTAGCTTTTTGGACTTTCTGTAAAGAATTCATCTGCTTTTATAAACTCGTAAAAAATTCCTGAATTCAGCAATAACAGCATTCCTTTTGATTTTTGAGAATCCTGATACGCAAAGAAACCTTCTGAAGCTGGAAACAACTCAATGCTGTCTACTTTACGCCCAATCATTTTTTCGAACTTGGCACGATAAGGTTCGTAATTGACTCCTCCGTAAATAAACAGATTGAAGTTTTTAAACAAATCACCAATTTTCTTTCCTCCGCTTTTTTCCTGCAAACGTTCAAAATACATTTGAACCCAGGACGGAATTCCTGAAATTATGGTCATATTCTGATCGATGGTTTCCTCTACAATGGCATTTACTTTGGTATCCCAATCTTCAATACAGTTGGTTTCCCAAGAAGGCATCCTGTTTTTTTGAAGATATTTGGGTACAAAATGCGCTCCTATTCCGGATAATCTTCCAAATTTGATTCCGTATTTTTCAATCAAAATAGGGCTTCCCTGCAAGAAGATCATTTTTCCATCAACAAAATCTGCATTGCCGGTTTCGTATATATAATGTAGAATTGCATTTCTTGAAGCTTCAATATGATACGGCATTGATTCTTTGGTCAGCGGAATATATTTTGCGCCGGAGGTTGTGCCGGAGGTTTTAGCAAAATAAAGTGGTTTCCCTTTCCAGAGAATATTTTTTTCTCCCATTCGAACTTTGTCGATATAGGGCTTTAAATCTTCGTAATCACGAATCGGGACACGTTTCCTGAAATCATGAACCGTTTTTATTTTATCAAAATGATGATCTGTACCAAACTGGGTTTCTTTGGCACTATTTATTAAACTCTTAAATACCGCTTGTTGAGTTTCGACCGGTTTATTGGCCCAAGCCTGTGTTTTATAATATATTTTGCTGGCAAATAGTTTTGCCGCTACTGACTTAATCGACATTTGTTATGGTATTATTTCTTGTCACTTTTGTTTTTACTTCGGGTTTTTTCGCCCGACTCCTTCTCCATCTTTGCAACCTCATCTCTTAGTTTAATTTCTTCTTCAGAAGCTTTCATATTTACTTGTGAAGGTTCATCAGCATCTGCTAAAATCGAATCTTTATTGAATTTTGCATATTCTAATTCGCCTTTCAAAACTTTCTGAATTCCTTTTATATAGGCTTCATTTTTCTTTAAAGCGGTTTCTAACGAATCTGATTTGATCGCCAGTTCAGTCGCATTCTTTTTTAATTCAGTCGAAGAATATCCGGGAATTAATTCGCGTAAAGGCGTAAAAGCAATGATAAAAGTAGTAATTAAAATTAAAAATATTCCTCCTAACATGAACGTTACAAAAACATTCATTAAGTTTAGTTTGAATGAAAAAATTTCTTCGAAAGTATCTTCATTCAAAATTACCAATCGGTTTTTGATGAATAAATTTTTTCTGAAATTGAATTTTTTCTTAGTCATTATGGTTATTTATACAAGCAAATATAATAATTAATCGCGTTGTTGATGCCTGACAGAAACTATCGAATACCGTTATTTCAGTAATTTATAAAATATTTAACGCTATCAGAAACAAATATTTTAATCCAAATCTTGTTGTTCTTCGTATATTCTATATACATTTGCGGTTCAATTAGAAAACAATTTGCTTAGGCATTAAATATACAAACCATGGGAAGATTAGGTCTTACAGAAATCCTCGTAATAGTAGGTATCGTTATATTACTTTTTGGAGGTAAAAAAATTCCGGAATTAATGAAAGGTTTAGGAAGCGGAATTAAGGAATTTAAGAACGCTGCTAAAGACGATCAAACTCCACCTGCACCTTCTGTTAAAAAAGAAGAAGAAGAAATTAAATAAGAATTTAACCCCTTATTATAAACCCCAAATTACAATTGTAGTTTGGGGTTTTTGTTTTATATAAAAAAACTTACTTTTATAGTCCCTAAATCAAATAACAATAATTATGAAAAACCTACTTCTGATTACTGTTGCTTTGTTGTGCTTTAAAAGTAATGCACAAAAGCAGCCCTTTCCAGCAAATTTTGTATTTACAAATGGTCTTATGGCATCGACAAGAAATAGTCTCGACGCCCAAAACAATTATAAAATCTGGAAAGACAATTTTGTTACTTCATGTTCTAATAACCGTTTTAGAATAAAATTTGATAATCCTTCTGAAACCGTATCTGAAGGAATTGGTTACGGAATGCTGCTTGCAGCTTATTCAGGCGATAAAACCTTATTTGACGGTCTTTGGTTATATTATAAGGACAATGTAAATGCTAATGGCGTGATGAACTGGAAAATCAACGGCTGTTCCGGAATTAATGGTGCCAATGGTGCAACAGATGCCGAACTTGACGCTGCTTTTGCTCTTATTGTTGCCGATTATCAATGGGCAAGTACCGGCGCTATAAATTATAAAAATGATGCTAAAACATTGATTGCAGCCGTTAAAAATTATGAAATCGAAGCGAATACTTTTGTTTTAAAACCCGGAGATCAATTCGGCGGCAGCCAAATTACCAATCCTTCTTATTTTTCTCCTGCTTATTACAGGGTTTTTGGAACTTTTACTAATGATATTTCTTTCTGGAATGCTGTTGCTGCAAAATCGTATACAATTATCAACAATAACTTAACTGTAAATAATGCTGTTGGCGGATTAGTTTCGGACTGGTGTTCAGAATCCGGAGCGTATTCTTCTCAAGCCGGAGGATATAATAACGCAGGAAAAACCTATACTTATGATGCTGCAAGAACGCCATGGAGAATAGCAGTTGATTATTTATGGTTTGGAAATGCCGATGCTAAACTGTATGCTAAAAAATCATCGGATTTTGTGCGCGTAAATCTTGGCGGATCTACAAATATAAAAGATGGGTATAACCAAAACGGAACTTTAATAGGACAATGGCACAACGCTACTTTTGTTGGGGCTTTTGCCTGCGCAGCAATGGCGGGCGAAAATCAGGCACATTTAGATGCTTCTTATAATGACTTAAATAACTTAAACGAGCCTAACAGCTACTTTAATCATACTCTAAAAACATTGTACTCCTTTTTACTAACGGGTAATTTTTATCTCCCTCCAACTGCCAATTTATCTATTGGTGATTTTGATATCGAGAAATCTACTGTTACGTTTTTCCCAAATCCAAGTCCTGATCGCATTACTGTGAATGCGCCTCAGCAATCGACTATTTCAGTAATTTCTCCTTCCGGGATTGTTATTCATCAACAAAAAACAAGTTCTGAAAATACCGAGATCAATTTGGCTAATCAATCGTCCGGAGTTTATTTAATAAAAATATCCAATGATGATTTTAAAAGTATTACTAAAAAAGTGATTTTGAAATAAGCTTAAAAATAGAAACTCCCAAATTACAATTGCAATTTGGGAGTTTTTTATTTATTACTCCAGTTTTGGAATTTGGAATTTATTTTTTGGAATTTATTAAAGTACCATCGTTAACTGAATACGTTTTCTATCCTCATCAACCTCAGTAACCTTCACATCAACATGCTGATGCAGTTTTACAACCTCGTTTACATCGCTTACAAATCCTGCTTTCAATTGAGAAATATGAACCAATCCGCTTTCTTTGATTCCGATGTCAACAAAACAACCAAAATTGGTGATGTTATTCACAATTCCAGGTAAGATCATTCCCGTTTTCAAATCTTTGATTGATTTTACATTGGCATCAAATTCAAAAACCTTAGCCGACTTTCTTGGGTCTAATCCGGGCTTTTCAAGCTCTTTTATGATGTCTTTTAGTGTAAGTAAACCAATTTCAGGTGTAATATAGTTTTCGGCCTTAATTAGGGCTGTTTTCTCTTTGTTTGCAATTAAGTCGTTTACAGAAAGTTTCAAATCTTTCGCCATTTTCTCGACAACCGGATAAGCTTCCGGATGCACAGCCGAATTATCCAGCGGATTTTTAGCATTCGAAATTCTAATAAAAGCTGCGCCTTGTTGATACGCTTTCTCGCCTAAACGAGGCACTTTTTTCAATTGCTTTCTGTCTTCAAACGGACCATTTTCTGAACGATATTGTACAATATTTTCAGCAAGCTTCTCTCCTATTCCACTCACATAACTTAGTAAATGTTTACTTGCCGTGTTGATATTGATTCCAACCGAGTTCACGCAACGAATTACAGTGTTATCTAATTCTTCTTTTAGCTTGGTTTGGTCAACGTCGTGTTGGTATTGGCCTACGCCAATGGCTTTCGGGTCGATTTTTACCAATTCGGCCAAAGGATCTGAAAGTCGTCTGCCAATAGAAACCGATCCACGAACCGTAACGTCATAATTTGGGAATTCTTCTCGCGCAATTTTTGACGCAGAATATACCGAAGCTCCAGCCTCAGAAACGATAAAAACCTGCAGCGGTTTGTCGAACGCAATTTTTTTTATGAAGAATTCAGTTTCTCTCGAAGCCGTTCCATTCCCGATAGAAATCGCATCAATTTGATAGGCGTTTACCATCGAACGGATTTTCTTGATTGCCATTGCTTCTTCATTTTGAGGCGCATGCGGATAAATCGTTTCGTTATACAATAAATCACCTTTTTCATCCAGACAAACTACTTTACAACCGCTTCTAAATCCTGGATCGATTGCCAGAATACGTTTTTCGCCCAAAGGCGGCGCCAATAAAAGCTGTCCTAAATTGTTGGCAAAAACCTGAATTGAGTTTGCATCTGCCTTGGCTTTTGCTTCTTGCAATGTTTCGTTTCCAATTGCCGGATTCAACAATCGTTTGTAACTATCTTCTATCGCCAATTGCAAATGAGCTGTAGTACTATTTTGTTTTTTAATGACAATTTCATCAATAATATCATAGGCTTCATCGATATCAACATCTACTTTCATCTTGACAAAACCTTCGTTTTCTGCACGAAGCATGGCCAATAATCGGTGTGAAGGTGCTTTTGTCAACGGTTCTTCCCAGTCAAAATACTGACTGAATTTTTGCGCTCCTTCTTCTTCAGCTTTCTTTTTTACGACTTTGGTTCCAATTGTTGCTTTTCTATTAAATAATCTTCGCAATTGCTTACGAACATAAATATTCTCGTTGA
>Ga0247809_1000482_pt1 | contig 18721 bp, 19 predicted proteins | sample UWRJL104311B1_FD_180951 | JGI IMG/M metagenome (GOLD analysis project Ga0247809, IMG submission 180951) | Plant litter microbial communities from Arlington Agricultural Research Station in Wisconsin, United States - UWRJ-L104-311B-1 | ecosystem: Environmental > Terrestrial > Plant litter >...
AAAAAAAAACATATTGCTTGCTCTCCCCGATTACAGTGATAACAAAAATATTGAGCGACATGCACCGTGGCCTTCCAAAGGCTTTTCTACAAGTGATAGCTGACATTCTAGCCTCTCTGGTCGCTGACTCCCAACAACATCTGATATTTGCTTGACCTTCCCCTGAATCATCTGTGGCTTCAGCTGTGCTCTAGCACTTCTTAACAGCTTGGCTGAGTTCGGCGATTTGACTGGCAATGAGGTGGGAACGGAGAACATAAAATTGTGCCGCTAATGCACGACTCATTCACCAATTCTTGCTGGAAACCTTAGCCGGTTATCGGCGGTTCTGTGCTGTACTGTTGTGCAAAGTGGTTGTGAAGCCCAGCCACAGCTTAAAGCCAAATCCTGCAACGATGTCGACGCGAGAAAATGAGTGGTCCAGCGGTCGCGACCAAACTTACCCTCAAAGATCGATGTACCAAGGATGTGCACTCTGACGGCCCTTCTCTCTGTCGTTCTCTCTCTCCACTGGTTTGTCGACTACCTGCCCTGCCCTGCCCTGCTTGAGTCTGGCGAGTCTGGCGAGTCTGGTACTGCTCTCTACTTTGTACAGTACAGTACAAAAGGTACAGTAAAGTACCACAGAGCAGTCGGGGATTAGTAAGACGATTGGTTCACAGCCAGGCTCAGGATCTCAGGCTTCTTCTTTGGATTGTTTTCCTTGGTCCTGGCGCTCTCTCCTGCTTCCGCGTGCGCTCGTGATACTGTATCGCCACCCAGGGCAACCCAGATATCGTCCTGCCACTCACTACACTACCGAGACTACCTTCTGCTGTTTTGCTTCTTTTAACATTATGCGCGTGCGTGCTGCGATCTTGTGTTATCCATCAACGCGTTCGTGCATTCATGACTTAGCTTTTGGCTTTTATCACGGACTCGAAGTCTGAACTGCTTGCTACATTAATCCCCATCGCATACCGCTCCCTCTTTTCTGACGTGTTCGGACGGGTGAAGCTAGCTAGCTAGCCTTGCGCAGTGCGCATAAAGGAGAGTCGCCGCGAACAGGATTCCATTGTACAATTCTCAAGATTATCCACTGCCAGGAGTAGGAGAGGGATCTTTTGTGTATGTGGGAGTACCGTATATTCTCTGCTACAACACATCTTACACGCTCGGAATTAGGCTTTACTGACTGTGCGCAAGGCCATTGCCAGCAATGGTGTCCCAGCCTTCTCAATCGAACGAAATCGCAGTCCGAGGCCCTTCTTCCGTGGTGTCTTCAAGAAGCAGGCGCCACCATAGAGGAAGGTCGCACGCTGGAGGCTCCTCGTATCTTCCACAGAACGAGTTCCCAGTATTCACACACACCGGCGATGTCGAAATATCCGTCAAAGCAGGAACACAGACAAATAGATATTTGCTACATCGACTTATTCTCACACAATGTTCGGGGTTCTTTGAGGCAAGCACAAGCCAGGAATGGTCTCGGGCTACAACTGGAGGTGGAGGGGAGCTTTCAAGAATAGGAGAAGATTCGGGAAGTGAGTCAGCTAGGAGAGACGCTCCCAAGAAGAGATGGCGATATGAATTAGATCCTGGAACGGGAAGCGATGACATTCCAATGCTGGTACAGAAGGAAATTGACACATTGTCCGTGTTTGGCGCGCCCGATGCAAGGCCACCACCTGTGCGAAATAAACCGCCAGCTTCTAATACCGGGTTCTTCAGATCCGTCGCAAATCTGAGCCTCCCATCAACTGCTACAGCTACGCCTTTAAGTCAAGGAGACCAGGATTTGCTAAACGATTATGACAATCTGTTTCGGGTATTTTACAACTACTCTCCGGCTCTGGATACCATTGATATAGCAAATGCCTATATACAATGCAAATCGCTTCTTACATTAGCAGATCTATATGATGCTTTAGCTGTGGTCGGCCCACGAATAGATCACCATCTCCTGCAGTTTCAATCTCGTTTATGGAAGCAGGTTGCCAAATATCCTAGCTCCTACCTCAAGCTCGGTTACATGGCACAGTCCAAAACTATTTTCCAGGAAGCCCTAATACATGTAGTAGGCGGCTGGCCCGTAGGAGAAAGACACATTCGCCACCAATTACCTGATTCTGTGCTCGATATCATAGAGGACAAGGTCGAGGATTTAGCTGATATGATAGGAAAAGTCGAGGGACAATTGTTTCGGCTCACACTTACAACATCAAGGGGTGAGAGAGTTACACCACAAAACTCATATTTGGATTGGCTGGTAGTCTCACTTTTCCGACAGTGGCTAGCAGATAATACTTCTCCGCCTATGCCACCACCAAGTCGACCGCCACCATCTAGAAGTGGTGGTCAGCATCGACATGTGCACTCCAACACAACACAAATCAGCCCGATACCGCCTACCTCGGAAACATCACCACAACCCTTCCCACCAAATCTAGGGCGAGTATACCACACTCTTGGTACCTCCCCTAGCACTTATCTAAACCATGATGAGTGTAAACGATTTTTAAAATTGACGCCGGAACTATATTCCAGAGAAACTCTCAAGAAATTCGAGCGGAGGCTAGAAGAAATGAAATCCAAGGCCAGAGAAACCGTCCGGCCATTAATGCGAAGCAGTCTTCTTGGAGAAGGCCATAATGTTTCTTATCTAGTTTGTTCGAGAGTCGATGACCCAAGAGATTTCCCTTGGCTCGAGCCTTCGTAAATCTGAGATCAGATGTAGAAAATGCACATAGTTGTACATTAAGATGGACTTGAAAGGTCGAGATGCATGATGATTTTACGATTTCTTTTTCATGATGGGGCTGATCGAACGTTACGGATACCCAGAGGATTTTGGGGGGGAGTTGGACTATGAGAAACGGAAGCCTCGGGCACTAGTTGGGCGAGTAAATTAATACATATATTATATATTGGTGTTCTGTCGCAGAGTAGATCACAGGTCCTTGCAGCTGCAATTTTAGTCTGTAAGTACGCGTTATTGCGACAGTTGGCATGCAAACGTAATCCCGCATCATGTTGGTACAGATTATCTCAGGTAAGGTGATACAGTGAAGCATTAGTCGCTACCTTAAGTATCTGGGGTGAGAGACTGTTATCATACATTTTGCTAGAATAACTACCAATATATAACATACTATTTTCATCCTTTGATATTCAAATGTGGTACCTGAGTCTATCAAGTGCTTCCAAAGAAGATACTCAAACACCCCTCAAGCGCTTCTCCCCCCTCGCCTTCCTCTTCCTCATCAAACTCCCCAGATAAGTACCTGCTACCGAGTTAGCATACATATATGGTAATAGTGCATATTCTAAGAGGTCCCTTGCGGCTTGGAACTCCGCGTATCATGATCATCTCGTACAAGTTTTAGACTAACCTTTCGTAATATTCTCATTTTCCTCATCATTCCATCCATCCTTCCCAATGTCCACATTTCCCAACAACGCCATCAACACACATCCAAACCACAAGAACCCACTAAGCGCAAAAAGTGCAAGTGTGATACTATCCTTCGCCTGCTCCCTCACATAATCTTGTTGTTCTTGCGGGAGCTCCGCAATGCTTTGAAAAGATGAGGATGTAGCGGATGTGAATGAAATGCCCTTTTCACTCATGTGGTTGTTGAAGATATTGAGCATAACTGTCATACCGAAAGTACCTCCTAACGCAACCGAGAGTAAAATCAAGGAGACAATGGATGCAACCATATCTGGAAAGTATCCAATGCCGTGAAGTGTACCGGGCATAAATCGAATTCCAGTCCCCACACCCGTCAACGCGAGCATACCATAAATAAAATTTAATGACCGAGACGACAGAGGAAGAGTAATTGGCCACCAAAATCGAAGGTTGATAGCCGGCGCATGAATCGAGATCTTCGACTCAGGATAAGACTTTCCGCTACCGGGGTACCATCAACTCCTAGGAGTTTTTGGGGTCCTAAGAGCTCCTTGCGGAGGAGAAGATGGGCCAAAGCCATAGCTGCAACACCAACTAGTGGAGGTTTTAGAACTGAGGTGAAGATATTTCTGGTTGGAATAGCAATGGCTTACTGGGAATATTGATGATGAAACACCATCTCCAAGTAACTTCCGTTAAATAACCTCCAATTACAGGACCTACACCGTAGGAAACACCGGCTACAATTGTGAAGATCGTGTTGTTCTTTGCGTTTTACTTTAGAGAAACCTTGTCTGCTAGACATATTCTAACGACTATGTTTAAACCAGCGCAGCCCATTCCTTGAATTCCTCGGCCAATTAGCAACATCGGGAAAGCAGTAGTAGGGGCACCAGAGCAGAGTGACGAGCCGATCAGCATGATTATGAGTGACGATTGAAGCGCCACATACCTCCCATAGACATCAGAAAGCTGTCCCCATAACGGGATAAAAGTGGCAGAACAGAGGTTAAAAGCAGACACAATCCAATTTAGCTGACTGAGCTCGGCTTGAAAATAGTTAGCATTGTCTCGTGAGAACTAGCATGAAACTCGCCAAAATCAGAAGCTATAAAAGGATAGGCCCCGGCAAGAACGGTGGTCTCTAGTGCTTGTATTGAAAACGGTAGAAAAAGACCAAATATGAGTTTCCATCTGTATACTCTCATACTTCTCTTTTCCTGTTTGATGCGTTCTAATTCGGCAAGATGAGCTTCTACCACAGGTCCAGACTCATCCTTCTCGTCAGGTAAAACATCTCCTTCTGACCTCTGTGGCAATCCACGATCATCTGATACATTAGTGGGAAATGAGACTAAATCAGTCTCGTGTTTTGGACCATGTCCGACGATTGGTGATGCCCCAGCTTGGATGAGGTTCGAATTAGGAGGCTCGTTAACTGGACTAATATAGACATCGAACCGCCCTATACCTTGTCTCCGGCTTGCACGTTTCTTCTGGACGTAGCTATAGAGTAATGTGGCCATTTTAGAGAATTCTCGACTGAATGCGGTCCACTATGTTGTGATACCAATTTCCTGGTGAATGAGAAACAGGACCAAAGTACCAAAGCTGTGAATTACTCTCAATCTTTGAAATAAGGGGCACCAAAAAAAATATGAGAAAGTTAAGAGAATTTTATATTCACTAGAAATGAACAGAACTCGAGCAATAACGACGCATGAAAGAAGTGCTAGATATATGTTCTCGTGGGAACTGGGATTGCCATAACAAAGGAAATTTCTGAAGACCGCGTGTCAACATCTTGCTAGCTCTTTGAGTTTCGGAAAATACGACCTTAGCATCCTAGCAAGTAGCCAAATGCTTACATTTTACGTGTTGCCTAGATGGAGCTGAGCAGCACTTTTCCGTTAATTACTGAGTTATTGAGTCTCGAAAATTGGAGAGAATTAGCCGAACATCTTGCTGCCCATATTTGGTTAGTGCATATTTAATGCTCGACTCAGCCACTGATCATCGTGCTGGCCTGGGAAAACTGTGGCGCGGTGCATGATGTGAGAGAAGTCAAGTATCAATTCAACAGATAAAGCTTCCTCTCTAGGATAAATCCTTTGATATTGACTCGGTGGTAACACGATTCAAAGTCGAATATTCGGGTCTCCCTGACTGGTTTTGAAGGATTGCAAGATGGTTTATTGTGGGAAGCCATCCGGAAGTTGTCACGCTTGTAAGTTGCTCTCTTTCACAGCATCCAAAGGGGATTTACAAACTGCACTATACGTTCGCAGTGAGCATGACCATATACCATCTTTAGAACTCCTCATGCAGGCAAATTGCTAACGTCTAATTTCTCCTAGGCCGAGAGAGGAAAACCCGAGTACGTATTTTAACCTTCCCACATGCTGTTAATTCTCGTCTTCAAGAACACAATTTATTTCTTCTTCCCGATATCACTTAAATCCATTCTTGATTAAGTATCCAATTAACCACATCAGTGTGATCAACGGTCTCTCCCCGATGGTTGCACCCAGTGCTCGCGGGCCAAAAGGAAGTGTCCAGGATATCGAGCCCTCGGAGACCTCATTTTTAAAAATGAAAATGTAAATGTGAGAGAAAAGCATAAAGCCATGGAAGCTCGGGCTACAGCAAAGCATACTGCATTGGAAACCGGTTGTTCGACTCCATCGTCGGCTTATCCAGAAACCTTAGACGAGAACAATTCAAACAGAGGCTTAGAAATTGTCCGGCGAGTTCACTCCCAGATATCAGGATTTTCAGTCGCGCCCAGTATTGAAGATCAAGCTACAGCATTCTTTGTCACCAACTACGTTATAAATACTAGCGGGCCAACAAGAGGGTATTTGGAATATTTATCCACAATATACAATCCTAGTGAAGACACTAGTCTACTAGCAGCAATGAAAGCTGTTGGTATAGCTGGTCTTGCACATTATGCTCAGGAGCCAGCTTTGCTTAACCAAGCTCGTTATCATTATCTGAAAGCAATACAAGACACGAATGCTGCTCTGAAATCCCCTGTCATGGTCAAAAGAGACAGCACTTTGAGTGCCATCATGATTCTCAGCATTTACGAAACGGTAACTGGGAGCAACAGCAAGTCTATTCGTGACTGGGCAGAACATGTTAGGGGTGCCGCTGCATTACTGAAGCTTCGCGGCCGTGAGCAACTGGAAACACCAAGAGGCAGAAATATGTTTGTTCAGGTCGTATCTACACTAATGATAAGCTGCATTCAACGCAATGCCCCTTTGCCTGACTTTATCATTGACTGGATAGAAGATATACGAGTCAAAAACAATTTTGATGGGACAGCATTCTTATCTCAGCATACAATGATGGTATTTACGCAGTTCCGGGCTGGTTTGAAAGATGGGTCTATCTCCGAACCCGAAGATATTCTTGCTCGAGCACTAAAAATCGACCGAACTCTCGTAAGGCTCTATACACTAGAGCTCCCAAATGACTGGGCTTACAAGATTTTCTACACGGATCAAAATTTGGACATTACCTGGAACGGCCGGTATCATGTTTATCATGATTATTGGGTAGCTCAGGTTTGGAATGGGATGAGGTAAGCAAATATTTTGAAATATCGATAATTGACAGCATTATGTTAAACTGTCATAAATAATGTATTCGACTTTCAATCTGGCCGTCAGCCTCTCAACTCTCGTGCAAGCTTGTGGGTGGATCAAACTGATATCTTGAACAGGACGATACGTATTATGCTCAATGAAACGATCAGAAGCACACTTGTTAAAGGATTATCTGCGAGCCCTCCGCGTTTTACTTTACCAGAATACAAAATGCAATTTCAACTTTCGACCGACGTCATCTACGAAATGCAAGCTGATATTCTTGCGACCGTTCCACAACACCTGGGTTGTGTTTCATCACCAGGTGACTTTATTGAACCAAGCAATGGGAGCGAATTATTAATACGAATGCCTTGGAAAACTTTTAGAAATTCATCGAATGATGACTTTCCAATGATTCGTATGTCTGGTCCTCATTTTATGCTTTGGCCCCTTTGGTTTGCAGGAATTATGGACATTGCTACGAAAGAGGTACGACAGTTTGTCGTTAGGAATCTGAAGGAAATGGGGCGCAGATTTGGAATTCGACAGGCAGAAGTATTGGCGGCGGTCATCGAAAATCAAAATATACAAGATATTTCAAGTTGGTAAGCATCGGCATTGGTGGAAACCGAGATTTCGCATCAAAGAAATCGTGCTTCCGTATGGCTTGGGAGACGATATCTTTGAATAGGTGTACTGGCCACATTTCAGCGCCACTCGTGGTGCATCGCGTAATTATAACCAAAAGGCTCTGATCGATGTTCTTCAACTACCATAAGGGGTGGAAAAAGCAACAAATTCACTTGACCTTCCCTCTATCTCCATTAAAAAGGCTCTGCCAAATTTCGGCATCAGGGATGGTTATGCTCCTTACGTCTAGCACAGACAGCTTCCCGAGCTATGCAAGGGACTACGGGAATTTTCCTGTGCAACATGTAGGCCGGCCAAGGACAAATGGAAGCCATAGAATCGAGAGGTCAGCAACAAGTGATAAGTACCATCCTGGGGCCTTGCATCATTGATAAGTGGCGCATTGACAAGAATTCAAATGATGTGGGATCTGTAGAGATACTAGAATTGGGAACATAGAAGCAAGCTAGCGTCCAACAATACATAGGACAGCAGCAAATCATTGAGCCATCTGGCTGATTAATGTGGATTGGAAAGTGAATTTCTTGATGTTGGTCCGGGTGCATTGATATTTTAATACATTGTTGCTGCAAAGCTAGATGCAAAACCCTAAGTTGAGATTGATAAGCTCTTCGAGGAGTTTACTGGAGGTCATTCAGGGGAGAATCCATCATTTGGGGGTGCATGGTTCTGATTCTACCTTCCCGCTAATCAATTACCACGTATGCCAATATATGCATTACTTTCCAATATATTAACAATAGAGATTCTTTGGGCGTGGCAACATTCACTGTTTTCATTTTCTTCTACCCACGATCGTTTACATGCTAAGGTGTTTGACACATGTCATGCGTGATTGTGACCTTCGAATCCCGAGGCGTACTTTCGTATAGCGCGGCGACTAGAATCGGAGAAATTTCCCACAATGTAATAACCTTGATTAATTCGACACTTGGTCAAGCAACCATTGCCATTATAGCACTAGCCCTGGACAGTCTTTGTTACCTGCACACCTCCACACAGTGCCTCCGTACGTTGGATATGTTATCACTTATTGCCATCAAACTCAATAATATGCTTGCCACACCCTAGTGCGTAGAGGTGGATGCCATGTGTTATCTCTGCAGCTTCCCCTGTTGTTATATCCGCATTCCTGGTAGCGATCATGTTAGCTACTGGTAAGTAGGAACCAAGGGTGCATGAGGGTACATGCATGAGGGTACATGCACGCGCCTGTGGAGTTCAGGCTGGTACTCACTAACTTCCAATGGTTACCTATGTGTACGAATCGCCGAAGCGCGACAAAATTGATTGTTCCACCTTCTACTGCACATGACACGACTTTTCCAAATATATATATATACCCATGGGGTGATTATCAAACCTACATTGTTGTGTTTAACCACACGAGACACTGGTTCGGAATCTCAACACAGCTATTTTATCTCATCTGTGGTTCCACAATTGCACGGCGTTGTTTTGCTATCCACTACCTAGTGGGGATTGCAAAGTATTTTGCGATGAACTGCAACCTTTTTAACTTCCCATTTGATGACCCCTCTACATGAAGTATATCATGAACAACTCCAACATTCAATGTCCTGCCTCAACTTCCACGGTCATACCTCTTGTTGGCCAGCCAAGATTCAGGGCTTTACCTAAAGCCTTTGATGGATTTCTTCGCAACTCTGTATATAATGATGCTGCTGTCCATGGCAGGGTCTTTGATGCACAACAAGCAGCCTACAATACAGCCAATACATCCCTATCTCGGAAGCTGAAAGGTCGTCACTTGCAGATGCTTGCTATAGGAGGATCTATAGGTAAGTAGTCCAGAGAAGTTTTTTTTTTTTTGACCACTACTAATACCCTAAAGGTACTGGTTTATTCATCGGCTCTGGTCAGGCATTGAGAGTTGGAGGCCCCGCCGCCCTCCTTCTAGCCTTTATCATCATTGGCATTGTTCTATATTTCACAATTCAGGCCTTGGGAGAGATGGCCGTTGCCTTTCCTGTTGCGGGTTCTTTCTCTGCATTTGCGACTAGATTCATCGATCCAGCCTGGGGCTTTGCATGCGGATGGAACTATGCTATGCAATGGCTGTTCGTTCTACCCCTCGAGATTATGGCGGCTTCCATGACACTCGAATACTGGGAGCTAGGTATTCCAAAAGCGGCTAGTATCACTATATTCTTGACCATCATTATTGCAATAAATTTAAGAGGTGTCAAGGCTTACGGGGAAGCTGAATATGTATTATCCATTCTAAAAGTGACAGCAGTAATTGGGTTCATGTACGTTTTGCAATTCTCCTCCTCAAAACTTCTTTTGACAATGTTAGAATACTCGGTATCATCCTTAACATCGGCGGGGGTCCAGACAACGGATACATTGGAGCCCGGTATTGGGTCAATCCTGGAGCTTTTAATAATGGTTTCCAAGGATTCTGTAATCTTCTGGTGACAGCAGCTTTCTCTTTCTCGGGAACGGAACTTGTTGGTCTTGCTGCCGCTGAAACACACAACCCCAGTAAATCTCTTCCGAAAGCAATTAAACAAGTTTTCTGGCGAATCGCCATCGTAGGTCCTTCCTATCTTACGCAAGCTAGAGTTGCTGGGACTAATTTGCAGCAAGTTTTACATTGTTTCGATAGCTATCATTGGGCTGTTGATCCCATATGACCATCCATCCCTCATCGACAGAAACAATGTCCAATCTAAAACTTCCCCGTTCATCATTGCAATCAGAGATGCAGGTATCGGCGGCTTGGACTCGGTGATGAATGCCGTGATCTTAATTGCGGTACTCTCCGTTGCCAACTCATCGATGTATGGAGCAACAAGAACTCTTACTGCTCTTGCAGAACAAGGTCAAGCTCCCGCTATCTTGGGTTATATTGACCGAAACGGACGTCCACTGGTCAATATCGGTATTGCATCTTTCATAGGCTTGCTTGCATACCTGTATTTGTCTCCTGTACAAGGACAAGCCTTTACGTGGTTGTTAGCTTTGTCTGGGCTGTCGAGCATTTTTACATGGTGTAGCATCTGCTACGCACATATTCGATTTAGAAAAGCGTGGCTATATCACGGAAACTCTTTCTCCGACCTAGTTTACGAATCATCTGCTGGCTCGGTTGGGTCATGGGCTGGTCTCATATCTCTCCTCCTGATTCTTGCAGCACAGTTTTGGGTAGGTATCGATCCAGTAGGGCCTGGCCCTGTTACCCGTCTAGAAAGAACCTCCAATTTCTTCGAAGCCTATCTTGCCGTTCCTGTGGTATTTTTATTCTATGCCTTTTATAAACTTTTCTATAGAACAGATTTTGTTCAGATCAAAGACATGGATCTGACTACTGGAAGAGATATCCTTGAATCGAACATTTGGCGGGACAAAGTACGAGAGGACCAAGAATCTTGGCCTAGGTGGAAAGTAGTTTATAATATGATCTGCTAGATGTTAAAACATGTTTCTTTGACCTAAATATCAGCTAGCTGTATGCCCCCCCCCACCCCCCTCTCCAAACGAACAGGGGGATCATTTCTGTGTTACTTTAACTTTTCTTGTTTTACTTGAAAACCTTCTCTCATCAAGGTGAAATGTGAGACTTCACCAGGTGTAAAATCTTACAGTGGCTATGCCAACCCTCTAATCACGCACACTCTTGTTAGTGAACTACGATTGCGGCAATATCTTCTGGTACTCTGAAGCACGGAAGACTCTCGACATGCGTCATTAGGCATATTCGGCAAGGGAATCAGACATAGTTCAATGCACGCCTACACAAGATAAGGTGGCCATGTTATATCCGCCGTGATATAAGATGAACTACTTGGACCGAACAACAAAGCAAACGTGTTTGCATTCTACAAGCTCTAATTCGATTCTCACATAATGTTCTCGCCAATGGCGCCATATGGAAAGCTCCCAAACTCAGGACTGAATTCTACCATTGTATTTTAAATGCCGAAAAATCTCACGTTCGACTCCGTTTTAGGCGAGGCTGACGATGATGTACTCAGACACTTCAAGCCAACTAAATCCGAATGATTAACTCGTTCTAGCAGGTTCCCATAAGATGTACAGTACCAGTTCACAGAAATGGGGTCTGGAGGAAGTTCTTCTTCCCCTTGAATATTGTTCAAACTGATTATAATTAGACTTCCGAATCACCATATCACAGCCTAGAAATTAGTTCCTCGAGACATCCTGTGAGTGAATGGAGATACCACAATGTTCCATTCGTCGTGAGTCTGCCAGACTCCGTATGTTGGCCAGCATGAACCTGTTCTGTGTGCTCCATTCCTGAGGCAAAACGAAGCACTTAGGTAAAGGAAAAAGAAAACATGGGTCGCTGCAGGGCTGCTGATACGATGATGGAGCTTGATACATTTGGACTGCTCAGTGCTTGCATCGACTTCCTCTTTGATACGGATTACGCACTTATTCCACCTGGGTAACTAGAGTCGTGGCCACAGTGTCACCACAGACGCTGAATATAGATATGCTTGCACAATGTGGCGGCATGGCGGCATAGACAATATCAAGCAATACAGAGCAGTGTCTACTCGGGTCTGGGTAGTAATGTACCATTCCTTACCTCACCTCCGGCTCTATACTGCTTAGACAGAAAAGGAAATGTTTAACAACCCGAAACGACCTACCAGATTTTCAATCGGGTGCTCTTCAATACGATATTCCAACAGGGTTGCAGACTAGCAAAGTATATAGACCTAGTATACCCTGTCGAATTCTTGGGTTTAAGAATGTTTACCAACGTCCAAGCCGATAGACTTGGCAGGTTGGATAGAGCTGTATAATGCATCAGAAGATGCATTGCTGAATGGGTTTGTGGCATTATGAAGTATTATCTGACTGACTCGCCAGCTAATTAAGGTGTTTTAGGTGAAGCATGAGTGGTGTGGCTATGCTAATTGTGAATACAAGCAGCTAAAACTGCTCTTGAATCCCACAATAAGTTATAACCATTCTTGAATTACGCGCCTGAGGCGTGATTGTTCACCCTGAGATTGTTAAGAGATATGTTTTGTAGTAAACAGAACGAGCTGCAAGATAGCAGTGGATCATGCCTGTAGATTAAATGCCCCATTTTGAATCGTACCCAAAGTAAGTACAAGCTGGTTCTATCCGGGAAGGACTATGAAGGTGAATATGGAGCTATTTACCAAGTTAAACCATGACTAAATGCCGCTGCGGATGGTATTGTGGCTCTAAGAAGAGACCCTGATACTCAACAATACAGCTAGGGAGTTCTCGCAAGATAGTAAATACGATACTAGACGATAAATCAACAGCCAATGGGCTGCAATGCCCCAAAATATTTGATGTTGAACTCGTATGCCTGTCACATAACCACACAGCACCCTTCGAGCTTCTTGATAACCTTAGGCAAGAGCTTCTTCGCCATCTTCTCCATATCCTCGTTATTGTTGTTATTCTGTTGTTGGTCTTGGTTCTGGTGTTGCTGATTACCTGGGTAGGCACCATGTTGTTGCTGGCCTCCGTGTTGCTGGCTCCCTCCTTGGTATCCACCATGTTGCGGTTGATTTTGATGATTTGAGGGAGGCGCAACTGCTGGTCCACCTTGGAGGTTCACATACATGACTCCAGCATTGTCCTCAGTAGAGTATTGCAGGCCTAGTTCCTGGCAGACCTTTTCGACTCGAGGTTTAATCTTCTGAATATGGTTTGCAGAGTGGTTTCCTTTGCCGACAATGCTGTGGCTTGATTTAGTATCAGTTTTTGGTAAGTGGTCGTAGGAACATACACATGAAGATGGGTTTGGCCACTCTGCCGCGCGTGTTTGATCCTTTCCTCCAAAATATCTTCTGCCTCCTCGACGAATTGACCATGGAGGTCAATGGTGTCTTCTGGGACCTTCCCATTCGCATTATTCTCTCTAAAGATGAATTCCGAGGCTTGTTTGTTGAACTGTTCCATTTTCGCTCCATGCGCCTTTCCCTCTTCTGACAATTCATGCGCTGCTGCTCCATCTCCACGCTCGTAGGCTTGACGCGACTAATCTCGGCGTTAGATGGGCTGGAATAAGAACATTGGGGAGATAAATCATGTACTTTGTCAAAGCATGCTCCTCTCTTCGCACCCTCGGCGCGCGCAAGATCGCGTAATCGGTCGTACTCTGCCTCAGCATCGTTGCTCGAGGAATGGTTGAAAGCTGTAGGTGGCTGTCAGATATCCATGGCCATGGGTGCTTAATCCTGGCACAAATCCCTGAGATAATTAATGCATACCTTTCCCCCCAATGGGGCCCATCTTGTATGAGGATGACATGTCAAACTGTGTAGAGTGATCCGCCCAGAGTCGTATTGCAATTGAGTTCAATGAGGATGTGGTGGTCTATTGAAGGTGCTTTTTCATTACCAGAACGCCAGCAGTTGCAGCTACTCTAATAAGAGAGACCAAGGCTTTTGTTAGCGGCGATTGAATACAGGGCAGGCCGACGACATCATCGACAGGGCCTCTCCCTGCACACAAACCACACACCACACTCCACAGTCCACCACCCACACAGCCTGCTATGCTTCACCACCAGCTACTCCGTAGCTGGTCAGACAGCAGACCAGTTACATTGCCCTTCTTCATCTATTCAGCCACCCATGGCTTCAAGCTGGGCTCAAGCTAAGTTCACCACATATGCGTCGCGAGCTTAGTAGAGCAAGTATCACCTAACCTAACTGTCTAGGTCTCTGTTCGACAGTACGAATTGCCAGTCTCTACTACTTATATGCTTACGAAATTCGGCTTCAGATGATTTACTAGCAAAATCTGAAGACTGGGCTAGGTCGATATCGAGTGAACATTGAAGAAGCCCTTATATTTCCATACCATAATTCACACTACAGACCATAATAAAAGGCGTGGAATGCACCAAGTACCGCCAAGAGGTCAGTCACCTATCACCAGCTCCCTATGGCCGTTCATCGTCTGTACTGTACCAGAAAGTCAACAACATCCCATCGGTGCGTGAAACTACAAGCAAAGTTAATATGCCGCAACCCTGAGACAAATTATTTCTTCTGCTTCTTCGCCGGCTTCTTCACGGGTTTCTCGTCCTCTTCATCGTCATCATCATCATCATCTACAGATCTTTTGGGACCGCCAGCACCCAGACCTACAAGAATTAAGTCAGCCGGGACATTATCTGCTTGAGCGCAATGCGCATCTTGCGGGCCTGGGGCAGGTAATGACTTACGACCTTCGATGAGCTTGATAAACTCTGTATCAGTATAGGACTTGAGACCGAATTCTTTGATCTGATCTAACTTCTTGGGACCGGCATCATTTCCTAGGACGACAAATGAGGTCTTTTTGGCAATGGCCTTGACCAGCTTGCCACCGTATATCTGGACCAGCTTGTCTGCGTTTGTACGACCCAGCATCGGGGGAACCCCTGTTACTACGACTGACATACCTTTATTGTGTCAGTAGGCTGCTATGAGTGTTAAAATGAAAGGTGTGGTTGTGGGAGAATATTATCTAGCAAATATAAGAGAAATAGGGGGAGAGAGGAGAGAGAGGAGAAGGAGAAGTGTAGGATAGGAGTCTGCGTCGCTACCCTGGTATTCGCGTGATACCCAGGGAAATAACCATCAACCACTCACCCTCAAAGATGGTGCCCGATCCCTTGAGGAGAGCCTTCACGTTGTCTAATAGTTGTCAGTATAGCTATTGCGCATTTCTATTGACGTGAGACCGACCTGGTAGATCATCATCTCCAGCCTTGGCCGGCTTTTTAGCATTTGCTGCACGTTGCTCCTCTGGAGGTTTGGTCTTCTTTGCTGGAGCACCGTCATTCTCATCCTCTTCCTCATCTTCGTCCTCATTCTTAATAGCTTTGGACTTTTTCGTGGGTTTAGCAGACTTCTCCTCGGCCGCGACAGCGATGCTCCCTCCAACTAGAGCCTGCTCCACAACCTTTCCGTTCTTGAAGTCGGCAGCGCGTGCTTCGGCGGCTTTGTTCGAGGCATAGGCGCCTTCAATGCCAGAATTGTTAGTGACGATGTACACACTTGACGTGGTGGCTTTCTTTGGAGGCATTTTGGCGATATCTGTTGATGGTGTTGTGATGTTTGAGGTCAATTTACGCGTCGTATAGGTACTTGGTATGTTTGTTATTATCCTCACTCAATCATTCTATCACCGACCACCAACCAATCCCTCCATCCCCTCCATAGGATCCAGGTTCGGGCTTGGCCCTCAGGGGTATTTTCAACGTCAGCTTCTGTAAGCGAAGTACACACGTGAGTATCAGAAGTGCTTTGGTACTAAAGTACGACCTGTCTGCGTCCGTCGGTCCGTCCATCCCTTACTGCCGCAACTGCTTGTACGCTTTGATTCTCTATCCACCAGCTGTTACTCTTTTTATTCACATGGAGCACGCTATCGGTCATTTAAATATCTCCGTTACGTGGATTACGACATGTAGCTTAGGTATATCATTAAATCCTCCGATGTATTGTGTTCAAAGCTAATACAACAAACCAGCAATGCCCTCACATAAAACCCTACAGCCCATTCAGTCATCAGCCAAACCTAGAGCCTCTCTTCTTGTCGGTGCGCCTGGGTTAAAATAAGGCTTCTCGGCTAGTGAAGTAACTCGAGTACCGTGTCTCGGTTCCCCTCCTTCATAGTCCCAACTGGCATTATGAATGGTAATTCTATTGTCCCAAAGAGCACTGGTTCGTGGAGACCATTTGAAACGGACCTGTATATCAACATTACTTTCATACAAATCGTACAAATAGTTCAAAATCAGGTCGCTTTCAGCCTTATCCAGACCAACAATGGACTTGGTCATGGCTCTGTTGACAAAGAGAGATTTCCAGCCAGTAGCCGGATGAACGCGAACTAGAGGGTGGATACGTTCAATGTGCTGTGGCCCAGCAGTTGGAGAGTCGCGATTCAGATATGTGTGAGCACTGACGTAGATGGCTTCTCTTCCATCGATGATTTTTCGAAATTCTGGGCTCAACTTGGAGTATGCAGCGTATCCACTAGCCCACAGAGTATCCCCACCAACAGAAGGGACGGTATCATTGTGCAAGTGCGTGATACCCGCTGGGTGCTTCTCGTGCACAAGATCAGAGTGCCATCTAGCTGCACCTCCTGGTTGTCTGAACGATGCCTTTCTCTCGGTTGCCATTAGGGCTGGCCAAATAATGGTCACACCTGGAACTCCTGGGACATGAGGCACTTGTGGCTGCAACGAATCAGTACATCCAATTTTCTGAGCTTTTATGTCTTCTCACATGCACTTCAATCTCTCCGAAATGTTCCCCTAGCGATTTCTGCTCTTGGGGGCTCAAGTCCTGGTCTCTGAAAAATACGACCGATCTCTCAGCAATTAAGAGAGCAAGCCTGCACATCAGGGAGTCAGTTATTTACTCAATAGAAAAATCACATATAGATTGAGAAACTTGAACTCCATGGGTTTGCTTTCCCAACACAGCAAAGGAGCACCTGAGTTTGATAGGGAAACGTTGCGCCCGAAATTCTGTCCGTTATCTTAGAGCAAACGGTGCTCGAGTTGAGAGAGGTGCAGGCAAGGAAATTTTTAATGCTGTTATCCGTACTCATCTTTTTGTTGATCTGTCAGATCCTTCAACTGGAGACCAACGATCTCGGTACCGATGTGAGCCGTTAGGTTGATTACTTCTTTAGCTGCCGATAATAACGAGCTCTTTGATTTATCGGCTCTAGCCCCAGCATCTACATGCTCACGCTCAACATTTCTGATGCTAATAGCATCATCAAGATACAATGGTGCAGCAGGACGTTCCGGGTAGCCGTTGCTCAGATCAATACCGGCCTTCTCGAGACGTGCACGAGCTGAGGCTGGAAGAGGAAGTGTGTCTTTCTTCTGAATTACATAGTCTGTGATGGTTGGAACTATTGGCAAAACTTCGGTGGCTGATGGGGCCATGGTGTATGTTTCCAATTAAAACTTGAAGATGTGTAATAGGTAGTTTGATTACAGGTAACTGTTCTAGCAGTGGTTTTTAATGGATGTACATTTTGGAAGGTGCTCCCTTTTATATGGTCCATATTCTCTGCCATCTTAAGCAGCACCTCGCTCTCATCCTCCACTTTTGGTTCAGCTTGATTTCAAATACACTACGTGCTTTATATGGTGACACGCTTACAGCAATTGCGAACTGATATGCTGCAGAGCGGTGGTTCGCCAAACTTGTGGCCTGGTGGGATTTCGCAAAAAGCCCCGCCTCTGGCGTGCTTGACTGAATGTCCATTTGACGATCCCGGTTATTTATTTGATACAAATTGCACAACCTATAGAAAGCTCGAAACATGCTACACCCACTAAATCGACATTCCATTCCTTGATTCCCGAGCATTATACTCCCCACAAGTAACACTCAGCACAAAGCCTCCAATATACCTCTGGCATACTATCATCTACCTGACCCCTTCCCACTACTACTTGTTGCCTAAGGTAAATGCAAGAAAAAGTCTTTCGACCCCCGGAGAATAGTGGAAGGCTTCACCAGCCTTCAATATCCATTGGATGCATATTGTTTCAGTACCAACGGATATTTTCCCAGCTAAGGTAATCATATATAAAATGCTTCTCTAAAACGGATTTCTTGGAGTTACTGGGTCCTGTACTCTGATAGAAACTTTATAGATTCCAGAAGGTTTGCCTTCCCCCTGCATCAGATCCAAACATTCCGATTTCCGACGGATTAAAGTGAATTTCAGTGAAGTGAATAATCCAATCGCGGACTGCTCCCGGCATTTAAATCGAGATGCTGTGCTCTATATAGCTAGATATCGATACCACTAACTAATTTTTCCTATAGTAAAACATTAGTTACAGCATCTCGAAGCTATCGCGGGTCAAGGAAGAGGGTTGATATGAAAGCAAAGGCTTTCTAGTGTGGCGAAGGTTAGATAAGATATTAGCTGCATGCTATAACAAGAGCATCCAAGGAGTTTGGTTTCGGCCCTGTTGACCGCAGCTGATATCCTATTGTCATGACGTTCTATATTATATGTTAGTCGATTGCAGTCGCAGGTTATTTTGTGGTCGGTTACTAAG
>Ga0247809_1000483_pt1 | contig 18618 bp, 16 predicted proteins | sample UWRJL104311B1_FD_180951 | JGI IMG/M metagenome (GOLD analysis project Ga0247809, IMG submission 180951) | Plant litter microbial communities from Arlington Agricultural Research Station in Wisconsin, United States - UWRJ-L104-311B-1 | ecosystem: Environmental > Terrestrial > Plant litter >...
AACACCGGGGTGTTGTTGCCGACGATGTCGTAGTTGCCCTCGGAGGTGTAGAACTTCACCGAGAAGCCGCGCACGTCGCGCCAGGTGTCGGGCGACCCCTGCTCGCCGGCGACCGACGAGAAGCGCTGCAGGGTCGGGGTGGATGCACCGGGCTGGAAGACCGCGGCACGGGTGTACTGCGACACGTCGCCGGTGACGACGAACTCGCCGTGCGCGCCGCCGCCCTTGGCGTGCACGACGCGCTCGGGAATGCGCTCGCGCGCGAACTGGGCCAGCTTCTCGACGAGGTAGCGGTCGTGCAGGGCGGTGACGCCGTCGGCGCCCGCGGTGAGGGAGTGGGCGTCGCTCGGTACGGCGGAACCCGTCTGGCTCGTCGTGTACTGGTCGTCAGTCATGGATCTCCTTTGGTGGTGCGGGTGGTGAGTCGTACGAGGATAGGGCGCTGTGCTGGCAGGCAGCGCAGACGCCCCAGAAAGTCACTTCGGCCGTCGAGACGGCGAAACCGGCCGTGTCCGACGGCGTGAGGCAGGGCGCGTGGCCGACGACGCAGTCGATGTCGGCCACCGCGCCGCACGACGTGCAGACGATGTGGTGGTGGTTGTCGTCGACGCGGCGCTCGTAGCGCGCGGCCGAGCCGGCCGGCTCGATCCTGCGCAGAAGCCCCGCGGCGGTGAGGTCGCCGAGCACGTTGTGCACCGACTGGATGCTCGTGGAGGCGTCGCCCGCGCGCAACAACGCGAGCAGCGTGGCGGCGTCGCTGTGCGGCGCGTCGTCGAGGGCGGCGAGCAGCGACAGTCGGCCCGCGGTGACGCGCAGACCGGCGTCGTGCAGTTGGCGTTCTGGGCTCTCCGGCATCCGTCGATCGTAGACGTTATCGTGAACGACTAAAAATAAGGGGACCCTTGGTCGGATGTCTCAACCGGCGACCAGCTTGGTGGCGCCGGCCTCGAACTCCTCGAGGTCGCCCGTCTCGCCGGCCCGGAACGCGCGTCGTCCCTGCACCCACTGGTAGGCCAGGAAGCCGCCGAGCGCGACCGTCCCGATGCCGATCTTCACCGGCCACGGCCACTCCTGCCGCGTCACGTTGCCCTCGATCAGCCCCGACACGAGCAGCGCGAGGATGAGCCCGATCGCCACGGTGAAGAGCGCGCGGCCGTCTTCGGCGAGCGCCTGGCCGCGCGTGCGCGCCCCCGGGGCGATCCACGACCACGCGATGCGCATGCCGGCCGCGCCCGCAACGAAGATCGAGTACAGCTCGAGCTGGCCGTGCGGGGCGATGTAGAGGAAGAACACGTCGAGGCGGTCGGCGCTCTCCATGATCGCGGCCGTCATGCCGAGGCTCTGCGCGTTGGTGAACATGAGGTACGGCGCGTAGACGCCGACGATGCCGAAGGCGACGGCCTGCGTGGCGAGCCAGGCGTTGTTCGTCCAGACGAAGCTCGTGAACGAACCGCCGGAGTGGTCGGAGTAGTAGTCGACGAAGTCCTCTTTCGCGTACCGCTCGAGCGAACTCGTGTCGCCGAGGGTGGCGAGCACCTGCGGGTTCGAGATCGCCCACCACGCGTAGAGCACCGCGACGGCGACGCTCGCGAGGGTGACGGCGAGGCTCAACCAGCGGATGCGGTAGAGGGCCGCCGGCAGTTGCAGCACGAAGAACCGGGCGGCCTGGCCGGCGACGTTCGAGGGGACACCGGTGAACTTCTGCCGCGCACGCGAGAGGTAGAGCGAGAGCCGGTCTCCCTGCAGCGACTGCCCCGTCGTCGTCTTGATGACCGAGAGTTGCGTCGCGCCCGACTGGTAGCGCTCGATGAGCTCGTCGGCTTCCGCCCCGCTGAACCGGCGTTTCTTGCCCAATTGGGCAAGCCGCTGCCATTCTTCGCGGTGAGCGGCGGAGTAGGCGTCGAGGTCCATCTGCTTAAATGATGTCATGCCGCGCCCTATCGCGATCGACCAGTCTTCCCATTCGCCGATCGACGACGAGATCGTCACCGGCGAGGCGGTCGCGCTCGACCTCCGGCCGGCGAGCTTCGTGTTGCGCGCAGCGGGCTCGATCATCGACTGGCTGACGTACTTCGGCCTGTACATCGTGCTCGTGCTGGTCGTCACGCCGGTGCTCGTCGACAGCCTCGGTCTCGACGACCGGCTGGTGGCCGCGGTGCTCGTGACGATGCTCGTGGTCGCCATCGTGGTGGCCCCGGTGACCGTCGAGCTGCTCACGCACGGCAAGTCGCTCGGACGCCTCGCGATCGGCGCCCGCATCGTGCGCGACGACGGCGGCGCGATCGGGTTCAGGCACGCCTTCATCCGCGCGCTCGTCGGAGTGCTCGAGATCTTCATGACCTTCGGCGGCATCGCAGTGATCGTGTCGTTGCTCAACGGTCGGTCGAAACGTCTCGGCGATCTGCTCGCCGGCACCTACAGCCAGTACGAGCGGGTGTCGCTCGCCGACAAGCCGGTGTACGGGGTGCCGGAATCCCTCGCGACGTGGGCGGTGACCGCCGACGTGGCACGCATGCCCGACCGGCTGTCGCGTCGCATCAGCCAGTTCCTGTCGCAGGCCGGCCAGCTCACGCCGGAGACGCGCGTGCGGGTCAGCCGTGAACTCGCCCACGAGGCGTCGGTGTTCGTGTCTCCCCTGCCCGACGTCGACGCCGAGCTGTTCCTCGCCGCGGTGTCGGCCGTGCGCCGCGACCGCGAGTACGCCGCGCTCGAACTCGAGGCGGGCGGGCTCGAGCGGCTGAAGCCGGTGCTCGGCGGCCTGCCGAACGGCTTCCCCGAGCGCTGACCGCCGCCCGCGTCCGCCGCCCGCGTCGACGCAGCGCCAGGCGAGCGGCGGGGCAAGAAACTGCTGCTCGCCCACGCCCCGAACATCGGAACGTTGCCCCGCTGCTCAGGCAGCAGGGCCGAGGGGCAACGAATCGACGTCGTGGCAGGGCGTGAAGGTCGAAACATTGCCCCGCCGCGCTGGATGCAGCGCGGCGTAGGTCGACGCTCGCCGCTCTCCGCCGCGCCGCTCAGTAGCGGTAGTGGTTCACCTTGTAGGGGCCGTCGACCGGAACGCCGATGTAGGCCGCCTGTTCGTCGGTGAGCGTCGTGAGCTTGACGCCGAGCGCGCCGAGGTGCAGCCGGGCGACCTTCTCGTCGAGGTACTTCGGCAGCACGTGCACGTCGACGCCGTAGTGCTCGCCCCGCACGAAGAGCTCGATCTGAGCGAGCACCTGGTTGGTGAACGAGGCGCTCATGACGAACGACGGATGTCCCGTGGCATTGCCGAGGTTCATGAGACGCCCCTCGGACAGCACGAGGATGCTGCGCCCGGAGGGAAGGCGCCACTCGTGCACCTGCGGCTTGATCTCGACCTTCACGGCCCCCGCGAGCTTCTCGAGGCCCGCGATGTCGATCTCGTTGTCGAAGTGCCCGACGTTGGAGACGATCGCGAGGTGCTTCATGCCGAGCAGGTGGTCGACGGTGATGACGTTCTCGTTGCCCGTGCCGGTGACGAAGATATCGACCTGGTCGAGCACGCTCTCGATCGTCGTGACCTGGAAGCCGTCCATCGCGGCCTGCAGCGCGTTGATCGGATCGATCTCGCTCACGATGACCCGGGCGCCCTGGCCCCTGAGGGCCTCGGCGGCTCCCTTGCCGACGTCGCCGTAGCCCACCACGAACGCGACCTTGCCGCCAATGAGCACGTCGGTGGCGCGGTTGAGCCCGTCGGGCAGCGAGTGACGGATGCCGTACTTGTTGTCGAACTTCGACTTGGTGACCGAGTCGTTGACGTTGATCGCGGCGAACTGCAGCTGGTCGTTCTTCGCCAGCTCGTACAGGCGGTGTACGCCGGTGGTGGTCTCTTCGGTGACGCCACGGATACCCGCGGCGATGGTCGTCCAGCGGTCGCCCGAGGTCGCGAGCGACGCGCGGAGGGTGTCGAGGATGACCCGCCACTCGTGACTGTCAGCCTCCGTGGCATCCGGAACCGCTCCCGCGAGCTCGAACTCCCTGCCCTTGTGCACGAGGACCGTGGCGTCTCCGCCGTCGTCGAGGATCATGTTCGGCCCGGTCCACTCCGCGCCGGCCAGGGCGGCCTCGGCCGACCAGTCGAAGATCTGGCTCGTGCACCACCAGTACTCCTCGAGCGTCTCGCCCTTCCAGGCGAAGACCGGCACGCCGGCGGGGGCGTCGACGCTGCCCTCCGGGCCGACGGCGACGGCGGCCGCCGCCTCGTCTTGCGTGGAGAAGATGTTGCAGCTCGCCCAGCGCACCTGCGCCCCGAGGGCGACGAGCGTCTCGATGAGCACGCCCGTCTGCACGGTCATGTGCAGGCTGCCCGCGATGCGCGCCCCGGCGAGCGGCTTGCTGTCGCCGAACTCCGCGCGCAGCGCCATGAGTCCGGGCATCTCGTTCTCGGCGAGCCGGAATTGGTGGCGGCCGGCCTCGGCGAGGGCGAGGTCGGCGACCTTGAACGGCAGGACGGTACGAGCTGGCGCGGTAGTCATGCCCCATTCTCGCACCGCGACACCCCGAGGCGGCTACTCGCGGATGAGGGCCAATACCGCGTCGCGCACCGATTCCATGCGCTGGCGGTTGCCCGCCTCGACGTTGAGCCGCAGCAGCGGTTCGGTGTTCGACGGCCGCACGTTGAACCACCAGAAGTCGTCGCCCGAGGCGGGACCGGTCACGGTGAGCCCGTCGAGTTCGTCGAACTCGCCCTTGTCGGCGTAGGCGGAGACGATGCGCTCGTAGGCGGCCGGCACGTCGGTGACGGTCGAGTTGATCTCGCCGCTGAGGAAGTACGGGTCGTATTTCGCCGCGAACTCGGAGAGCGGTGCAGCCTGGTGGCCGAATTCGGCGAGCATGTGCATCGCGGCGAGCATGCCGTTGTCGGCTCCCCAGAAGTCGCGGAAGTAGTAGTGCGCCGAGTGCTCGCCGCCGAAGATCGCGCCGGTGGCGCGCATCTGGTCTTTGATGAGCGAGTGGCCGACGTTCGTGCGGATGGCCGTCGCGCCGGCCGCCTCGATGGTCTCCGGCACGATCCGCGACGTGATCAGGTTGTGCAGCACGACGATCGATAGGTCGGGTTCGAGCGCTCGCACCCGCGTTATCTCGCGCAGGGCGACGATAGCGGCGACGGCCGAGGGAGTGACCGGGTCGCCCTTCTCGTCCACCACGAAGCAGCGGTCGGCGTCTCCGTCGAAGGCGAGGCCGAGATCGGCGCCGTGCTCGACGACCGCCTTCTGCAGGTCGACGATGTTGGCGGGCTCGAGAGGGTTCGCCTCGTGGTTCGGGAACGTGCCGTCGAGATCGAAGTACATCGGGATGATCTCGATCGGCAGGGCGGGGAGGCCCGCGGCCGTGGAGAGCACCGCGGGCACGGTGAGCCCGCCCATGCCGTTGCCCGCGTCGACGACGACCCGGATCGGGCGGATGCCGGTGAGGTCTACGAGAGTGCGCAGGTACGCCGCGTAGTCCGCGAGCATGTCGACCTCGCGGAAGCCGCCCGGCTTTTCGACCTCGGCGATGCCGTCGGCGAGGTACGCGGTCGCGCGGTCGCGGATGGCGGCGAGGCCGGTGTTGAGGCTGATTCCCTGGGCGCCGGCGCGGCTGAACTTGATGCCGTTGTACGTGGCCGGATTGTGCGACGCGGTGAACATCGCGGCGGGGGCATCGAGCGAACCCGAGGCGAAGTAGGTCTCGTCGGTCGAGCACAAGCCGATGGAGACGACGTTGGCCCCGCGCGACCGTGCGCCGCGCGCGAAGGCGGAGGCGAACTCCGGCGACGAGTCGCGCATGTCGTGTCCGACGACCACGTCGGAACCGGCGGCGCCGATCTCGTCGACGAAACCGGCCGCGAGAGCCGCGACGACCTCGACGGTGAGCTGCGAGCCGACGAGGCCCCGCACGTCGTAGGTCTTGACGAATTGGGTCAGATCGATCGGGGAAGAATTCACGTGCCCAAAACTACATGACGGATGACCTGCCAGCCCTGAGGCACCGACAGGCGCTCGGCGTGCTTGGCGCAGAGGTCGTAGCTGTGCGGTTCCGGCTTCTGGCTGAGCGGGCCGAGAACCGCCATCGAGTCGGCGTAGACATAGGTGAGCGTCGCCACCGCATCCATATTGCAGGCCACCTTGCTGCAGGGTCTACCGCTCATCGTGACCCCAGCCTAGAACCACGCACCGACCTCGGACGAACGGGCGCCGCAATACACTGTAGGGATGGTCAGATCGCGCAGGAGCAGCATCCCGGCATCGGGGCGCGGCCGCTCCCGCGACCGTCACGGCCGCGGCATCCGCGCTGCGGTGACCGGCCCGCACCTGCCGCCGCTGCGCAGCCGTTCGGAGATCTTCGACATGACGATCGCGTCGACGGCCGAGTACCTGCGCGACGTCTGGCCGAGCGAGCTCGCCGACGTGGTGTTCGAGGTCGCGGCGATGCCGGCGGCACTCGGAGCGTCGCCCGGCGTCGACCGCTGGCGCGTGTTCCCGAACGAGAACCGCGTGGTGCTCTACCGGCTGCCGATCGAGCGTTTGTCGCACCTGCACCACCACGACGACCTGCACCGCCGCATGATGATCGAGACGTGCGTGTTCCGGGCCGTCGCCGAGCTGCTGGGCAAAGACCCGTGGGACCTCGCGCCCGACCGCTACCGCAACCACTGAGCGGCAACCACTGAGCAGCGGGCGTCGGGATTACGGCACGATGGTGATCGGTTCGGCGCCCAGCGCCGGCGGCTGCACGGCGTAACCCGCCAGTGCCGCGTCGCCCACGAAGCTCACCGCGCCGTACAGCTCGTCGAAACCGCTGATCCGGTAGGTCTTCCCGGGCGAGACCGCGACCTGCGCCGAGGCGCCGGCCGGCACGGTCACGTCGACATCGTCGCCACCGAGTGCGGCGAGCGTGACCGAGGCATCCGTGCCTGTCGGGTTGAACAGGTGGACGCGGGGCTGCGGGCCGGGGGCCACGGTCACGAGGGCGGTGCGCTTGAGCTCGTCCACGCTCGTGAGCCAAGCGAAGTCCGCCGCACCCTCGGAGTCGGCGGATGTCGCGACGGCAGAGACGCGCACGCTCGCCACGACCGGCTCGGCCGTGTCGACGCGTACCGTGTAGTTGCCGTCGGCGAGCCCGTCGAGGGTGAGGTCTTGCGTCTTGCCGCCTTCGAGCTCCACCGAGAACGCGTCGCCCGTGGCCGCGCCGTCGTCGGAGATCACGCTCACCCGAGCGTCGGTGCCCGTCTCGCCGGGGACGAACACCCGCACGATGGTGGCGAGGTCGCTGTACCCGTCTTCGCCGAGCAGCGCGCCGGCGGCCGCGGCGCCGGAGATCACGACGCCGGGGATGACGGCGCTCGTCGCGGGCGCAGCGGTCGGCGACACGATCTCGACACCGCCCGGCGCGAGGCCGCGGACGGTGGCCTGCTGCAGATTGGCGACGATCTGGCCGCCACGGCTGACGACGTGCACCACGGGCGATTCGACGTCGGGGGCGAAACCCGCGAGGGACAGCACGCGCTGGCCGTGCGGCTGCACCACGATGCCCGTCGCCCCGGGTGCGGATACCTTGCCGTCTTCGGCGCTGATCGCCAGCGAGACGGTCGAGGCCGTGTCGCTCGGGTTCGCGAGCGTCACCAGGGTGGTGCGACCGATCGAGGTCGCTCCCCCGACGAGCCACGTCTCGGTCGCGACGCCCGTGCAGTCGGTGGCCGCGAGTCCGTCGAACTCGCCGGACGACACCGACTGGGACTGCGCGCCGGCGACCAGGATGTCGTTGTCGGTCTCGCCGGGGAGCGAACCGATGAGCAACGGGGCGCCCGCGGTGCCTCCGGTCGAGGCATCCGATCCTTCGAAGGGGGTGGCGGCGACGGTGCCACTCGACGAGTCGTAGCGCACCGCGGGTTCGCCGATCGCCGACGAGGTCGTGGCGCCCTGGCCGCTGTCGTCGCCGAGGCGCAGCACGGCGCCGGGGCAGACGAGCTGTTGGGCCGTGGGCACGGGCGTGACGGCGACGGTCGCGGGAGCACGGGCCGCCACGGGCAGCGGCACGAGCGCGGCCACGGCTATCGCTGCCGCCGCGACCGCGATGCCGACGACGCCCGCGACGACGCGCACGCCGACGATGGCCGCACTGCGCACGGTGACCTTCGGCTTCGCCGTCTCGACGGGATCGTCGTCGCCGACGGGCTGTATCGGGTAGTCGTCGCCGACCGGCTCGATCGGGAACACGGAGCCGGTTGGCACGACCGGGTCGACGGGATCAGACATTGTCGTCCTCCTCGAACGTCGGGGCGGCTTCGGTCGGACCGCGCGAGATCGTACGCCCGCGACGACGCGAGCCGGTGGGTATCGCCAGCAGCAGCGTGACGACGAGAACGATGCCCTGCGCGAGCGCGACGGCGATGCCGATGGGTGCGGCGAACGGCGGGGCCTCGGCCGCGGGTTCGGGGTCGCCGAGACCCGGGTACCGCCAGAGGTAGCCTGTGGCCGTGTCGCCGATGGCGGTGAGCGTCGCGTTGCCGTCGAGTGCCTCGCCGGCCCGCTTGCGCACGTCCGTGGCCGCCGTGCCCGAGCCGTCGGGGGCGAGCACGAACCCGATGTGCAGGGCGTCCATCTCGGCCGCCGTGTCGAACCCGCTCTTCGAGGCGAGGTTTCCGGCGAGCGTGGCCAGGCGCTCTTGGGCGGCGGTCGGTTCGAGCGCCGTCGCCGCGAGGGTGGACTGTGCGTCGAGGCTCGTGCCGTCTCCGCGGTAGAGCACGGCCGCGAGCGCGCCGCTCGGCTGGGGTATGAGCGCGAGCGTGCCGAGCGCGGGGTCGTTGGCCGCTTCGGCGGCGACGAACGCCGGGAGCGTGCGCCCGGAACTCGGCTGCGCCACCGTCGTTCCCGCGATCGACGCCGCCAGCAGCGGGCCGGCGAGCACCGCGGATGCCGCGGCGACGAGCAGCGCGGGAAGCACGACGGCCCTCCCGAGCGCCTCGAGCGCGACGATCGCCGCACCCACGAGCCCGAGCCAGAACAGGCTGAGCCCGCTGCCCGGCCACACGGACGTGGTGTCCTCGCCGACGGCGGTGACCTGGATGTGGGCGGCGACCACCGCGGTCGCGAACCCGGCGAGGGCGAGCACCATCGCGGGCACGGCGCGGCGGGAGCCGGGCAGGAAGAGCGAGAGCAGCGCCAGCGCGGCGAGCGGGGCGAGCAGCGACGCGACGATGATTGGCGCGGCGAGGTCGTGCAGGCCGATCGCCGCGGCGAAGTCGGTCCAGCCGTTGTACCCGTTCACCGGCGACCCGAGCACGAGCTGCCAGCCCGAGGTCGTGCCGGAGACGTACGGCACCCCCGGGTCGGCGGCGAGGCCGAGCAGGTTGCCGCGCAGCACCTGTTCGATCACGAGCGGCGCGAACATCACGACGGACGGGATCACGATGCCGAGCAGGCGGTGCACGCGCTTCGGGTTGGCGATCATCCAGGCGAGCCAGCCGAGCAGCAGCGCGGGAGCCAGCGACGGCGCCGCCGCGACGGTCGCGGCGAAGAGGAGAGCGGATGCTGCGCCCGCAGACCAACTGCGTGCAGCGTTCACCGTGGTGAGCACGACCCAGGGCAGCAGCAGGTGGGCGATGACGGCGCCGAGATGGCCGCTGCCGAGCGCCTCGAGGAAGGGCGGCGCGAGCGACCAGAGCACGGCGGCGACGGCGGGCGCCCAGCCGCGGGCGGAGAATCGGGCCGCGCACCACCAGGCGCCGAGCGCCGCGAGTGGGAGCGCGACGAAGTACAACACCACGACGCTCTGTGCCGGGGCCCAGAAGGTGAGCGAGCCGAGGAGGGCGAGCAGGAAGGCGAACGGGTCGGCGGCCCCGGTGAACCCGGCGCCGATCTCGCGCCAGCCGTAGCCGACGTTGCCCCAGAGCTCGCCGATCGTGCCGCTGAGCGGCGCGATCGCACCGCCGCTCACGGCGGCCGCGCCCGCGAACGAGCCGTAGCCGACCGCACCGATGGCCGCCACGAGCAGGATCGTCCACGCCCCGCCGTCGGAGAAGAAGCTGGGACGGGTGGATGTCGCGACCTGCTCGGCCTGAGCCGCGGGGGCGGCGAAGATGGCGCGCTGGCTCGCCCGGAGCTCGCGCACCTGGCGCGGCTGCATCCGGAGGGTCGCGATCGTGGCCCAGCCGAGCACGCGGGTCTTGCGCAACCGGCGTCGGGCGGGCGCGACGCCGCCCGAGAACGCGGCGGAGAGCGCCGAGGCGAACTCGCCGGGGATGAAGCCGGGCCGCTTGGCGATGAGCTGCCACACGGATCGGGCGAAGGCGAGCGGCACGAGCGACAGCCAGTGCAGGGGCACGGCGGGCGCGGGGGCGTAGGCGAGGCGGCGGTGCAGCTGCGCCCGACGGCGAACGGCGTTGACGGCGCGCGCGGGCAACGGCGCGCGCCCGAACTGCTCCGGACCGCCGGCGCTCGCCACCTTGGCGTCGGGCACCCCGACGACGCGGTGGCCCGCGAGCCGCACCCGGATGCAGAAGTCGAGCGCGGCGTCGACCGTCGGCAGCGCCGGGTCGAATCCCCCGAGTGCCGCCCAGACGCTCTCGCGCACGAGCATGCCGCTCGCGGAGACGCCCAGCATGTCGTTGTGCCTGTCGTGCTGGGCCTGGTCGAGCTCTCCCGTGACGAGGGAGACCGACGCGCCGAACCGGGTGAGGGTCTCGCCGTACGACTCGATCACGTCTGGGGTCTGCCAGCGCATGAGTTTCGGGCCGGCGACCGCTACCGAGGGCGCGATCTCGACCGCGGCGAGCAGTTCGGCGAGGGCGCGCGGGTGTGGCGCGTTGTCGTGGGCGAGCAGCCACAGCCAGTCGTCGTTCTCGCCCGTGCTACCGGCTGCCTGCAGCGCTCCGGCTACCGCGGATCCGAAGCTGCGGGCGCCGACGGCGGGCACGAACGCGGTGGCGTCGGCACGCGAGAGCATCGCCGCCGAAGCGTCGGTCGAGGCGTCATCCGTGACGACCGTCTGGTCGGGTCGACGGGTCTGGCCGGCGAGCGCCTCGAGGGTTCGCTCGAGATAGCCGGCCCCGTTTCGGGCGACAAGGATCGCTGTGACTCTCGGTTGCATCGTGGTGAGCCTAGGTCGCGGCGCCGGATGCGCCGGGGTGACACGCGCCTAATGCCAGCACTCACAGGATCCCGGCGCTCGCAGCGGACCCGTCGGAAAGGCGGTCAGGCGCGCTTGCGCAGCTTACGGCGTTCGCGCTCGGACAGGCCGCCCCAGATGCCGAAACGCTCGTCGTTCTCGAGGGCGTATTCGAGGCAGCTCGACCGCACTTCGCACGAACCGCAGATCTTCTTGGCCTCGCGGGTGGATCCGCCCTTTTCGGGGAAGAAGGCCTCGGGGTCGGTCTGCGCGCACAGCGAGTCGGTCTGCCAGGCGAGCGGGTTCTCCTCGGTGTCGGCCTTGCGTACGCCGGGAACGCCGAGACGAACCGGATCGACGAACCAGTCGTCGGGGACATTGGCGCGATACTCGCTGTTCGCCATGTTCTTCCCCTTGCCGCTCGACCCGATTGACCGTTGTGCGTTAGAGATAATTACACCCGTGTAGTTCCCCAGAGTCAAGTCGGGGATGATAAAACCCTCGACCCCAATTGGAGGGTTATGACGCGCCGGGAGTTGCTTCCCACGCGCTCGACACCATCTCGCGCAGCGTGTGGCGCATCCGCCAGTCGAGGTCGCGGGCGGCGAGTTCGCCGGCGGCGACGATACGCGCGGGGTCGCCGGGGCGACGTGGGGCGATCTCGGGGGTGAAGTCGATGCCCGTGACGTCGGCTACGGTCGCCATGATCTCGCCGACCGAGCTGCCGTCGCCGCTGCCCAGGTTGTAGGCGGGCTCGAGCGGCTCGCCGGCGTCGAGACGCAGCGCCGCGGCGACGTGGCTCGTGGCGAGGTCGGCGACGTGCACGTAGTCGCGCACGTTCGTGCCGTCGGGCGTCGGGTAGTCGTCGCCGTTGATGCGCGGCGTCTTGCCCGCCTTCAGGGCGGCGAAAACGAGCGGGAAGAGGTTGTGCGGGCTGGTGTCGTAGAGCTCGGGCGAACCAGAGCCGACGACGTTGAAGTAGCGCAGGCTCGTATGGCGCAGTCCCGCGGCGACTCCCTGGTCGCGCAGCAGCCACTCCCCCACGAGCTTCGATTCGCCGTAGGGCGATTGCGGGTCTTTCGGGGTGTCTTCGGTCACGAGTTCGGTGGGCGGCGTGCCGTAGACCGCGGCGCTCGACGAGAACACGATGCGGTCCACGCCAGTCTCGGCCATCGCGGCGAGCAGCACTGCCGTGCCGGTCACGTTCTGCTCGTAGGTGTGTAGCGGGCGCTGCACGCTCACGCCGGCGTACTTGTAGCCGGCGACATGGATCACGCCGGTGACGCCGTGCTCCGACATCGTGCGCACGAGCAGCTCGCGGTCGAGGATCGTTCCCTCGACGAACGGCACGTCGGCGGGCACGAACTCCCGGAAGCCGCTCGAGAGGTCGTCGACCACGACCGTTGCCAGCCCCGCGTCAGCGAGGGCCTTCACGACGTGCGACCCGATATACCCTGCTCCACCCGTTACCAACCATGTCATTCCCCCACGCTATCGCGGCGGAGTCGGTTGCGTTTTCCTTCGATTTCGCAAGCGGGGACCGCCCGGTATCCGTCGCGGACCACCACGACGACGGATGCCGCGACCGCCCACACGACGAGAGCACTGAGTATCACGAGAGAGATCATCATGGCGGTAAATCTACGAGTGGTGAAATAGCGCCGACAGTGGCAGACTCGACAGCATTCGGTACATTCCTGCCATCGGAGGTCGCATGCTCGAGAAGATCGTCCTGCTCGCCATCCCGGGGCTCGCCCCCTTCGAGTTCGGGGTGGTCTGCGAGGTGTTCGGCGTCGACCGTAGCGCCATGGGTGGGCCCGCGTTCGACTTCACCATCGCGACCGCCGACCCCGGACCGGTGCGTACGAGCCTCGGCTACGACATGGTGATCACGTCCGACCTCTCGGTGGCCGCCGACGCCGACCTGATCGCCGTGTCGGCCCACCACTTCGACGACGTCGACGAGCGCTTCCTCGAGGTCCTCCGGGCCGCCGAGGCGCGCGGTGCGTGGGTGCTCAGCCTGTGCAGCGGTGCCTTCGTGCTCGCCGAGGCCGGCATCCTCCACGGACGCCGCTCGACCACGCACTGGATGTACGCCGACCGTCTCGCCCGCCAGTACCCCGACACCGAGGTCGACCCCGACGTACTGTTCGTCGAAGACCGCCACGTCGTCACTGGCGCGGGCACGGCGGCCGGTATCGACGCCGCGCTGCACATCGTGCGCAGCGAGCTCGGCGCGTCGGCGGCGAACGTCGTGGCCCGCCGCATGGTCGTGCCGCCGCAGCGCGACGGGGGCCAGTCGCAGTACATCCAATCGCCGGTTTCGCCCGTTCACGCCGACTCCTTCGCATCCGTCACCGAATGGATGCTGCAGAATCTGGGCGACGACCTCACGGTCGACCAGCTCGCCCGCAAGGCGCTCATGTCGAGCCGCACGTTCGCCAGGCGGTTCCGCGCCGACATGGGCACGACGCCGTCGGCCTGGCTCAACCGGCAGCGGATCATCCGCGCGCAGCAATTGCTCGAGGAGACGGATGCCTCGCTCGAATCCGTCGCGCACGACACCGGCTTCGGCACGGCCGCGGTGATGCGGCACCACTTCGTGAAGGTGCTGCAGACCACGCCGACCGCGTACCGGCGTACGTTCGCCGTGCGGCAGTCGGCCTAGCGGTGGCGCGCGTCACCCTCGCCGCGCTCGTCGCCGACGAGCGGGTGCGGTTCCTCGTCGTGGGCGGCATCAACACGGTGGTCGGGTACGCCCTGTTCGCCGTGCTGCAGATCACGGCGGGGCACGTCATCGGCTATCTCGGCAGCCTCTACGGTTCGTACCTGCTCGCCGTGACGCTCGCCTTCGTGCTGCACCGGAGGTTCACCTTCCGGGTGGAGGGAACCGGCAACCGCCTGGTCGACTTCCTGCGTTTCGCGAGCGTGTACGTGGTGTCGCTCGCCGCCAATACGCTCGTGCTCCCACTGCTCGTCGAACTCGCGCACCTCGACCCGCTCGTCGCCCAGGCAATCTCGGTCGTCGTGACCACCATCGTGAGCTACTTCGGACACAAGTACTTCTCGTTCCGGCGCGGCGCGGCCTGACGCGCCCCGCCGCCCGCCCTCCCTTCTCAAAACTAAGGAACCCGGCGCGCTGCGGCACTGCAAACGGGTGCTTCCGCGTGGATCCGGTGCGGAAGTCCTTCGTTTTCGGCGCGACCGCACTCAAGCCGCGCGACCGGAACGGGCTCGACGCGGCACGACCGGATCGCGTTCGCGGCGCGCCTCGAGCTCGATGTCGTCGGCGACCGCCCGACGCGTGGCGGCCAAGCACTGCTCCCACGCGCCGTAGAGCATCGCGTAGTCGAAACGAAGCACCCTGCCACCCTGCGACGCCACGTAGACGTCGGTGACGATGTCGGTGTGGTGCGTACTGCCGCCCTCGCCGGTCCAGGACGGGTCGTGCTGCGCGCCGTCCACCTCCACGTAGGTGTTCGGGCCGACACGGAAGTCGAGGCGCCGCCCGTTGCCGATACGCGGCTGCGATTCGCACCACACCCCGGCATCCCGATACCAGAGACGCACGAGCGTCTCGCCGTGCGAATCGTCCTGATCGCTCACCAGGCCGAGCCACGAGCGAGCGGCGGAGTGCGCACGACGGAAGACCCTTTCGAGCCGCGCGGTGCTCCATCCGCGGTAGCGCATCACGGCACTCGCGCACGCGACGGCGATGTCGCGCGACTCTCCACACAGCACGACGAGCAGCGCGTCGTCGAGCGGGACCCGCCACACCGATCCGCGCCGGACCCCGCGCTGCTCCGTCCAATGGATCCGCACCCCGTCACCCGCCAGCCTCCGCGTCCGATCGCGCTGGTCGCGTAGCCGGCACGCGTTGGCGGGCACGGCGAGGTCGGTCAGCTCCCGCCGCGGAACCCTGAGACCGTAGCTCTCGAGCGCCGCGATACCGGTGAGCCGCCCGCCGACCCGCACCGCCCGGATCGCTGCTTCCGGGGCATCCGGGACGGAGTACCAGCCCTGCCGCACACGGAATATCGAGTGCGAGGCGAGAGCAGCACGGAGCTGCACGTCGGAGTACCCCATCGCCAGCAGGTCCCGACGACGCAGGAACCAATCGCTGCGGCGGATGCGGCGGTCGACGGGTTCCACGCGACCATGGTGGGTCGCGCGGCCGGCGAGCGGCGCTGCGCCAGCGCCGAGTGTGACTACCTCCGCGACATCCGCCCGGTGGAGGACGAGTCGTCACCCCTCCGCCCCTCCACCGCAAACGAAGGAACTCGCCGTCCGTGAGCGATTCCAACGGCCGATCGCGCGGCCCTTCGCCCGCGAACTCCTTCGTTTTGAGAAAGGAGGGGCGGCGGCGAGTGGCGGTGGTGGGTGGGGCGGCGAGTGGTCGCGACGGTGCAGAGCGGCGGCGGGCGGCGGCGCTAGGCCGGACCTGCCACGAACAGATCGCCGTCGCCGCGGATCGTGAGCTCGCTTTCGTCGGCTGTGACGAAGACCGCCTCGCCCCGGGACAGGGTGACGGATGACACGGAGCCCGCGAGCTCGAACGATCCCGCCGTGCACAGCGCGATGCTGTCGCCGGCGAGCGCGTAGCGCGTTCCGTCGACGGCGCCCGAGACCACGGCGAGCGCGAAGTCGGGCACTCCGGGCCGGTACAGCGCGACCCCGCCCGGCAGCTCGACGGGCGGCAGGTAGGGCACGGGTACCGGCGCGAAGTCGAGCACGGAGAGCAGCTCGGGCACGTCGATGTGCTTCGGGGTGAGTCCGCCGCGCAGCACGTTGTCCGACGCCGCCATGAGCTCGATGCCGAGCCCCTCGACGTAGGCGTGGATGTTGCCGGCCGGCAGGTACAGCACCTCTCCGCGCTCGAGCGTGACGAGGTTGAGCATGAGCGACACGACGATCCCGGGGTCGCCGGGGTACGCCGCGGCCAGTTCGCCCACGAGCGTGAACTTGTCGCCCTCGAGCACGGATGCCGCGGCCACCGCCGCGGCCACGAGCTCGTCCACGTCGTCGCCGCCCGTCACGAGCCACTCGAACGCCGAACGGATGTCGTCGTCGCTTCCCAGCCGGTCGGAGAAGGCGTTGAGGGCGGAGTCGCCCGGCAGCGCCTCGATCATGCGTTCGATCGTGGCCGACACGGCCTGCGCGGGGCGGAAGCCGCAGAGGGCACGGAAGCCGTCGTGCAGCGCGTAGATGATCTCCGGCTTGTGGAACGCGTCCTTATAGTTGCGCTCGGCCGCGTCGAGCGGGATGCCGAGCGCGTTCTCGCGGGCGAAGCCCTCCGCCGCCTGTTCGCTCGTCGGGTGGGCCTGCAGCGACAGCGGGGCTGCGGCGGCGAGCACTTTGAGCAGGAACGGCAGGCGGCCGGGCACTACGTCGGCGAGCGTGCGGTCGTCGCCGACCACGCGGCTAGGCGACCCGGGGTGCGCGCCGAGCCAGAGTTCGGCTTCCGGGCCCCCGGATGGCGCGGACCCCAGCAGCTCGGCGATCGCCGAGGGCGACCCCCAGGCGTAGTCGCGGGGTGAATTGGTGATGCCTACAAACATGCTGGCCGTCCTCGTCGCTCGGTTAGACCAAAGTACCAACCGCCTAGGGCGGGCCCCGACGCCGGTTTTATGCTTTCGGAGGATTCCGACAAGCAATGGAGCATTTAAATGTCATTCGAGTCACTCAGCAGCGACTTCTACGGCTACGAGAACTCACTCTCCGACCAGGAGAAGGAGCTCATCGTCGCCCTCCGCGCCTACATCGACACCGAGGTTCGCCCCATAGTCAACAGCCTCTGGGCCGACGCGGAGTTCTTCCCCCGGTCGATCGTGAAGGGCCTCGCCGACCTCGGCCTGTTCGGTCAGCCCTGGAAGGAGACGCAGCGCTTCGAGAACTCGGCGGTCTTCCGCGGCTGGGTCGCCCTCGAGCTCGCCCGCGTCGATGCGAGCCTCGCCACCCTCGTCGGTATGCAGAACGGCCTCGTCATGGGGTCGATCGCGGTCGCCGGGAGCCAGGAACAGCGCGACGAGTGGCTACCCAAGTTCGCGAGCGGCGAGCTTCTCGGCGCGTTCGGGCTCACCGAACCACTGTCGGGCTCCGACTCCGCCCAGGGCCTCCGCACGGTCGCCAAGCGCGAGGGCGACTCCTGGGTCATCAACGGCGCCAAGCGCTGGATCGGCAACGGTTCGATCAGCGACGTCACCATCATCTGGGCCAAAGATGCGGATGACGGACAGGTGAAGGGCTTCATCGTCCCGACATCCACTCCCGGCTATGCAGCGACCCGCATCGAGAACAAGCAGGCCCTGCGCATCGTGCAGAACGCCGACATCGTGCTGACCGACGTGGTCGTGCCCGAGTCCAACCGGCTGCAGAACTCGAAGTCGTTCCGCGAGACCGCGGCCGTGCTGCGGCTCACCCGCGCCGAGGTCGCCTGGGCCGCCGTGGGCAACTCGGTCGGCGCCTACGAGGCGGCCGTGAAGTACGCGGGCGAGCGCATCCAGTTCGGCAAGGAGATCGGCGGCCACCAGCTCGTGCAAGACCTGCTCGCCCGCAGCCTCGGCAACATCACGGCGTCGATCGGCATGGTCACCCGCGTGTCGGAGATGCTCGACGAGGGCGTGCAGCGCGACGAGCACGCCTCGCTCGCGAAGGCATTCACGACGAGCCGCATGCGCGAGACCGTGGCCTGGTGCCGGGAGATCTTCGGCGGCAACGGCATCGTGCTCGACTACGACGTGATCCGCTACTTCGCCGACGCCGAGGCGATCTACTCGTACGAGGGAACACGAGAGATGAACACGTTGATCGTCGGGCGCGCGATCACCGGCAAGGCGGCGTTCGTCTAGCCTGCGGCATCCCATCGTCGATCGGCCCGGCCCCGTGCCGGGCCGATCCCGTGTGCCCAGCCGATTCGTCTAGCCTTACCCCTATGAGAGCACTCGATAGCGCCCGGTTCCGCTCGGCGCTGCTCACCTTCGCTCTCTTCACGATCCTCGCCGGCGACGTCTGGCGCTACTCGATCACCTGGTTCGGCTTCGCGGCCATCGTCGTGGCGGTCAACGTCTTCTCGGTGATGCTGCTCGTTCGTAACCGGGCGCGTTGGAGCATCGGCGGTCTGCCCTATCCGTTGCTCGCGTTCCTCGTACTCATCACGGTCTCGATCGTCTGGTCGGCGTATCCGAGCGCGACGGCCGTGGGCCTCGTGGCGACCTACCTCACCATCCTCTCGGCGGTCGCCTTCGCGGTCAGCTACAGCTGGAAGGAACTGCTGCACTCGCTCGGCGTCGCCCTGCGCGTGCTCATCGCCGGGTCGCTCGTCTTCGAGCTGTTCGTCTCCGTCGTGCTGCGGCGCCCCCTCCTGCCGTTCTGGTTCGAGTACCCCGACCGCCCCCTCGCGAAGTCGTTGTACTGGTCGCGCGACCTGCTGCTCGACGGCGGCAAGATCCAGGGGCTGCCCGGCAACTCCGCGCTGCTCGGGTTCCTCGCGCTGCTCGCCCTCATCGTCTT
>Ga0247809_1000484_pt1 | contig 18579 bp, 15 predicted proteins | sample UWRJL104311B1_FD_180951 | JGI IMG/M metagenome (GOLD analysis project Ga0247809, IMG submission 180951) | Plant litter microbial communities from Arlington Agricultural Research Station in Wisconsin, United States - UWRJ-L104-311B-1 | ecosystem: Environmental > Terrestrial > Plant litter >...
GACGGCCGCGAGGCGCTCCGGCTCGCCGCCGACGGCCACCCCGACATCATCGTGCTCGACCTCGGCATGCCCGGCCTCACCGGCATCCAGGTGATCGAGGGAGTACGCGGCTGGTCGGCCGTGCCGATCCTCGTGGTCTCGGGCCGCAGCGACTCGCTCGACAAGGTCGAGGCGCTCGACGCCGGCGCCGACGACTACGTGACGAAGCCGTTCGCGGCCGACGAGCTGCTCGCCCGCATCCGCGCCCTCGGGAGGCGCACGCCCAACGTGAGCGACGAACCGGTCGTGACGTTCGGCGATGTGACGGTCGACCTCGTCTCGCACGTCGTGTCGCGCGCGGGCGCGGCCGTGCGGCTCACCCCGACCGAGTGGCGGCTGCTCGAGGTGCTGGTGCGCAACCCCGACCGCCTGGTGACGCGGGAGACCCTGCTCACCGAGGTGTGGGGGCCGCAGTACACGACCGACACCGGGTACCTGCGCCTGTACCTCGCACAGCTGCGCAAGAAGCTCGAGGCCGAGCCGTCGAAGCCCAGGCACCTGCTCACCGAAGCGGGCATGGGATACCGGTTCGTACCGGGCGGAAGCTAGCGCGAAGGTATATCGTTAGCGATATCGTTCAATATCGTTCGCTATCGGCAAGGAGACCAACATGGCTAACACCGCTTCATCCGGATTCGGGGCAGGCGCCAATCTCGACGGCGTGTGGCTGGCGATGGAACAGTTCCGCGAACGGTTCGAGAAGCGCGCGGGAACGCGCGTCGGCCGGGGCGAAGTGCGCACCGCCGTGCTGGCCCTCCTCGCCGAGAAGCCGCGCCACGGCTACGAGATCATCCGCGAGATCGAGGAGCGCAGCGGCGGCAGCTGGAAGCCCAGCGCCGGGTCGGTCTACCCGACCCTGCAGCTGCTCGCCGACGAGGGATTGATCGCGGCCGAGGAGTCCAACGACCGCAAGATCTACTCGCTCACCGAGGCGGGTCGCGCCGTCGCCGGCGAAGACACCGCCTCCCCGTTCGACGCCGCCGACTCCGGCCACGGTTCGCGGTTCGCCGCCCTTCCGAAGGCGGGCGTCGAACTCGCGCAGGCCGCCGCGCAGGTCAACCGCTCCGGCTCCGAGAAGCAGGTCGCCGAGGCTGTCGCGGTGCTCGACGAGGCCCGTCGCCGCCTGTATTCGATCCTCGCCCAGGACTGACCCGGGTGACATCGGCCCAATTCGTCGGGGAGGGACGCGCCCGCTACCGGCGCATCCTGCGTTTCGCCTCCTGGTATCTCGCGGTCACCTGGTGGTTCGAGCTGTTCCTCCCCCGGATCGGGCTGCGCAGGGTGGCCGAGCGCACCCGCACGGCGCGCATGCGCCGCTTCGCCCGCGCCTTCCACGTGCTCGCTGTCGACCTCGGCGGGCTCATGATCAAGGTCGGCCAGTACATGTCGTCGAGACTCGACGTGCTGCCGCCCGAGATCACGAAGGAGCTCGAGGGCCTGCAAGACGAGGTGCCGCCCGTGCCCTTCGCCGACATCCGGGCCTTCGCCCGGGCCGAACTCGGCTCGCCGCTCGAGAGCATCTTCACCGGAGTGGTCGAGACGCCCGTCGCGGCCGCGTCGCTGGGGCAGGCGCACCGGGCGAGGCTCGGTGCCCTCGACTCCGCCGACACCGGACTCGACGCCGTAGTTCTCAAGGTGCAGCGTCCGGGCATCGACGTGATCGTCGACGTCGACCTCGCGGCACTGCGCAAGGTCGGCGGCTGGCTCAGCCACGTGCGGCTCGTCTACGACCGCGTGGATGCGCCCGCGCTGGTCGAGGAGTTCGCCCAGACCAGCCTCGAAGAGATCGATTACCTCAACGAGGCATCCAATTCCGAACGCTTCGCCGCCGACTTCTCCGGCGACGACCGCGTGGCCGTGCCCGCAGTCGTCTGGGAACGCACCACCAGGCGCGTGCTCACGCTCGAAGACGTGACCGCGATCAAGATCACCGACGTCGACGCCCTGCGAGCGGCCGGCATCGACCCGGCGGAGGTCGCTCCGGTGTTCGCCGAGGTCATGTTCGACCAGCTGTTCACCAACGGCTTCTTCCACGCCGACCCCCACCCGGGCAACATCTTCGTCACCCCTGTGGCCGACGACGCGGGCGGGCGCGGGTGGAAGCTCACCTTCATCGACTTCGGGATGATGGGCGAGGTGCCGGCGACCACGCGCAGTGGCCTGCGCAAACTGCTGATCGCGGCGGCCTCGCGCGACGGCCGCGGGCTCGTCACCGCCATGCAGGACGTCGGCGTGCTGCTGTCGACGGCCGACACCGCGGAACTAGAACGCGCCATGATCGCCCTGTTCGCCCGGTTCGGCGGCATGGGCTTCGCCGAACTCCGCGAGGTCGACCCGCGCGAGTTCCGCATCTTCGCGGCGCAGTTCGGCGAGGTCGTGCGATCGCTGCCGTTCCAACTGCCCGAGAACTTCCTGCTCGTGATCCGCGCGATGACCCTCACCTCGGGCGTCGCGAGCGCTCTCGACCCGTCGTTCAACCTGTGGGACTCGGTCGAGCCGTACGCCGCCCAGCTCATCCGCGACGAGCGCGGAAACATCGTGCAGGACGTCGGGAGGCAGGCGCTCGACGCCGCCGCGCTCACGCTGCGACTGCCCGGGCGCATCGACGAGGTCGTCACCCGGCTCGAAGACGGCTCCCTGTCGGTGGGCAGCCCGCGCCTCGAACGCCAGGTGGCGCGCATCGACCGCACCGCGCGGCGGGTGGTGTCTGCGCTGCTCTTCGGCGCCCTGCTCATCGCGGGCGCGATCCTCCGGGCAGACGACACGGTGTTCGGCACGGTGCTCATGGCCGCGTCGGGCCTGCCGCTGCTGCACGCGCTGTTCGCGGGTCGCCGGGCGCCCTGACCCGGATGCGGTCGCCCGGGCGCCCTGACCCGGATGCGGTCACCCGTGCGCCCTGACCCGGACGCGGTCGCCGGGTGGAGTGCGGCGGGGTCAGCGCGACTCGGGCAGCAGGGCCACCCACTCGCGCACGACGTGCTGCAGCGGGAAACGCTTGGCCGCGACATCCGCCGCCCCGCTGAAGCGCAGTTCGCGGCGGTCGGCCCACGTGCCGGCCATGAGCCCGGTCGCATCGCCGACCATCCCGTGCGGGAAGACCAGGATGAGGCGCAAGAACGCGGTGGGCCGCAGTTCGAAGGCGCCGAGGTCGTCGGCTCCGACGTGGAAACTGGGCGACTTCCACTTGATCCGCTCGGTGACGAGGGGGTGCGCCGCCAGCACGTATTCGCGCACGGTCTGCAGCTCGGCGGCGAAGGGGTGGTCGAGTCGCTCCAGGTACGCGTCTACCTCCGCCGTGCCATCCATCGCCCCAATGTAGACCCCGGAGGTGCGCGGGCGCGAGACTGGGACCATGGCTTCCGAATCCAGGCACATTGCGATCGACGTCCACCGGCCCGCCGCGGAGGTCTACGACTACGCCTCCGACCACACCAATCTGCCCAACTGGGCGAGCGGCATCGGCGAGAGCATCGAGCTCGTGGACGGCGAGTGGGTGGTCGATTCGCCGATGGGCCGGCTGACGATCGGCTTCGTTCCGCAGAACGCGCTCGGGGTGCTCGACCACACGGTGACCCTCGCGAGCGGCGAGACGTTCTACAACCCCATGCGCGTCATCCAGCACGGCGCGGGCAGCGAGGTCGTGTTCACTCTGCGCCGCGGCGACGACCAGAGCGACGAGCAGTTCGAGCACGACGCCGCCACGATCGTCGCCGACCTGCACACCCTCAAGGCGCTGCTCGAGGGCGAGACCGCCGCGCCGTAGGCCTCAGCCGACCGGGGCTATCCCGCGGTTGCGCAGGTGCTCGTAGACCACCGAGGTGCGCACGTCGGAGACCTCCGGGCGCTCGGTGAGCCGGTCGATCACGAAGGCGTAGAGGCTGTCGTTGTCCGGCACGGCCACGTGCACGAGGAAGTCCTCCGTGCCCGTCGTCACGAACACTCCGAGAGTGTCGGGCAGCGAGCTCACCCAGTTGCGGAACGTCTCGATGTTGCGCCTCGACGGAGGTCGGATGCGCACGGCGATGAGTGCCTGCACTGGCCGCCCGATCGAGGCGAGGTCGACGTCGAGGCTCGCACCCGTGATGACGCCGCGGTCGCGCATCGCTCGCGTACGGTCGAGCGCCGTGGTCGGCGACACCCCGACGGCGGCCGCGACGTCGCGATTGCTGCGGCGCGCATCCGACTGCAACTGCGCCAGGATCGCCGTATCTAATCCGTCGAGTGAAGCCATGCAGGTCTCGCTTCCGTATTTAATCCGACCCGTTTCGTTCTCTACTGTACGACTGCTTACGATCGTTCGAAACAGCCGTACGGATAGGAACCCGATGACGCTCCCCGCCTTCTCACCCGACGAGATCCAGACAGCCGAGACCACCCGAGCGGCCCGGCTGAAGTGGGTCGTGATCGTCGACCGAGACGTTCCGCCCGGGCGGATGGTGAATGCCGTCGCGTGCGTCGCGGCCACGACGGGCGCCCTCGTCGACGGGCTGGTCGCCGGGGGCGGGCCGGATGCCGCGGGCGTCGAGCACCCCGGACTCCCCTGGGCTGGCTGCACCGTCTTGGCCACGAGCGCCGAGAAGCTCGCGAACGCGCGGGCGAAGGCCGTGGCCGTCGACGGCATGCTCGTGGTCGACATGCCGCTGTCTGCACAGACCAACCGCGTGTACGACGGCTACCTCGCCGAACTCGCCGGCACCGATCCTGCCCTGCTCGCGGTCGCGGCGGTCAGCATCGTCGGCGACCGCGCCGACGTCGACGCGATCGTGAAGCGACTCTCGCTGCTCGCCTAGGCTGTCCGGTGTGACCGTGCACCTGGAACCCATGCCGCCCGAGAACCTCCCCGCGTGGATCGACGCCACCCACCGCGAGTACGCCGAATCGCGCGTGCTCGCCGGCGAATCCCGCGAGGCCGCCGAGCAGCGGGCCGACGCGTCGCGGCGCGAGAACTTCCCCGACGACAGGCCGCTCGACTCCCATCTCGTCTTCGACGTGTGGTCGGATGACACGGTGGTGGGCCACCTCTGGCTGGGCGTGTTCCCGGCCGGCGGCACCCAGTGGTGGGTGTTCGACATCGAGATCCACGAACCGCACCGCCGCCACGGGTACGCCCGCGCGGCGCTCGAACTCGGCCAGCAGGCAGCGAAGGACCGCGGAGCCACCGCGGTCGGCCTCAACGTCTTCGGCTTCAACACCGGGGCCAAGGAGCTCTACGACTCGCTCGGCTACCGGGTGACGGCCACGCAGATGAAACTGGAGCTGTAGCCGGGGTGTGAATGGGCCGGCTGATACGCCGGGTTCTGTTGACGCGGATCCGTGGACACGCGCTGGACGGCCATCTATCTACGACGTACGTTGCCGCACGCCTCTAGCGGTCTACCCGGAAGCTGGACGAGCAGCCCGTAACGCTTCCTGTGTGACCTTGCTCCTGGCGAGGTTTACCTAGCCGACCGGGTCGCCCCGGCCGCTGGTGGTCTCTTACACCACCGTTTCACCCTTACCTGCGGCACGGAGCCGCCGGCGGTCTGCTTTCTGTTGCACTGTTCTCGCGGGTTGCCCCGGGTGGGTGTTACCCACCGCCTTGCTCTGCGGAGCCCGGACGTTCCTCGGGATCCGTTGCCGGACCACGCGGCCGTCTTGCCGACCCATTCGGGTCGAGTCTACCGGTGCCGCTACAGCCCGGATTCCTTCGTGCGCACCAGGATGGCCTCGCTCGTCGCGCACATGATGACCGCGTCGGGGGCCGCGGCGCGGATCTCGGCCATCTCGTTCTCGAGCAGCTTCACGCCGCTCGCACTCGACACGCCGTAGCGCAGGTGCGAGGCTCCGACGCCGTAGCGCTCGCGCTGGCGGTCGTAGAGCGCCAGCAGGTCGTCGGGGATGGATGTCGCGATGGTGGCACGGTCGTCGCGCGCTCCGGCGATCTCGCCCTCGAGCACGACCAGTTCTGCGTCGCGCTCGGCCACGATCACCGCGATCTGAGCGAGCAGGTCGTCGATCTGCGCGAGGGTCGACGCGAGGGCGGTCTCGCGCTCGTCGAGCTTCTCCATCACCGTCAGCTCGATCTCCTCGAGGTCGTACTGGCGCTTGGCGAGGTTCGCGAGCTCGTGCTCGAACGCCTGGGCGTCTTTAGCGGAGGTCGACTGCTGCGCGCGCTGCGTGTCGCGGGCGATGCGGGCGGCGACGACCGCGACATCCGATTCGATGCGTCCGAGTTCGATGGCGACGTCTTCGCGCGCCCCCGACCGCTCGAGCTGTTCGATGCGCAGGCCGTCGATCTGGGCCTGCAGTTTCGCGATCGCCGCGTGCTGCGGCAGGGCCTTGGCCCGGTGCGTCAGCTGGGCGAGCTTGGTGTCGAGGGCCTGGAGGTCGAGCAGGCGGGCCTGCGCTTCTGGGCTGGCTGTCAGAGCCATAGGGTCTTCACCGGTTTTCTTGGTTCGTAGGTGGTGCGGTTATTGGACAATGACGAAATCCCAGGGGTCGGTGCGCAGTTCGCTCACCGTCACGGTCGTGCCGGGCAGGGCCGCACGTAGCTCCTCGGCTGCGGTGTCGAGCCAGAGCCATTCGCTGGCCCAGTGCGACACGTCGACGAGGGCGGGGCCGTCGGCGACGCGCGCGTTCTCGCGGGCCTCCGAGGCGGGATGGTGCCGCAGGTCGCTCGTGATGTACACGTCGGCCGCGAGCACGGACGGTTCGGAGAGCAGGGAGTCGCCCGCTCCCCCGCAGAGGGCGACGGAGCGCACGACGCGGTCGAACTCGCCGGAGACCCGGATGCCGCCGGCCGTGGCCGGGAGGATGCCGCCCAGCTCGCCGGCGAGGCGGCCGAGCGTCGTCGGCTCGGCGAGCGTGCCGGTGCGGCCGAGCCCGCGCGCCGGATCGTCGCTCGACGGCACGATCGGTGTGACGCCCTGCAGGCCGAGTCGCGCCGCGAGCACGGCCGACGTGCCGGTCTCGACGACGTCGGCGTTGGTGTGGGCGGCGACGAGCGCGCAGTCGGCCTTGATCAGCCGGGCGATCATCGCGCCCTTGTACCGGTCGGATGCCACGGTCGTCACGCCGCGCAACAGCAGCGGGTGGTGCACGAGCAGCAGTCCGGCGCCGAGGGCGATCGCCTCGTCTACGGTGTCGGCGACCGCGTCGACGGCGAGGTGGATCGCGTCGACGGGCGACGCGGGATCCCCGACGATGAGCCCGGGAGCGTCCCACGCCTCGGCTCCGGAGAGGGGCCACAGGGCTTCGATGGCGGCGTTGACCTCGGCGACGGTGTGGGACATGCGTCGATTCTACTTTGGCGCACGGCCGGTCAGATCGTCGCGGCGGCCGCTTCCTGCCGGGCGATCGTGCGGATGCCGAACGCGATCGGCGCGAGCAGGCCGAGCAGGAGGGCGACTACGACGCCGAGGTCGGTGGCGGCCAGGTCTCCGCCGGCATCGACGCCGAGCAGCGGGAAGAGGTAGCCCTGCCAGCGCAGTGCCGCCACGGTGGCGGTGGTGAGCCCCCACCCGACGGCCGTGATGACGACGAACGCCGGCACGTTGACACGGCTCACCGACGGGTACACGCCGCCGGGCGAGAGCAGCGACGCGGTGTGGAACGGGCGGCTGCGGATCATGGTGTCGGCGGCGAAGATGCCCGCCCATGCGGCGACGGGCACGGCGAGCGTGGTCGCGAGGTCGCGGAAGATGTCGGTGAGATTGATCGCGAGCAGGCTGAAACCGACCGCGACGACGGCGAGCAGGGCGCCGATCGCGAAAGTCGCCCACTGGCGTGCGACCCGCACCCCCATGCTCTGCAGCGCGAAGGCGCCGGAGTAGACCGACACGACGACGCCGGACAGCAGGCTGAAGCCGGTCGCGACGATGAGCGGCACCGGGTACCAGGCCGGCAGTATGCCCGCGATGGCCTCCACCGGCGAGGCCGTCAACTCGTCGGCGAAGCGGGGGTCGGATGCCGCGAGCAGGGCGCCGTACGCGATGAGCACGAACGTCGGCAGGGTCGACCCGAACGTCGCCCAGAGCATGGCCGAGCCTCCGCTGCCCGACGGTCGTTGGTAGCGCGCGAGGTCGGAGGCGCTGTTGGCCCAGACGAGCCCGACGAAGCTGAAGACGAGCACGGCGCCGGTGAGCACACGGATCCACGGCCCTTCGCCGACCGAGAGCGCCTGGGGCACGTCGATGCGGTGCCAGGTGAGCGCGACGAATCCGACGATCAGCACGGCCGACAGGATGCTCACCACGAGCTGGAACCGGGCGACGAGGGTGTAGCCGACATAGGCGACCACGACGGCGAGCATGAGGCCGACCACGATGAACACCACGACAAGCCCGGCCGTGGGTCGCCCGCCCCCGATGAAGGCCGAGACGGATGCCGCGAAGAGCCAGAGCAGCACGGATCCCCAGAAGACCCGCGACACCAGGGCGATGGCGGCGGGCAACAGGTTGCCCGTGGTGCCGAAGGCGGCTCGGGAGACGACCATGGTGGGCTGGCCGCTGCGCTTGCCCGCGAGCGTACCGAGGCCGAGCGGGATGAACGAGAGCGCCACGCCGGCGAGGGCGGCGACGATCGACTGCCGCAGGCTCATGCCGAGCGAGAACACCATCGCGCCGAACGCGATGCTCACGACCGACGAGTTGGCGGCGAACCAGAGCCAGAACAGCCGCGACGACCTGCCGATGCGCTGCTCTGCCGGCGTCGGACGCTCGCCCGTGAGCTCGATGCTGAACAGCGGCGTGGGCTCGGGCGCGGCGGACGTCGACTGCGCCTGTACCGGCGCTGTGTGCTGGGGGCTGCCGTCGTTACCGACGGCGACGCCAAAAGGGCGCTTGGCCCTCTTCTCTCCCGGTTCGTCGTGCGGTGGCGGAGCATCGTCGGGATCGGGCGCTGCCTCGGCCGAGGGGGCCATGCCGAGCAGGGCCTCGAATCCGGTGGGCGCGGGTGCGGCCGCGGCATCCGGGGCGCTCTCGTCCGTCGGGAACAGCCCGTCGGCGGGCTGGGGCTCGTCGGTCGGAGTCGGCTCGGCCGCGGGGATCAGGGTGGGCCTCGTCGTCGGTTCGGCCATCGTGTCGAACCACGACTTCGGCGCCTCGTCCGTGGGTGCGACTTCGTCTGGGGCTGAAGCTTGGACAGCGGGCTCGGGCTGGGGCCCGGCAGGCGGCGGTGGCGTCTGCGCGCGGGGCACCGGGTAGCCGGTGGGCTGGGCGGGCGCGGGGGTCGACTGTTCGGGAACGGGTGTCGGTTCCGGTGCCTGGAGCGGCGCAGGCGTCTGGAGCGGCGCAGGCGTCGGGGCGGCGGTCGGGTCCTCGACGTCGGGCGACGACTGCACCGGGATCGACGTGGTCGGGGTCGGCTCGAGCTCGGCGGGGATGACGATCGCTGTGAACTCCGGGCGCACCTGCGCGACGACGGCCAGCGCTTCCGGGGTTCCGACGGCGAGCATCGAGTCTTCCCAGTCGCGGTATTCCTGCTTCTCTTCTTCGCGCAGGCGCATCTCGTTCTCGAGGGCGTCGATAGCGCTGAGCGTTCCACCCGGCTGGCTGCCCGCCGCGTCGAGCACGTCGAGAAGTTGCTCGTCGGGCAGCGACCGGCGCTGCGGTATCCACGGCTGGCCGGCCGGCGGAGCGTGCTTAGCGAGGGTCGCGGCCTCGTCGTCGGGCGTCATGTAGACGGGCGGGGCGCTCGCCTCGGGTTCGGCGTCGGCTTCGGTTACAGGCTCGGGTACCGATGCGGCGGGCTCGGGTGCGGCGGCCTCGGGTGCGGGCTCGGCCATCGGCTCGGGAGCCGGAGGTGTCCAGACGGCGTACTGCGGCGCGGGGTCGACGCGAGGGTCCGCGGCATACGCGGCCGGCGGCGGCGCGGTCGGGAACAGCGCCTCCCACGACTCGGCGGGGCTGGCTGCCTCGCCCTGGTCGGCGGAGGGGCCGGGCGTCCATACCCGGTACGGGTCGGCGGGTTCGGCCGCGGGAGACTGCGGCGAGTCGGAGTCGAGCGACCACACGGGCGGCGGGCTCAGGGTATCGGCGGGCTCACCCGCGGGCGCGTGGGCCGCCTCGTCGTCCGACGGTTCGCGGGGCGCCGCGTGCCACTCGGGGATATCGAAGTTGTGGAACCCGGTCTCCGGCTCGCGCCGGGGAGACGGTTCGGAGGGTGCGGGAGCCGCAGCCGGCATCGCGAAGGCCGAGGTGGTCGGTTGCGGCGCGGGCTCGGCGGGGTAGGCGGCCGGCGCGGCCCAGGTGGGCGGTGCCGCCCACTGCGACGAGGGGTCGGGCGACGGTGCCGCCCAGAGTGAAGGATCGTCGGCCGCGGGCGCGTCGGAGGTCGGAGGGGTGTCGTCGAGCGAGTAGACGATGTGGCCGTCGGACGGCGGGGCGGGCGCTTCGACAGGCTCAGCGAACGAGGCGGGTGCTTCGACGGGCTCAGCGAACGAGGCGGGTGTTTCGACGGGCTCGGCGAACGAGGCGGGTGCTTCGACAGGCTCAGCGAACGAGGTCGGCGCTTCGACAGGCTCAGCGGACGGGGTGGGTTCAGCGAACGGGGTGGGCTCCTCCGGCTCGACGAGCAGTTCGCGGTACTGCGGCGGCGGCGTGTACGTCGACCGGCGGCGGCGCGGAAGAGCGAACGCATCCTCGGACGTTTCGTCGGCAGTGGTGTCGCCGAGAGCGTCGTCGCCGCGGGTGTCGTCCGTGCTGGTCATGCGCAAATACTAGAACGGCGCGGACGGTTTCGGCGTTTGCCGAGCCGTAATTAACACTGTTACCCCGACGAGCACGAACGCGAGTCCCGCCCAGCCGCCGGGGGCGAGACGCTCGCCGACGATCACGACCGCGAGCAGCGTGGCCACGAGCGGCTCGACGAGCGTGATCGTCGTGGCGGCACTGCTGCGCATGCGGGCGATCCCGAATCCGAACAACAGGTAGGCCGCGAACATCGGCGCGACCGCCAGGTACGCGGCGATGCCCACCGTCTGCGGCGACTGCAGCAGCGGCAAACCGGTCAGCAGCAGCACCGGCAGGAGCACGACCGCGCCGACGCCGAACATGCCGCCCATGACGCCGCGACCGCCGTGGCCCACACCGATCGCCCGGCTCGATGCGTAGCTGTAGAGCGCGTAGGCCGCGCCGGCGAGCAGCCCGAGCAGCACTCCCCCGGCGACGCCGGACGGTGCGTCCGCGACATCCGGATGTCTCGATACCCCGAGCAGCGCGATGCCGACCACGGCCACCCCGGTCGCGACGAGCCAGCGCGCCGAGAGGCGGCGGCGTTCCCACGTCCACTCGAATACGGCGGCGAACACCGGGCCGGAACCGAGGGCCACGACGTTGCCGATCGCGACGCCCGCGAGGTCCATGGCGCTGTAGAAGGCGAGCGGGTAGACCACGACGCCGACCGCGCCGACGAGCAGCCAGCGTCGCGCACCCGGATCGCGCAGGGCGTTGAACGCGGCGGGCGCGGAGAAGGCGAAGAGCAGGATGCCGCCGACGGCCATCGTGCTGGCCCCGACGGCGAGAGGGCTCACGTCGCCCGGCATGAAGCTCGCCGCCGTTCCCGTGGTGCCCCAGAGCACCGAGCTCGCGACGAGCGCCCACGTGCCCGCGGTCATCGATCGGTCGCTGCGCACGAGGCCACTCTAGGGCGGGCGGCCGCCGCCCCCGCTCTGGGGCCTGACGGCGACGATCCGTAGCGGAATAGGATCGATCCGGCTAATTCCCGTACCCAGTTGTCGTCGTGGCCGCCCGACCGACCCGGAGGACGACCATGCCAGCCAGCCGCACGACCAGGCTCCTCGCCGCCGTATCGGCTCTCGCCCTCGTCGCGGGCGTCGCGGCCTGCAGCTCCGAACCGCAGGTCGGCGACGCCGGAACGTGGACGGTGCTGACCTACGAGATCGCCGACACCGACCTCGAACCGCAGATGATGGCCGACGTCGAGGAGATGACCGGCGCCGCGACCGGCGAGTCCCTCTCGATCGTGTCGCTCGTCGACCGCGCCGACGGCTACACAGACGAGGCGGTCGCCGGCATCGACGACTGGGTAGGCGGCAAACTGCTCGAGATCGAGCCGGGAGGCGCCGAGGAGGTCGACGACCTCGGAGACGTGAACACCGGAGACCCGACTGTGCTCGCCGACTTCGTCACGCGCGGGGTGACCGAGTACCCCGCCGACCACTACGCGCTCGTGATCTCCGACCACGGTGCATCCTGGCCCGGCGTCGGCGGTGACGAGTCGAACGACGACGACAGTCTCAGCCTCGCCGAGATCGGCGACGGCGTCGCGGCGGGATTGGCCGGAGCCGGCCTCGACAAGCTCGACCTGCTCGGCTTCGACGCCTGCCTCATGGCGACCTACGAGGTCGCGAGCGCCCTCGCGCCGCTCGCCGACCGCATGCTCGCCTCGCAGGAACTCGAGCCGGGCCACGGTTGGGACTACGCGGCCTTCGACGTCGCCGCGCGCGGCGCCGACGTCGACCAGCTCGGCAGCGCGCTCATCGCCGGGTTCGAACGCCAGGCGCGCGACAACGAGACGGAATCCGAGATAACTCTGTCGCTCGTCGACCTCACCCGGATGCCGGCGGTGGATGACGCGCTCGGCACCCTCACGTCGCAACTGGTGACTCGTGCCGCCGAGGTCTCCCCCGTGGTCGGCCGCACGCTGGCGGCGACCATCGGCTTCGGCGCGAGCCCCGACCCGGCCGAAGACAGCTTCATGACCGACCTCGCGATGCTCGCGGGTGAGATCGGGGTCGACGCTCTCGACGTGTCGGATGCGGCAGACGACCTCGTGCGCGCGGTCAACGACGCCGTGGTGGACAAGGTCGACGGGCAGGCGACCCGCGGGGCCACGGGTCTTTCGGTCTACTTCCCGCCGACGTCGCAGTCCTTCGACGAGGGCTACCGCGACCTCGCCGTCGGCGGCGGGTGGACCGAGTTCCTCTCGAGCTACTACGGGGCGGGAGCGGCGATCCCGGTCGAGGCCCAGGCGCAGTTCGCCTCCGGCGACGCGACCACCTCGTTCGACGACGAGGGCCTGCACATCTCGGGGACCTTCGCCCTGGCCGCCCAGGACAACCTGTCGGAGGCCACGATCCGGTACGGGATCGTCTCTGACGACGGCGTCATCCGCTATCTCGGCGAGGAGCCCGCGTATCTCACCGACGACGGGTCCGGCGAGGTCGAGGGCGTCTACGACTTGACCAAGCTCACCATCGCCGACGGCGAGGACACCGTCGACGCCTACCTGCAGCTGACGGCGGCCGAGGACGGCAGCTTCGTCACCTTCGACGTGCCGATGGCGTACTACGCCGCCGACGACGAGGCGGGCGAGACCTACCAGGACGCGTTGCTGTCGATCGTGCTCGACGGCGATTCCGGAGAGGTCACCGACGAGACCTACTACGCCTACGACGACGCGATCGGCACCTACGGCGAGCTAACCGCGGACCCCGCCGGCGTGATCGTACCCGAGGTGCTCACAGTGCTGCCTGACGGCGCCGAACAATGGTCGGCCACGAGCGACTCCGGGCTCTACGCCGATCTGCCCTCACTGGTCTACGACCTCGCCGACCTCGAGTCGGGCACGCGCCTGTCGATCGAGTTGACGGTCGTCGACTTCGGCGGCAACAGCGACAGCGTGAGCGCGGTCGTCACGATCCCATAGCGGCAGACGACGCAAAAAGCCCCCGGACGCGTCCGGGGGCTTTCGTGTGTGGGCCCTACCGGGCTCGAACCGATGACATCCACGGTGTAAACGTGGCGCTCTACCAACTGAGCTAAAGGCCCGTCGAATCGCGCGGCGAGACAACGAGCTTCAATAGTACGACATAGGATCGGCCGGGTGAGCACCACCCCCGAAGACCGCGAAGCCGAGCGCTCGGCACGCGCCGAACACCGCTGGCCGGCCGTCGTCGCCCTGCTCGTGGCAATCACCCTCTACGCGCTGTTGCCGAGCAGCTTCACCCCGTGGCTGCGGTACACGGCCGTCGCGGTCGCCGCGCTCATGCTGATCCCCCTCATCGCCGTGAACCCGCTGCGGTTCCAGCGCGAGACCCGCTGGTCACGGGTGCTGTCGGTCGGGCAGGTGCTGTTCCTCGCCGCGGCGAACCAGGTCGCGCTCGTGCAGCTGGTCTACCAGCTCGTGAACTCGGGTTCCGACGACGGACCGGCACTCCTGCTCGCCGCCGTGCAGGTGTGGATCACGAACGTCATCGTCTTCGCCCTGATCTACTGGGAGATGGACCGCGGCGGCCCCGTCACCCGCACGAGGGCGAGGCGGTCGGAGATGCCGCGGGCCGACTTCCGGTTCCCGCAGGACGAGGACCACGACGCCATCACGGAGGTTTCCGCGCGCTCGTCGGACAAGTCGGACTGGACGGCGAGCTTCGTCGACTACCTGTACTTCTCCGGCAGCAACTCGATGGCGTTCAGCCCCACCGACGCCATGCCGCTCTCCCACCGCGCGAAGCTGCTGATGGGCATCGAGTCGTTCGCGGGCTTCGTCATCCTCGCGCTGGTGATCGCCCGGGCTGTGTCGCTGCTCGGCTGACCCGCAGCATGCCCTACTGCCAGAGAACAGGGGCAAACAATCGACCTTCCGCGCGCGCCGGAACGTCGAAAGCTTGCCCCGCCGCACTCGGCAACCGACGAGGGGCAAACAATCGACCTCGAGCGCGCGCCGGAACGTCGAAAGATTGCCCCGCCGCACTGGGCATAGCCGCCGGGCCGACAGCCGGGTCACCGCCGGTAGGCGGCCGGGCGACGCGCGTCCGCCGGGAGGTCAGGCCAGGAACGCCGTCAGCGCGGCGGCGAGGGCCTCGGCGTCGGCGATCGAGCACAGCTCGCGCGCCGAATGCATCGACAGCAACGGCACCCCGATGTCGACGGTGCGGATGCCGAGCCGCGTGGCGGTGATCGGGCCGATCGTCGACCCGCACGGCACCGTGTTGTTCGACACGAACTCCTGGTACTCGACGCCGGCGATGGCACACACCCGTGACCACTCTGCCGCCCCGACCGCGTCGGTCGCGTAGCGCTGCTGCGCGTTGATCTTGAGCAGCGGCCCGCGTCCCATCACCGGGCGGTTCGCCGGGTCGTGCCGCTCGACGTAGTTGGGATGCACCGAGTGTCCGGCGTCGGCCGAGAAGCACCACGACGCGGCGATCGCCCGCAGGCGCTGCGATCCGGTAGCGCCCAGCCCGTCGCCGATGCGCGCGAGCACGTCCTCGAGGAACGGCCCGGCCGCACCCGAGCGCGTCGCCGAGCCGACCTCCTCGTGGTCGAACGCCGCGAAGACGGCGACGTGCTCCGCGTCGGCGGGGGCTGCGATCATGGCCGCGAGACCCGCATGCACCGAGACCAGGTTGTCCATGCGTCCGGCCGCGAAGAACGCTCCGTCGAGGCCGAACACGGCCCCGGGTGCGGTGTCCGCGACGTGGATGTCATACCCCGCGACATCCGAAGCCCGGATGCCGGCGAGCCCGGCGAGGTGGCCGACGAGGTCGGCGGTGCCCGGTCCCCCGCCTTCCGCGGCGAGGCCGAACACGGGGTTCATGTGCTGCTGGGGGTCGAGACGCAGTCCGTCGTTGACGCCGCGGTCGAGGTGGATGGCCAACTGCGGGAAGCGCAGGAACGGACCGGTGCGCACGAGGTGCTGTTCGCCGTCGGCGGTGACGAGTCGGCCGGCGAGTTCGAGCTCGCGGTCGAGCCACGAGTTGAGCAGCGGGCCGCCGTACACCTCGACTCCCGCCTGCAGCCAGCCGTGCGCCGCGGTGGTGGGCTTCGGCTTGAGCTTGAAGCCGGGCGAGTCGGTGTGCGTGCCGACGATGCGGAACGGGGTGTGGCCCACCGCAGCGGCCGGCTGGTTCCACGCGATCACGGCGCCGTCGCGCACGACGAAGCGTCGGCCGGCGTCGGTCGGCCACTCCCCGGCCTCGTCGAGGCGGGTGAACCCCGCCGATTCGAGCCGGTCCGCCGCTTCATGGGCGGCGTGGAACGAGGAGGGCGAGGCGGCGATGAAGGCGGCGAGGTCGCCGGCGGAGTCGGTCATGACCCCATTCAATCAGGCCACGCGAGGCGACCTGCCGAGCGCGTCGGGTCAGACGGTGACGGGTGCGGGAACGATCTCGTCGAGCGCGGCGCGGTATTCCTCGATTGAGCGGGGCTCGCCGGGCGCGGTGATGAAGCTCGCGCGGATGATGCCGTTGATGTCGATCAGGAAGGTCGCGCGGTTCGCGTAGCCCTTCTCCTCGAGGAACACGCCGTACTCCTTGGCGACCGCTCCGTGCGGCCAGAAGTCGGCGAGCAGGGTGAAGTCGTAGCCCTCGGCCTCGGCGAACGCGCGCAGCGTCGCCTTCGAATCTGCCGAGATTCCGATCAGCTCGACGCCGTTGCTCTTGAACATCGAGAGGTTCTCGCTGAGGCCGCACAGTTCGCTCGTGCAGGTCGACGAGAAGGCGAGCGGGAAGAAGACGAGTGCGACGGGCTTCTTGCCTTTGAATTCGCCGAGACGGACGTGCTCGCCGAACTGGTTGGCGAGATCGAAGTCGGGTGCCTGGGTGTCGTTCTCCAGAGCCATGATGTTGCGTCCTTTCGTGTCCGGCGAGACGCCGGACAAACACAAGCGGCTATCCTACGCTCGCCATCGCTTAAGTGCAGGACATCACGGGCGCATGCGCCGGACGACACACCGTGCGGTGCATAGAATGTTCTGGCGTAGTCCAAAGAACCGGGGGCGTAATCCTTGCCCCGCGGTGGCGCGCACGATCTGACTCAACCCAGGAAGAGGTCAACGGTGACGGTTAACGACCAGGATCCATACTCGGTGAACAACATCGACGGAGACCCTGAGGAGACCGCCGAGTGGCAAGAATCACTCGACGCCCTCGTCGCAGCTCACGGACACCAGCGTGCCCGCGAGATCATGCTCAGCCTTCTCAAGCGTTCCAAGGAACTCCACGTCGGGGTACCCATGGTGCCCACGACGGACTACCTGAACACGATCGCGCCGGAGAACGAGCCCGAGTTCCCCGGCAATGAGGAACTCGAACGCCGCTACCGGGCGTGGATCCGCTGGAACGCCGCAATCACGGTGCACCGTGCGCAGCGTCCGGGAATCGGCGTCGGCGGCCATATCTCGACCTATGCGTCATCCGCAGCTCTCTACGAGGTCGGGCACAACCACTTCTTCCGGGGCAACGACGCTCCCGGCGGCGCCGACCAGATCTTCTACCAGGGCCACGCCTCCCCCGGCATGTACGCCCGGGCGTTCCTCGAGGGCCGGCTCACGACCGACCAGCTCGACGGATTCCGCCAGGAGAAGTCGCACCCGACCGGCGGCCTGTCGAGCTACCCGCACCCGCGGCTCATGCCCGACTTCTGGCAGTTCCCGACCGTGTCCATGGGTCTCGGCCCGATCAACGCGATCTATCAGGCGCAGGCCAACCGCTACCTGACCAACCGCGGCATCAAAGACGCCTCCGACCAGCAGGTCTGGGCGTTCCTCGGCGACGGCGAGATGGACGAGGTCGAGAGCCGTGGCGCCCTGCAGTGGGCGGCGAACGACGGCCTCGACAACCTCAACTTCGTCATCAACGCGAACCTGCAGCGTCTCGACGGCCCGGTGCGCGGCAACGGCAAGATCATCCAGGAGCTCGAGAGCTTCTTCCGCGGCGCCGGCTGGAACGTCATCAAGGTCGTCTGGGGCCGCGAGTGGGACGACCTGCTCGCGAAGGACCACGAGGGCGCCCTGCGCGACCTCATGAACCGCACCCCCGACGGCGACTACCAGACCTACAAGGCCGAGAGCGGCGCGTACGTGCGCGAGAACTTCTTCGGTCGCGACCCGCGCACGCTCGCGATGGTCGAGGGCTACTCCGACGACCAGCTCTGGAACCTCAAGCGCGGCGGCCACGACTACCGCAAGGTGTACGCGGCATTCAAGGCGGCGTCCGAGCACAAGGGCCAGCCGACCGTCATCATCGCGAAGACGGTCAAGGGCTACGGCCTCGGCCCGTCGTTCGAGGGCCGCAACGCGACCCACCAGATGAAGAAGCTCACGCTCGACAACCTCAAGCAGTTCCGCGACGAGATGCGCATCCCGATCACCGACGCTGCGCTCGAAGAGAACCCGTACCAGCCGCCGTACTACACCCCCGGTGAGAACGACGAGGCGATCCAGTACATGCACGAGCGCCGCCGCGCGCTCGGCGGCTACCTGCCCGAGCGTCGCTCGAAGTACACGCAGATCGTGCTGCCCGAGGACTCGGCGTGGGACATCGCGAAGAAGGGCTCCGGCAAGCAGGAGATCGCCACCACCATGGCCTTCGCCCGCCTGCTGAAAGACCTGCTGCGCTCGAAGGACTTCGGCCACCGCCTGGTGCCCGTCATCCCCGACGAGGCACGCACCTTCGGTATGGACGCGTACTTCCCGACGGCGAAGATCTACAACCCGAACGGCCAGACCTACACGTCGGTCGACCGCGAACAGCTGCTCGCCTACAAGGAGAGCCCGCAGGGGCAGATCGTGCACGTCGGCATCAACGAGGCGGGCGCCTTC
>Ga0247809_1000486_pt1 | contig 18531 bp, 23 predicted proteins | sample UWRJL104311B1_FD_180951 | JGI IMG/M metagenome (GOLD analysis project Ga0247809, IMG submission 180951) | Plant litter microbial communities from Arlington Agricultural Research Station in Wisconsin, United States - UWRJ-L104-311B-1 | ecosystem: Environmental > Terrestrial > Plant litter >...
CGTGATTGAATGTTTTGCTGACAAGTATAGAATCGTTTGCTGAAAAAAGCTGTTCGAAAGTTCACAGCAGGTTCGAATCCTTCAAAAGCCAAGATACCTTGGAAAGAGGTTGGAAAGTATATCAAGGATAATGGTGGCTCGTATCATTTTGGAAATGCTACGTGTTGTAAGCATTGGAATGAACTTCAGGGATTGTCGACTTGAGTAGAATTGTGCAAGGATGAATGCACATTGGCTTGTTGATCATTAATCGTTAGCATTATCCAGTAATTGCCCGTAATGTAATTCTCTTGTGTTATTTTTATGGCATCATATTTTGCTTCTCGGTACGCCAACTGCTGCCATTATACGTTCGAGTTTATTGCCGTCGTTGCTCGAAAGCGCCTGGAATTCTCTCTCACTCTTGACAAGAAGTGTTCCTCCAAGCAAGGTTCCATTGAGAGCGACAGAGTCCATGCTTGTTCCATCCGAGTCTGAAATGTCACTTCCTTCATTCAGCCTTGGACACAAGACTATGGCCTTCTGGGTCATTGCCAAATTATAGCTGATCCTTGCCACTTTATCTGGTTCGCTGGATACTGGAGTGACGACCTCAGGTTTGAGCGAACTTACAATTTGGAGTGCAGTGGCATACAATTCTAGATATAAGGTATGGATGTGCTTTGTATCCGTGGATGAATCTAAACCAGCGGCAAAGCACTCAAATGGAAGTTCTACGTGAGGTTTAGTTAGGAGGTATAGGTGCTTGGGGTGGGGTTTCTACCTGGCCTGTCGTCCGCGATGAGTTGGTCGGCAAGTACATCCCATCTTTGCTTTTCTGATATGCCGTTCCGCATAGACTTTACCGGAAGGAATTGGATGTGCCTATGTCTCTGTGATGCGCCCGACGCCACTACAGGAATCAGCGAAATACGTTGCACTTTCAAACATAGTCCGCACCTCCAGAGTTGAAGAAGGCAAAGAGCTCTTCTCCTTGCTCCTTGTATGCTTGAATGCATGCAAATGCTGCACCTATATCGTCCACTTCGAGTAAATGAGTTTGCTCCTCGAACCTTTTTGTAGCAAGAATGAAGTGTTCCGCATTGATTGCAAACTTGTTCAGGACGAGATTGTGTGCTGGTGGCCACTCTGTGATTAAGAGTTTCTTTGGATTTTCGAAGACATCAACAGGTTTCGTGTTTGAGTCTCTGTTCGCTTTAGGTTTATTTGCGAGGGCAGAAGAGAAGCGTACTTGGAACTGGAAAGTGATTAGAGATCGATGAGGGAGGTCTATATTCCAGGCTTACCGGGAAATCCCCGCAGTCGAGGACGGAGACTTTCGTGGGATAATATGTCAGGTCACCTCTGTCCTTAGCAGCCTTGAACTTTGCCTTGACCAAAGCTGGAAGGTTCGAAGGTTGTTCCATGCTGCCTAGGCGTTGAAATTCAACTGGTAAGAATGATGTGATGAGATCTGGATGACAAGAACAGGAGTGGTCCTCTGAGGTGGCCTTAATTTCATAAGAAGCTCACTTCGAAGTAGATTCGGACAGACACCCAAAGCTGGCACATAGACTGCGCTGCATCGTCACACTCTACAGAATGATACTCAGATGTGTAACGATCAGGGTCGTCGTCCAGATTGGCTTGGCACGTTGGCGACAACCTTCAAAAAATGGATTTCTATCGTCACACCTTTACACTCGACGACCATCACAACCTTGACGCCTAGATTTCATTGACCGTGAGTTCTCGTGATTATCCTGCAATCTTGGTTGGTAGGCCTTAAATTTCTCGCATTTAATTCATCCTTGTTGCACTCTGAGGTTGTGTCTCATCTCAGCTTGTCAGCTCGTTAGTACTTTTCTCCTTTTGGCAAGAAGGTCTCGTAAAGAGGCTTTGATATTTGCGAGCTGCAAGGAAAGCTCAGGTGTCTCGATGGCGCTTTGGCAAGAGCTGTTCGCGCCTCTATGCGATAGTATGAGTCTTACCTATGTATGCCTCAGTCGTCGTTGTGGAGGGTTGTAACTTTCCATTTAGCATTATACTTTTCAGCTCTTTCCCCCTCTCAGTTAAGAATGTTTCTGGCATGTTTCTTGTACGACAGAACTCTTTCATTCATTCGAACGCCTCATTTCCCTTCAAGTTGCACAGTCCCCTCAAGTCTTGTGGAGGCGAGTCCTTGTCACTACTGGTTTTACTTTGTGTGATCTTGTACGTTTGTGGCTTTGTGTAACATTGAGTGAGACTATTTACCAGGTGCATCGCTCAAAGCTTTCACTTTCCATCTCCCTCAAGGACCCGACCAAACATTGTCTACTCTAGCTCTACGTCTTCATCATGAGTGTCAGCAAAGGTGCGGATGAGCAAGATCAAGCTACAGCATCGGTACATGAAATTGACCTTGCGCCCACATCCGGACCTCCCCAGAGATTGACATCGCTCTCCCGCGAAGACCATGCAATCATCATCCACGAGCTGGCAGGTTCTACATATACTACCTACTCTGACAATGAGCAATCGCCAACTCACGAGATTTACAATGGTCCACCAGGAACACTCTACTCAGACATTATCGCTCACCGCAAACATCTGACCTACAAACACGGTTTCCTTGCGACATTCTACAACTCTGCTCTTATACTACAAATTCTTTTGGGGGCTGTGATCACTGCACTCTCAGGCCTGGGCAGCAACAATCAGATAGTATTGGCAGTTCTTGCAGCATCCAACACTGTCAATGCTGGAGTTCTTGCACTTATGCACAACAGCGGGTTACCTGCTAGATTGAAGAATGACCTGGGAGAGTTCGAAAAGGTGGAGCAACATGTACGAGCTCTAATCGAAACAGGTGTTATTAGAGAGGGTTGGTACGTAGACACTGGAAACACGTTAAGCTAAAGCTGATCTCGTTCTCTCCACAGGACAAGACAAGAAGTTGTTGCAGACTGTTGGGACAGGTATTCCAACTGTCGCGCCGCTGTTGGGTAAGTTGATCGGCAAGCTGACTTCATTTCATTTCAGTATGTCGTTCATTGTGTTGGAGACATGGTCACGTCCCGTCTGCATCCGTCCAACGCTAATCCTGAGATTTTCTGTAGGAGAAACAAGCCATCTTACTACAAAGGTGCTTCTGGCAACAGTCCAATTGTTGGCCCTACCAGAGTCTGAGAAAGCAACATTGTCATTGGCTGTTGCTAAGGATCAACGACAAGTGAGGTTTGACGCTTGATGTTCGGATTACTCTACTTACTCTTGACAGTCCTTCATGATTTTCTTATCAGTCTCCGATGCACGATCCATGACATGCTGTCACAGGTGCTCATTCCCGTCGACTGGTCACCCTCAACAATTCCAACCTCCATCACCCATATATACAGCCCCAGTTACAAAACCACTTTCTGGGCCGACCAAGAAGCCAATAATACCTGCAAGCTCCTCTGCTGTACCATATCTTTTGATTGCAGTTGGGAAATCTGCACCGACTCTTCCTCCTGCGGCAGTTGCACTTTCGAGCATCGGTGTCCAAGTCGATCCGGGACAAACACAATTAATTCTTATCTCACGATCGCCTACTTCTTTCGCAGCGGAACGGGTCAATCCAACGACACCATGTTTGCTGGCGCTGTATGCAGCAGAACCTGGTGCGCCTATCAAGTGTTAGGTTACTGGTTAGAGAAGTGTGTTTGGAAATGAGACACTCGATACATACCCATAACACCTAATATGCTAGAAATGTTCACAATGCTTCCTTTCTCCGCGATGACTCTCATCTCAGCCCTCAGACAGAAGAACAGTCCTCTCAAGTTGACGTTCATCACGAAGTCAAAGTCGTCTGTAGTGATGTCGACCAAATTTCCCGCACTACTCCCGACAGCCCTTCCTGCTACTCCAGCTGCATTCACTGCACCATCCAATTTCCCATGTCTCTCAACAATGGATGCAATCCACGAATCGACCTCTGATTCTTTTGACACATCTACCTTTGTAGCCATGAAATCTGCGGAGACTGAGTTGAAATATTCTGTAGCACTCTCAATTGTGACAGGGTTGAAATCGCAGATACAGACTGTGGCACCACGAGAGGAAAGGAGCTTGGATGTAGCAAGGCCAATGCCAGATGTCCCTCCTGTGATTGCTATGACTTTGTCTTTTAGTGGAAGTGCCATAATTGCTTTCTTTCTCACGCAAGTAATTGAGTGTCCGAATGACTAGAAGCAAGATTGAACGTAGTGGAAATAGTAATTCTGCCGCAAACTTGATGAGCTAGTTGCTGCACTGGTGCTCAAACGACCTGTCACTATGCTCTCTCTTCCAAATGTCATCCCCAGTCATGAAGTCTTGCAAAGGCAGAGTACTCCCGTCGAAGACCTCGGCCACGGTTACGGCGAAGTCTGTTGTTCACCCCCACTATCACACACTTTACCCCAGGTTCATAGATTTGTGTTGCATCAGCATGCAGCAACAGCGCTCTTGGGCCTTGCATACGCCGTAAGCGAAAGCCCAATCACTGGTCCTCAGTGGACACTACCCCAGTCTTGGAGGTCTCATGACGATTTACACAGCGTCAGAAGACTTGCTTGGACTTTACTTGAAGCTCACCCTCCTACATTTGATGCTATCTATTTTATATACACTATTTTTACACTTCGTACGTTCTATCTATACCTTGCAAGGTTCCTCTCCATGCTAACGAAATCAGCTATCGCGCCAAAAACTTGAGTGATAGACTGGAGTGACAGGCTGGTTCCTGTAGAACCCTTAAAAGTCAAATCCTAGAATGCGGTTGTCGACGATGATAAGTACAGCTGTTGCTGCTACTAACTTCGTGCATGTGCATGCCTCGACTTTGACACCACCTGTCATACCGCTGATTGTGCGAAATCCATATTTGAGTACTTGGCTAGGAAATGCCAGGGACAAACCATGGGAGCGATGGCCAATATTCTGGACAGGACAGGAGTTAGGCCTGGGCGTGCTGGCAGCTGTACCTGGGACTGGTGATGTGTATCCTCTGCTTGGGAGAGCGCAAGACGCACTTTCAAGCTCTAGTGAGAGGTTGGGATTCAGTAATCAGTAGTTGTGCGGCGAAATACTGATTTGATACAGTTATAATATTTCTTACCCCTCATACCGAGGTGCTACTTTTGATGCCTCGACAACGAATTTGACATACATTATCCCATCGCATTCGAGTAATGCAAGCGACGTGGAGGTCGTGTTATCCTTTCTTTCGCCAATTACACCGACATCGTCATTACGACAATCCATTCCAGCTTCCTACCTGTCAGTCTATGCTAGCGGAGGTTTTGACACAAGCATATACATCGATGTGAATGGTCTATGGGTCAGTGCAAACAGAGGTAACATAATACAGTGGCGTCTTGAAGACTATCCGGAGCGCAAGACACATAACCCTATCAAGACATGGCAAGTCGAGCGTGCCCAACAGCAATTGCTCACCGAAGATGCTGATCGAGGAGAATGGGGAACGCTCCATTTTAGTGCACCCGCAGATGTACATCATGAAGCAGGAACTTCTGCTCTTTTGCGTCAGGAGTTTGCGAGGACTGGGACGCTGAGAAATCAGGTTGATTCGAACTTTCGCGGCATTATGGATGAGGAACCTGTCTTTGCTTTCTCGAAATCTTTCAAGCTCAATGGGACCAAGGCAGGAGAAGCGAGTGAGAAGACTCATGACAGTGTCAGATTCACTCTTGCTCATGTACAGGACCCTGTGATTCAGTTTGCCGCAGCAAGAGGGCTGACGCTCATGCGACCTCTGTGGGCGACTTCATTTCTTACCTCAGAATCCCTTCTTCACTTCCACTACTGGGACTTCTCGACTGCATTCACATTGGCAAGCAACTACTCTCAGCAGCTAGAGATTGATGCGCTAAAGTCAGGATCAGAGGATTACAAAGACATTCTGGCATTGAGTGCAAGGCAAGTACTCGGTGCTTGCAGCTTTGCTGGTACTCCAGAAGACCCTGTCATTTTCTTCAAGGAGATCTCAAGCGATGGTAATATGAATACCGTGGATGTGATATACCCTGCTTTCCCATTTTTCTTGTACACAAATCCTAGATGGCTGGCGTATTTGCTGGAGCCTTTGTTGGAGCACATGGGAAGTGGGCAGTATCCGTAAGTGACGCAGGCTTGAAATTGCCGAATGATGCTGACAAACTTAGAAATGATTACGCAATGCACGATCTGGGTTCGTCTTTCCCTAATGCTACAGGTCACGCAGATGGAAGAGACGAGTACATGCCAGTTGAGGAGTGCGGAAACATGCTCATCATGGGTCTCGCACTGGTAAATTCTCTGAAGTACGACACGAAGCCAGCTAGTATTTGGTCTACACTTGGTAACGAGAGATATATCGAATCATCCAAAGGCCAATTCCCATTACAGATAGACACTGAAGGTATGGACGATACATTCGGGGGTCTTATTTCTGCAAAAGGATCTAAGCAAGCAAAGAGATGGGTCGCAAAATCATATAAACTCTGGAAGCAGTGGACAGGATATCTTGTGCGGGAAGCATTGATCCCAAGTAACCAACTAAGTACGGACGATTTCGCAGGGTGGCTCGCGAATCAGACAAACCTGGCATTGAAAGGTATCATTGGCATTCGAGCAATGTCTGAAATTGCTGAAATTGTGGGAGAAGTGGAGGACGCACAGTATTATCGCAATATATCAGAAACGTATATCAGATTGTGGGAAGAGGAATACGCTATCTCGAGAGATGGTACACATGCTAAGCTGGCATATACGTGGCATGGAAGTTGGACAACTTTATACAACCTATTTGCTGACTCGCTGTTGTGCTTTCATGTTCCTGGGAAGGAGAATTCTGTCATGCCAACAGGCGTTGGAAAAGGTCAGAGACCGCTAGTCCCAAGTGCGGACGTGAAGAGACATGGATTTGTAAGTGATAAGATCTACAAGATTCAGAGTGATTGGTATCACAATGTCCGTCAAAGGTACGGATTACCACTCGATAGTCGACATCTATATACGAAGAGCGATTGGCAATTTTTCGCTGTGGCGGTAGCTAGCAAGCAAGTTCGGGAAGAGATTGTTGATAGCATCGCTTTATGGGTAAATGAGACTTCTACGGGTATGTATTTCCTCTGCGTTGCAGTTGCTTTATGTTGAGGTACTGATATAACGTGTAGATCTTCCTCTGACAGACTTGTATGATACGGAAGGAACTGGAGGCTTTCCGGGCATCTCTTTCAAGGCACGACCTGTAGTTGGTGGTCACTTTGCGTTTTTGGCGTTAGAGAGGGCGTGTGGAGGTGATGCTGTGAAATCTTTGGAGTTCTTGGATGACGAACCTGCAAGAAGTTACAACTCGGATATGGATGATGATATGATGAAAGAGCTATGAGTCATATTGTTGGATATAGCATGTTGCGTTCTAGGGGACTTTGATCGGGTTCCTCTACGAGCATACGGATGACGGGATAAGCATTTGAATATCAAATGCAAACGCTCTGAACTACGGTGGTCAGAGTGGTGACAGTCTAAGCTCCCTCAAATCACATAATTACTTCACTCTGTCTTTTCTTCAACTTCACTTCAGCTACAGCAGCTTCCCCATACATCGCCAAGGTTCAGCACATCCGGATGCGGCTAGCGTGGTTTCGAGACTCCTGGCTTCCCAAGATTTTATCAAGCTCTCAGCTTCGAAACTCGACATCTCCCTTTCTTTGATCACAACTTTTGCCAAAGATATCTTTCCATCTACGGCAGACATACTTCAATAATCGTCAACCTTTCCTGACACTACACCTGAACTTTTTCGTTCAAGATCTGCTACTTCCGCGTCGTCGCGACCAATTTATATTTGACAACATCCACAGAACAAACAGTTACAAGATGGCTTCTATGGACTACGAGAACGAGAACGCCACTCGATACGAGGGTATGATTATCACTATAGATTGTTGCACATGGCACATTGCATGTTTTGCTGGGGCATTTGGCTAACTTAAAACTTTAAGATGAGGCACCACGTTACGAGCGTGACAGAGAACGCAGCGCATCTCCACGACCAACCCGCCGCAATGACAGCCCTCGTGGTGCACGCCGTTCTGCTTCCCCAAATGGCAATGCCGATCGGTCAGTTTTTACATTGCTTCCTCCCATAGCATACACATTCTGACGAATGCAACAGTGGCGCTCCAAAGGGCGATCGAGGCGATCGAGGAACTCCAGCTGGCGATGATGGTGCTGTCAACCCAGGTTCCAATCTCTTCGTTACTGGTATTCATCCACGTCTTTCGGAGCAAGAGGTTACTCGCTTGTTCGAGAAGTACGGCGACGTTGAGAAGTGCCAAATCATGCTTGATCCCCATACCAAGGAGTCTCGTGGCTTCGGATTCGTAAAGATGGTTACTGCTGAGCAAGCTGATGCTGCTAAGGAAGGACTTCAAGGTGAGGTGATCGAGGGACGTACCTTGAGCATTGAGAAGGCTCGTCGTGCTCGTCCTCGTACACCAACTCCTGGAAAGTACTTTGGTCCACCAAAGCGTGGTAAGTTCCACCTTGCTTCAAGTCTATCATGCAATGCTAATATCCGTAGATGAGCGTGGACCTCGCTATGGCGGTGGTGAGCGTCGTCGTGATGACCGTGGCTACGGAGGAGGTGGAGGTAAGTCAACATATGTAATTGTCACGTTTCTATACTGATCGGCATTCAGGCTATCGAGGGTACAGAGATGACCGCGGATATGAGCCCCGTGGAGGAGGATATAGAGATGACTACCCACGCGATCGCGGCTACAGAGAGGAGCGTGGCTATGATCGTCGTGACGACCGACGTGGAGGTACTTAGACCTGAAAGCATGCTGCAAAACAACTAGCTAACGTGCTACCTACAGGTGGTGGCTACAACGACCGTGGTGGGGACCGGGGCTATGAGAGACCTCCCCGCGACCCTCGTGATGATCGTGGACCTCCAGGTGGTTACGGAGAGCCAGCACCACGTAGTGGTGGTGGCGGCGGTGACTATGGTAGATCTTACGATGATGGAGAGAGATTTTCTCGCCGCGAATTCTGAGTACTGACACATACAGGTGGTGAGCGCTCTGCTCGTTAAACTCGCACGATCTCGTTCGGAGACACGACACGGCTCCAGGTCTGCGGTTTTTCTTTGGCTTCACCACATGTTTCATCACATTTTTCTTTTGTTTTCGTCTGGGTTGACTGCTTCGTGCGGATGGAAAAGCGATTTCACAACTTCACCATCGAATTTTCAGCAAGGTCTTGAGGCGACTAGATGGATCGAAATAAGATTGCGGGACTGGGTTTTCTTTTCACACTTCATCATGGTCTATCTCGATACGGCATTAAGCTACACTACGAGTCATCGACTAAGCCTGTATGCTGGTTCGGTAATATCTTGAGGGGTTTAAGATAACCCTCTGAGCGATCTACACCTCATGTTCTCATCCCAACACAACTTGTACCACTATTCAGCAGGCGTCTTCGCAAAGGACTTCTATTGCATCAAAACAGATTGAAACTATCGGCATAAACGCCTTTCGCATAATGTATTCGCCTTGACGCCTCAATAACAATAATCGATTTCCACAACAATATATTCCTTGTGAACAACTCTCAAAACTCACCTACAGCATAATCGCAATGTGCCCGGTGATACGAATGACGATGACTCAACCTCTGTTCAAATACCTATTTAACGCCTTGCACGTCTGCTTCATACATCCAAGCATGTTTAATTCTCAATGCTCAAACTCGCCTGTACAGAAATGCTCAGACTACACACAATACGTGTTCACATCGGTATATAACTAGCTCTTGAGCAGCCAAGAGAGGTAAGACCTTTATTCATAGGCGCACAGCTGACATGATAGACAGGTTTGTACAACATCGCCAAGATCTGGAAGGGTTGCACAGTAGTCCAGGATGTCCTTGACTTACAGTACTCTTCTTCCCAGTGATATAAGAGGCGATCGATGTGCGATGTATCGGACTTGTCATTTTGCTACCAGCCCCGTACCAACTCGATAGTATGTGCTGGTATCCAACAGAAAAAGTTAAGTCTTCCCATCGGGACTTTAATGGTTTCATGGTGTCAAGTGGCTTACCGGGCATGCTGAAGTTTCCAGGAGAAGCATCAGAGCATTTGTGCAAAACATAAACGTTGTAGTTTGCGTCATAGCGAGTAATATGGCAGAATTTCTTGGTGTAACTTAGATTCTAACAAAGAAATGTGAAATTATACGCGTTTCATCACAATTGTGCATGAAAACATGTCTCATCTCAACATACTATCAATAATGTGCAGTGGATGAAAAAATCTAAGCGTAATGTGTACCACTCTGATCTCCTGCTTTCCTCAGCGAGTCTGCTTGAACCATGCAACACGAGTCGTGACCTGAAGCTCGATTGAAACTCACACTTTTGAATTTAACATGCATATCATTCTCTTGCTATCCATCTAAGACTCCCTATTCAAAGCCGCCAAATCATTCAACAACTGCTCCCTTGCCAGCTCCTCTTCATTCTCCTCCATGTCCTCCTCCTCTCCACCAACGTACCCCTCAATCTCACCCTCGCCCTCACCCTCACCTTCGCCATTATCCTCATCCCCTGTCGTCAAGGCCTCTTCCCCATCCGTTTCGCCCTCCGTCACACTGTGACTACTAGCCCTACTCCTCCTCAAATTCCTCACAATATCCTCCTCTTCACTATCGAAACTGCCTCTCCGCGCCAAACCCATGGCTTCTCTAGCTTCCTTCCTGCCCTTCTCGAGCAGTCGTTCGACAGCCATCCTGTTACCGAGGAACTTCAACTTTGGAAATGCGGATTGCTGGCCGACGTGCAGCATCTGAGAAAGGCGCTTTGGATCCGGATCGGAGAGGATACGCCAGAAGTCAGATATGACGGAACGAGGCCAGATGGTGATTGTGCCTGAGAATTGCTGCAGCCAGATCTCGGACCAGTCTTGACCTAGTGGGCGCGGAAGCAACTCCAAGTGGCGGACGACTTTGAGCCATTTGTTGAGGTCGAGTTTGAGATATTGTTCTAGTGCCGAACCAACGAAACCTCCACGCCAACCACGGCCGCGTCGATGTGTGACTGGGTGACCTACACTCCCTCGGGAGGAGAAGAAGAAGAGGTTGATATGCGGATTGACTTGCGAGACGATGGAGAAGTTGACGTTAAAGTGCAGATTGAGTGCTTTAAGTGGGATATCGGTGCGCAGGGAGCCATCTTTCCACTTGTGACCAAAGGAGTAAGGTGATAATGTGCCGTTGCGGTTTTTCATCATCAAGACTACAGGATTTTGGATTCCTGGGACGGCGGCAGACGCGAGGACAGCAGACCAGATCACACAATCTGGTGCTGTCAGGTAGTTTGCGAGGATACTAGTGTTATGTTAGTAAGTCGACTCGTCCGGTAGAAGTATAGAACGTACGTAGGTGAATGAGGGTCTGCTGGTACGCACGACACATTCAGAATCCGCCCTGTGCGCTCGTACGCTTCCTTGAATGTCATACTGCCTCTCGTGAACCAACTACATCTCCTCGCCCAATCTACCGAATCGAATCGGGCTCCAGTCTTCCACCATCTCGGAAACCACGTCGTCACGGGCTCAGAACAAGCTGTAATACGACCAGCCAGTGCTGGAACAAGTAACTTCTTCAACTCCTCGTTCGTACGAGTAGCCACGAGTCCTGCGACAAGAGCTCCACCAGATGTGCCGGTGATGACGTCTGGCAACAGATCTGCATCAAGTAGAGCTTTGATCACACCAAAGTGATAGTATGCGAAAGACGCCCCTCCAGATAGACAGAGAGCAGTCCGTCCGAATTGTGTATGCATCCTCTTGAACAGACTTCTTTTCTCCTCTGCTGGTAAAACGGTAGTCGCGGAGAGCGTTACAAGACTTTTCTGCACTACAAGCACATCAGTACATATACGCCACGGACATCACAGTCATGAAACACACCTTCATCGAGGAAATCCTGCACCAAGTTCTTCGTCCCATAGTAAGTCTGGGAATACAACCTCGAGTTCTCTACGCCCACAAAATTACTCTTCACACAAGCCTCAACGAGGGCCTTCAACTCCTCCACAGCATCCACCTCTCTCTGCCCACCCGTCTCCCTCTCAACTTTTCGTCTCATCTTGCCCATCTGATCCAGCACCCTCCTCACAGTCTTGTGATCGTAATAAGCATACTCATCATTGTCCTTCCAGCCATCATTGCCCAAATACTGATCCAGATTCTGCGCTTCCCGAACCCAATCCCCGTAATTCTCACACGCGTACATCTTCTTGCGAAGACGATATCTCTGACCACGCCATGCGACAAAGTACTCATAACACCAGATATACCACCTCGTCAGCATATAGCTCAACCCCAACCCGGCTATCCAAGCACCCACGATGCCTAAAAGAGGCCACGCAAGCAATGTATATAGATATCCCTCTCTCGTCTCATCCTTGCTCCTCTGCTGCCTCTTCTTCCTCTCCCTCTTCCGGGATTTCTTGCCTCCCACCTTGGAAGAAAATCGATCATGGCTCGGATTCCTCCATTCCTTCGCCGAGCCCTCAATTGATTTCCCTTTTCCTGGTTCGAGGACAGGAGCCCAATCGTTCTGCGCAGTGATGAACATGCTGCCTTGTCTCTCGACCTTTCTCTCTCCTCCAGCCGCTGCTCTCGCATCGCTGATCACACTCCCAGAGCTAGCTCTCCTGCTGCCCGCAGCACTGGTGCCTCTGCTTCCGCCCAAGAACCAGCTTGTGCGCTTCCGGACATTGCCAAAATCAGTGGAGTTGTGGCGAGTGTTATCCGTAGGCGAGAGAAGGGACGAGGAGAGGTCGTCTGTGGATGGGGAGTGTTCGGGTGCGTTGAGAGCGGCTGCAAAGGCCGCTATGTCTGCGTCGGACACGAAATCGATATCATAGTCTGGAAGTAGCGAAGTATCGTACCCTTCCGCGCTTGAAGGCGCAGGACCGTCTGTTGAGTGCGACAGATCTGCCATCTCGAAACGAGTAGTTCAAGCTTATGCTGAGTTGAATGTTAAGTGGGAGTGTTGAGGATGATAATGTGGCAGCGGATATTATGGAGCACGCATTATTTATGTAATGCTATTAGGGTATTTAGAAGAAAGATTAGATTGCAAAGTCAACTTTTAACGACAGAGGTGCGCTCATGAGCTGTGGTTGTGAGTGTAGAGCTTTGTTGAGAGCTTCAGAGGCAGGGTCCAGTGACGTAGATACTGATACGCGACCACCACAATATACAATCGCGAGGACATAGATTACAGTACACCGTGAAGATTCATTCATAAGTTCCCAGAGCGATATGTAGATTCTGAGATGATACAACCTTGTCAGGCTATCGCCATGAATTCAAAAGTTTCATGGCCAAAACGTGGATGAGATATCATTCCAGAGGACGACGACAAAGTCATTGAACTGTCTCCATCGCATTACTATGCTGTAGTACAAAAAGATGTTGGTATGGCTTGTATCGTGTGTCTCGCAATTGAACTCCCCAAAACCATGCCGAACATATATCATCATTATCCATAAAATACTCATCGTGCACATTTGCGAGTCCTCACGTGTCCTTCTTCTCCTTCTCCTTCTCCATACCCGGTCCCAATCGCAACTCTTATCTGGTCATTCTACGCCCACTTCCTCGACATCCGTCATGTTTAGCTGAACAGACCACCTAGACGTACTGTGACATCCATCTGATAGCTTCTCCATAACCTGTTATGAGAGTTAACACCACATTCCACAATATCACCTCAGGAGGCCGAGAAAGGACATACCTTGTCTCATGACAACCGAGCACATGAAGACCTCAATAGGTCTGATGCCCTCAAGTGGCACCTTGCCTTTGCCAGTAGTTTGGTAAAGACCCAACTGATGTCTCAACTCATCCTCACTGACAGCGTCTGGGTGATCAATCTTGTTACCCAAAACAACGAATGGAACCTTGCTTAATTCCTCCATGGCGAGGAGAGCATCGAGCTCTGCCTTTGACTCAATCAATCGTTCGTGGTCCTTAGCGTCGACAAGGAAGACGATGCCGGAGACTTCTGGGAAGTAATCTTTCCAGAGACGGCGAGCTAGTAGGACAGGATATTAGCTTCTTGATGTCGAGTCCTTGCGTATATCAGTCGTTCGATCTAGTTGTGGTGGAACGTACCCTGTTGATGTCCGCCCAGATCGAAAGTAGTAAACTTGACATTTCCAATCGCCAGTTCCTCAGAAGCTATAATTCAACCATCAGACTACGATTCCCATTCCACCACGATTCTCGGAACTCACTAGGATGGAGAGTAGGCTGCAGGATAGCGACTCGATCATTCTACAACCACAATCAAATCAGCATCATGCACTCCCACCTCCCTCAACATCAGCATATGCCACCTCTCGCCTTGCCGATTCAACAGACAGAGCTCAACGCACCTTTAACATGTGCAGAAGCGTCGTCTTTCCAGCATTATCGAGACCGAGAAAGAGGAGTTTAGCATGCTTGTTCAGCAAGCCCAGCGAGGCAAGCGTATCCCAGACTATCGCAGTGACATTCATCAGCTTCTGTGTGCATCACCCAACATATAGCTAGGTGGCATGTTTGGAGGAGCAAAACTTACACCAGTTGACAATCCACATGTTTATTTAGGCGCTGGACTGATATATGTGTGTAGAAGGAGTCTTGCGGAAATTGGAGAAGAGGTTGAGAAGTGATGCGTGTAATTTGTTGTCGTACTGGATATCTTGCTGCGATAGCATCTGCAACCTTGGGATCCTTGAAGTGGAAGAGGATGATGCCTCAGGTTTGTATGTCTTGGCGCTTCTGGTCGGCTCTATTGCCACGATCGCTGTCGCCACATACCTAGGTACTATCGAGGCAAGGACGATGGTCTAACGTATGTTTCACCTTATTACGCCAAATAATGAAATGTATTATCTATAGTCTATGACACGTATCAGTCATTTGAATTTTGTATGTAAATAGCATAGGATCTGTTTGACATGTGACACTGGTATCATGATTTACAACTACTGTGTATAAATCTGTGATAAGATACTATGGCTTTCTTAAGTGGATGAATGCAATCGCTATGTTCATAACTTCATTGATATCTACATAGGCTGCTCATCCTGCCGCTGCTATCGATCATATTTCCACCAAACCATCTCCTTAGAAAAGCCCCCACAGAATAGCTCGAAGTCGAGCGTACAAGGAAATAGAATGAAATCCAACCTTCTTAGCAAGTATGCACAGATGCATCTCTTATGCTATTTTCCCCTGTCATTTCGCAATATGGTATCCTGTCCCTGTTTGCACCACATGACGTTAAGCAAGCGAAAGATGCTTAACCAGAATGCCCTAATGATGCAGCCCGTGCTGTGCGCCTCCGTGTCGACCACATCTCTGTCAACCATGCGTTTATCAGATATGATATCGCTCAAATGAATGCTGCGTGCCCACCAAACTCCTTGTTGCATGCTGGTCGTAGAACAAATGAAACAAGTTTATTTACAAAGTATATAATTTATCAATTCCATCCTTCGCATGAAGCGACATGGATGTACATGGAGAAGTGAAATAATGATTGCTAGGTACAAATCCGTGGTGGAAAGCTACCCTCTTTAGTCTTTGAAACTTCTATGCCGACAAGATGTATGGGTCGTTGCGTCCAGTCTTGCCTGCCATAAGTAGACCAAGCTCTCGCATGCGTTCAGCCCCTTTTCCTGGCTGAGGTCTACGCTCGACGTGGCCTTTGGCTTTGGCATGCTTTTGGTGGAATTTCTCCTTACGACGTTGACGTTTGTGTTCGAGACCTTTGACAATGTCGATAGCACCACGTCTATGTCCATCATTCTCATCGTTTCCATCATTGCCATTAGCAGCGGCCAGCTGAGCTGCACGATACTGACGACAGAACACGTTAGGTGCCCGAGGTAGAGACTTGGTGTGAGTTAGACCAGGTCTGGTACCAAGAGGAACGAATGGGATGGCCATAGTTGATGTGTTATGGGAAGTGGGGGATGCAGCAGGTGAGGCTACATGCCTCGCTGGAGTTGGAGAGTGCATACGTCTTGGAGAGTGACCAAAGAGTCTTCGTGGTGGTGGAGAACGAAGACGTGCTTTAGCAGGAGATTGTGATCGCTTTGTGGGCGGTGGTGGAGAGTGAAGACGCTTGGCTGGTGGAGGTGAATGCATTCTTTTTGGTGGTGGCGGTGAGTGCAGTCTCTTTGGAGGCGCTGGAGAGAGCAAAGGAGACTTGCGACGAGCTGTTCTTGATCCCCTCCGTCCAAGCCGCTCAGGTTCGGAATCTTCTTCGAATTTACCCTGCATCCATACATTCTCGTCACTAGACTTGGCAGTGTCTACGAGATCCTCGTCATCTTCCTCATCGTCAATGTCTGAGGTTGGGAAGCTTGGATCGATGTCCTGTGGAGTTCGCTTGTGTTTTGCGTGTTTCCTGGCCTCCATACATGATTTATAGGCATCTTCTAACGGCCTATCCTCATCAAGGGTGCCGCAAACGAAATCAGTGCTGTCAGGGAGATCTGGCGTGCCAGGACGGATCTTCATGAGGTGTTCCTTTCTTGAGCGTCGGATTCCACTAGCGTTATTGACAGGTGACATATGATCGAGTGAGTCGATAGACGATGTAGAGGCAGTCCGATGAGCTGAAGGACGGTACGTACTAGCTCCGTCAAGGTTTGAGATGGAGATTCGACGTCCCGGAGCCCAAAAGTCGAATTCACCTTCTCCATCACTCTCATCCGACTCAGCAAATCCAGCTTCGTTATCAGTCTCATTACCATCTGAAAACTCGTCCGAGAAATTCTCTTCATCTTCATCCTCCTCCTCATCCTCATCTTCATCATCTTCGTTCATCTCATCCTCGTCATCCTCCTCTTCTTCTAGAGCTTCTTCTTCAGCCTCAACTCCCAGTTGACGAATAGCATTCTCCTTCTTGAGAGTGTCATTGATAGTCAACCTTGCTTTTGGCAGTTTCTCTTCCTCTCGGATCCAATCGTCCTCTTCAACCTTACCACTGGCAAACTCATGAAATCTGGTGGCTTCCGAGTCCAAGGTATTCTGATCGGCGATGATGTACTTTGGCTTGACGCGAGTTGACACCGGGCTGCGGGATGTAGGACGTGTGTTTGTGGCAGCAGTCCGTTGTGGTCGAGTGAGTTGTGAGCGTGGAGACTTTTTGAAGGCAGAAGGTGATCGACTAGTTCGTCGAGGTGATTCGGCGCTTGGCTTGAGCATGTTCGCAGACTGTGGTGAAGTGGTAGATTTTGGCGACTTTTCCTTATCAAGCACCTTGGTGGCACTGGTCGACTTTGGCGCAGCACAAGCAAACGAGATTCTGCAAGGACGTTTGACGACAGGGGCGTTGATCACAGGTGGTTCTTGTACCGGTGCCACAGCAGGAGCAGGTTTCGGCTTGGTTACACCACCACAAGCGAACGAAATGCACCTCTTCTTGGGTTGAGCAGGAGCCTGAACTGGGACTTCAGTAATGTCGGCAATGGGAGGAATCTCGGACGAATCATGCTTAGCGAGCTGTGACTCCAAGGTTGTCGTGGTATTCTGTGCCAGAGAGTATGTTGCAAATCGCATGTAGCTGCTTGGAGGTGGAGGACTTGGTGTATTTGTTCGGGCAGGGCTGGTGAGACCTCCATCGCTGGTGAGTTCGGCGGTGGACGCCATACTGGCATTGCTGAGCATAGATCTGCGACGTGCCATTTCATTCAACGTGTACGTTGGTCTCTCCTCCTCACTCTCGCTCTTATGTAACGCTCTTGTCAATAAAGACTCTTTGCGATTGTTGATCGGTCTAATAATTGATTTGTGAAAGTCGGCAACTTGTTCTGAATCTTGCGCTTTTGGCGCATCGTGGTTATCTGGTGGTTCATCGACGTCTGCGGGTACTTCCTCATCCACCGCAGATGTCGTCGTTGTCGACCGCCACTGAAAGAAATCTTGTATTCCCATCATGAATTGTAGGTCACAAAGAATTCTTGAGTGTGCCACAGATTCGGAAATTATAGAAATGAGCGATATTTATCGTTCTAGGTAGTGTAAAAGGTATCGATGTTGCTTTATAATCGTGGGTGTCGAATGATACCAAGTTGTAATGTGGCGCTGCAATGAGCTGCAAACAATACGACGACGCCGACAAAGTGCGTCTTACGAACAATACAAGCCACTGATGTGGTCGAAAGGAACGGGTCGAACACGATCAATGATTCTTGAACGATCTGAAGTGTCTGTGAAAGTCACTTCGTGGAGCCAGTGCTCTTCTAGTGGTGCTATAATCGCGAAATCGACATCTTGTGTGTGAAGAGGTGTGATTGAGTTCGAAGGAAAGTTGGACGTGATGCGATGAATCGACGTAAAGGTTATTCGTACTCCACTGAATTGTTGGTGATGACGATTAGGTCTTTTATGAGTGTATCGTGAATGGTGAAATGGTTTGTTCTGGAGTGTGTTGTTGAAGAAAGGTGAAGAGTAGAGAT
>Ga0247809_1000492_pt1 | contig 18470 bp, 17 predicted proteins | sample UWRJL104311B1_FD_180951 | JGI IMG/M metagenome (GOLD analysis project Ga0247809, IMG submission 180951) | Plant litter microbial communities from Arlington Agricultural Research Station in Wisconsin, United States - UWRJ-L104-311B-1 | ecosystem: Environmental > Terrestrial > Plant litter >...
GGATGTCAGCGCCTCAACCGAACGCACCTCATGTTATCACAGAGAACTATCTGGCAGACCTGAGTCGGAAGCTTACGAGAGCTCGACATAGTCGTGCGCGATGGCTGGACGAGTGGGATCATGTGCTATACTACGCAGCAAAGACCCAAGCGATACTTGATTCTGCGGCCTCCAAAAAGGTCGAGATTGGCCAGCCATCACCGCATAGCTCTATATTCGACCGCATCGATCCCCTTACGCCATACACACGATACCTATACTTATACTTCTTCGTCCCTTATTTCAGTATCGCCCTAGGTGTGATTGCTTCTTTAGCATCAATCTGCATTGTCTGGTCCGAAATCATCAAATCCATAAACTCAAACTTCAGCATAATAAGTGTCACCGTAGTGCACCACCCGGACAGCGAAAGAGGGGAAATCGGCTTTGCAGGTCAGGTCATCGCAGCATGTTGGATACTGTACATGTGTACTGCCGCCCTTACATCACTTACCGAAGTCAAGGTTTGGCGTGGTCGAGCTCTCGTTCGTCGTAACACGCATGGCGAAAGCGCAATGTGGTATGCTCTTCAAGTCGCCAAACTCAGCGTGCCGCTATCCTTCAACTTCCTCACCTTTCTCTCCAAAGACGTCTATAAAGAAACAGTGTTCTACGATTTCTTGGGAAAGTTGATTAATCTCACTCCTTTGGGAGAGTGGTTTGATTACTTGTTTCCAACATTCATTCTAGTACCAGTCTGCTTCACGCTGTTTGGTGTCTACTCTAAGATCCAAAACTGCTTCGGATTTGGAGGTGGGATCATTGATGACGAAGACGATGAGAACGACGCGGGTTACGGAACGGGTACATGGCGTGAGGGCCGAGATTTGATAGAACGCGAACTTCAAGGCCACTCTTCCCTGTCTCGTCTCCCAGCTGGCACTTCTCGCCATGCAGTTCCTAATAACCCCAATAACAGAACTGCACCCTCACTTTCCGTTCCCTCGTCGAATAGAACAGCAACCGCCTCTTCACCACGACCTCAAGCGAATGAAAGAACAGAGTCAACGCCCGAAGACGAGAATTTCTTTGAGGCGTTTGGACATAGGGTTAGGAATACCTTTGATACAGTACAGACGCCGAGATGGTTACAGGGTGTGGGTGACGGAATCAAGAGGCCGAAGTGGATGGGTGGTGATGAGGGTGGTGCTGAAACGGGGAGTGGAAGTGATTTTACGAGGTGGTTTGGCGGTGGTGGAGGACGGCAGGAGGGGAGAGTCAGATTGTAGGTTTTTAGATGGGTTGTTTGAGTTCTTGAGGAGTTGAGTTGCATAGCGTGGTGTTTACTCGGAAAGCTGGTTAGATTAAGTATTCTGGTTGTATCAATAATATTAATGCCGTCACGTTCACATCACACATCAATTTACAATTCCTTATGTTACCACCATCAGGTCTGAACGTGATGTCACTAGGTGCAATGATGAGTTGAGCGAAGACACTGATCACATCGTCATTTGTTTCAGGCATGTATGAAGGAAAAGATAGTGAGGTCGCGGTCGAGGATCTTGAATTGCGCACATCTGTATAGAGTTGTCAGTACTCGGCTCTGTTTCATTGACATGAGAATCATAAATTGTGTCATTTGCAATCAGAATGTTGATACGCGTTCTCAGCAACTGCAACTTGTGCATCTGAGTGAGCTGGGTATAACGTAATAGTGGTTCATCATTTTGCTAGAGGGAGTGCTTGAGTGAGAGATTGTTAGACGTACCATAGTAAGAGACTGATTCGCCATGGCTCAGTATCTGAAAATATGGTTGGTGGATGGTGGCTAGTCTAGGCTAAGTATGAACGTGAAAGAATGGAATAGAACCATATCAACTCAGCTCTAAAGCAAGTCACAAAATAAGCTGAGATATTTGTTGTGTGTCTGGCGAAGCCGTGATATTGTTGGTTTTATCTTTACAGGCTCTCAGTCTGAAATTCGCTGAAAACCCATCCCATGCAAATGTTTATCCCACGCACGCCCGACCAATCAAAGAAACCTGAACATTTGTGTAAATCGTCTATTGCTCCTCAGTTGCCTCACCCTGACCCTCACCACCCTGCTCTGCAGCACGCTGAGCCTCAGCAGCAGCAGTGGTTGCAGCAAGCTTTGCACCGTAATCCTGTGAGTTTGGTTGAATGACGCTTGGCTCATCCTTTGGCTCAATGATAGTGACGGAATCTGGCAGGGTCTTTTGTGGTCCAGACTTTCCTTCTGGGTCTGATCCTCTCATGATCTTGACCTTGATACCCAGAACACCTTGTCTGAGGAGGACGTGACGAGTGGCGGAGTCGATGAAATCCTTAGCTGGCTGACCGGAGTGAATCATGAAACCGTCGGTAAACTTCATGGACTTTGCACGAGCAGCACGGAGTTTACCAGATACAACGACCTCGCAACCCTTGGCACCACTTTCCATGATGAATCTGAGGACACCATAGCATGCACGTCTAACGGCGAGACCGTTAAGGAGTTTGTATCTGAGGGACTCGCACTGGGCGACGGCGGAGAGACCGCGGTTCTGGACCTTGGCGGCATAAAGGGAAACGGAGTTCTCTGGGAACTTGAATCGCTTTTGGATGAGGGAGGTGAGTTCGCGAATTCTTCGTCCTTGCTCTCCGAGAACTTCTTGTGTGTGGGTTGCGCGAATGATGATATCGGTGACAGTTGGAGTAACGCGGACCTCGACGCCAGAGTATCCCTCCTCAGCGAGTTCACGCTGGAAGAATTCGTTCAACTCAGCATAGAAAACACCATCGGCCACGAACTTTCTGCGCTTGGAACTGCAACAATGATGATTAGTATATATATATTCCCCGTCAAACTTCTGCGGTAGTAAATAGCTTACATAGCGGCACCTGGAACTGTGGAAGCCATGTTGTCGATCGAGAGAAATTAATTGAACCTTGTGATGTAGGTTCAACTTATTTTTGTTGTCGTCGTCGGTGGTCGTCGATTTGATTCTCGCGATAGGAAGTCTCAAAGGGCAGGCAAGATTTTGGATTTGTGCGGTTGTCGCTAACAATTCCGTGAGTGGATGCTCTAGCCCGATTGGTATATTAAAATGGGGGAGAGTTATATCTCTTGGCGCGACCCCTCCAAAGCATGAGAACGAACTTGACGTATTTCTAAACATAAGACCTGTTGGGGACTGAAAGCTTTTAGCTCTTCTCATTTTACAGAAGATATCTTGGAGGCAGAGGGAGATATATGAGTGTAAACCTTACGACAATTGCAATCAATAGTGTTTTCGATTCACAAGTCATTGTTACGTTGGACCATTACATACATCACTGTGGAGACAAGGCTCCAGCTGCATGTCACCAGGCTGGTGATATCCAATGTTGTTGACCACCACCACCACCACAACCCTGCCACATTCACGAATGCAAATGATATGGGTCACAACAGCTTGAAGGTTCTTGAGGCAGTCCCGACGTATCGTTAAATCATATCAAGCTGTTTGATGTCCAGTCTTCTTGTACAACGTCACTTACTTTCGTCTTTGCTCATCCATGTTGCGAAACATCCTTCTGCATGTACTACCAGTCTTGACACCCGATCCTTTTCTCTTGATCAAGACCTGATGTCGTATACTTTTTCGACTGTGTGATAGATATCCGGAGGACTCTTCCACTTGTGAAGACATCTTCGAAAGAAGCAAGTTGCAAAGCATTTCTGGGCGCCATCACAACCGCTGGCATGGCGGATAAGCTAAGGATAACAAAGGTATGGCGTATTCCACAGATTGTGGCAGTCGCATATTAACACATATGCAGGTCGAAAACGTCCAGGTCCTGGCTGGTGGCGACATCTCAACAGTCACTCTTCACCTCACAGCCCACCATCTCATCCTCTCGCAAGCCATTCCCTCACCTCCATTAGATCTAAAACATGCAGACAAGCCTTCTCCCCGACCACGAACGAGAGAATCATGGATAGCGTACCCCATGATATCACTTTGTACTTTTCGTCCTTCCCCGCCAGTGTCCGGAGTCGCCTCGTCCATACGAATACGCGGCCGCGATTTCAAATTCCTCACTCTCAATATTGAAGATGACAAGCAAGCGAGGGAAGCTTTCGAGAGCATAAAAGGTGCAACTTGTAAGCTTGGGAGTATAGATAAACTTTATGCATTCTTGTATGAAGCCCCGCTACAAGAGAAGAAGATAAATGGGTGGGAAATATATGATGCAAAAGCAGAATGGAAGAGGCAGGGAATAAGTGCAAAGGACTCTGACAAAGGTTGGAGGATATCTAAGATCAACGTTGACTACGCGTTCTCGCCGACTTATCCAGCATTATTGCCAGTACCGACCACCATTTCAGACAACACACTCAACTATGCTGGTAGATACCGTTCAAGGGTGCGAATACCCGTGCTTACATACTTGCACCCTGTCAACAATTGCTCTATAACGCGGTGTTCACAGCCTATGGCTGGTATACGAGGTGCGAGGAGTATACAGGACGAGAAACTTGTCAGTGCTTGTTTCTCTGCTGCACCACAAGGAGAAGCTAGTGATAACCTATCTTCCACCAACATCTCACGAGCAAGTCCGGCTTCGAGCTCGATAGACCTGGCTAATGCGAATGTTCCTACCGACGGAGAGATTTCAGAAACTGAAAGACTTGAGGATGAGCTGATATCGTCCACTTCGACCATGGAAGTAGTATCAGAGAAGACACCGCATGTTTATGGTGCTCAGAAAAACAATCTGATAGTTGATGCACGACCTACTGTCAACGCTTTGGCAATGCAGGCTGTTGGGCTCGGTTCAGAAAACATGGACTACTATAAGTTTGCAACGAAGGTATACTTGGGCATCGACAATATTCATGTCATGCGAGAGTCACTTAACAAAGTGGTAGATGCAATCAAGGATTCTGACCTTGCTAAACTTCCTGTTGACCGTGAACGACTCACGAAATCAAACTGGCTGAAGCATATTACTGGCCTACTAGATGGATCAGCGTTGATAGCACGGCAAGTCGGTATACAACACTCACATGTGCTTATACACTGCTCAGATGGATGGGATCGAACTTCGCAACTATCGGCGATATCGCAGTTACTACTGGACCCTTACTACAGAACGATCGAGGGTTTCATTGTGCTGATTGAGAAAGACTGGCTCTCGTTTGGTCATATGTTCCAACATCGGACAGGCTATTTGAATCACGAGAAGTGGTTTCAGACACAAAACGACGCATTAGCAGGAACAGCAATTCAACCTGGAGGGAGTGATGGGCTTGAAAATGCTTTCAACTCTGCGAAGAGATTCTTCAACAAGAACAACTCTGTGGCATCTGAAGTGGCGGAGAACGAGGGTGACATGCTACCTGGTGATGAGCTGTCCAAAGCAAGAATGGTGGTGAAGGAAGGCAAGGATAAGGAAGCCACGAAACCGAAAGAGACGAGTCCTGTCTTTCATCAATTTCTTGATGCTACATATCAGCTTCTGTATCAACATCCAACTCGGTTTGAGTTCAATGAGCGCTTCCTGAGGAGATTACTATACCATCAGTATTCATGCCAATATGGCACATTCCTTTACAACAACGAGAAGTCAAGAATAGATGCTAAGCTCAAAGAACGCACAGAAAGTGTGTGGGGCTATTTCCTCTCAAGACGAGCAGAGTTCACAAATCCAAAATGGGATGGAGGTGCTGTTGATGACCACGTCAAAGGTCAAGAAAGACTTTTATTTCCCAATCTTGGGAAAGTTCGGTGGTGGAACGAAGTCTACAATCGTTCTGACATCGATATGAACGGACCCGCCAACACGGTCGTTGAGAAATATCTTGGTGATGGGAATGAAAAGGGCAAGAAAGATGGACTTGTTGTGGGTGTCGGTGTTGTGACCGGAGTAGAGACTGCTCACGCAGCGCAGGGCGCTGGTACGACAAGGAAAACACAAAGTCCTCCGGCGGCGAAATCAAACGGCACGAGTGGCGGAGGAAACACCAATCCAGTAACTGCAGGATTGGCAAACTTAAAAGATGGTATTGCTGGTTTGACCTTGGGCATTGGGGGCGGCAGTGGAACCAATAGTAGAGGTAAAAGTCCTGCCAGAAATGAGAAGGAAGCTTTGGAGGTTGAGATGCAGTAATCTACCTGTGCCACTTTGTGGCGCGTGAATGTGTTGCTGACACCGTCATTGAAATTGAGCACGCTGTAATGGATAGAACGGTATGTAGATTCGCTCAGCACAGCGAAGAGTATGGGCTGGATGCATGATCAAGTGCTCTTGCTAAATACATTTCTGTATTCTGGTTTTGAAAGCAACTACCGGGGTTTTTAGAATTCTTTCACAAACTCTGAGTTAAGATTATAATGTCTTGTATGTCAACAAACTTCCAATCGTGAATCTAGTGTTCGTTCCTGAAATGACTAAATCCACGCCCCGAACTCGGCTTAAGATAAGTTCCCAAAACCCCAAATCTTTAAACCACATCAGCACGAGTTCACCGCCTCAGCAATTCTTTGTTGTCAGACCCCAAAACGGCTTGAAGAAGCTCCTTCATCTTGGGATTCGTCTCCAGGAAGCTGTCTACCCCGTTGATCGAGCTCTCTAGAAGCTACCAGCAGCTTGCGAACCGCGTTGCACCCCGCCAGCCACGATGTCCGCCTCGATCCCGGGAAACCGCGAACTCCCAACATCACAATATGACTTGAGTACATACTGGGGAAGAGTACGGCACTCTGCGGATATCTCAGATCCTAGGTGAGAACTGTAGAGGATATAGCCAAAACATGCCATGTCCATGAACTTGAATGCTTTCGACCTTTCATCTGGAGACAACCTCACAGGAAAGACCACTTTTGCTAATTGCGGCTTGCGTATAGGACACTACTTGTTAATGGAGCTGGACTAGAGAACGCGAAGAGCTTGATCAGGGCGTATAAGCAGGGAGAGATTAAGGAGATGAGTCCGGAGCTGTGGAAGGCGAAGAAGATTGTAGATTCGACATTACATCCCGGTATGGTAACTTTTGCTTAAAAGATGGAAGGCATATGACTGACCGTCTGTGGTAGATACTGGGGAACCAGTGTTTCTGCCATTCAGGATGTCGTGTTTTGTGTTGTCGAACCTAGTCGTTACAGCAGGAATGCTCACACCAGGCATGGGAGTAATATATACCAATCCATCCACATTTCTATTCGTAAACTAACGCAATCTACAAAAGATGACAGGAACTCTCCTATGGCAAATCACAAATCAATCCCTCAACGTCGCCATCAACAACGCCAATGCCAATAAATCCAGCCCGCTCACTGTCTCTCAAATAACCCAATCCTACTTCCTTGCGGTGGGCGCATCCTGTTCCGTCGCACTCGGACTCAACGCTGTTGTGCCACGCTTAAAGCGAATATCGCCTGGCACGAAGTTGATTCTATCGCGACTGATACCATTCGCAGCAGTAGCGAGTGCAGGAGCTCTCAATGTCTTTTTGATGAGGGGTGAAGAAATCCGACGCGGCATCGACGTTTACCCTGTACTATCTGAGTCCGACAAAGAGAAACTCGCCGCCGAAGGCAAATCAGAATCTTCCGTCCCCTCACTTGGTAAATCCAAGAAAGCAGCTACATTGGCAGTTGGTGAAACCGCTTTGAGTCGCGTGTTCAATAGCACGCCGATCATGGTTGTTCCAGCATTGGCACTTGTTAGCTTGCAGAAGAAGGAATGGCTGAGGAAGAACCCGCGATTGACCCTGCCAGTGAATTTGGGACTGATCTTGAGTACGAGTTTGTTGGCGCTGCCGATTGCGCTAGGGGCTTTCCCGCAGAGGCAGAGTGTGGATGCGAGGAGTTTGGAGGAGGAATTTTGGGGGAAAGGCGGCGATGGAGGCAAGGTTGTGTTTAACAGGGGTATATAGGGCTATGTGGAAACATTTAGTGCTGGGATGAATCTTTCTTCGATCATGTGCATCTGCGAGGAGTTATGGAGTTTCCACAACAAGTACGTAACTTGGTGTGTCTCGAAATTAATACGCAATTTTACTATGGTTGGACCTCCTGTGACATCTCAACATCTTCTTCGTCTTCCTCGCTCCTAGATCTTGGGAGATTCGCTGCGATGCTATACACTCTATACTTCATTCCATTCTGCGCCAGCAGTACAACTCTCCCGTCCCCATCACTTACAGTGTCCTTGTCACTGCTACCTTCCCTGATCTCAATCTTGGAAGCCACGAAGCTATCATTCCCGATAAGAACCCCATCCATCATAAACTCTCTCATGACCTGTTCGTTTGTGAATATTTGGTGATCTGATGTCCGAGAGACTGCGCGGGGAGAATGTGGGGTATATTGCAACACGAATTTGCCTCTCTTTGATTGTATATTCTCGGGATAGTGAGATTGGTAAGGGATTGAGAGAAGAACAGGTGATTTGCCTGCAATTGCTTCAGCACGGATATCTTTCACCCAAGAACAAACTTACTGTCAACAGCCCACAATATAAGCATGGTGGTGCTATAGAGTTTGATATCTCGAATATTGCCATTGCCGAGATCAAGAGTTGCCGATTCAATGGACTTCGTTCTGCTAATCCCCTTTTCGATTTTGAGCATGACACGAGTTATTCGTACTGCAATAGGTCAGCTTGAAGGGCATGATACTAGGATATGCCTACTCGTGCTGTGTGAGTTGATATCAACATGCGCAATATATGTTGAGCAAGTAATAGAGTCCTATCAACGTTTAGCACAAAACTCTTGAGAAAGAAGTACAAATCTTGCCACTGTGTCCACCTTCATGTCTAGAAGACCGCTATCGCCCATAACACCAATCTCGTACACGTCGCCAAACAACACGTTCCTCTTTTCTGCGTCCGCAATTTGCTGGAACACCTGCCCGGCTTGCTTGGAAAGGTGTTGGGTAAGGTACTCTTGCCTCAGCAACTGCTTTTGATACTGTTGTCCATGTTCCATCTTTTTGATTTGCTTGATGAGTAGATCGAACATAAGCACTCCTTGCTCGATAGTTCCACTCCCATTTTGAGACACATCGTTGTTGATTTTCCCTAGATATGATGCCAGAGGACTTGTCTTCAGGGCTGTTTGAATATATTGCAATACCTTGCTATGATCCAAGCCACTTTCTTTCTCCGCTGCATCATCTTCGGCAGTAGGGTAGCCTTCTGAGGCGAGTCGATCGATCTCATAACGCATCCAAATTGAGAATGCGGTGAATAGCTCCAGTTCATCGGTGACTTGTATCAGAATCTTTGAAGCTATCAAGTGTAAACATGCCACATTGTCATGAAGAAGATTGATTTGCTGCGCAGAAAATCCAAGCGTGCCACTGATCCCACGAAATTTTGCAATCCCCGCAAAGCGACTGAGGATCACAGAGCATCTGTCCAGGGCGGGCAGCATGTTTTCGTGGACGAGCTGTTTAAGGTTCTGCAAGCCCGATGTAACCGCTTTATCCCATCGCTTGTGTCCCTACAGTAGATTAGTGCCGTTACTGAGGCTATTATTATACAACTTACCCTCTCTGCCAATTCATCTACAAGCCACTGTTTGACAGTTGGAAATGTATGACCTGTGGCAACGGAATGATACAATGCTTGTACAATGTTGCGATTCTCCTTCTCCTGCAGATCTTCGTCGATATTACGCAAAAACTTCCCCGGCAAATCTCTTGTCGATTCCCATTCCAAAACCATAAGTCTATGAACCTCATGTATATATCTTAACAAGTTCTGTAGTGCTGATGAACGTGAAGCTAGAAGTGACAAGTAGTCGCTTGAGGATGACACGAAACGTAAATCCATAGGTACAAAGTAAAGACGTTTGCTAGCCTCTGAGGTTTTCATGAGTAAAGAGCGAGTAGAACATCTTGGATGTGAAGCTTGTGCAAGCAGGTTGCTGGAAGAGTTGTTGCCAGTAAATGGTCCTGGGAAAGACCCGATGACAAATGAATCGTAGATACTCAGATGAAGGCTACCTGCTCTGGACCCGACGACCATCACATCAACAGCTCTTACATCCTTCGTATCGAATGGTCGAAAGAGTGCTTCGAGGGAAGCCCTGGAGCTAAAGACATCTTCTCTGCACCAGGGTTAGGGATATACTTGATGTGCGAGAAGGGAGCTTACGATGTTCCACCAGACGCCAATACACTCAGCTTAGGCAAACTAGTCTCGATATCGATTTGAGTGAGATCTCTAGGTAAGTCAGGTGTGGTACTATCCTCGCCATCGTTCCTGTCGTGCGCAAATAGATCATTCCACAACTGCGTCTTTCCGGCAGATGGTGCAGGAAATCCTCTTAAAGTGGTGAGACTTGACTCCCAACCAATCTGTGATATCCCGTCACTACTAGCTGCGTTGAATTGATGCACAATTTTTTTGCTTTCCGCGCCCACAAGTTTGACAGAGCCATCACTCCAAGCGATGGCAAGAAGTTGGCCTGGTACGTGTGATGAGCAAGACGTTGACACGGGGTGAAGGGGAGAACATACCATTTGGCTTCCACGCAAGACTCTGAACTTTGATGTCACTCTTCCTCTGGTTTGATTTGTAGACCTCTTGGCCATTGAGTCGAAAGATTTGCACTTGGTTGTCGATGGTGCCAAGCGCGATCAAATCCATGGAGGGGCAGTAGGAGACCAACCCAGGGATAATCGTCTGGTGAAGGCTTTGCTCAGTGAGGAGCTTAAGCGCTATACCTTTTTCCTTCATAGTTTCTGGTTTCATAGGTATGAAATGCGTTCGGTTTTACATTTTCCAAATTTGGTGTCGAGGTGTTGTAAGTGTGGAAACTCGAGGAAAGCACAAGTGAGAAATTGATGTAGGTCAGAATTCCTGCGTCTACTGTAAGAATAACAACATTGGTTTTTGGATTTCGGCACTAAGGAACTTGTTCCAATACATAATTTACGCATCTATAGCAGGCAAAGATTCTTTGGAAAGGATAAATGTCTTTTCATTCCAATAGCATCAGATGACATATCACAGTAAGAACGCAGACTCTAAGGTTAATCATGACATATCATCACTTCATTGTCTCTAAGATATTCTATACTGGTATTTCCGGCAGTCCTACTGGTTGCCATTTCACTTTTGTGGCCCTGGATTTCTTTACTCATAATTTCCCGAGTCTACTCAATGACATATGACTCTGCCACAGACTTGATATCCTTTGAATATGATACAGACTCGTTCAATTCGAGCAAAGACACATCAGTGACCTATCGTCTATTAATACGGCAGTCGACAGTATGCGAAGGGTCTGTACTTACATCGACATCAATGAATGGTTTTGTCTTGGTGAACTTGATCTGCATCGGAAAGAACTCGTTCTCATCGTCGGCCTGCGCCTCGAACTCAAACTGCCCACTCCCATTATCCTGATCTATCGAGCCAATGACCCAGTCTATGCTGTCCCCGGATACCTCGTAAGTGGCGTCAAAGCTTGAAATCGCGGGCTCGCTGGTGGCATATGGAATGGTGACTGTAACATCTTTCAGGCTGTCGCTGCCAGTGAGCTCATACTCAACCGTGATATTGTATGTATCGTCTGAACCCTTGTTGACCCACACAGTGAATGTGATTGGTATCACGCTAGAATCATCTGTCTTTGGAGTGGCACGCCATCGCAATACACCGACGGAGTTGTTCACCGGAAAGCCTTTCGTAGCGTTACTCATCTGGATCGCCTTCGAGCTGTTGAATAGAGCCTTGTCGACATTTGGATGAGTTCTGAACTGCACACCATGGCTTGCGTTGGCTACAAGAGCAAGCTTGACCTTCGTAAGAGTGGCATCCGCAATCTTCAATTGCAAATCTCCCTTCACTTCCAAAGAGTTTAGTGCACCTTCTCTTGATAATTTCGCATTGATTTGTTCCGAGATGGTGATGTGAATAGCATCTCTGTCAAGGGATGAGGAGATTCGCGCCGCTTGTGTTTGTTCGACAGCAGCAGGTGCTTGTGTTTGAACTAGTGGTGCTGATTCTTCCACTTCTGCTCCCATCTCGCCTCGGACGCGCTCAAACATATCAGTCGTCTTCGATTTCTTGCCTAATTGCATACCCTTGCCCTTTGGTGCACTTGCTCTGAAAGCTATTAGCAAACGTGTCGCTTAAATATTGGACGTCACATACTTGTATGATTTGTTCTTCTCCGCCTCGTAAGAGTCATAGGTATCTGCAACATTTGATCGAGCAGGTGGAGTGTAAGTCGGATACACAGGCGCTCTTGGAGCAGCGTTTCTGCCACTACGTGCAACTTCCTTGCGCTGCATTTCCAACTGTTTCGCCTTACGCTTGCGCTCCTCCGTGGCCTCCAATTCTTTATTCTGCAGGAATTCAGTACACAGCCAGCATAATCAAGAGCGTTCCATACCCTTGAAATGATCTCTTGTATTCTCTCCTCGTGACTCTCCATCTCCAAGAACGTTTTGATCTGACTGATGGTCAAGTTCTCCCTGTATCCTAACGTGACGAGTTCATCGAAGGCACTGAGGAGCTCGTAAGCATTTTTGAGGATTTCTCGTTCATCCAACGTCTTGCAAGTGCTCGTAACGACTTGTGCGAAGAGGTGTAACGAGTCGATGTCTTGGAGAATGTTCGATTGGCGATTCGTGATTAAAACCATGTATAATTCGTCTAGTGGCTGGTATACGAATCGGACGTTATCTTGCTCGACTGTTGTATGCTGTGTTCCAGAGTCTGCAAGTTTAGGAAAGCCTGCCAGTAGAGCTTCAATCCGTGATCGTTGCATCTCTCGAAATTGCCTTGAGAGGACAGCTTTCCCTCCTCGGGTGCAAATTGATGCCGCAAGAACGACCTGAGCATTTTATGTTAGTATAGCTCATGCTTACAGACAGATATATACAATACCATGATTATGGTGTGTAGTCTCAAGGTCTGAAAGAACGATTGTATTGAATGATCCAAGTTCCCAGAGTGGCTGCAATGCTATAATGGCGGGATGTCAGTGACCCTTGAATTGAGCATTGCGCTGCGTTGCACATGATATCGGTCGGGCTGGAGAAACCATACGCGCAGCCTTGGCAGATCCTTAGAGCTTTCCATATTCAAGACTTCAAGTGTCGCCTTTGCCCTTTCAGCTTCCCAACTACTATAACGCGACAATCAGTACACATCACCTGGAATTCACCTCCTCCGTGCCTCGAAACAGACAATCACTACCCGCGACCCTAGCTCGTGATCTCGTTGACCAAAGTCGAACGCGTTTAGAAGTATTTGCACGGTACATCAATGTGAACCGGATCATACAGCTACGTTTTTGATACCACATTCCACGAATTTGCCGACTTCTACCAACACATTACAAGTCGCCATCCACTTTTCAACCTCTCCTTACTCTCTGGTCCATACGGCATATTGACTGCGTAGAAAGCAGGAGATCCTGCAGTAGGTAAATTTACAACACTACGAAAACCATAACCACGACTCTATCAACGTATTCGAAACGGTTGATAATATATCACAACGATGGCGGAAGACAGTATGGAGATAGTACTGGAGGCTAGCAACAGCCACGTCCTTGAGAATGAACATGGCGATGCTGATGATTTCTTGGAGATCGACATCGATCTGCCTCACGGATTCACTGATGAGGATGACATGATCGAGGATGCACCACAGATTACTGGGATGAACCTACCCGATGGCGGAGCCTCGTTTGACAATGCGGATGACTACATGCTAGATGATGAGCATCAAGAGGAGCTCTCATATGAGACAAATGACGAGCTGATGTACGAAGAAGAAGAAGGAGAAACCGAAGCTCCATCTCATTCTTATGTTAACGTTGAAGATCCAATATTTCCAACATTTGTGGATAGTACAACCCCACGTAGCAACACCAGAGAATCTAATGTTCAAATGTTTGAGCAAGATGGCTCAGCAGCGTTGACGACTACTTCTGTTAGCCTAGACACTACACGCTCCGGTTCACCACTTCCCACAAACGGACAGAAAAGTCCCGCCGATGATAGTAGGAATCAAGTCCACGAAGAGGGTACCACGGGAGCTATGCACGACAGCCATGAACAAGAAGAGTACGAGAACCTGTCATATCATGGCGAAGAGAACGAAGAAGATGGAGTGGTTGAAACTGTGCAGCGCGAGGAGTGGGACGAACATTATACTGATGGAGCTAATGGTGAGGCTTTGGACCCAGATCACGATTCTGCTACACCCGAAGAGCTAGGCATCCATGATGAACCTGGACTTCGACAAATCAAGGTTTGGTATCAGAACACAGCTTATCAGCTATTTGACAACGGCTCCGGGGACCCAGATCAATACTTTCTTGACGACCTTTGGCTAAGTGTTGCGCCGATTCAAGCAGTTCTTCAAGGGATCAGTCAGGTAATCAGTGGTGAGCTGGCTGATGATGAGGAGATATGTCTTCATTTCCGAGAGTTTGGTCTCGAAATAGAAGAGGTACTTTGCGATTGTGCATACTTGGTTAGGAAAATGCTAACTGTGTATCAGTCCACCTGCAAAGATGTCACAATCAGTCTAGCCGTGATCCTCAGCATGCACAAACGATTTATTGAGAACGGTAGCCCAGAAGATTTGGATAGGGCATACGAGGAGAAACCTCTCTGCATATATTTGGCCACCAGAGCGAGATTCGAGGATCGATTCGAAAAATTGTATAACGGTGCCGCAGAGAAGAAGTCACTAACTGATACTTTGGCGCGCCATGAGAGTGAAAGTCCGGAGGCAAATGAGAATGCAGAGCACGAAGATGAGAGTATTAAAGTTGAGGGGGTTGTTGACGAGGAGGATAACCAGCAGAGTGTCAACACCTCTGATGCTACGGCACGTGATAAACCTGTGGTAGCTGACGGCGAATCTGGGACCGACAATAACGAAAAGGTTGAAGCAGGCGTAGATGCACAACAGTACGAAGGTGGCCAATCTCACGTTGAGCACGATGAGCAAACTGAGTCGAACGAGTTGTATGCAGATGCTGATGAAGCCGGAACTGGAAATGAAAATGACGACTTTGAGAACCACGCCAAGGACGAGAATGTCACCGAGGTCGCTTCAACTGTCGTCCTTGATGAGTTGGCTGTGCCTGCTAGTCAAGGTCACAAGTTACAACTTGCCGAGAGCGCCAACCCCGAGCAATGCGAGTCCAATAACAGCACAACCACCGATGATATCGGCTCGACAGCCAGCAACAAAGATGCTTCCGACGATGTTGAACGAGATACTGGTACTATCGCAGCTGATCAGTCTCCACGTTCGACAAAGTCGGATGCTGCAAAGAACGTGTCTCAGAATCAGGATGTAGTCGAAGAGCTTGAGGATTGGGAAGAGGACTTCCAGGAACTGGCACAGAACTCACATGTTGCCAACCACTCAAATGGTATTAATCATTTCATTCCACCTTGCAATCTACCTCAGAGTTGTGTGTGTCCAGACTGTGTGGAGCGGATTCGCTCGGAGTATGCCAAACTCAATGAGCAAATGAATTGTCGTCCTTTAGCACATTCAGCCGAGCTTCATTCGTTGGTTGAGTCTGAAAATGACATTGAGCACACTCAATTTGAGTTAAGTGATTATGGTGATACTAATTCGAGCTACCCAGACGATAACGAAAGCTCCTACCACGCCGAAGAGCATGCCTATGGCGAAGCTTTTGTACAACCTGACAACACCCTTAACGGTGCCACACCACACGATGATCACCAAGAAGAGGGAACTTTCAACGACAGCTTTGTATCTGCCGTCGATGAAACTGATACGAATAACGCAGTCGACATAAATCCTCCGATCGATAACGATGAGATTGACTTCGGACTTGATGATGAAGAGGCACGAGACGGCGAGCCAGAGACTACAACAGTTCTTGGAAACGAAGAAATTCCAATTGCATGGTCAAGTGCGGCTCATTCCAAGACACAGCAGAATCAGCTCGAGGTTGACCAGGTCGACAACTCCGTATCAACCGGCACACTTAGCGCCAACGGCGAAGATGAATTGAAAGTTGACGAGGATGAAATTACATATGACGATGACGACGTCGAACCAGATCTCAGAACTCCTCTCAAGACAGAATTCGCAACTGCTTCAACCAAGGATGCATCCGCCAAGCGATCATGGGAGGAAGCTGAAGATGAGCACGATCCTAGTGCTTCTACTGTCGTTGGTATGTTGTTAACACATTCAGACAAGAAACGTCGTTATTAATTAGGAGTCAGATGCGAAACGTATTCGAGCATAAGACCCAGGGTTTCTGTCCACTCGACTTGATGCGCTTTTCGATCGAACACCAGTTAACGATTCGCTTTGCTGCCCAGCAGCTCCATCACACTCACCTATACGTTCGTGAGGCCAACGTCTTCCAAATATCAATCATTCTTGTGCCGACAAACTTCTACAGAAACCGACCAACTCACCTCGACTAGTCAACTAATATGCGTCTTTGCTTTGTAGCTATACTAACATGCAGGACAACCATTCCTAAGGCCTCGACGCCACTTCAATTCATGAAATGTGACTAACATTTAGGACACGAACTCGGTGAGTCTAATCAAGTAATGACCAACTTCTTCTTTTCCCTATTCGATCTTTGTAATTTATACGCCCCTTTTCGATTGCCATCACAGTTTCCAGCCAAGAGTTCGAGGCGTATTCGTATCCAAGCTGCGACCTTCAGTGGTATTTGATTTCTTACTTCAGCATGGAGGATGGATGGGACAGGGTCGTCTGCATGTTTGGCGTAAAAGTACCCGTCGCGCATTGAAGGGTGTTTATAGTCGACTCTAGGCAGGTTCAGCCTTTTTTCCAGTACCTGAAGATTGCATATTGAGGTTTACATGATGCATTTTATGCTGATGTGCGGGAAGGATACTATATGGGTGGGAAGCCCATCTTTCTTATGTGTCTCACGAAGCATATATATGTAGTTGGCGATAACATGATCATGCTTAGGTGGAATGGAAACCGTTGTGTATTACTCAGGACGCTTGACTGTCTTGTCTAACGAACCTATCATGACTGCCTCATCTACATATTTCGAGTGTCTGACTAAAATACCACAACTCTGTAAATTCTCATCACAATACGAATTGGGTTTGATCTTCTTACACATGCCCATTTTGTTTGTAAATGCCATCCACTGCCCATCGTTACCAGTCCATTAGTATCCGTGACTACGTGAGCAAAGAAAGGGGTTAGAGTTTCGTCAAACTGCCACCACCACCACCACCATCATCTATCGAAGGCCTCCCACGGTGAACGAATTGTGGGGTGGTAACAGGAGTTGGGTTTGTTACCAAAATAGGCTGTGCTGGCAAAATACCAAGACAGTTTCCACATGGCGGCTTCTGGACTTGCAGTAATGATCTGGGGCTGGAGTCAGTCGTCTCTGGAACCAGAATCCTTTATGGATGATGACTTTCAATTTGAATGATTTGATTGTAACTTACTTCTTTCCTTGTGTGAAATCCTGCTTGAGCATTCTTACAAAGACATCAATCAAGGTGAAATCATTACGAGCTTTTGTTTCGTTGTCACAGCAAAGTCTCGATACAGTAAAGCTGTTTTCTGTCCTTCTCCAGAATTTACTCGACCAGGGGTTCTTTGCTGAAACGGAACGGACTTGCGCTGTTACTGTACCCACATTCCACCACGTATTCACACGAACGAACTTCGTTCCTTCAACACAACTCTGTCATTTTTATCTCTACAACCAACACACACACGCTCATTAAATTCACTCTTTCCGAGAAGGCTCTTACGATTGTGAACGAGTAAAGATCCCTACCCTTCTACCACGAATAGACGCATTCTGCGATACCGAGGAAGGGAGAACCTTCAAGAGGCGCCGACGTCGTGTTCGAGTTGTCCTCAAGGACACAAAGATATTTGGGAAGCATTGATTTGAAGGGGCGGAAAGGGAAGCCTGGACTTGTGGAGAGATGTTAGAAGACAAGTACGTTATAAAGGGTTGCGCGAATGGAAGCGTTGCGGCTTGCCATATTGGAGGATCAGTGCTGATGCGATAACGTAGGTGGATTGGCCTGATATTGGCCATTGTTTCGACAATTGGAATTGGTAAGTTGCAGAGATCAATGCTTGGATGGGAATGCGAGACTGATTACGGTTATGTAGGAACGAGTTATGTGATAACGAAAAAGGTACGATTTCACCACCGACCGTCCTAAGCACGCGGCACATACAAGACAGAAGGAGGAGTGTGTGTGCTGATCGTTTGATAGGGTCTGATGGACGCGGAAGAACGACACGGTTTCGAGGGCGATGGGTTCTCATATCTAAAGAGTCCGATATGGTGGGCTGGAATCGTATCGCGTATGCGCCTCACCACCAACTACCATACTTCTAAATCAAAAGCTGATACGACACAGTGATTCTCGGAGAAGTAGCTAATTTCGCGGCTTACGCGTTTGCGCCTGCGATTCTCGTTACACCGTTGGGCGCGT
>Ga0247809_1000494_pt1 | contig 18409 bp, 13 predicted proteins | sample UWRJL104311B1_FD_180951 | JGI IMG/M metagenome (GOLD analysis project Ga0247809, IMG submission 180951) | Plant litter microbial communities from Arlington Agricultural Research Station in Wisconsin, United States - UWRJ-L104-311B-1 | ecosystem: Environmental > Terrestrial > Plant litter >...
GCGCGCTGCGCAGCCCGGGGCAGGCGGCGCTCATCGCGGGGCACCGCGGCGACCGATCCGTCGCGCCGGAGAACACCATCCCGGCGCTGCAGGGCGCCCTCGACAGCACGCTCGACTTCGTCGAGACCGACCTGCAGCTCACCGCCGACGGGGTGCCCGTGCTCATCCACGACGAGACCGTCGACCGCACGACGAACGGCACGGGGGCGGTCGCCGACCTCACGTTCTCGCAGCTGCGCGCGCTCGACGCCGGGTCGTGGTACTCGCCCGAGTTCGCCGGGGTCGTGGTGCCGTCGCTCGACGAGTTTCTCGCCATCTTCCAATCATCCGAAAAACAGGCCCTGCTCGAACTGAAGGGGTTCTGGACCACAGACCAGGTGCGCCTCGTCGTCGGCAAGCTGGCGGCGACCGGGGTGACGCACCGTGTCACCTTCGCGAGCTTCGACTTCACCACCGTTATGAACCTGCGCTCTGCGGCGCCCGAGATTCCGCGGGTGATCATCCAGCGCCTGCTGCCCGCCGACCCCGTCGCGCTCGCCGAGCACTTCCACGCGATCGCGATCCTGACCAGTCCCGGGTCGGTCGAGGCGAATCCCGACGCGGTCTCCGAGATGCACGCCGCCGGGCTCGGCGTGCTGCTCTACACGCTCAACAGCAAGCAGCGCTGGTCGGAGGCCCTCGCTCTCGGCGTCGACGGCATCATCACCGACCGGCCGAGCAATCTCGACGAGTGGCTGGCCGCCACCGCGCCCGGCACCTAGCCGGTACGTGTGCCGCGGAGTCCGCGCCATGGGAGGCTCCACACGCCGGCGGCCGCCGCGAGCGGTTTCACCAGCATGAGCTCGCCGAACCGGTAGTCGTCGGCCCGCACCAGTCGGGCGGCGAGGTCGGGGCGTTGCTGCCAGAGGTAACGCCTGGCCTTTTCGGCGTGTACCGGGTTGGAGACGATCTTGATTACGGCGAATCCGTCGATCAGGCCGACGGCGTTCTCGATGTTCTGCCAGGTCGACCTGCTGGTGCTCTCGAGGCGCTGCGGCCCGGTGTAGCCGAGCACCTCGCGCGCGTAGCGCGCCATCAGCTCGGCCTCGGCGACGGCGCCGGCCACGCTCCCTCCGCAGAAGACCAGCAGGCTCTCCCTGGCCGCGGGGTCGATCGAGCGCAGCGCCGCCCGCACCCGGAAGCGGTTGATGTAGTTGGCACGCGGGCCGCGGTTTCCGAAGCCGAGCACGACGATGGCTTCCGAGCGCCCATCGTCCGACGAGGCGTTGCCCGACGGGGCGTTGCCCGACGAGGCCCCGCCCGATGAGGCGCCGCCCGACGCGGCGTCGCCGAGCAACCGGTGGCTGGCGCGCCAGTTCGCCCACTCGCCCCAGCCGAGCACGAGCGCCGTCACCGCGAGGGCGACCGCCCCGGCCGCGGTGACGAGACGACGTCCAGACATCCGTTCATCGTAGGCGGCCCGCCACGCTACAGGCCGAGAATCAGCCGCTCGTAGAAACGCACCCCGCGCAACCAGGTGGCGACCGTGATGTGCTCGTTGACCGCGTGCAGGGTGCCGCGTTGCTCTGCAGACATCTCGAACGGGCTGAACCGGTAGACGTGGGCGCTGATGCGGGTGAAGTGCCTGCTGTCGCTCGCGCCCAGCTGGATGTACGGCGTGACGATCACGCCGTCGAACGTCTCGGTGATCGTGCGCGAGAGCAGTTCCCACGCCGGCCCCGTGGTGGGAGAAACGGGCGACGGCTCCGACGGGTGCAGCGCTTCGATCTGCACCGCCGAGTCGTTCACCGCCGAGCGCACGTGACGCACGGCCTCGTCGACCGACGAGCCGACCGCGACGCGCACGTTGACCGTCGCTACGGCGCGCTCGGCGAGCGCGTTGGCGGCCTGGCTGCCGCTCAGCTGGGTGACCGCCTGGGTGGTGCGCACCATGGCGTTGGTCTCGTCGCCGAGCCGGGCGAACAGCCGCAGCAGCAAAGGGCGGGTGAGCCACAGGTTGCCGAAGACCCATTTGAGCGGCCCGGTGGCGTGGGCCCCGAGCGTCGCGATCATCTCGAGGTTGGTGGGGGAGAAGCGGGCCGGAAACGGCTTGGCGTTCAGCCTCACGATGGCGCGCGCGAGCCGGGCCGTCGCCGTGAGCCGCGGGGGAGTAGAGGCGTGCCCGCCCAACTGGTCGACGGTGAGCATCACCGAGGTGATGCCCTTCTCGCTCACGCCGACCACGGCGCTGGGCTTCGCGACGCCGGGAAAGATGCCCTCGACGACGGCGCCGCCCTCGTCGATCACGAGGGCCGGACGGATGCCGCGGCTCTCGAGCACGTCGACGATGGCGACCGCCCCGGCTCCCGTCGTCTCCTCGTTGTGGCCGAAGCTCAGGTACACGTCGTGCCGCGGGCGGAATCCGGCCAGCACCCGCGCCTCGACCGCCTCGAGAATGCTCACCAGCGCGCCCTTGTCGTCGAGGGTGCCGCGGCCCCAGAGCAGGTCGCCCGTCTCGCCCTGCACGATCTCGGCGGCGAACGGCGGATGCACCCAGCCGTCGTCGGTGGCGGGCACGACGTCGTAGTGCGCCATCAGCACGGTCGGGTCGCCGCCGGCCTCGCTTCCCGCCCAGCGGTAGAGCATCGAGTGGCCCGCGACCAGCTCCCGGTCGAGCTCCCCGTGCAGCGCGGGATACAGGCCGGGGAGCGCCTCGACGAACCGCTCGAACTGGCCCCAGTCGGTCTCCGTCTCGTCGAGCCTCGACACCGTCGGGATGCGCACGAGCGCCTGGAATCTGGCGATGGACCGCTCGTCGCCCGGGGTTCTGCTGGTCATGGTTCGACTCTAGGGGCGGAGCACTCTCACAAGCCCCTGCAGAACCCCCGAGTTGCTCGACTACAGTGGCCCGATGAGCAAAAACCTTGAGGCTGCCAAGAGCGGCCGAGCAGACGTCGCGGCGGTCGCCTCGTCGTGGCCACGAACGCTGTCACGCAGCGACGTCGTACTGCACAAGGGACAGCTCTCGCTGATCAACGAAAGCCTCACGCCACAGGAGTCGATGATCGACGACCTGATGTTCGTCAAGCGTGTTCTGGATGACGCGGGGCTCGAGTATCTGCTCGTACGCGGCAACGACGAACGCCCCGTGATCGCCGTCGACTGGAAACAGCGTCTCGCCGTGCAAGAGGCGCTCGCCGCGGCCATGGCCACCGAGCCCTTCTACGCGAAGACGGTCGACCCCGACGCCGGGCCCGCGCTCTTCGTCGCCGACGGTCGGCTGTCGACAGACGAGAAGGCGCGCGTCTTCCGTCTGTTTCGCCCGCGCGTCGAGCCGCTCGGCCGGCTGCGTTACGGCGCATCGACGGGCATCCAGCTCGAATTCTGGTCGTTCGGAGAGACCGAGATCGTGGCGCCCGTCGAGAACTCGCTCACCCGAAGGGTCATCCCGCGCTCGGAGCTGGTCGAGTCGACCGTCGAGCGGTACGGGGTCGAGTGGCGCACCGCCGAACCGATGTTCAACCGCCTCGCCTCCGACATCACCTTCGACATCGACATCGTCTTCTCGTGGGTCGACGGCACCGACCTCGAGTTCCAGCGCGCCCGCGCGCGCCGCATGCAGAGCTACGTCGTCGGCGAGGGCGACGACCACGAGGCGCGCTTCCGCCAGATCGACGAGCTGCGGTACGCGCTGCGCTCGGTGTACGTGTTCGCCCCGTGGATCCGGCGCATCTTCATCGCGACCGACTCGCCCACGCCCTACTGGCTCGCCGACCACCCCAAGGTCACCGTCGTGCGCAGCGAGGAGTTCTTCTCCGACCCCTCGGTGCTGCCGACCCACAACTCGCAGGCCGTCGAGAGCCAGCTGCACCACATCCCCGGGCTCGCCGAGCACTTCCTGTACTCGAACGACGACATGTTCTTCGGGCGCCCGGTCACTCCCGACATGTTCTTCTCTCCCGGCGGCATCACCCGCTTCATCGAGGCCGAGACCCGCATCGGACTCGGCACGAGCAACGCCGAGCGCAGCGGGTTCGAGAACGCGGCGCGCGTCAACCGCAACGTGCTCTTCGAGCGGTTCGGGGTCACCATCACCCGCCACCTCGAGCACTCGGCGGCCCCGCTGCGCAAGAGCGTGCTCGCCGAGCTCGAACGCGAATTCCCCGAGGAGTTCAAGCGCACCGCCGCCAACGCGTTCCGCAACCGCAGCGACATCTCGGTCACCAACTCGCTCTATCACTACTACGCGCTGGTCACCGGCCGCGCGGTCGCGCAGACCGACGCGAGGGTGAAGTACGTCGACACCACGACGCGCGCCGGGCTGAAGATGATGGACAATCTGATCAAGAAGCGCTCGTACGACATGTTCTGCCTCAACGACGGCAGCTTCCCCGAGGTCGACGGAGAGGTGCGCAGCGACGCGGTGAAGGCGTTTTTGAACAAATACTTCCCGATCGTGGCGCCGTGGGAGATCAAGGCGCTCGAGGCGGGCAGCCAGGCGGTCTGACCCGCTCGGCCCGCTACTTCGCGGCCGGGACCTTCTCGAGCTGCACGGCCCGGATGATGTCGATCGGCACGGTGAGCGCGGTGTCTTCGTCGATGCCCGCCGCGGCCGACGGTGCGATGCGCACGCCCTCGCGCCGCAGGATCGCGGCCGTCTCGTCGGCGGTCACGTAGCTCACCGGCGCGTAGTCGCCGAGCGGCACCACCGAGTGCAGCACGGTGTCTTCGAAGACGTGCACGAGATTGAAGGCCTGGGCGCCGTCGCGGGCCCGGGTTCCGCCCACGGGCACGTTGAGGTCCTGGGTGTAGCAGGTGGCCGAGGCGACCGACACGGGGATGCCGGCGAAGGTCGCGGTCGACGAGTAGTGCAGGTGGCCGGCGATGATGCTGCGCACGTCGGAGCCGTGCAGCACCTCGGCGAGGCCGTGCTGGTCGCGCAGCTCGACGAGAACCGCCAGATCGAGGACGCTCGGTACGGGCGGGTGGTGCATGGCGAGGATGGTGCCGTCGCGCGAGGGAACGCTGAGCTCTTCGGCGAGCCAGTCGAGCTGGGCGTCGGAGATCTCGCCGTAGTGGTGCCCGGGCACTGTCGAGTCGAGCGCGATGATGCGCAGGCCGCCCACGTTGTACACCCGGTCGACGGGTGCGGTCTTCTGTTCGGCGCCGAGGTGCGCCTGGTCGAGCAGGCCGTCGCGGAACGCGCTGCGGTCGTCGTGGTTGCCCATCACCCAGATCACCTGGGCGCCCAGTCGCTCGGCCGCCGGTTCGACGATGGCGCGCAGGTGCGCGTAGGCGACAGGATCGCCCTTGTCGGCGAGGTCTCCCGTGATGACGATCGCCTCGGGCCGGCCCCGGGAGGCCTCCAGCTCGTCGAAGAGCTGCCGCAGATTGCGCTCGCTCTCGACGGATCCGTAGAGCGGCCCTTCGGCCACAAAATGCGTGTCGCTGAGGTGGAGGATGAAATGGTCCGGCCGAGGATACTCTGCCGTTCGGAGGCTCATGCGAACCATTCCACCAGACAATTGCTGGACAGGAGGTGAACTGCGTCTTGCGAGTCGCATAATTGCGGATAACGAGCGAATCCTGTTAGCGGTACCCTCCAATCCGGATGAGGGCGTCTCAGCAAACGCCGTGCGGATAAACTTGGCCGCGATGAGCGCTTCCTATCCCACACCCCAGTTCCGCCGCACGGCCCTCGCGCCCGGCATCGTCGGCGCCCTCGTGCTGCTGGCCGGCATCGCGCTCATCGACACCGGCGGGTTCACCGTCATCCTGTTCGCCGTCTGCATCCTCGCCCTGATCGTCAGCGTCTTCGCCTGGCAGGCCAGGCAGTGGTGGTGGCTCATCGGGCTGGTGCCGATCGCCGTGCTCTGGAACCCGGTCTTCCCGGTCGAGCTCGACCCCGACGTGCGGCTCGGCGCCGAGTACGTCGCGGCGCTGGTCTTCATCGCAGCGGGCATCCTGATCAAGATCCGCAACCCCGAAGACCGTAATCGGCGTTGAATACCGGGCTGCGGCCACGGATCGTCTAGAATAGGCGTAACGCACCTCGAACCCACCAGCCGCATCGCGACTGGGTCTGGATCACTCGAACGGGCGCCGTCATCCCGACTCGAATCCGTGGTGACTGCCTTTGCACAACGTCCAGAGCAGCGACCTTTCCGAGCAGTACCGGCGACAGCCGAGCTGCCCGGTGAAACAGCACGAGGAGAACAATGGCCGAACAGGGCCAGCGCCAACGGCGCCAGAGCAGCAGCGACCGCCAGTCGAACGGAGCCGGCGGATCATCGGCCAGGCGCTCCACCCAGCAGCGTCGGGCACGCGGAGGCGACGACGCCGGCGTGATCCCGGTTCTCGCCCGCGCCGCGCGCGAGGTCGAGACGGCCGTGCAGAAGGGCCCGCTCAAGCCGGCCAACCGCGCCAGGTTCCAGGTCGCAGCACTGTTGCTGCGCGAGGAACGAGCCCGCGTCAAGAAGGACACCACGCTCACCGAGGCCGAGCGCTCCAACGAGCAGAAGCGTCTCGACGGCCTCGCGGGCATTCTGGCCAAGACCGCGGCGCGCGACACCAGCCTCATCGCCATGCTCGCCGAAGACGCCCCGGTCACCGCGGCCGCGAAAGCACTGCGCCGCGACCTGCTCATCGCCGCCGGCGTCGAACTGAGCCCCGACGAACTCATCATCACCACCGAGCCGAAGCCGGTCGACAAGACCGTCGAGAAGCAGGTCGTTCCGCAGTCGGTGCGCCAGATGCAGATGTCGAACCCGTTCCTCGCACCCGACTTCAGCGCCATGCAGCCCAAGCCCGTGCAGGTCAACCGGCTCGCCAACTGGGAGCTCATCGAGCCGCTGTTCCGTGCCTTCGAGTACGGCGCCGGCGGGGGAGCGGCCAGCATGCAGCTGCCCGAGGCACAGAGCCTCACCACGCCCGGCGGCACCGAGCTCATGCGTCACCAGGCCCGTTTCGTCGAAGAGGTCAAGCGCGGTCACCGCACCTTCTTGCTCGCCGACGAGCCCGGTCTCGGGAAGACGGCGCAGGCCCTGCTGGCCGCATCCGTCTCCAATTCCTACCCGCTGCTGGTCGTCGTGCCCAACGTCGTGAAGACCAACTGGGCCCGCGAGGTCGAACTCTGGACGCCGTCGCGCACCGCGACCGTCGTGCACGGCGACGGCAAAGACGTCGACGCGTTCAGCGACGTCGTGATCGTCAATTACGAGGTGCTCGACCGTCACGTCGGCTGGCTCAGCCGCTTCGGTTTCAAGGGCATGGTCGTCGACGAGGCGCACTTCATCAAGAACCTCAAGAGCGAGCGGAGCAAGAACGTGCTGGCTCTGAGCCGCAGCATCAGGGCCGCGCAGCCGCGCGCGCTCATGATGGCCCTCACCGGAACGCCGCTCATCAACGACATCGACGACTTCCGGGCCATCTGGCAGTTCCTCGGCTGGATCGACGACAAGAAGCCGCTGTCGCCGCTGATGGACAAGCTCGAAGACACCGGCCTCACCCCGGCCGACTTCGGATTCTTCCCCGAGGCCAGGCAGGCCGTCGTCGACATGGGAATCGTGCGCCGCAAGAAGGTGGATGTCGCGGCCGATATCCCCGCGCGCCGCGTCGCCGACATCCCGGTCGAACTCGACGACGACCTCGGGCGCACCATCCGTGCCGCCGAGGCCGCGCTCACCGCGCGCCTCATGGCCACCTACAACCGCGTTCGCGCGCTGAAGCCCGACGCAGAGGTCGACGACCTCATCCGCGTCGTGGCGCACGCCGAGCTCGAGGAGTCGAAGGGCGCCGGCAACGGCGACAACGTCTTCACCATGGTGCGCAAGATTGGCCAGGCCAAGGCGGGACTCGCGGCCGACTACACCGCGCAGCTCGCCCGCAACGTCGGCAAGGTCGTGTTCTTCGCGAAGCACATCGACGTTATGGACGCCGCGGAAGCACACTTCGCCAAGGCGGGGCTGACCAGCGTCTCGATCCGCGGCGACCAGTCGCCCAAGGCCCGCCAGGCGGCGATCGACGCGTTCTCCAACGACCCCGACGTGTCGGTCGTCGTGGCATCGCTGACCGCGGCCGGTGTCGGCCTCAACCTGCAGGCCGCGTCGAACGTCGTGCTCGCCGAGCTCAGCTGGACGAGCGCCGAGCAGACGCAGGCCATCGACCGCGTGCACCGCATCGGCCAGGCGCTTCCCGTCACCGCGTGGCGCATCATCGCCGCGCACACCATCGACGCGCGAATCGCCGAACTCATCGACTCCAAGGCGGGGCTCGCCGCGCGCGCCCTCGACGGAAGCGACGAAGAGATCACCGCCGAGTCGAACATCCAGCTGCAGGCCCTGATGAGCCTGCTGCGCGACGCGCTCGACGAGTAGCGGCCGCTACACCACGGCGAAGGTCTGGAACGGCAGGCCCGAGAAGTAGACGAGAGCCGCGGCGGTCGCGGTCAGCAGCACGAACGCGACCGCAGGGGCGACGCCGCGACCGGCCTGGCGGGTGGTGTTGACAGCGCGCGCGATCAGGTAGCCGAGCGGCGTCAGCAGTATCCAGGCGGGCGACGCCGTGGACTGGTGCGAACGCAGCGTGAGCTGCCTCCGGTCGGTGAAGGCGAGGGCGACCCCGGCGATCGCGAACACGAAGGCTAAAGCTCCGAGCGTGAACGGCGTGTAGAAGTCGGGCGCGAAGAGGAGCAGCACGGCGGCGGCGCCGAGCGCGATCGTCGGCAGCACGGTGATGAGCCAGACAGCCGCGGTGTTGGCGCTCGTGGGGGCCGTCATCGTGCCGCTGGTGATTCTCGGGGTCATCCCGAACGGCTGGTACGCGGGACCCATCTGGAACGGCGACTGCGAGGCTTCCGCCGCATCGACCGGCGACGTCTCGAGGAGCGCCGCGAAATCCGGAAGAGGTGTGACCGGCGCAACCGGAACCGGGGCAGTCACAGCGGGCACCGCCTGTGCGACGGGCACCGCCGGCGCGACGGGCACGGCCAGTGCCTGTGCGACGGGCACGGCCGGCACGAAGGTGTGCGTCGCGCTCACCGGCGGATCGGCGAGTGTCATCGGTGCGACGGTGGAGGCGGCGAGCGACTCGTTCGATTCGACAGGCGGGTCAGTGAGCTGCTCGACCGGTTGCGGCGTGTGGGCCTGCGCCTGATGCGTCGACGAGACCGTCGGACCCATGGCGTAGGCCGGCGACGGTTCCGCGGCCTCGACCGAGTCGGCTGTCAGCAGTTCCGCTTCGCGCAGCGCGGCCGCCTCGCGCAGCTGGCGCCTTGTGGGCAGCGGCTGCAGCGGTGCGCCTGCCGCGACAGACGGGGCCTCAGCGCTCAGGGCACGCGCGACCATGGGCGCGCTTGGCGACGGTGTTCGCTGGGCCCCAACGGCCGAGGCGGCGCCTACGAGGCCCGTGTATCCGGGCGTGCCCGGTCCCGGCAGGCCGGCATAGGCGGGCGTCGCCGGCGGGACCGACGCCACCGGCTCGGCGGGCACCACGGGCTGAGCCGTCGCCACAGGCTCAGCCGGCACCACTCGCTCGGGCAACGCCTCGAGGGCGTGCGTCCACGAGGTCCCGTCCCACCAGCGTCGTTGCTTGCTGCCTCGGGGGTCGGGATACCATCCCGCGGGTATTGCGGCGTAAGAAGTTCCAGTCATTTCGGGTGACTACACTTTCCGGCTCGGGTCTTCGTGCTCGGCTCAGGCGAGAGCTCTCGCCTCGTTCGCGCCGGTGCCTAGGGCGGACTCCGTCGCTGCTGATACACAACAGCGCGCAAGCCGAAGCCCGCGCGCTGTTGTCTCGTTCATAGTTCCGTCGGTACTAACGCGCCATGTCCCAGACGCCCCAGTCGAGCACCTGCCACTCGATCCAGCCGTTGGCCCGTTCCAGGCTCACCGACACTTCCGAGTTCTTGCCGCTCGAGCTGATCGCCTTGCACACCGTCTGCTCGCCGAAGATGACCGGGGGAGTGACCGGGCAGGTCACGCTCATAGAGGCCCCCGAGATGAGCAGGGCATCGCCTTCGACGGATGCTTCGAGCTGCGACGTGAACATCGCCGGCAACACCGCGATGAGCAGTCCGGGAATGGCGACGACCGACGCGAGGTGCAGCGCACCGAGGCCGAACCAGACGAGGACCGGTCCGATGCCGTGGCCCGACTCGCGGATCACGTTGCGGGCGCGAGCGAGCAGGTAGACCGGCGCGGTCAGCAGCGCCCAGGTCCAGTGCGCGGGTCGCTCGACACCCTGCCGCTTCAACATGCGGTAGTCGGCGAAGGCCAGTGCGATCACGATCAGGTACGGCGCCGCGAGGATGGCGATGAACACTGTGGAGTTACTGCCCATACCCAGTGCGGTGAGCAGCAGCAGGCTCAGCACCAGTTGGAAGAGCGGGATCATCGCGATGATCCACGCCGGAGCGGTGCTGACCAGCGGGTTGCCGTTCGGCGTCGCCGGCGCGCGACGGTCGCGCTCGCTCGCGGTGCGGGAGGCCGATCGTCGCGTCTCGTACTGCGGCTGCGCGGGCCTGGCGCCGAAGATGTCGTCGATCGACTCGGGCGTCGCGGTGGCATCCGGTCGGGCCTGCTCGCGTGGCGCGGAGGGCGCTGCGTCGAACAGCGAGTCGAACGAGGGGATCGGGGGAGCCTGTGCCGCGGATGCCTGTGCCGCTGAAGGCTGTGCCGGCGGGGTCTGGGCTGCCGCTCCGTTGTCGAACGAGCCTGTACCGAACGAAGCGTTGTCGAACGAGCCGGTGTCGAACGAGCCGGTATCGAACGAACCGGTATCGAAGGGGCTGCCGGTCGACTGCGGGTCAGGCGTTGTGGATTCGTCGACCTTGGTGAACGCGCGGGGCGGTTCGAGTTCGCGGAGGACCGCCGCGGTGGGCTGTGCCGGCTTCGTCGGCCCGCGTTCGGCCTGCTGGCGTTCGCGTTCGCGCTCTTCGCGGCGGGTGGGGAGCTCGTCGTCGGCCCAGGCGAACTTCGTGTCCTGCATGACCATGGGCTGGCGGGCGGCAGAGGTCTGCTCTGTCCACGCATGATTGTTCCACCAGCGCAGTTGAGGTAGGCCCAGAGGGTCTGGATACCAGCCTGCTGGCGCGCCGAACAGATCGTCTTGAGCCACGTTGTTGTTCCCCTTTTCGAAAGCTACTCTTCCGACTTGTTCCCGACTATAGCGACAGCGCTCGTCTAAGCGCATCATTTCTCACCTTGCCGACGCACCCCCAAAGCCGGGGGTGCTGGCGGCCCGCTGCCGCGGCCGACGGGCGCTCATTTGTGCAAAGACATTCACGTTCAGGTCTCGTTTACTTTCCGTTCACCACTACAATCGACGACAGTGGACATCCAGCTCATGGTCGCGCTAGTCATCGTGCTAGCCCTCTTTTTCGACTTCACCAACGGCTTTCACGACACTGCGAACGCGATGGCCACCCCCATCGCGACCGGAGCGCTGAAACCGAAGGCCGCGGTCGCCATCGCGGCCACTCTCAACCTCGTCGGCGCGTTCCTCTCTACAGAGGTCGCCCGCACGATCTCCGGCGGCCTGATCCGCGAGGGCGACGGCGGAATCCAGATCACGCCCGTCATGATCTTCGCGGGGCTCATCGGCGCCACCCTCTGGAACATGGTGACCTGGTTCCTCGGCCTGCCGTCGAGCTCGAGCCACGCCCTGTTCGGCGGCCTCATCGGCGCGGCCATCGTGGGCGCCGGCTTCGGCTCGGTCGACTTCAGCGTGCTGCTGTCGAAGGTGGTGTTCCCGGCCCTGCTGGCCCCGCTCACCGCGGGGCTTGTCGCGTACATAGCCGTGAAGATCGCCTACGCGGTCACCAAGAAGCGGCAGCGCAACGGGTTCAAACACGGGCAGGTGTTCACTTCGTCGCTCGTGTCGCTCGCACACGGAACCAACGACGCGCAGAAGACGATGGGCGTCATCACCCTCACGCTTATCGCCGGCGGCTTTCAGGCGACGGGTTCCGGCCCGGAGTTCTGGGTCATCGCGGTCTGCGCGCTGGCGATCGCGCTCGGCACCTACACGGGTGGCTGGCGCATCATCCGCACCATGGGCAAGGGCCTCACCGAGATCGAGCCCGGTCAAGGCTTCGCCGCCGAGGCGTCGACCGCGGCGACCATCCTCGCCTCCTCCCATCTCGGCTTCGCGCTCTCGACCACCCAGGTGTCGAGCGGCTCGGTCATCGGCACGGGCATCGGCCGCAAGGGCGCGTCGGTGCGCTGGCGCACCGCGGGGCGTATCGCGCTCGGCTGGCTGATCACGATCCCGGCCGCGGCCGCCGTGGGCGCTCTCGCCGCACTCGTGGCGCTCAGCGGAACGGTGGGCGTCGTCGTCGACACCGTCGTCGCCGTCGGCGTGATCGTCGGCATCTTCGTCTACGCCCGCCGCAACCGGGTCGACGCCCGCAACGTGCACGACGAGCCGACTGTGCTCGTGCGTCCGAAGCGAAGCCGCAAACAGCAGAAGCAAGACGAGAAGGCGCTCCGCCAGAACGGCGGCACCAAATGATCGACTGGTCGGCCTTCTTCGTTGTGCTCGTCGCCACCGTGGTGGCCGCGAGCGCCGTGGTGACCCTGTACTCGCTCGGCCTGCGGCTCGTCGACCGTTCGGGCGACAGGCCCGCGGCCTGGCAGCGCCCGCTCGGTATCGCCTGCTTCGTGGCCTGCGGTCTCGTGGTGCTCTACGGCGTCTACCTCGTGATCCCGTACTTCCACCGGTAGCCGCATCACCGCCGACTCGACAGATACCGGTCGCCTCGCAAGCGCCGGTCGCCCGACACACGCCGCTCGCCCGACACACGCCGCTCGCCCGGCAAACGCCGGTCGCCCGGGAAAGACTGTCTAGGCTGGCAGGACAGTCGAAGGAGATTGATCGTGTCTACCGAAATGCCCGAGGCAGAACTCGCGCCCACCCGCACCGAAACCGATTCCCTGGGGTCGTTGCAGATTCCCGCGGAGGCCTATTGGGGCATCCACACCGCCCGAGCCCTCGAGAACTTTCCGATCACGCGCCGCGCGATCGCGAACTACCCCGACCTGATCCGCGCACTCGCCCGGGTGAAGCAGGCGGCGGCGCGCGCGAACGCGCGCATCGGCGTGCTCTCGCAGGAGAAAGCCGACGTGATCGACCGCGTCTGCGAAGAGATCGTCGGCGGAGCCCTCCACCGCGAATTCTGCGTCGGCGTGATCCAGGGCGGCGCGGGCACCAGCACCAACATGAACACCAACGAGGTGATCGCCAACCGCGGCCTCGAACTGATGGGCTACGAGCGCGGCGACTACGCCCACCTGCACCCCATCGACGACGTGAACCGCAGCCAGAGCACCAACGACGTGTACCCGACCGCGATCAAGCTCGCGATGGTGTTCGGTATCCAGCGCCTGCTCGCCGAGCACCGCCTGCTCACCGCCGCGTTCAACCGCAAGGGCATCGAGTTCAACGACATCCTGAAGGTGGGCCGCACCCAGCTGCAGGACGCCGTGCCGATGACCCTCGGCCAGGAGTTCCGGGGTTTCGCCCACACCCTCGCCGAAGACTACGACCGGCTCACCGAGACCATCAAGTGGCTCAACGAGATCAACATGGGCGCCACAGCGATCGGCACCGGCATCACCGCCGACTCGCGGTACGCCGACGCCGTGCGCGAAGAGCTGATCGGCGTCACCGGCATCCCGATGGAGACTGCCCCCGACCTCATCGAGGCCACGAGCGACGCCGGCATCTTTATGACCGTCAGCGGAACGCTCAAGCGCGCCGCCGTGAAACTCTCGAAGATCTGCAACGACCTGCGCCTGCTCAGCTCCGGTCCGCAGGCGGGCATCGGCGAGATCAACCTGCCGCCGCGCCAGGCCGGATCGTCGATCATGCCGGGAAAGGTCAACCCGGTGATCCCCGAGGTCGTCAACCAGGTCGCCTTCAGCGTCATAGGGGCGGATGCCACGGTGACGGCGGCTGCGGAGGCGGGGCAACTGCAGCTCAACGCCTTCGAACCGGTGATCGCCCACTCGATCCTGCAGTCGCTCGCCTGGATGACGAAGGCCTGCTACACCCTGCGGGTCAACTGCATCGACGGCATCACGCCGAACATCGGCAAGCTCGCCCAGCAGGTCGAGTCGTCGGTGGGGGTGGTGACGGCGCTCACGCCGTTCATCGGGTACGCGGCATCCGCCAACCTCGCCCACACGGCGCTGACCACGAACGCGTCGATCGCAGAGCTCGTGGTGGCGGCGGGGCTGATGAGCAAGTCCGACGTGCAGCGTGTGCTGTCGCCCGAGCGCCTGAGCGGAATGGTGCCCACCACCTCGGCCATCACCACGATCGACGTCGAGAGCCTGCTGCCGGAGCCCCGCGCCACGGAGACGGTCGCGCCGACCGAACCGTAACCGCGGGGCGGCCGAGCCTACTTGGCCGGAGTGCCCTCGGGCTCGACGTCGTCGTCTTCGTCGTCGTCGTCCTCGAGGGCGCGGTCGCGCGCCTCGCCGACGCTCAGGGTCGCGCGCTCGACGGCGTCTTCGCCGCGGTCTTTCAGATCGGTCGCGGTCTTCACGACCTGGTCTTTCACGTCGTTCGCGGTCGCGCTGGTCTTGTCGGCAATGTCCTTGGCGGTCGCGCTCGTCTTGTCGGCGAGGTCTTTGGCCGTGGCGCTCGTCTTCGTCGCCACGTCTTTGGCCGTGGCCGAGGTCTTGTCGGCCAGATCTTTGGCGGTCGCGCTGGTCTTCGTGGCCACGTCTTTCGCGGTAGCGCTGGTCTTGTTCGCGACGTCTTTGGCGGTGGCCGCCGTCTTCGAGGCCACGTCTTTGGCGACGGTCTCGGCACGGTCGCGGATGATCGGCGCCTGGGTGCGCGCGTAGGTCTCGACGTCGTCGCGCACCTTGCTCACGCGCGGGTCTTGCCAGTAGTGCTCGGCGGCCGCCTTGAGCCTGTCGTACTTCTCGCGGCCGGCGCGGGCGCCGATCACGTAACCGAGGGCGATTCCGACGAGGAGGATGAGTTTGCGCTTCATGCCCCCACCCTAACTTTCCACGCTGACATCGGCGACTTCCTTGTCGGGGCGCCAGCCGCGCCAACTGGGCTGGCGCAGCCTGCGGGTGGGGGTCCACTCGGCGAACTCGACCTCGCCGACGAGTTTCGGACTCACCCACACGGCGTCGCGGGCGTCGGCCGCGGGCACGTCTTCGACGGCGCTCGTCTTGCGGGCGAGTTTTTTCAGCCTGGGGAGCATCTCGTCGAGCGCGCGCTCGTCGAACCCGGTGCCGACCCGCCCCACGTAGCGGATCACTTCGCCGTCGGGCACGCCCATCAGCAGCGAGCCGACGCGGCGGGCGCGCGAACCGTGGCCGGGACGCCAGCCGACGATCACCACCTCCTGTGCGCGGTGGTGCTTGAGCTTCAACCATGTGCGCGAGCGCACGCCGGGGGAGTAGCGGCCGTCGCGCTTCTTCGCCATCACGCCCTCGAGCCCGAGCTTCGCGCTCGACGCGAGCGCCGCGGCGAGATCGCCGTCGAAGGCGGGCGGCACCTGCACCACGTCGTCTGGCTCGACGTACTGCTCGAGCACCTCGCGGCGCTCGACGTACTCCCGGCGCATGAGGCTCTCGCCGTGGGCCTCGAGGATGTCGAACACCATGAACTTGGCCGGAATCGCCGCGGCCGCCTTGTCGACGTCGGCCTTCTTGCGCAGGTGCATACGGCCCTGCAGCAGCGAGAAGTCGGGGCGGCCGCGCTTGTCGAGCGCGACGATCTCGCCGTCGAGCACGGCGTCGCCGTCGACCGCGTTCGCGAGCGTCTCCAGCTCGGGGTAGCTGACAGAGATGTCGACGCCGTTGCGGCTGAACAGGCGCACCTCGGCGTCCGGGGACGAGCCGCCGCGCACCTCGGCGATCGCCCTCACCCCGTCCCACTTCATCTCGAACGCCCACTCGCTCTCGTCGTCGAACGAGCCGTCGGTGGTGCTGCCGAGGGTCGCGAGCATCGGCGACGGCGGTTTGCCCCCGGAACGCGCTGCCGGTTTCGCCCGGGTCGCGGGAGCCGGGTCATCCGTCTCCTGTGCTTTCGCATCGTCGGCGCCACCGGGCTGCTCCTTCATCAGGTGGATCAGCCAATTGTTCTCGGCGCGGCCCTCGCCGCCGGAGTGGATGAGGGCGTAGCGGTGCGTGCCGTGCTTCTCGCCGTGCAACACCACGATCACCTCCTCGCCGTCACGCCACTTCTCGAGCTTGTAGCGGCCCGCGTCCCAGATGGTCACGTCGCCCGCGCCGTACTCGCCGCTGGGGATGCGTCCCTCGAAGCTGCCGTATTCGATCGGGTGGTCTTCGGTCTGCACGGCCAGGTGGTTGGTCTTCGAGTCGGTGGGCACGCCCTTCGGCAGGGCCCAGCTGACCAGCACGCCGTCGTGCTCGAGTCGGAAGTCGTAGTGCAGGCGGCGCGCGTGGTGTTCCTGGATGACGAAGGAGAAGCCCTCAGAATCGTCGGCTCCCGCGGTCTCGGCCGGCTCCTGCGGCACGGGTTCGGGCGTCTTCGACCCGTCACGCATGCTGCGGTACTTCTCGAGCCTGTCGAACCCCGCCATGCGCTCGGGGGTCGGCTCGAGCGACGCGAGGTGCCCCGCCGTGAGCCCGGCGAGCGGGTCGCCGCGTTTCGCGACCCTGGCGAGCACCTCGTCGAACTCGAGCTGGGCCAGGTCTTTGCTGCCGAGCTCGCGCCACGTGCGCGGCGCGGCCACGGTCGGCCGCTCCCGGCCGCGCAGCGAGTAGGGCACGATCGTGGTCTTGTTGCCGTTGTTCTGGCTCCAGTCGACCAGCACCCGGCCGTCGCGCAGCGACTTCTTCATGTCGCTGACCACGAGCTCCGGATGGTCGGCTTCCAGCGCCCTCGCGAGTTCGTGGGCGACCGTCGCGACCTCGTCGCTCGTCTGCTTGCCGTCGAGCGCCGCATAGAGATGGATTCCCTTGCTGCCGCTCGTGACGGGGAGCGGATCGAGCCCCATGCCGGTGAGGATCTCGCGGGCGAGGCGCGCGACCTCCGCGCACTCGGCGAGGCCGACGCCGGGTCCGGGGTCGAGGTCGAGCACCAGCCGGTCGGGGTTCTTCTGGGTGCCGGTGCGGCCGAACTGCCACTGCGGCACGTGGATCTCGAGCGCGGCGATCTGGGCGAGCCAGGTGAGGGTGGCGAGGTCGTTGACGAGCGGGTACTCGTTGCTGTGGTCTTTGTGCTGGATGGCGCGGCGCTTCACCCAGCCGGGAGTCGAGTCGTCGAGGTTCTTCTGGAAAAACACCTGCCCCGGGTCATCCGCGGTGCCGACCCCGTGTACCCAGCGTTTGCGCGTCGCGGGGCGGTTGGCTGCGTGTGGGATGAGGAACTCGGCGATGTGCGCGTAGTAGTCGATGACGTCGCGCTTGGTGGTGCCGGTGGCGGGGTAGAGGATCTTGTCGAGGTTGGTCAGTTTGATGCGGTGGCCGTCGACGGAGACGGTCTGGTCTTCTGCGGTACTCGTTGCCATACCACCATCGTGACGGCGGGCCGGGCCGCGGCGAAAGGCATTGCCCCGGCGCGCAGAAATGTGTTCACTGTCTACATGAAAGCTGTGCGCCCATGAGAGCGATATGGAAGGGTGCGATCACCTTCGGCCTGGTGAACGTGCCGGTGAAGGTCTATAGCGCCACGGAAGACCACGACATCTCGCTGCACCAGGTGCACGACAAAGACGGCGGCCGGATCCGTTATCAGCGGCGCTGCGAGATCTGCGGCAAGATCATCGACTTCGACCACATCGACAAGGCCTACGACGACGGAGAGCGCACGGTGGTGCTCACCGACGACGACCTGCACTCGCTGCCGCAGGAGCGCAGCCGCGAGATCGACGTCGTCGAGTTCGTGCCCAACGAGCAGATCGACCCGATCATGTTCGACCGCAGCTACTTCCTCGAACCCGACTCGAAGTCGAACAAGGCGTACGCGCTTCTGCGCCGCACGCTCGAGGAGAGCGAGCGCACGGCCATCGTGCACTTCGCGCTGCGGCAGAAGACGCGGCTCGGCGCCCTGCGGGTGCGCGGCGACGTGCTGATGCTGCAGTCGCTGCTCTGGGACGACGAGGTGCGCGAAGCGAAGTTCCCGGCGCTCGACGAGCGGGTGCGGCTGTCGGCGAAGGAGCTCGAGATGTCGCACGCGCTCGTCGAGTCGTTCGAGTCGGATTTCACCCCGGAGAAGTTCAGCGACGACTACCAGATCGAGCTGCGGCAGCTGATCGACGCCAAGCTCAAGAAGGGCGACGCCGTCAGCACCGAGGAGACGTTCGGCGAACAGCCCGACGAAGACGGCGGCGAGGTGCTCGACCTGATGGAGGCCTTGCGGCGCAGCGTCGAATCGAGCCGCAGCTCGGCGAAGAAGAAGCCGGCGGCGAAGAAGGCCCCCGCGAAGAAGGCCGCGAGCT
>Ga0247809_1000499_pt1 | contig 18232 bp, 18 predicted proteins | sample UWRJL104311B1_FD_180951 | JGI IMG/M metagenome (GOLD analysis project Ga0247809, IMG submission 180951) | Plant litter microbial communities from Arlington Agricultural Research Station in Wisconsin, United States - UWRJ-L104-311B-1 | ecosystem: Environmental > Terrestrial > Plant litter >...
TATGAAGAACAAGAGCGCTATCAAGGCTGCTATTGTCTTTGATTAGATCTTAGAACTCTCTGTAGATAGGTGAGTTAGCTAGATCGGACAAACAAAACTGCTGGCGAGCTAGAAAATAAGAATTAGACAACGATACATTGTAGCATAATTAAACTAAGTTGCTTCAATCCGTGCTTGAAAAAGATCTTTTGTTTGTGAAACTTCATATTAACCCCGCAAAGGGACTATATTTTCCCCGAATATCAATTTGTATTTTCATTTCCTCGTTTTAATTATCATCAAAATTTGATGACCCATTGTTGTAAATTGCCTTGCTTACCGATTGCAAGAATGAATTTAGTTGTTTTGTAAGTTTGATCAAAATTTGGCGAGCAGCGGCCTTGGTTAAATAATTTATTTGCCAACGAACGAGAGTATTAGATATTAGTTCTTCCTGAAAACACGTAACAAAATCATGCGTGAAGCTCTAACTTCACTTTCAAAAAGTAAGCTTACCACACTACTACATGGCAGAGCGGCTGGGCTCTAATGATATTTCCTTTCAGCAATACACAAAGTCATTGGGATGTGTAATTTGGTCTACACATCCCCCGGCCGCCATTTCAGAGAAAGAGCGCAGCAATTTCCCCTCTAGCTGCGGAACCTCTTTTTTTGGTCTTTGTCAATGGCTTCTTGCTAGACGACTGCTTCACTCTGAAGTAAATGGTGTTTGTTTAGGTTGGTGGTGGTTTTGTCCGTGGTTGAGAAGACGGCGAAACTTGCATGTAGTGTTATGAAGTGAAGTTGCCTGTGCTAAATCACATTGAAATATCACCCAAAACTCGGTAGCTACCAGGGAGTGAAAATGTTCAGAATCAAGAAGATTGGCCAGCTCAATTGTTTATACAAAGTTGAAAAAGCGTTTATTTAGTGGGAGAAATTAGGTTGAATGAATACTAGAAAAGTATTAAGAAAGCGCTCATTTACATATTTACCGAGAATATTATGTTAAAATGAAATTCTTTTGATATCAATAGAGTAAAAAGAATCAAAGAAGCAAGAGACTTGCTGAAATTGCTGTTAGGTAACACACTATCGGACTTCACGCATGTGCAGTCTGAATGGTAATAAGCGTCTGAATTTCATGGACTCTCTAGAGTTCATTTTAATAGCTACGTCTGGCTTAGGGAAGGGACGACTGAGTCCTATCACACACCCGGTTATGTCCATTAATGCTTTTAACTTCGTTGGAGGTTTCTTTAGAACTCACGCGGTTATTCTCTGGTTTGACTGCTGTTGCTAGCACCCAGGATATGGTATGAAAAATTGGGGGGTTCTTTTTACTACTATCACTCTATGATCCTGTCCTTGAATCTGCTAATGTTGCTAGTATTGCTTTTGATGATGTTTCTTGACTGAATAGTAATGGCGCATCCTAGGTAAACGACATGAATTTTGTCCGCAGCGTTCATGATATGTGCATTAAGAATAGTGTACCAATTGTTGGTATTCTATTAAGCAAGTTCGAAGCCTCTCATAGTTTGTATCAGGTCTCACGGACGTGGAACTATAATGGTGAAAAGTGTCTGGATCTTCTAAAAGGTTCAAGTGACTTCTTATCTAAAATATACTATCTTGCTAGAAGGAAAGTGTGTTGGACGTTGAGTCCTCACAGTTCGCCAACAAAAGAATTGACACCATTGTATGTATAAACAAGTCAATTTAAACACTACAAACCCATTACAACAAAGGCCTAGCAAATTCATAGATAAACGTCATGACTGACTGTTATTTATAATATAAATCTGATAGTAATACGACTATTCAATATATTAGCAGCTTCCTTTTTTAAGAATAAAAACTAAATGTTTACCTTCAAGTCTTAAAGCCCTCCTCCTTTGGTGTCTTGTTACAAGATGGTCCATCACACTGCTCCTTCAACATTATCAGCTTGTTTAGCATACTAAGGCAGACGCCCTTAGACAAGGGGCAGAAACAGAGATTAACAAACATACTAAAGAATGCATTGCCCTTGCCATCAGTTGTAATGGCCTTACCATTAGAAGGGAAGGCCTCTATTGTCAGCAAGGATGGGAGCTGCATCAGCAGGAGTCAAGTTAGCCGATTTGAATCAGAAAAGGAAGGGAAAATGAAAGATCTACTTTTTGGTTATTGTGGCATAGGAACAGGGGCAGTAACAGTAACATGACAAGATCAGCGGCTACCTGATAATCAAGAAATTTGCGAAGAAGAGAATTGCCTCCATTGGCACTAATGAAATATGTGCTGCCAATGAAGGTTCGCTTGAAGCGGTCGCTCGTAAGTGCAAGATTAAGACGATTTTATCTCTGAGAGAAAGTCAAGATCATTATTGTCACTGCGCACGAGAGGAGAAGATAATGGTGATATCTTGATCAACTTCGAGCGACCTATTATTGATGGTGATGACTTTGAGAGACTTAACGTTGGTGATCTTACGCTGATAGACCGATAGGTATAGTTGGAAAGGGGGCTCTGGATCAAGTCACGTTGTGCAACATAGGCGCAGATTATAAGATCTTGGAGACGGGAATTTCGGCTGAGATGTAATGTACTATGGAGGTGATTCTCTATCGTACTTTAACACTCATCACCTTTCTAATCGGGTTGAATAAAGACCGATAAAGTATAAAACAACTTGATAAAAAAAAAGATTGGGAAATATCAGGTCAATTAAAGATATTTGTAAAATATCAAGAGAGTAAAAATGCAACTTATTAGGATTGATATATTTCCTGGCCATGAATCACTGGAGTCACCTGAGATACCGTAAGGACTCAACGTCTCACGTTCCATCCAAACAAATATTACCACAGTATATTTAAGATAGGACCTCTTTAAGAGACGAATTCAGACACTTTTCTACTATTCAAGCTACGCTTTCGTGAGGCGTGATAGATACTATCAAGTTGTCTATACGTCCCGATTGGAACACCACATCAAAATCCGCATATGCTGGTGCAAGCGCAAGCAATAAACGTACGAAAGGGCACGCGGCGATTTATAAATTGTAGTAAAATTAGGATAGCTCTGCCTGTCCAATTGTTTAAAATGTATTCTTGGTATAGTCAGTACTAAACTATGTGGCGTGTACGTAAATCTTATATTTCAGCAAACAATCACTTGCATATACATCGAGCATATTGTTATAAGCAGAATCTGCCGTGTATCTAAGACTGTTTCAAATTTCAGTAAGGATTAAGAAGATCGGGCTAAAAGAAATACTTGAATTGTATAAAGAGAGTTAAAAACATTCAAGGTAGTAAAATAATCGGGTTAAACGAATTCTTGTAAAGCTTTAATTTTAATTTAAAAGTTTAAGGATATCAATGGATCGGGTTGAATAAATACTTATAAAACATTAAAAAGCTTTTACATTTGAATAAGGATAGAAATAGATCGGGTTGAATGAATACTTATAATATATTAAAGTGTTTTGAAACAAATAAGGATAGAAATGGATCGGGTTGAATGAGTGCTTATAAAATATTAAAAAGCGTTTGAAACCAGCGTTTAGAATCAAGGATATAAATAAACCGGCTTAAATGAAATAATCATATCCAGAGAGTAAATTTGATTAAGGAGTAATAAATATCGGGTTGAATGATTAATCGTAAAGTATTAAAACAGCGTTTATTTAAATAAAGATTAGAAAAGAGCGGGCTGAGGAAAACATTTATATTATGAACAGAGAAAACCAAAAAGATAACTTTTTCAAACAAGACTAAAAAATTGAGCTGAATGAAATGTTTAAACCATATAAAGAAAGGAATATTTTTTAAGATGCTAGTATAAAAAACTTGCATGATACAGTACCACATATTATTAAAGATCGTAAGAGCTTCTTATGTGTTTGAAAAAAAAAACAGTCAGAGGAAGATATGAAACATATATGATCTATTCAATATTAGCAGTGAATAGTTAAAATTTAGTTGGAAATTATAATGGGACTTCTAATATATACCTGCACAGGAAGCGCAATTGCACACACTTCTGCTATGTAGTTTCGCAATGGTAATCTGAATTGCCTGCATCAATACGAAAAGTAGCTGTACCTATTACACCTTGATCAGCTTATAAAACTCAAATGCAGATGGCATATATAAAAATTAGTCACAGATGCATCAAGAGGTTTTAATTTGCCCGTAAGCGAGAGAGTGTTTTGAAACAAGGTCTTTTAGGATTTATACCGTATGTAGCATTTTTATGACCTGGTGATATGTACATTGCAATAATAGCACCCGCAGTAAAGAAGCACAACGCCACGAGCCCACCAATGAAAAGTTAGGAGTTCAGCAATGCTAGAATATCGCCGAGAGATGGGGTTTTTTTCAGAATCCACTTTTAGACTTTTGATAGTTGAATGGTGCCCTTATGAAAGATCCAGAAATAGAGAGTTTACAGTCGTCCAATGCAGCAATCGAGAGAGACCGAGTCATTCTGCTTATGCAGCTGCCTCTGGGGTTGAAGCCTCAACGTCCAGTGCCTTCTTCTCAGGCATAGAAGCGATCTCTTGTTCTTTCTTAGCAAACAGTGCCTTCTCCTCTTCGGTCATGTTTGGTAGTAGATCAAGCTCTTTGCCGAGCTTGATGCTGCGGTGGAATGTACTGATGATGGAATCGGCATCATCTACAGCAATAGGTCTGATATCAGCAAGAGCTTTGATCTTAGCTGTGCACACCTTGTACTCTGCATCCGTCATCTCAATGTTCAATTGTGCTGCTCTTGATTTGATGGCGTTCCATCCCGTTAAGCGAGAAGCAAAGTGGACGTATCTTGACATCCCGAAATCCGCAGGATTGATAATCTCATAAGTCGACGGATTGTTTAGAATAGCTTTGGCATGTATGCCCGCTTTATGTGTAAATGCGCAAAAGCCAGTGACTAAATACAGTTAGAATACTCTCAAGAAGGATAGAAGTTGACTTACTATAGTTGTTGAAAGGTATGTTGACTTCCACGGCTTGGGCGACGAGATCTTCGATTTCTTTGAGCTTATGAAGCTTATACTTACCCATCACGTAGTCCCTATCGGCGACAATCATGCGTGCCATAAGACCTCCAAGGGGAGTGATACCGTTTCGTTCACCAATGCCTAACACTGATGTATCGATGTGGGTGGCTCCGGCTTCCAGAGCGCAGTATGCGTTGGCAATTGCACATCCGGTATCATTATGGAAATGCGTCTCAATGTCGCAGCTTACGACACCTCGTAGAGTTCGAATCAGATCATAAACTTGTCGTGGGTTGGCGCATCCGACGGTGTCAGCAATACCGACACGGTTTACACCAATTTTGTCAACCGTGGAGTAAATTGACAAAAGGTCAACGAGATTCGACCGAAAAGAGTCCTCACTAGAGAATCTAATTTCGATATTGTGAGATTTAACATAATTGATAACTTCGATTGCAGTGTTGGTGATGTAGGTCATGTCTTTGCCATGGGAGTGTTCCATAAGATATGACGAAGTACCGATAACGACATCACTATAAAATCATCAGCCAATACACATATATAATTAAACACAAAACTTACACTCCATCAACCCCAGTCTTAACTGCGATTCTTGCATCGTCCATATGACACCGGATGTGGGTGAGGATCTAGCCGAGTCAGCTCTCATCCAAATTCGCGATATTGTACCACCAACCTTAGCCTTCAGTCCCAACTTGCAAATTGTCTCGCAATCAATTCTCGATTGCTCGGATGCCGCTGGCGAAGTCAATTCAATCTTTATCAAATTATATCAGCATGTTTCCTTTCATGTATATGCATCCAATATAACCTACGTAGTCCACACCAAAATCGTCCAAAGCCTTGGCAATCTCAATCTTCTTTGGAAGATCGAAGAAGGCATTGGCAAATTGTTCACCCTCACGTAATGTGCTCTCAATGATCTGGAATCTAGATACATTGCTCAAGAAGTCCCCCGTAGTCTGGTATGGATTCGATCGGTGGGGGTGGGGATTAGATCTGCTGGGAATGGCGGTGAATCCGGGGTGAGCTGTAACTAAGTTATTAGCATTGATTCTTCTAGATATAGTCGAAGAACATACAGGTTGAGTTATTGGTGTCGTTGGTACCGTTTGTACCATTGGAGGTGTTGTTTATGTGGCCATTGCCATTGGCAGCAGGCTCAGGTTCGCAGGAGGGACACATTTTGGTGGAGGGGTTGAAGCAAGAGGGGCGGGGTTTTATATTGAGTTTTTTAAGAGAGAATGGTTTATGAAGGAGGAAGTGGGTATGTATTTATGTATTTCAGAGTATGACACACTTCCAGAATCGAGGAGGTGTCAGCCTTATATTTGTGGTATTTGAAGTTGAGTATGACTCGAATGGAAGACGAAGTGGGAATCAGAAAAAAGACAAAGAAAGCTGGAGTTTTAGGAGGGTCCTGGTACTGTAGTATGCAACCCACAGCGGGGGACGCATAAGCGATAATTTGCTGCCGGTTATCGGGGGGGAAACCTTGTCAATAGAAGAAAAAAGTGTGGCAAAAGTAGATAAATAAGTGGAATTAACCAAGTCCTAAGCGTAAGGGGGTGGTTAGAGGAAATATAAGGGTTGATCTAGGAAAATATAACTACCGCATGATAAATTTCAGATGTCTTAGTTGGCTTGATGTTTAAAAGCAGCCAATCCCGCTGCTTCAGTTAAGAGAAGTAATGAACTAATAAGGCTTTAGGCCTTAGACTCTACGCCAAAGGTCTTCCAAATGCGCAAGATATAAAACTGAAGTTTTGCTTCATTCACTGTCTTCCTTTCAGCTGCACAAGGTAAATTGAACAGGAGATCAAGCTTGTATTTATGAGGTCGACGACATCCTATCCGCAGTTCTCCGCAAAACAAAATCATTTTGTTCTTCTTTTGCTATTGTTGGACGTTGCTGGGCATTTGGAACTTAAGCGAGGGCGAAAAGGGGGAACAACGTCATAGGAAGTAAAACTGCCAGCCCAAACTGAAACATGGAGGGTACAAAAATAAAGGTCCGCATTTTCCAGACTCTGTATGTAGGTGATATTTTCTGAATTTCTATTGCGATAACAACTTTAATAACCTTCCTTCCTTGTCTTCAGTTTCGTATCATTTGCTTTTGGAGGTAGTCATCAAGGAGCACTTTAGCCCTCTCATGGCTGGACTCAGAAGGTGGAAGGCTTTGTGGAATCCTGCGTCTTAAGGCGACTCCAATTAGGAGGCTATATTTATAAATTAAAAAAAGTCAAGCTAGGCGAAATTGTCTGGCATTGAGCCCCTCCAGTCGCCTTTGAGAAATCAAAGTCCTTATTACCACCTAGAGGACTTGGGCAAAGAACTTTGTATATACATTATCTTTTCGGACTTCAACGAGGCGATATGAAACACCTGTGGTGAACATGTTGAAGTAACAATATTAAACTTGCAAGCTTTTCTTATTACAACCCGAAATTATCGTCGTGGTATAACAATATAGCATGGAACTGCAATGTTGTCAACGTTAGTCAGTGGTGCCGAATGTCATCGTGTTTCCATTCATGTAATTATCCCAACTACACCGAAAGGCACTTGACTTGACGAAGGTAAGAGTCTGGAAAGAAGGGCGCAGGTTTTGTATCTTTTGCAAGCCTAGGTATCCTTACAAATGGTGGCATGATTCGGTTCTTAGGAGTTTGAAGGGAAAAAAAATATACGGCGAGACCAAGGCAGAAACTTAGGCATAAATTTACCTCAGGACCCCAAGATGGCGAAATCAAATTTACGTTACAACCGCACTACCCTTAGAAAACCCAGCCATTTTCCAGAAGTGCTTCGTGTGTGGCCTTCCCTTCAACAAAAACTAGGAGGACGAATGACTCGATAAATGGAAGTGGAACCACGGAAAGAACTCAAGAGGAAATGCAGAGCGGCATGGTATGTGAATACAGACATTATTATACATGGTATCTTTGAAACAACCCCCCAAAAGTAGCCTTACATGGAGGAGGTAAACCTCACAGATCTTGCCTGTGCCTTGACTTTCTTATCATGTCCCTTCATCGACTTCCTCGGTCTTCCCTTCAAGTTCTTCTCACCCGGTTTGAATCGTACATTTAACCATGCATTAAGCGGTTGTCTAATCCCAATGAATTTACCCTCAGGAGAGAATATTTCCACTGAGGGCCATTGAGAATCAAATTCCCCTTCGCCTCCATTTTGCATTTCACCAGGCCGTTTCCGGATTTGGGCGACCAGCTCTACCCATCCACAGCCCGCAATCAGAATATCGGCTGACATGACTCTATATGGGAGGCGGTCAACGTGGATGTTCGCAGCATCACGAGCGGTTATCGGGCCAGCTCGCTGTTTGGTAACATCCCACTTCAAGTGGAATGTTCCTGCCGAAGCAATTTTCTGCCCTGTCCCTGGTAGTGCGATGTTCTCAACAGTGGTTTGTCTTGTTTCCGTCTGAATGCCAATTGCTTTGTCAGTTGAAGTCAAATGCGCTTCAAGTGGATTAAATGCATATGCTAGAAATATGACATCTGGTGTTGTGGGTGTGATGCGAATAAATCCACCAAGGAGGAGTGACTGGCCAGGTTTAATGACCTTCTGTTCCGGGCGAATACGAGATTGCATAATTATAGAGGAACGATGTTCAGGCTGAACATGGAGCTCCAAGTCACCTCTTGAAAGACCTGGAAGATCGATCAGTTCTCCCTTCCCGTTACCGTAGGGGATCCGGATTGGTGAGGCGGTCGTTCCAGGAAGAGAAGAGATGAGAGGCATTGTAGGATAATCAGTTTCGACTTGTGCCGGAGGCAAGAGAGAGAATGTGTCAAGATAATCCGAATCTTCGAGATGGTCAACATTAGCTTGAGTTTCGCTACTAGAAACATCATCTTCCAATGACTTCTTGGCATCCGTAAGAAACTGTTCGTGCTCTTCTTCAACATCCGGCATCTTTTCAGCGAAATCGACTTCAGGTGTGTCCAAAGCTATAGGCTTAATAGGCTTCCCGATGCCGCTGTTTTCACCACATCTTCCTTTGGGGAAAACCTCTTGGAAAAGCTGACTCTTTCCAACATTGACTTTCCCAACCATCCAACCACCACCTCCTCGTTTCCAAATATCTTCTTTTAATTCTCTAGTCCACCATGCCCGCTTTGCACTCACACATCTGATATTTCCTAAGCGAGCATCTGCAAAGTCTCTTCCTAGCGCGGTACGCAATACCGTGCGTAGATATGGCATCATAGCATCAACTTGTTCTTTCTTAGGCGCTAGTAAATCAGACCGTGTGATGATGAAGCTGATTTCTGTTTTTTTGCCATGGTAATATCTCCCTGACTTTGATCGTCGGTTCAATGACCGCTGAGTCATATTTAAAAGTTTATGTATCCCGGGCACTAAAGACATGGGGAAATCTGCTGCATCAATAACATGATAGACATGATTATATTTATACGGCGATTCGGAAATGGTATCCTCCAGAGCCCGTATCGAAGGGTGATGAATGGAAACTCCCATCTCATGATGTTTGAGATTATGGCATCTTTCGCACATAGGAGGCTCTATAGCTTCCTCATCTAGCATATTGTTAGCTATTATCCGAAGTTCGGAAGGATTGGACTTGCTGGCAGATATTTTGGTTGGGAAGGAAAATGCCAACTGCCTCAAAATAGTTGGACTAATGGTAGGAGAAGCATTTTCCAAGGATTGTTGAATTATTCTATCTTCATCTTGGAGTCCAACCTCCTCAGCTTTGTCAGATGTGCCAGCTATATACTCCTTCACTGTCTTTCTTTTCAGATTATAAAACCCAGGCTCGTTGCTATCGACAGTCTGCGAAAGAGCACCGCACCCCGCACACTGTAATGGTAGCCTCGCACCAAGTTTGCTCGTCGCATCTCGTGTTTGGGGAGCTTTCGATTCTGGAGTAAGGCTTTGTTCAGGAGTTGCATGTAATTTGCGTCGTTGAATGGAGAACGGCGAAGTTTGGTTCCTCGTAACTCCTAATAATGCAGGGCAGAGAAATAAAGGCAAGTCAACCAAAGGAGCCTCTGCCTGCTTAATGACTCTATTGACGAGTCTCGCTCCCCCAACGCGGAAAGACATACCGAATGGTTTCTGTAGATTTTAGATGCTAATCGCGTCGACCATATAAAAATTTGACAGGGGTCTCACAAGCGTCAACCTTAAAAGTTGAGGAATGAACGTGAACATCAACGACGACATCCACAGCACAAATCGTCAACAGTGTTAAGATGGTGAGCATTTTACAGCGTATGCGAGCGCTGCGAACAGTAAGTTGTATCCCAATTCAGTAATTGATGTTTTAACTCTTGCTAATTTATTCCACAGAAGGTAAACAACTGCTTAACATCATCCCATCCAAGCAAACTTTAGCTTACACAACTCGCAGCTTCTCGCAATAAGAATAGGGCCAGGTGCCGCAATTCTACCTCCAGAGGTAGCGCGAATACATCTAGACTTTGCCTACAAAATCAATGGCGGACACCGAGGAGCCAGGTAAGAATTGCTCTCCCCCCTCTAGGTCCAATACTAAAGTATCTCCCAGACATTTCTGGCGCAACTTCCTCCCCCGTCTCAAATACCACAATCCAGCCATCCCTATGACTGTAAACCGTACCAAAGAAGTGGGTGGCGACGCAACCCTTACCATTCACTTCACCACGCCATCAGCTTCCAGCATCCCGCCAGGAACCTCATCCGCTACAACATCCACAGGTCCAGTCCCTGAAAGCACATCACCGGCACCAGCTGTGAGAACTCAAGTTATTGATATGAAGGATCGAACCGAGTCTGAGATTCTGGCAAAGTTGATGGATGTTACGAGGGCAAAGGTGGTGCGGCCTACGGTAGAGGAACAGAGGATGGTTAAGGAGATTGAAGAACATAAAGCGAGGACGGATAAGGATAGAGCTATTCAAGCGGTAGAGACGGCGAGGAAGAAGAGAGAGAAGGCTATTTTGGCAAAGGCACAGGGAGAGGTGAAAGCTTTAGTTGCGAACATGTAATTGGGGTATATTACATGGGGATTGAGGCGTTTGTGGCTAACTCGGGTCCTAAAACTGTAGAATTATGTATCAAATATGTATTGGCCACATTCGGGAAGAAAGCGGGGAAATGTGAGGAAGCCGCCTCTGCGCCTGCTAGAGGCACTGAATAGATCGTGGAAAGTGTATACATGGCAAATCACGCTGACAGACGAGAGTTGAGGAATTGAAGATGGCAGCATAACCTTTATACATTGGCTCTATTGTGAACAGTTTCTGTTTGTCATTTACAGTCAGTCCCAGCTGCCCTGCTTCTAATTATGCAGAACTTCCTTCCCTTGTGAAAGGGAGTATAGGGGCCGTCAAAACATATGTCGGCAATCCCCGTATTCATACAACGTCGAAAAACACCCTGCTTTGCATCATTTTAATCCAAAACCCTCACTTTCATTTACCGCCTTCCAGATCATCGACACTAGCTTCTCCTTAGAGGAGTATCGATACAATGTCAGCACGTTGAAGCATGTCCGCGCGGTAGGGTATCGAGAACAGTCATCTCCCAGGCATAATATCTTAATAACCAAGTTTGTCGCACCCATTGCCGGGATACGATCGCTACCAGTGATGAAACTCAGAAGCTTTCGCTGATCCTTTGGATTCGCATTGCGGAATGTTTGCCAAAACCATTGCACCACCGGCTCCGTTTCTGGAGTGAAGGTTTTCCCCCAGTTCTCATAAGAAGATACAGCTTGTAGTGAGGCTATATCGAGAGGTTCATCGGAGCCTCTTATAAGAAGTTCGATCTCTTCTGGCCGAAAGAGCGACAGTGCATTTCCTCCGCAGACTGTAAAAAAGCCCCGTTTGAATGGCTCAAATTGACGTGTCACAGAAGTGTCGAGAAGATATCGGACATAGAGATCCACAAATTCGCGTCTATTGGCATTCGTAATTGGTTTGTTCTCTCCGTCAGGGCAAAGAGGTATCTGTACCACCGCACCGTATCTTTCAACATCAGCTACAAAATCTCGGCAGAATGTCGTTTCGACATCACCTTCAAACTCGAGGAGCTGTCGTAAGCCAGTAGCTAGTTTGGGGCGGAATTCTGCCAGATCTTCTAATGTATAGATCATTACAGGCTTGGCATGCGAAGTTGCTCCAGGTGTGATAGCTGGACCAGAGGCAAGCAATTTGCGAAATGCAAATGGCGGTAGGGCAACATCAAGTATAGTGGAGTTATAAATGGCAAGGCCAAGAAGAACACCAACAAGGAAGTATTGATCTGTGGTTTCGAAGCTATTTGGGTTGAAATAACAGAACTGAGACTCGGGATCATATGTGAACATGCCTGCATATTGTTAGAGAATAGGACGCTTGGAACTCAAGGGGACAACTAGCCATGCTCTGGGTTAAAGACCTCCCTCACTAAGAGCAGGAACCATTCTTTCCTGAGCCCACCCGCATCAATTCCCTCTTCGCCCTTGAATTCAATGCGTAGTCCCTTCTTGATGTCTTCACTATTTGAGCCAACAACTTCGCTCACTCCCCGTAGACTATCCTCAACAAGACAGTCTCTTCTAACCTTTAGTGTGAGATACTGGGTTGCATTTTTATGGGTCATAATACTGTCAAAGAAAGCTTCTCGAGCCTTAACTTCCATCTGGCGCCTCGCGTCATGTTCCATGATTTGAATCTTGGCCCAAATACTCAAAAAGAAGGGGTATTGACAAAACACAAACTTTGCACGTCTCGTCTCCCAAGCTTCGAAGTCTGCGATAAGGTCGGAGTAATCAAGAAGGGTGTTGTAAAAGTCGCTGGTGGGCAATATCTGCCCATGAATCTGAGCTCTCTGACGAGCAGCTAATCCGGCGCTATGTTCCGTGTCTAGGACTGCAAATGACTTTATTTCGCTCCTTCTTGACAGCCCACTATTGTTCGCAGCAAACAAAAGAGCCATCACCCTGGCTGCAGCTTTGATCTGCCAGTCTTCGTTGTAAACCACCGGCTTAATCTTAGCTGTCTTTTTTTTCGGGGGTTGATTAGCAGTACCAAGAGCAGCGTGAAGTGCAGCAGATGTACTACGCCCAGGTCCACTCAGACTAGGAACCAGGCCTGCAGTAGGATCAACGTCAACTTCACGCTTTTTACCGTGTTGTCTAGTGAGTCTGTAGGTGACAAAACTTCCAATTAAATCTGCAAGCCTCTGGAACTGTGAATGAGGGAATCTCGCGAGCCACGACACAAGGTAGTGATGACACTCATTAGAAGTATTTGATATGAGACCGAGGATTCGTTTGATAATTCCTGAGTGCTGTCCAGAGCTACCTCGAACAGGATTGGGCATCGCACGGGTTGGAGACGGTACAGAGCCTTGCCGTAGACTGGTATCAATCCGATGCGGGGATCTACCGTCGCGAGATTTCACCTTTGATCTACTATTTTCTGGAGCTTTTGGAGCCATTTGGCCTGGATAGAGAAGGGGATTCGCAAGGATAATTAAAAGAAATCTCAATTCGACGGGCTCTCGTAGGGGTCGCCCCGGACGCTTGAGCAAACTTTCAGTGGCCTTGAGGAGCACCCTCTGTACGTGGCTCTGAGCATCCAATATCTGGCCTTCAATATCATCCATATCTAGGTGTGCCGAGGGGCTCGGATGCAACAAAGTTGATTCAGAAATGGAGAGAATATCCAATTTCTGTTGCCATGCCTTGCCCACATGCGTAATCAGATAGAACCATTCATTGACGTCGACCCAATCAATGTGGGGAGATCTAAGTGATACCTGGCCATCTGAAGGGAGTTCGGAACGCGGCGTACGTGATCTGCCAGGGCTATTGAATTCCGACGAATCCCCCGTCCACCATGAACCATTCTCAGCAAAATCCCCTAGGAGAAGAGTCTTCGCATCTAATTCTGACATGGTTTCGTTTGTCCGAGCTTGCCTTTCACATGATCTTGAAGGTGGGCTCTTTCTATTTCCCTCACTAGCTGATCGTGGGTTTATGCCTGGTCGTATCGTGCTAAATGAACTGTTAATACACTCGAATGACCCGAAGCATTTTATAATATACTCTTCTACTGGCTTGAAGATATTATTCACTGTTTCCCTTCCGCCTCGTTGTCCTTGTTCTTCTTTCTGATAGCCGCCACGGTTCATCTCAGGGAGCTCTGTGCTTTCTAAAAGGTCCCCTTGGGCAGATCGAAGCTCACGGTCTCGTTCCATGTGAGATCCAAAAAGATTTCCAGGTGAAGAAGTAGAGTACGGAACTGACTTTGCACGACTGAAACTCGGGGCCATCTTGCGCTTTGAAAAATATGGATTATCCGCATCAATTGGAAATTCCGTTAAATGAATTGGTGGTGTTTGTGGACCAGCAAAAGGTGTTCCTGGGTCATTGATAGGCATTTTTCTAAATCTTCCACCTTCGAGGATGTCATTGTCCTCTGGAGACAGGCAAGAATCACCATGCTGTAAACGGGCAAGTAAATATGAAGTAATGCACTGGTCGATTAGTTGTTTGGTCTTGCCGAGTAATATAGGGGGTACTGGTTGCTTATTAGCAAGGTCCTCATAACTTTGATTCTTTGTTCGAGATGCTTACCTCTGGTAGGGGAAGGAAATGCCGTGCCTCGATAACTACCGCCAGCTTTTGGGGCAGCAGGAACCCTGTGTCTATCTCCGTTTTTGCTTTCCAACAATATGGGCTTCAGGTCATTGATAGTCAAGCACACCGTACACCTAAAGACGTTCAAGTCTTTTGGCCAGCGTACTGTTGAATCACACGTCATGCATGGCCCAATTGTTAAATCGCTATCAGGGACCTTGGCTTGTTTTGCTGTTGGGTTATACGCCGTGTGGTGTGCCAATGAGGGAGAAATGGTAGCTTCATCATCTGTCGACTCGAAATCCCCAGCAGTTTGTTTTCCCTTTCCATCCTTATCCTTCTTGCTGAACAACGAGGGGAATGGATGGCTCATAGACCTATAACTTTGTCAGATAGTTATTTGTACGATGCGGCCCAAGCAATAAAAGCTGGTATCGCGTCCTGTACTGTAACGTACCGTCCATGGCTATTCTTCTTCCCGTTCCTCCCAGTCGGAACCTGCAACGTTGGAATCCCATAGGCATTTTCTAATATGTCTGCCTCTGTAATCCTAGCGCGTGACTTTATTGGTGACACTGAATTGAGACCACTAGCCGTACTTGGGCTACCTGCCGGGCTTGCTTCGTTATTTAAATTATTGCGAGAGTTTGGAGACAGTATTCGACTCGTCCAGGGAGCCATTGCACTGGTTGCACACCTCTCATCTATACAAATGGTATGGCATGGGTTGTAGACAGGTTATTGGCACTATGCTGATGAAGAGGGTAAAAAGAAATATTTAGCAGATCGGAGGGCCAGCCTGTCTGTTTGCGCGCGCGTCGGCTGGGTTTTGAGCAGGTACAGCTACATACGATTTGGTGTTAGTAGTTGCCTTTGGCGGGGGGAAATAGCGGCGAGTGAATAAGTGAGTTGCATGAAAAAGAATGGTCAACACATCAACCAAGAGCAAAATCATACCTCATTCCACGATTCTACAAGTCCTAAAGCACTAGATAAACACTTAATAAAGAATAATAAAAAAGGTCTTCGTATTAAGAATGAGAGTCTTCTCAGCTAACAATAAACTTCAGCTATTCTACCCCAGTTTCAACTGCCGCCAAGGCTGTAGCTTCGGAGGGGTGCGCCATTCAAGGATACGAGGTTACGCTATGGGATAGGTTTCGAATTATTGGTACTCGTAGAATAGGCAAATAATACGCATTGATCTTACATGGACGCACTTCAAAAATCAAGATAATCACTGAAAAACTGCTTGCTCTTAATGGTTTTCATTCATCAGCTTATGATACGAGCAAAGCCTAACTGCTTTTGAAAGTCCCCAGACCAGGGGAATATGCATCTCCACCCATCGTAGCAACCCAAACCCAAACAAACTCCGGCTAATACACCTATCTGTATCGTTGAAGCTTGAGAGTGTTGTGTCTCTTCCAAGTCTTTCTGCGACCTGCGGTGGTCTTGTTGTATCCGTGACCCTTGCCCAAACCACGGGACTTCTTTCCAGTGGCGGTGAGACCGCGGGATTCGCGGTGCTTGTGAACGGGGTTGACGATCCAGTTGATGCGAGCATCACGGCGGATGGCCTTGTGTTGAGGGTCAACGAGGATGACCTCGAAGTACTTGTAGGTCGAGTCCTGGTTGATCCAGTACGAGTTCAAAACACGCAAATTGGCGCATCGGCGACCAACACGTTCTTCAGCGGTGGACTTGAGGGATCGTTGGTACTTAAGTTGGTTAACACCCTGGTTGGTTGGTTTTCCTATATTGAAGAATCATATCAGCAGCCGTTTTCGAAGCAAAACCTTGACAGCAGGCTAAAAGGATTAAACAAGATTTCCGTACCGAATGTAGCACCCTTTGCAACAGGCTTCTTGCGACCTCCACGGCGGACACGGACACGGTAGACAACATATCCCTGCTTGGCCTTGTAACCAAGACGGCGGGCCTTATCTGGGCGAGATGGTCGTGAAGCACGGTGGATGACGTTCAATTGTCGTAGCTATAACTCTCAGTAAGTATATTAACGTCAACGAGTGTATAGCAGGCTCATCAAGAAGATTTCCCAGGACGCCGAAAAGACGCCCTGTGAAACCAGCAGATGCCCAAGTCCAAATCCAAATATTCCACAATATTCTCATATATTCAAAGGAGCATGTTCGAAGTATTGGGTATCGTTTGAACTCGTCTTATTCTCAAGGGTCGCAAATTCTTACCTCCCAGCATCGCACACGGAGGAGGAAGCGCAGAACATCAGACTGCTTCTTCTTCTGAAGCTCTTCAACCTGGAACTTGTCAGACTCGGATTATAGTACTGTCAATGGGAATAATCACGTATTTGAGGGCACCCATCTTGACTGATTGGCGTTGACGTTGGCGTTGGCGATGGTCGTTGATTATCTTCAGTCAAAAATTGCGTGTGGACGAATTTTGGTGTGGGACTTTAGCGAAGCTTGGCGTCAATTCCACCACACTTATCGTCACGTGGGTTTTGTGTGCCTCGCCTCTGCTATAAAATTTCCAGGAGTGGAGTCGGTGCTTCCTTAGGACGCTACTTCTTACAAAATCTACATAGGACAAATTTGTTACATCTCTCTAGAGTACGCACTCAATTGATTAAAGGTCCATTTGCATAAGTGTTAGAAGGTTCTGCTTGATTCTACCTCATGATATAGATGTGTATAATAATAATCATAATATTCTTCTGAGGGTTGCCTGAGTCAAGACGTCACTGGTATCCTAGGCTGCATTTGCGGTCTGACTATTAACGTTCCGAGTGGGATGTATAACCATGAGGTATGTGTTCCATGCTATTGCATGAACAACATTACCAATTAGGACATATTATACTTCCAAGTTGCTGCATAGTTCCAATATACTGTACTAGCCAATGGCACATTTTACAGAGCATAGTTTCAATACTTCGATTATATAAATTTTGCGTATCATATAGACGAATTGAGTCACCTTCTTTGCATTGTAGCCTCAAAGCTTTTTCTGGTTATTTCCTGTCATGTAGTATCTATCTGGTAAAGATATCTAGGTAATTTTCTTTTCAACTTGTTACTGTGTACCAACATATTAGAAAATTATACATGTCCATAAAGCGAATCAATGGCATCGATGTAACTTTGCACCTGTATCTTTCTCAAATTTTGCAAGCACTGTCTTCGATTGTATTAAAGCCAGAATACCTCTGCATATTATTTCTATCATCCATCAACTTATTCTCAAGCAAAACCTCCACTTAAGCAAGCACAACAACAGACTTCACGAGTTTTCTAACAGCCTTCTCCTGCTTCCTCGCAACCTCACCCCACGCACCAGTAGCCCCTTCCATAACTCGCTCTTGCGAATAGAACTGTGCACCAGCTTGGTCCTCATCTACTTCCCTACCCTTGGCGATCAAAATTCCACGATACTTGGCAACACCAATATCTCTGCCTTCACTAATCAGTGCGTCTATCTTATGATCTTCCTGCGCCCACTCATTATCCAGCATACCCACTACGTCCATCTCAGCGATCTTCTTCTCCACATGTTCGAATATAGCCACTAGTTCGTTTGCGCCTGCCACTAGCTCCAGGCTCTTCGTATGCATGGTCGCAAAACCTGTAAGTCCATTGGTATTGCGTGTTTGCAAA
>Ga0247809_1000501_pt1 | contig 18225 bp, 12 predicted proteins | sample UWRJL104311B1_FD_180951 | JGI IMG/M metagenome (GOLD analysis project Ga0247809, IMG submission 180951) | Plant litter microbial communities from Arlington Agricultural Research Station in Wisconsin, United States - UWRJ-L104-311B-1 | ecosystem: Environmental > Terrestrial > Plant litter >...
CAGCCGCTCGGCCAGGCGCTGCTCGAGACGTGTGATGTCAGGATCAGCCTTCACCGGTTCGGCAGCCTCCTGTTTGCCGCTCAGCCACTGGCGAACCAGTGCTTCAGTCTGGCGCACGGTCAGACCGCGTGCGACAACATGTCGCGCCCCTTCAACCTGCTGATCTTCAGGCAGCCCCAGTAGGGCCCGAGCATGGCCCATCTCCAGATCACCATGGGAGAGCATGGTCTTGATCACTTCCGGCAATGCGATCAGTCGCAGCAAATTGGCGACGCTGACTCGCGACTTGCCTACCGCTTCGGCCACTTGCTGCTGGGTCAGCTGAAATTCCTGCTGCAAACGCTGCAGGGCAATCGCCTCCTCAATCGGATTCAGGTCTTCGCGCTGGATGTTCTCAATCAGCGCCATTGCGATCGCCGCTTCATCCGGCACGTCACGCACCATGGCAGGGATCGTCTCAATCCCTGCCTGCTGGCTGGCGCGCCAGCGGCGCTCGCCCGCGATGATCTCGAAGCGGTTGTCGGCAATCGGGCGGACCACGATCGGCTGCATGACCCCTTGCGCCTTGATCGAGTTCGCCAGTTCTTCCAGCGCCTGGGGATCCATATCGCGACGCGGCTGGTATTTGCCTCGTTGAATCAGGTCCAGCGGAATGTGTTGAAGCTCGCGCTCAGTGGCCTTCACCGCCTGTTCTTCCAGTGCGGTGACGGTGGGGCTGCTCAGCAGTGCGTCCAGCCCACGTCCGAGTCCACGTTTCTTGACGGCCATGGAATTTCCTTAAGTGGGCTGAGCCGCAGTGCGACTGCCGCGACGTTGGCGACGAACCATCTCGCCCGCAAGCGCCAGGTAAGCCAGCGCGCCGCGAGAAGTCTTGTCGTACGCCAACGCCGGCATACCGAAGCTGGGCGCCTCGGCCAGACGAATATTGCGCGGAATGACAGTGTCGTACAGCTGCTCGCCGAAATGCTCTTTGAGCTGCGCCGAAACATCGTTGATCAGGCTAAGCCGCGGGTCATACATGGTCCGCAGCAAACCCTCGATCTTGAGTTGAGGATTGAGCAATTCACCGATGCGCTTGATGTTATCCACAAGGTCACTCAGACCTTCGAGCGCAAAGTACTCGCACTGCATGGGGATAATCACGCCATCGGCCGCGACCAGCGCATTGAGCGTCAACATCGAAAGCGATGGAGGGCAATCGATGAGGATGTAATCGTAATTTTCGCGGATGGGCGCGAGTGCTGCTCGCAGACGCGATTCCTTCATCTGCATTTCAAGCAGGACCACCTCGGCAGCCGTCAGATCACGGTTTGCCGGCAGCAGCTGATAGCCGCCGTGTTCGGAAAAGTGCATGGCCTGATTCAGGTCGCACTCGCCAATCAGCAAATCGTAGACCGAGTGCTCAAGCGCATGCTTATCCACACCGCTGCCCATGGTGGCATTGCCTTGCGGATCGAGATCGATCAACAGCACCCGACGCTTGGTAGCCACCAGCGAAGCCGCGAGGTTGATACAGGTTGTGGTTTTACCCACACCCCCTTTTTGGTTCGCTATCGCGAATACCTTAGCCATTCTTGCGTGTGTTCCCTGTCATGCCGTGCGGCGCAGTATCAGCAGATGCCGTTGACCTTGGCAACCGGGTACGGCCAAGGCTTGCGCGCTTTCCAGATGAAAATCTGCGGGCAATGCTACCAGTTCATCCACTGGATGCAGACCCTTCATTGCCAACCAGCGCGTTTGGCCGTCGCCCATGTGCCGAGTCCACTGGGTAAAGTCTTCCAGACTGCTGAAGGCGCGGGAGATGATGCCGTTGAACGACAGCGCGGGCTGGAACGCTTCGGCACGGCTGTGGATAACTTCCAGATTGCCGAGTGCAAGCTCAAGTTTTACTTGGGTCAGAAACCGGGTCTTCTTGCCATTGCTGTCGAGCACCGTGACTTTCATGTCCGGAAACAGGATGGCCAATGGGATGCCAGGCATTCCGCCGCCGCTGCCGACATCCAGCTGACGCTCACCCTCGATGAAACGCACCACGCTCAAGCTGTCCAGCAGATGGCGAGACACCATCTCATCCGGATCACGAACAGCAGTCAGGTTGTAGGCCTTGTTCCACTTGATCAGCAAAGCCAGGTACGCCAGCAACTGGCTGTGTTGGCTCTCACTCAACTCAACGCCGAGCTGTCGAGCGCCGAGGGTCAGTTCTTCTGCATGCTGCGGGGTAACCATCGAACTCAAGCGCTTTGCTCCAACTGACGGCCCGCGCCGCGTTTTTTCAGATGAATCATCAACAGAGAAATCGCCGCTGGCGTGACGCCGGGAATCCGCGAGGCCTGACCAAGGGTTTCAGGACGAGTTATCCCCAGCTTGCTCTGGATTTCCTTGGACAGACCGGAAATTCCGGTGTAGTCGATATCCACAGGGAGCCGTGTGTTTTCGCTGGCACGCAGACGAGTGATCTCGTCTTGCTGACGATCAATATAACCGGCGTACTTGGTCTTGATTTCAACTTGTTCAGCGACCTGCGGGTCAGGCGAGCCGTTGCCGGTTAGCTCAACCAGGCTGGCGTAGTCCACTTCGGGACGGCTCAGCAGATTCAGCAGATTGTATTCGTGGGTCAACGGGGTGCCGAAGTGCGCCGAGACCGCATCGCCCTGCTCGGTACCCGGACGAATCCAGGTGGATTTCAGACGCTGTTCTTCCAGCTCGATGCCTTCACGCTTGGCACAGAATGCCGCCCAGCGGGCATCGTCGACCAAGCCGAGCGCCCGACCTTGTTCGGTCAAACGCAAGTCCGCATTGTCTTCCCGCAAAATCAAGCGGTACTCGGCACGCGAGGTGAACATCCGGTACGGCTCCTGGGTGCCCAGCGTAATCAGATCATCCACCAACACGCCGATGTAAGCCTCATCGCGACGCGGACACCAACTGTCCTTGCCTTGAGCCCGAAGCGCTGCGTTGGCGCCCGCGAGTAAACCTTGGGCACCGGCCTCTTCGTAACCGGTTGTGCCGTTGATCTGTCCTGCGAAAAACAACCCACCGATAACCTTGGTTTCCAGGCTGTACTTCAGGTCACGCGGATCGAAGTAGTCGTACTCGATGGCATAGCCAGGCCGCACGATGTGGGCGTTTTCCATTCCGCGGATAGACCGAACGATCTGCAGTTGGACGTCAAACGGCAGCGAGGTCGATATGCCATTGGGATAAAGCTCATGGGTCGTCAAACCTTCCGGCTCGATAAACACCTGATGGCTTTCCTTGTCGGCAAACCGATGGATCTTGTCTTCGATCGACGGGCAATAGCGTGGACCTACCCCCTCGATCTCACCGGCAGCGGAATACATCGGCGAACGATCAAGATTGGCCGCGATAATTTCGTGTGTACGGGCATTGGTGTGGGTAATCCAGCAACTGACCTGGCTCGGGTGGTGAGCCTTTGAACCCATGAACGACATCACCGGGATCGGCGTATCACCCGGTTGTTCGGTCATCACCGAGAAATCCACAGATCGGCCGTCAATGCGCGGAGGTGTACCCGTTTTCAGTCGGCCCACTCTCAACGGAAGCTCACGGAGCCTGCGTGCAAGCGCGATCGACGGCGGATCACCGGCGCGACCGCCCGAATAGTTCTGCAGACCGATGTGGATAAGTCCGCCCAGAAAGGTGCCCGTGGTCAAAACCACCGAGTCAGCCAGAAAACGCAGTCCCATCTGAGTAACGACGCCGCGCACCTGATCCTGCTCGACGATCAGGTCGTCGCATGCCTGTTGGAATACCCAGAGGTTGGGCTGGTTTTCGATGATTTCTCTGACCGCGGCTTTGTACAGCACCCGGTCAGCCTGGGCACGAGTCGCCCGCACTGCTGGGCCTTTGCGGCTGTTGAGCACGCGAAACTGGATGCCACTTTTGTCAGTAGCCGTCGCCATCGCACCGCCCAGCGCATCGATCTCTTTGACCAGATGACTTTTACCGATGCCACCAATGGCCGGGTTGCAGCTCATCTGGCCGAGGGTTTCCACGTTGTGCGTAAGCAGCAGGGTGGTGACACCCATACGTGCAGACGCCAGTGCTGCCTCGGTACCGGCATGACCGCCGCCGATGACGATCACTTGAAAACGGGAAGGGAAATCCACCACGCACCTCGTGCCTGTTGATTGGGGGGAATAGGAATGGCGGCAAGTATAGGGACTTACCCCCCCTTAAGAAACCCGTTGCGCAAAATCTAACCAGCTGTGGATGAATGGCGCTAACAGAAATTAAAAAGAAAGAAATTTATAAGATCTTTGTTTTTATGTTTATTTCTACTGAGCGATATTTCTGTGGATAAAGCTCTGAAGCCCTTATTTTACTTGATGTACAGAGCTCCAAAAGTCTGTGGCCATGTCGCCAAGAGCCCCTTGGATAACCTATCTAAGCCTGTGGATTAAATGCATGGTTGTCCACAGGGGTGATTATCCTCAGCTCAGGGGCCTGTTTATCAACCGAGCTTAGCCATGGTTATACACAAGGCTTATCCGGGGACGCTGGTGCTGAACGGTCGAATTTAAAGCGCACTTGCCCCCTCCGCTATCGATTAGGAGTTTGGAAAAGTCGGAAAAACGGATAGGGAAGAGGCAGATCCGGAGAAAATTGACCTGCCTGTGGACAGAGGAGGGGCTACTTGCCGATACAGAAGCTGGAGAAAATCCGCCCCAACAAGTCGTCCGAGCTGAATGCACCGGTAATTTCGCCCAAGGACTGCTGCGCTTGGCGCAGATCTTCAGCAAGCAACTCACCGGCGCCCGCCAAGGTCAGCTGCGAGCGACCATGCTCGAGAGAGGCACTTGCCTTGTGCAATGCTTCAAGATGGCGCCGGCGCGCACTGAAGCCTCCTTCAGCTGTTTGCTGATACCCCATGCATGCCTTCAGATGCTCTCTGAGAAGCTCCACGCCCTTACCCCCTGACTTAGCGCTCAGGCTGATGGTCACGTGGCCATCGATACTGGTCACCAGTTCCACCGGTTCATTACTCAGGTCCACCTTGTTACGAATCAAGGTGACGTGGGCGGGGTCAGGTCTTTGATCCAGGAACTCGGGCCACAACGCGAAAGGATCGCCCGCCTCTGGCGCAGTTGCATCCACCACCAGCAGAATTCGGTCCGCCTGACCTATGGCCTGAAGCGCGCGCTGCACACCTATTTTTTCCACATGATCGTCGGTGTCGCGCAGACCGGCAGTGTCCACGACGTGGAGAGGCATGCCATCAATGTGGATATGTTCGCGCAGGACATCACGAGTTGTGCCGGCAATCTCAGTCACAATTGCCGCTTCTTTGCCGGCGAGTGCATTCAGCAGACTGGATTTGCCGGCGTTGGGTCTGCCTGCAATTACCACGTTCATGCCATCCCTTAGCAATGCGCCCTGGTTGGCTTCGTGGAGCACTGTGGATAACTGACTGCGAACGTCGTCCAGCATGGCAAGCACATGGCCGTCCGCCAGAAAGTCGATCTCTTCCTCCGGGAAGTCGATCGCAGCTTCGACATAAATGCGTAGGCTGATCAGTTTTTCCGTGAGTTCATGCACCCGCTGGGAAAATGCACCCTGCAGTGACCTCAACGCGTTACGTGCGGCCTGTGCAGAACTCGCTTCGATAAGGTCAGCGATGGCCTCGGCTTGGGCAAGGTCGAGCTTGTCGTTGAGAAATGCGCGTTCACTGAATTCCCCGGGCCTTGCCAAACGGCATCCCAACTGCACACAACGTTGCAGCAACATGTCCAGAACCACCGGCCCGCCATGCCCTTGAAGTTCGAGGACGTCTTCCCCGGTGAATGAGTGAGGGCCTGAAAAGTAGAGTCCGATGCCTTCGTCGATGATTGCTCCGCTTTCTCCCTTGAAGGCGCCGTAATGCGCGTACCGAGGTTGTGGCAGTTTGCCGAGAATCGCCTCTGCACACTTGCTGGCCTGGGGACCGGAAATACGGACGATGCCGACGCCTCCTCGTCCGGGAGCTGTTGCGATGGCCGCAATGGTTTCAAAAAGAACGTTCATGGGCCGACTCCTGGGCAACCAACGGATAGCAAAACGCCCCACGAGGGGGCGTTTTGAATGACTTGTTAACAGGGTAGATCAGGCTTCAGCTTTCTTGGCTTTCGCCTCGATGCTGCGGGTGATGTACCACTGCTGAGTGATGGACAAGGTGTTGTTCACAACCCAGTACAGCACCAGACCAGCCGGGAACCACAGGAAGAAGAACGTGAAGATGATTGGCATCAGCTTCATGACTTTGGCCTGCATCGGATCCGGCGGTGTCGGGTTCAAACGCTGCTGGATAAACATGGTAGCGCCCATGATGATCGGCAGGATAAAGAACGGATCCTTGATCGACAGGTCGGTTATCCACAGCAGCCAAGGTGCCTGGCGCATTTCAACACTTTCAAGCAGTACCCAGTAAAGCGACAGAAACACCGGCATCTGTACCAGGATCGGCAAGCATCCACCCAACGGGTTGATCTTCTCTTTCTTGTACAGCTCCATCATCGACTGAGAAAGCTTCTGACGATCGTCGCCATGCTGCTCTTTCAACGCGGCCAAGCGAGGAGCAACTGCACGCATGCGTGCCATCGACTTGTAACTGGCCGCCGAAAGAGGGAAGAAAAGCCCCTTGATTAGCATGGTCAGGAAGATGATCGACCAGCCCCAGTTACCTACGATGCTGTGGATATGTTGCAGCAGCCAGAAAATAGGCTGGGCAATGAACCACAGAATCCCGTAATCCACCGTCAATTCAAGACCTGGGGACAACTCCTTCAGGACTGCCTGACTCTTCGGCCCGGCGTAAAGCGTTGTAGTGGTCTCGGCTTTAGCGCCAGGTGCGACTGTCAGTGCCGGGCCTGTGAAACCGATGATGTAATTGCCGGCACTGTCCTTACGGGTGGTGACGGTGTTGCTATCAGTTTTGTTCGGAATCCAGGCGGTCACGAAGTAATGCTGCAACCAGGCAACCCAACCACCCTGAACGGTGTCCTTCACCGAACCTTTGTCGATGTCCTTCATGGAAACCTTTTTGTAAGGTTCCGAAGGAGTCCACATCGCAGCACCCAGATAGGTGGCCGTGCCAGTGGCAGTCGTCGAGGATGGGTCAGCGCTCGAATCACGTTTCAGCTGTGCGAACAGGTTACCGTTCCAAGGCTGGGCGCTCTGGTTGTCAATCACGTAAGAAACGGTCAGGTCATACAGACCGCGTTTGAACGTAAAGCGCTTGATGTAGTTGACGCCGCCGTCGCTGAATTTCAGGTCGACGACCAAGTCGTTCTGACCATCAGTCAACTGGTAGCTTTTTTGCGTGGCCGAGTAGACCGGGCGACCAGTGGCTCGGGCGTCAGGGCCATTTGCGCCAGTCAGACCGCTCTGAGCGAGAAAGATCCGTTCGCCGCCGTTATCGAACAGCTGGAAAGGAATCTCGGGATGATCCTGACGGCGTGGATAAAGTGGCAAACGAAGCTGCACCACATCGCCGCCTACCGGATCAATCTCCAGATTAAGGACGTCTGTCTTCACCTGGATCAGATCTTTGCTGGTAGCCACCGGCATTTCCGCCGGCGCAGCCACTTCGCCGGTAGCGCTAGGAACGTCTGCATTGGCAGTCGCTGAACCTTGCGGAGCATCAGGAATAGCAGATGTATTGGTGTTGGCAGCAACATTCTGAGTCGGCAAAGCAGCCTGACCGTAGTCCTGGTTCCATTTCAGGACACCGACATAGGTCACGATTGCCAGGGCGACGATCAGGATCGTGCGTTTAATATCCATGATTACTCGGCCATCGAAGAGGAACGGGAGGTGGGAGCAGGTGGAACCGGGTCATAACCACCGGGATTCCACGGATGACACCGACCTAAGCGACGTAAGGTCAGCCAGCCACCGCGCACCAGACCATAATTTTCAATGGCCTCGTACGCGTAGCAGGAGCAACTGGGGTAGAAACGACAGTGACTGGCCATCAGAGGACTGATGGCATAGCGGTAAAACTGGATCGGAACGAGCGCCAGTTTACGCATCAGGACTGTCTACCCCCGCAGTTTCGGTTTTAAGTTCGGGATCGGGCCGGCTGCGCGCCAGACGTTTCCAGAGCTTGCCGAAATGCTGAATCAATTCGGGGTTTTCAATGTCACCCAAGCCTTTGCGTGCGACGACGACGATATCCCATCCAACCAGGTTGTCCTGGTGAAGGCGAAACGACTCACGCATCAGGCGTTTCAAACGGTTGCGCTCGACAGAGAGCTTCACGCTCTTCTTGCCGATCACCAGCCCGAGACGGGGATGATCAAGGTCGTTGTTGCGCACAAGGAGCAGGAGATTTTTCCCCGGAACCTTGCCGGTGGGGGAGTCAAAGACTGCCTTGAAATGCCGGGGTGTCAGCAAACGCTTTTCCCGACTGAAGTCCTGACTCACCACCTGTGCCGATTAATCAAACTGCCAGACGCTTACGGCCTTTGGCGCGACGACGCGACAGAACTGCGCGACCGTTTTTGGTGGCCATACGAGCACGGAAACCGTGGGTGCGAGCGCGCTTGATAGTGCTGGGTTGGAAAGTACGTTTCATGGCGTGTTACCTGGTTCGTCCACAACGGGCCGGAATGGCCCCCGTTTTAAGAGACCGGGGATTCTAGAGAAAGCGGGCACGCAGGTCAATTTCCAACCAATGTTTCTTGCATTTACTTCCTGAGTGCATTCCATCGACAGCGAGAGATCAGGCGGTGCATTCTTGGCACGTAGATATAGAAATAAAGAAGGAAGGTATTTAAAGCTTCTTTGTAAAGCTTATAAAAGCTTAGGGCGAGGATTTCTGTGGATAAGATCCTACAAGCCCCGTATTACGTGATGTACAGAGCAAAGAAAGTCTGTCCAAAAACGGTGCTGCGGGTGTGTGACAGCTGGCTACAAGCTGTGGATAGAACGCGCTTTTATACACAGGCGTATTATCCACAGGTTTCAGACCGAGGTTATGCAACGAGCTGAGGGTAGGTTATCCACAAACCTTAACTATCCACTGATGGTCGTTCTTTTTAGGACTTTCTGTCTGGTTTCATGATCCGACGCCCTACCTTCATGTGGATAAGTCCGCTACGGGTGGTTACAATGGCCGCTTGTTTTTGCCGCGCCGACTTCGGAACCTAGGGGATATTTGTGTCAGTGGAACTTTGGCAGCAATGCGTTGAGCTCTTGCGCGATGAGCTGCCTGCCCAGCAATTCAACACCTGGATCCGCCCGTTACAGGTTGAAGCCGAAGGCGACGAATTGCGCGTGTATGCACCCAACCGATTTGTGCTGGACTGGGTCAATGAGAAGTACCTGGGTCGATTGCTCGAGCTGCTGGGCGAGCACGGTCAGGGAGTCGCGCCAGCGCTTTCCTTATTAATAGGCAGCAAGCGTAGTTCGGCGCCACGTGCAGCCCCGAACGCACCGCTCGCTGCAGCTGCTGCCGCATCTCAGGCCGCTCAGATCGCTATCAACAACGATGCGCCGGTGGCCTCACCGGCGCCGCAGTCCGTCGCAACACCTGCTCCGACGATTCAGACCTCCTTGAATGTCGAGGACGAGCCTTCCCGGGCGAGCTTCGATCCAATGGCAGGCGCCAGTTCCCAGCAAGCTCCTGCTCGCGCCGAGCAGCGTAATGTTCAGGTTGAGGGCGCGCTGAAGCACACCAGCTATCTGAACAGGACCTTTACGTTCGAAAACTTTGTAGAAGGTAAATCCAACCAGTTGGCGCGAGCGGCTGCCTGGCAGGTAGCGGACAATCCCAAACACGGTTACAACCCGCTCTTCCTGTATGGCGGCGTGGGTTTGGGTAAAACTCACTTGATGCATGCTGTGGGTAACCACTTGCTCAAGAAGAACCCGAATGCCAAGGTTGTGTATTTGCACTCCGAGCGATTTGTGGCGGATATGGTCAAGGCGCTTCAGCTCAATGCAATCAATGAGTTCAAACGCTTCTACCGCTCAGTCGATGCGCTGCTGATCGATGACATTCAATTTTTCGCCCGTAAAGAGCGTTCCCAAGAAGAGTTTTTCCATACCTTCAACGCGCTTCTGGAAGGGGGGCAGCAGGTTATTCTTACGAGTGACCGCTACCCTAAAGAGATCGAAGGCCTGGAAGAGCGCTTGAAGTCACGTTTCGGTTGGGGCCTGACAGTAGCGGTCGAACCACCAGAGCTGGAAACGCGGGTGGCGATTTTGATGAAGAAGGCAGATCAGGCGAAAGTCGATCTTCCTCATGACGCCGCGTTCTTTATTGCTCAGCGTATCCGGTCAAACGTGCGTGAGCTCGAGGGTGCGCTGAAGCGTGTCATCGCTCACTCGCACTTCATGGGCCGAGACATCACCATTGAACTGATCCGTGAATCGTTGAAGGACTTGCTCGCGTTGCAAGATAAGCTGGTGAGTGTGGATAACATTCAGCGGACCGTCGCCGAGTACTACAAGATCAAGATCTCCGACTTGCTGTCCAAACGCCGTTCGAGGTCTGTCGCACGACCGCGGCAAGTAGCGATGGCATTGTCCAAGGAACTGACCAACCACAGTCTTCCGGAAATCGGCGATGTGTTTGGCGGCCGTGACCACACAACGGTGTTGCATGCGTGCCGGAAGATCAACGAATTGAAAGAATCCGATGCGGACATCCGCGAGGACTACAAGAACCTGCTGCGGACATTGACAACGTGACGCTGACGCAGCTTATCAAGGCAAGGGACTAGACCATGCATTTCACCATTCAACGCGAAGCCCTGTTGAAACCCCTGCAACTGGTCGCGGGCGTTGTCGAACGCCGTCAGACCTTGCCGGTTCTTTCGAACGTACTTTTGGTCGTTGAGGGCCAGCAGCTGTCTTTGACCGGTACGGACCTCGAAGTCGAGCTGGTCGGCCGCGTGCAGTTGGAAGAGCCTGCTGAGCCGGGCGAAATCACTGTCCCCGCGCGCAAGCTGATGGACATCTGCAAAAGCATTCCCAATGACGCACTGATTGACATCAAGCTCGACGAGCAAAAGCTGATTGTCAAAGCGGGTCGCAGCCGCTTTACGCTTTCTACCCTGCCTGCCAATGACTTCCCTACTGTGGAAGAAGGTCCGGGTTCGCTTACGTTCAGCCTTATTCAAAGCAAGCTGCGCCGCTTGATCGAGCGCACCAGCTTTGCCATGGCCCAGCAGGACGTTCGCTACTACCTCAACGGCATGCTGCTTGAAGTTCAGTCGGGCATTCTGCGCGCGGTCGCAACCGATGGGCATCGTCTTGCGATGTGTTCCATGGCTGCAGAGATCGAGCAGGCTGACCGTCACCAGGTGATCGTGCCGCGTAAGGGCATCCTGGAACTTGCGCGACTGCTGACTGAGCAAGACGGCTTGGTCAGCATCGTGCTGGGTCAGCATCACATTCGCGCGACCACGGGTGAGTTCACGTTCACATCCAAGCTTGTGGATGGCAAATTCCCTGACTACGAGCGAGTGCTGCCCAAGGGCGGTGACAAGCTAGTCGTCGGTGATCGTCAGGCACTGCGCGAGGCGTTCAGCCGTACGGCGATTCTCTCCAACGAAAAATATCGCGGTATCCGCCTTCAATTGGCCAACGGCCAGTTGAAGATTCAAGCGAACAACCCGGAGCAGGAAGAAGCCGAAGAAGAAATCAGCGTCGACTACAACGGCAGCTCTCTTGAGATCGGATTTAACGTGAGCTACCTGCTCGATGTACTGGGTGTCATGACCACGGAGCAAGTCCGTCTGATTCTTTCGGATTCCAACAGCAGCGCTTTGGTGCAGGAGTCAGGCAACGACGACTCGGCCTATGTCGTTATGCCGATGCGCCTGTAACAGCAGTTGATCGATGTCTCTTAGCCGCGTCTCGGTCACCGGAGTGCGCAATCTGCACCCGGTGACCTTCTCCCCATCTCCCCGCATCAACATCCTCTACGGCGCCAACGGCAGCGGCAAAACCAGTGTGCTGGAAGCTATCCATCTCCTTGGCTTGGCGCGCTCTTTTCGTAGCGCGCGATTGCAGCCAGTTATTCAATACGAGCAACCTGCGTGCACGGTCTTCGGCCAGGTTGAACTTGCTGAAGGTGGTCATAGCAGCCTGGGTGTTTCCCGAGAGCGTCAGGGAGACTTCCAGATCCGTATTGATGGGCAGAACGCAAAAAGCGCCGCGCAACTCGCCGAAACGTTACCGCTTCAGCTGATCAACCCCGACAGTTTTCGACTGCTTGAGGGTGCGCCTAAGATCCGTCGTCAGTTTCTGGATTGGGGAGTGTTCCACGTGGAACCTCGTTTCATGTCGACCTGGCAGCGGCTTCAGAAGGCCCTCAGGCAGCGGAACTCGTGGCTTCGCCATGGTACACTTGACGCCGCTTCGCAGGCCGCATGGGACCGTGAACTGTGTCTGGCGAGCGATGAAATTGACGAGTTTCGGCGCGCTTATATAAAAGCGCTGAAGCCTGTATTCGAGCAGACACTGGGTGAGCTTGTTCAGATCGATGGGCTGACGCTTAGTTACTATCGAGGATGGGACAAGGAGAAAAACTTGAGTGACGTTCTGTCAGCGTCCCTCTACCGAGACCAGCAAATAGGTCACACGCAAGCGGGACCGCAACGCGCGGACTTGCGCTTGCGACTTGGCGGGCACAACGCGGCGGATATCCTTTCTCGTGGGCAGCAGAAGCTTGTGGTCTGTGCCCTTCGTATTGCTCAAGGACATCTAGTCAGTGCGGCCCGTCGGGGCCAATGCATTTATCTCGTCGACGATCTTCCATCGGAACTCGATGAGAATCACCGCGGTGCGCTATGTCGCCTGCTGGAAGAATTACGCTGCCAGGTGTTTATAACCTGCGTAGATCATGAATTGTTGAGGGAAGGGTGGCTGATGGAAACGCCAGTTGCTTTGTTCCACGTGGAACACGGCAATATTACCCAGACCCACGACCACCGGGAGTGAAGGCATGAGCGAAAACCAAACGTACGACTCGACCAGCATCAAAGTGCTGAAAGGGCTCGATGCCGTACGCAAGCGTCCTGGTATGTATATCGGCGACACAGACGATGGCAGCGGCCTCCACCATATGGTGTTTGAGGTTGTGGACAACTCGATCGACGAGGCGTTGGCCGGTCACTGTGACGACATCAGTATCATCATTCACCCGGATGAATCGATCACTGTTCGCGACAACGGTCGCGGCATTCCTGTTGACGTGCATAAAGAAGAAGGCGTTTCTGCGGCCGAAGTCATCATGACCGTGTTGCACGCTGGCGGTAAGTTTGACGATAACTCCTACAAGGTGTCAGGCGGTCTGCACGGTGTGGGCGTCTCGGTCGTCAACGCACTTTCCGAGGTTTTGAACCTCACTGTTCGTCGCAGCGGTAAAGTTTGGGAACAGACGTACGTTCACGGTGTTCCACAAGAGCCAATGCAGATCGTTGGTGAAAGTGACACCACCGGTACAGAGATCCACTTCAAGCCGTCCTCCGAAACCTTCAAAAATATTCATTTCAGCTGGGACATCCTCGCCAAGCGCATTCGCGAGTTGTCGTTCCTCAACTCCGGTGTGGGTATCGTTCTTAAGGACGAGCGTAGCGGCAAGGAAGAGCTGTTCAAATATGAAGGCGGTCTGCGGGCGTTCGTTGAATACTTGAACACCAACAAGACGCCTGTGAATCAGGTCTTCCACTTCAACATCCAGCGTGAGGATGGCATCGGCGTTGAGATTGCCCTGCAGTGGAATGACAGCTTCAATGAAAACCTGCTGTGCTTCACCAACAACATTCCGCAGCGCGACGGTGGTACCCACCTCGTTGGTTTCCGTTCCGCGTTGACACGTAACCTGAACAACTACATTGAGCAGGAAGGTCTGGCGAAGAAGCACAAGGTCGCCACCACCGGCGACGATGCGCGTGAAGGCCTGACAGCGATCATCTCCGTCAAGGTTCCTGATCCGAAGTTCAGCTCGCAGACGAAAGACAAGCTGGTGTCTTCAGAAGTGAAGACCGCGGTTGAGCAGGAAATGGGCAAGTACTTCTCTGACTTCCTGCTCGAGAACCCGAACGAAGCGAAAGCCGTTGTCGGCAAGATGATCGATGCGGCACGTGCTCGTGAAGCCGCGCGTAAAGCCCGTGAGATGACTCGCCGCAAAGGTGCGCTGGATATCGCAGGCCTGCCCGGCAAGCTGGCTGACTGCCAGGAAAAGGACCCTGCCCTTTCCGAGCTGTATCTTGTGGAAGGTGACTCTGCTGGCGGTTCCGCCAAGCAGGGACGCAACCGTAAGACTCAGGCCATCCTGCCACTCAAGGGCAAGATCCTGAACGTGGAAAAGGCTCGCTTCGACAAGATGATCTCGTCCCAGGAAGTGGGTACGTTGATCACGGCACTGGGCTGCGGTATTGGCCGTGACGAGTACAACATCGAAAAACTGCGCTACCACAACATCATCATCATGACTGATGCTGACGTAGACGGTTCGCATATCCGTACCCTGTTGCTAACCTTCTTCTTCCGTCAGCTGCCAGAACTGGTAGAGCGTGGCTACATCTACATTGCCCAGCCGCCGCTGTACAAGGTGAAGAAAGGCAAGCAAGAGCAGTACATCAAAGACGACGATGCCATGGAAGAGTACATGACTCAGTCGGCTCTTGAGGATGCAAGCCTGCACCTGAACGAATCGGCGCCTGGCATTTCCGGTGCAGCGCTGGAGAAACTGGTTCACGACTTCCGCATGGTCATGAAGACCCTGAAGCGTCTCTCCCGTCTGTACCCGCAAGAGCTGACCGAGCACTTCGTCTACCTGCCAGCTGTACCAATGGAGCAGCTGTCTGATCATGCCGCCATGCAAAAGTGGCTGGCGAAGTTTGATGAACGTCTGCGCGTGGGTGAGAAATCCGGCTTGGTCTACAAGGCCAGCTTGCGTGAAGACCGCGAGCGTAACGTATGGCTGCCAGAGGTCGAACTGATCTCCCATGGTCTGTCCAACTACGTGACGTTCAACCGCGATTTCTTCGGCAGTAATGACTACAAAACAGTCACTGCGCTGGGTGCTCAGATCAGCACGCTGCTGGAAGAAGGCGCTTACGTTCAACGTGGCGAACGCAAGAAAGCTGTGACGGAGTTCAAGGAAGCACTGGCCTGGTTGATGGCAGAGAGCACCAAGCGCCACACCATCCAGCGCTACAAAGGTCTCGGTGAAATGAACCCCGATCAATTGTGGGAAACCACGATGGACCCAAGTGTCCGACGCATGCTCAAGGTGACGATCGAAGACGCCATCGGCGCTGATCAGATCTTCAACACCTTGATGGGTGATGCAGTAGAACCGCGCCGCGACTTCATCGAAGCCAACGCACTGGCGGTGTCGAACCTGGATTTCTAAGGTTCAGCCGCTAACGAAACAGCCCCAATGATGCGAATCGATTGGGGCTTTTTTGTTTGAGGATTCAGCTAACCGTTTTGATGGGATTGATCGCCGACGTCATCCTCCCTCGCCTGCTCAAGCGTTTGCCCCATTCAATACCTCGCTGTTCAATGAAGCGGTGGCTGACCGTAGATATGCCCACGATGATGGTCAATAGGCCAAGCAGCAGGAAGTTATCAGCCACTGGGTTGTTGAAAGAAAGCATCGGACCTGGCGAAGCACCGGCGTAGGTGACGATAGCGTGGCCGGTGATTTTCCCCACCAGCAGCATGGCGAGTGTAAAGGCGAATAGCACCATCGCATGGGTCATGTAAATCGAGTAGGAAAGCGTGCCCAGTTTTTCAAAGGGGCCAGCCTTCAACAGGGTTGAAATGACCCCTCCCTCAAACGAGAAAATCAGCATCAGCGCGCAGAAGCTCATCATCAGAATGATCTGTTTGTGATCGGCGTTACTCACCAGCAAGTTCACTGTCAGGCAGATCCCGACCACTTCCAACGCTGTGTGCAGCCAGCGCGGAATGCTCTTGTGTTGGATGACCTGATAGATCTGGTAGGTCATCACGCCTGCGAAGAAACAGGACAGGCCTTGCAAGGCGGGCTCCATCAGGAAGGCAAGTCCCAGGGAGAGGCAAGCCGTAGCTGTCAGAGTAATAACCAGAAATATCAGCATGGCAAAGCGCGGAGTACACACGAGTATTCCCGCGAAGATCATGTAGAGGTAGTACTCGACACTGATACTCCACGCAGGAAAGTTGAAGGACTGCGGATTGAATCCCGGCCACCAGGATTGCAACAACAGCAGGTTGGGAATGATTTCCTCGGGCGCACGCTGTCCGGTGAAGCTGGGCTGATTGAACGCTATGCCGGCATGCTCCGCGCCCAGCTTCATAAACTCCAACGCGATAGCGAGCAGAAGTACAAAGACGTGCAAGGGGTACAGTCGAAAGGTGCGAGTGATGAAAAACTGCCTGAACTGGTCCGTCGTTGCCAGCCGCTGGCCATAGGTGTGCACCATGACAAAGCCGCTCAGGACGAAGAAGAAGCTGACCATGTGATGAGCATTTCTAAAGAACGCCCATTCGCCGAAACTCTGTGCAATGTGCATGTGATAAACCGCAACGCTTAGCGCGCAGATGCCCCGGAAGCCGTCCAGCACCTGGAATCTTTTCATCGCAAACTCCCTGTAGAACCCATGCCGTATGCGTTTAGATCCTTCCCCAGTGCGCAGGTCATCATGCGGTACCCTTCCCTGCTCTGATCCAACGGGTTTTCAAGCTGTCCAGGCCACTGCTAAAAACCCCGGCAAGCCCATGGCGCCACGCCATGGCCGGCTTTTCGATAAGGTGCCAAGAGAATATGGCTGCCAGTAGCGCAAGCGGGAACGCTAGCAGCATCATGCTGACAGGCCCAATGCCTTTAAACAGATGGGCGAGGATTTCCTGAATCGGGAAAGCGTAGATATAAACACCGTACGAGTAATCACCCAGCTGGTTGTAACGGTCGGTCACGGGGCGGGTGGCAAACCCGAGGTAGAAAATCAAATACGCCCAGGCCAGCACAAAGCACTCAAAGAAATACGGCGTGCGCCAAGTGCAGACGGCTAACGTGGCGAAAGGCAGGAAGCCAATAAATCGATGCGGGATATAGTCGCGATATCGGTAGAACGACATGCCCAGCACAAACGGCAAACTCCACGTGAAGAAGAACTCGGCACAGTGGAAATCTTCGAGCAGCGTGGTGTTCAGCATCAGGACTTTGAAGGTGACGTACAGCGCAGCGTAGAACATTAGAAAGCCCGCGAATTTGCGTCCCTCACTGTAGAACGCGAATGCGCCAAGTCCGCCGACCAGTACGTAGAGCGTGACCTCGTAAAAGAGTGTCCACAGCGACCCGTTGATGCCGGGCCAAGGGTTGTTTTCGAACACGCCAGGCAGCTGGAATTTCATGCTGAAGAGCGTCAGGTTATGGATTAGATAACCGTATGTTTCACCTGAGCTGAAATATTCTGACGGACCCAGTGTCGTAAACAAGGCTCCGATCAGCAACACGCTGATCAGCAGCACAAGTGTTAGCCCAGGATAGATGCGCAGAAAACGGGCGATGAAAAAGTCCATCGTGCTGGCCGCGCGATCGCGACTCAGGGAGATGAAAAAGCCGGAGACGCAGAAGAAAGTGATCACCGCCAGTTCACCCAGTGACAGGCCGATCCACTTCGAGAGCGGCTCGATCGCTTCACGGCCGAGTGCAAGAGGATAACTGTGGGAGATCAGTACCGCGGTAGCGGCCAGCATTCTGATCAGGTTGAAGTTGTTGTTTCTTATGGACGCCAGGTCACCCAACGTATTCATACAGCCTCCGCGCGAGATCAGGGTCATGTCGGTTCGATCCATTCACCGCTGTGACGCTCACGCCGTCGGGGACGCGCGATATCGAGAGGGTTGGAAATGGTTTTGAGCTTGAACGATACACTGGGGGTGATGCGCGTCTAATTGGCATCTCTAATCGGGATGCGAATTACCTGCATGCCCTGTCAGCCAATAATTTGGCCCTGAAACTCGAACGATAGATTTTATTAGGCAGGTTAGTGTCGTTTCGCCTTGAGTGGCGAATGACAGCGGTAAATACCTGGATTCCCGCCGATTGAAACGTTGCATCAGGACAGATGTACGACCAAGGAGCCTCAGTCTTATGTCGATTCGCAAGTACCAGAAAGTGCTGGCTATCCCTCGAGTGCTGCCTGCCACGTTCTTTATGTTCGTTGCGGGGCTGCCGCTGACCATCATGGGGCTCACGTTGAGCCTGCATGTGCT
>Ga0247809_1000502_pt1 | contig 18186 bp, 9 predicted proteins | sample UWRJL104311B1_FD_180951 | JGI IMG/M metagenome (GOLD analysis project Ga0247809, IMG submission 180951) | Plant litter microbial communities from Arlington Agricultural Research Station in Wisconsin, United States - UWRJ-L104-311B-1 | ecosystem: Environmental > Terrestrial > Plant litter >...
TCGCCTTGTGCATCAACAACAATCCACTGTTTGTTAACAGTTTTCGCATTGGCAGAGACAGTTTTGTAACTTAACGTATTCACTTGCTTGTATTTAATTTATTAAACAATTATTTATTCCCATTAAATTTGGGACTGCAAAGATAGATAGAAAACTTTTATTATCAAATAGTTGACGAGAAAAAAGTTGTGGGTTATAAGTAATAAGTTTTAAGTTCTTAAAGAAAGTCGTCATGCTGAATTTATTTTAGCATCTGACAGGCTTTCTTTTAAGGATTCATAAAAGCAAAATCCGCAGTTCTTATGATAAACAGCCGGGTTTTCGCTAATTTCTATGGTTTTAAGCTTTGACAACTTTCTTTTTATGGCGCTATCAAAGTTGTCAAAGCTATAACAGGAAACAAAAAGAATACCGCTGTATGGTGATATCGAATTGAATGATTTTGAAATGTGTTTTCTGATTTACATAATGGCAAAGTATAAACTCAATCTACAAATCATCAGGCATATAGCCAATTCTTTTCCTCGGCCCGATTTTCTTATCCATCAATTTATCGAGATAGCCAAAAACCAATTCAATGTTTTTATCTTGATTATTTAGTTTTCTTTTGATGTCTTCAATCTCGTATTTTAATTCGCCATTTTCGGTTAACCATTGCCTTAATCGTGTAAATATTCTTACAATTTGAATATTAACTTGAATGGCCTGCTGACTTTTTAAAACGCTGGAAAGCATAAGCACGCCGTGTTCAGTGAAAACATTTGGCAGATAGGTTCTTCCGCCCCTTCCGGTCTTTGAGGTCACAATTTGTGACCTCAAAGATTCCCATTCGCTTTCAGTAAGTTGAAACATAAAATCTTCCGGAAATCTTTCGAGATTTCTACGAATACTTTGATTTAATACTTTCGTCTCAACACCATAAAGTTCTGCCAAATCGCTATCCAACATAACATTATGGCTACGGATTTCATAAATTTTGTTTACTAAAATATTTTCAGGGATGATAGAGCGCATTTCTTTAGGCGTCATATCATATTGGATTTTAACTGAATATACGAATAATTTGATTTCAAACAATAGCAAGTGCCTGTTGTTATTTACACATTACCTTAACCAACAAATTATTTATGCAGTATCTCGATAATATTTTCGGTTATCCCATTCCCCTATTCTTAAAAAACTTAATTATTGGTTTTATTGCGGTTTTAATCGGCATTCTAATCAAATTTATCATTCATAAGATGTTTATACTCTTATCCCGCTGGTGGGATTTTATCGTCATCAAATCCATAATTAAACATTTAAAGAAACCTGTTGCTGTTTTCATTCCATTATTGCTGCTTAATTTTTCTTTTGATTTAATGGTAATGCCCGCCACAATTCGTCTGCCCTTAGATAAGCTGCTGGAAATGGCCTTAACGGTAACCTTCGCTTTGATCTTGATAAGAATTATCAATGTTCTTGAAGATTATTTTTACCTCAAATACGACCTTAATAAAGAGAATAATTTAAAAGAGCGTAAAATAAGAACGCAGCTTCAGTTTGTCCGGAAGTTTATCGTTTCGCTGATTATTTTAATTACTGCCGCTATCATTTTATTAAGTTTCGAAAGTATGCGTAAAATAGGAGCGGGCTTACTAACCGGCGTAGGTATTGGCGGAATCATAATCGGTTTCGCTGCACAGAAGTCGCTAGGAAATTTACTGGCTGGCTTTCAAATTGCATTTACGCAACCAATTAGAATAGATGATGTTTTAATTGTGGAGGGAGAATGGGGAAAGGTAGAAGAAATTACGTTAACCTATGTGGTAGTAAACATCTGGGACCAACGCAGACTGATTCTGCCCATTACTTATTTTATTGAAAAACCTTTTCAAAACTGGACAAGGGTTTCAGCTGATTTATTGGGTACGGTGTTTCTTTACCTGGATTATACTATTCCCATTGAACCACTGCGAGAGGAAATGACAAGGCTTCTGAGCATAAATCCGCTTTGGGATAAACGTGTAAATGTGGTTCAGGTTACGGATAGTACGAAAGATGGCTCGATAGAAGTTCGTTTTTTAATGAGTGCTTCCAATTCATCGCGGGCTTTCGATTTGCGCTGTAACATCCGCGAAGCAATGATTACCTTTATTCAAAGCAATTATCCTGAAAGTTTACCAAAGAAAAGGCTGGAGTTTAAGGATAAATTTGAAAATATATAACCACCTTAGAAACCTAAGAACATTTAAGTAAATTGCTCAGGTTTACTTAGGTGCCTAAGGTGGTGAATATTATTTAAACATACTTTTCAACTTTGCTAATTTTTCCTGCAAATCACCATCGGCATTTTTAGGTTCTTGCTTTTGTTTAAAATTAGGTTTGTTATTATTTGACTTAAAACCTTGTTTGGCTTTTTCTTCTCTTGGCTTTCTGCCTTGGTCTTTCTGCTTTGCGCTTTCTTCAGTTTTCATCGATAACGATATTCTTTTGCGGGCCGCATCAACTTCCATCACAGTAACCTCCACTTTTTGATGAACCTTAACAATATCATTTGGATTTGCAACAAAACGATTAGCCAACTGACTTGTATGTACCAAACCATCCTGGTGAACCCCGATATCTACAAAGGCACCGAAATTGGTAATGTTCGTTACGATTCCTGGTAGCTTCATGCCTATTCTTAAATCTGCAATTTCATTTACACCATCCGTAAAACTGAAAGCTTCAAATTGATCCCGCGGGTCGCGGCCGGGCTTAGCCAATTCTTTTAAAATATCGGTAAGTGTTGGTAAACCTATTTCGTCGGTAACATATTGTTGTGGCTTAATTTGTTTTTGCATTTGCATATCTTTCATCAAAGCAGAAACGGTTGTACCCAAATCTTTGGCCATTTTATCTACCACGGCATAACGTTCAGGGTGAACCCCGCTGGTATCCAAAACATTTTCCGCATTTCGGATACGCAGGAAACCTGCGGCCTGCTCGTAAGCCTTATCACCCAAGCGTGGCACTTTTTTCAAGCTTGCGCGGTTTTTAAAGGCTCCATTTGTATTTCTGTAGTCAACAATGTTTTGTGCTAAAGTTGGGCCTAAGCCTGAAACATACGCTAAGATTTGTTTCGACGCTGTATTCAGTTCCACACCAACAGCATTCACGGCACTAATTATCGTATCATCTAAACTTGCCTGTAACTTATTTTGGTCAACATCGTGCTGGTACTGACCAACACCAATGGATTTTGGGTCTATTTTTACCAGTTCAGCCAATGGGTCCATTAACCTACGGCCAATCGAAACTGCTCCACGAACGGTAATGTCCTGTGTTGGGAACTCTTCGCGGGCCACTTCTGAAGCAGAATAAATTGACGCCCCGCTTTCGTTCACCATTACAATTGTGATGTTTGGTAAGTTTAGACCGCGTACAAATGCTTCAGTTTCTCTCCCTGCAGTTCCATTACCAATGGCAATGGCTTCAATATTATGTTTTTCGCAAAGTTGCTTAATGGTGATTTCGGCGTTTTTGACATTTCCCTGCCCGGTGTGCGGGTAAATGGCTGTGTTTTCTAATAGCTGACCCTGTTTATCTAAACAAACTACTTTACAGCCGGTACGAAAGCCCGGGTCGATGGCGAGTACATTTTTTTGCCCCATAGGTGCGGCCAGTAATAACTGACGAGCATTTTCAGCGAAAACACGAATGGCTTCTTCATCGGCTTTCTGTTTAGTTAAAACCCTGAGTTCAGTTTCCATTGCAGGTTCCAGGAGTCGTTTATAACCGTCTTCCAAAGCCTGTTGAACTTGTTTAGAAGCTGCATTGTTTCCTAATATGAATTGCTTTTCCAAAATAGATAGTGCATCTTCGACCGGAGGCAATGCATCTAAACGTAAAATCAATTCTTTCTCGCCACGGCGCATTGCTAAAACGCGGTGCGAAGCGGCCGTTTTCACTGATTCGCTCCATTCGAAATAGTCTTTGTATTTTATTCCCTCTTCTTCTTTCCCTTTAATTACTTCAGATTTAAAAACCGCTTTTTCTTGAAAATAGAGCCGCATTTTGGTTCGTGCTTCTGCATTTTCAGAAATCATTTCAGCGATGATGTCACGGGCGCCTGCCAATGCTTCGTCTATTGTATTCACACCTTTTTCTGAATCGATAAATTTATCTGCCGAGGCGTCCAAATTGAAATGCTGCTGTTCGAAAATCTGTAAAGCCAGCGGCTCCAAACCTTTTTCTTTAGCCATCGAAGCACGGGTTTTGCGTTTCGGTTTGTAAGGCAAATAAATATCCTCTAAAAGCGAAATGGTTTCGGCTTCATTTATTTGTTTTTCCAGTTCGGGCGTTAACTTTCCAAGCTCAATCATCGATTTTAAAATCGCTTCGCGACGCTTGTCTAAATCCCGTAATTGTAATACCCTATCACGTATTGCGGCAACTTCAACCTCATCTAAACTACCTGTTAATTCTTTACGGTAGCGAGAAATAAATGGCACCGTTGCACCTTCATCCAATAAGTTTACGGTTGCTGTTACTTGTTTTTCTGCAACTTTTAATTCCGCTGCAATTATTTTATGGTGAGTTAACATATTCAAGAATTAAAGGCGCAAAGCTAATCAGGATTTTGCTAAGATTTTCAAGATTTTGGGATTTTAAGATAAAGCGATTAATGCATATTCTTTAAATCTAAGTAGCTGCCGGAAGGTAAACATATCAACTGCTGAAAAAATAAAACATAACCGGCTTCTGTCGGTTAATATAATAGCGCTCTGCAAAATGTTTAACTAAATTTTATATTATGAAAAATGTAAGCACACCTAAAAACAATCCGACAACACAAGGAAGTCCGATAGCTGACAGAGCAAATCACGATGTTAAAATTGATAAGAAAATTCAAGGCATTACGAATGGCGGCGGTCAGCGGTCAGACCAGACTTCGAACAAGGATAATCAACGTAAGCACGATAATAAGAAATAGTGAAATGTGAAATGTAAGATGGACAAGGGTTAATTGCCTAAAACATCCATCTTACACTTTACCTTTTCCACTTATGATGGCTCATTAGCCAGCGCTATAATATCTTTTCCTTCCAAAGCCTTTCTTTCGTCATTATGGCTTAACGCGTTTATCATCGCATCTCCAAGTTCAGTCATTTTACAAAATCCATTCGGGAAAAACTTTCTTCCAACCGGAAACAGCCAGTTAATATATTTGTAAAATTCGTGCGTAAATTTTTGTTCTTTAATAGGTTTAATAAAACCTGGTCTGAAATTAAAAACCTGTTCAAAAGGTAATTTCATCAAATCACTTTCAGTTTTACCTTTAACTCTTTGCCAGTTTAATCTGCCTTTTTCGTTAGTTCCGCTTCCCGAGACATAACAGAAAGTCATGTCTTTATTGAGCTTACTTAATGTTTCTGCAACATGCAAGGTAAGCATGTAAGTCATCTTGTAATAAACTTCATCGCTTGCACCTACAGAAGTAATTCCCAAACAAAAGAAACAAGCATTATAACCTGTCAACTGGTTCTCAATTGCAGAAAAATCAAAGAAATCCTGATGAATAATTTCCTTCAATTTTGGGTGGACGTAACCGCATGTTTTACGGTTAATGACTAAAACGGAGTTAATCTCAGGGCTGTTTAAACATTGTATTAAAACGCCCTCGCCAACCATCCCGGTTGATCCGGTAATAATTACATGATTTTCTTTTCTTGTTTTTCCCATGAAACGACGTGTTATACCTGAATAACTTTTAAAGTTAATCTTTGTTTGGCTTAATAAATTCGATATAACTTTTCTTTACATACATCAGTATTTGGTAATCGTTCATTTTTCTAATTTCGATGGCAGAGGGCCGATATTTTTGAATGAAACTTTGTAAAGAGTCGCCTTCGAGGTTTGTAATTGAAGCTATGTTTTCAGCATTAAACCTATGGTCGATATACTTGGTTTCTTCGGCCTTTAATTGTTCTTTTTTTAGTTTTGATATTGATGATTTGTTTTTTGTGAGCAAACCAATCGTTTTCAATACATCAAAACTCACAATTGAGGATGTAGAATTAGAGACTAAGTTTGAGCCAATGGTCGGGTAGCGCAAACCTTTTTTCACGACTACATCTTTAATTGTTGGCGCTTTATACGCAAAAACGTTCGCAAACTCTTTTCTCATGTTCAGTGAATCGGCAAGATAATCGCGTTTGGAGAAAACCAACACATCATCTAAGTTTATAGAAGATGGTCTTAAGTAAACGGTAAAATCTTTAAAATTGCTGTTTAAGTTTAAATCGTTATCCTGATAACCCTGCTTCTTTAGCCCGATAATTTCAATCGAAGCATTCTTTATAAAGGAAAATTTTCCTGTGCTCGTGGTAATTATGGTTTGTGTACCATAAGTTATTGCTACATTATCTATCGGTAATTTTGTGCTATAATCTAAAACCTGACCATTAATTTGTTGGGCAGAAATTTTACTTGTTATAATGACTAGTAAAAATAGGAAGTAGATTTTCATTATCCGATTGGCTTTTAGCTAAAATAAAACATAATTATTCGATCAATAAAAGTTTAACAGAACTTAACTTTTATCTTGATATGGTTACAAAAAAAGGTCCCGATTTTAATCGGAACCTTTGTTAAATATTTCGGATTACCTCATTGTCGGAGGTTTCATCTGATAATCGTAAGGTGGTTGCGCACCCAGCAGATTTTGTACAAAATAATCCCATCTTCTTCTCATCATATATGGTGAATAAGAGCCGTAACCATGAGCACTATTCGGGAATATAACTAAATCAAAAGATTTGTTTGCTTTCTCTAAAGCCTCAACAACCAATAAAGTATTGTAAGGCGGTACGTTGTCATCCATCATTCCGTGAACAAGCATTAACTTCCCTTTTAGATTTTTTGCGTAATTCTGATTGGCCTGTGCTTCGTAGTTGGCATTTTCTACTAAACCATTGTAACGTTCGCCCCAATCATCCTCGTAGTTTCTGTTTTCATGGTTTCCGGATTCAGAAATGCCAACTTTAAAAAAATCAGGATAACGAAACATTGCTGTCGCCGTTGCGAAACCGCCACCTGAGTGACCCCAAATGCCTACTTTAGTCGTATCCATAGGGTATTTTTCGGAGAGTTGTTTAATTGCCGTGATTTGATCTGGCAGGGTATTTTCAGCCATATTGCCGTAACTCATATCGTGGAAACTCTTTGAGCGGTTAGGATTGCTTGTGCCTTCCATTACTACTACGATAAAACCTAATTCAGCTAAACATTGGTTGTCGCCTCGAGACGCTGCAAACGACCAACTACCCACGCTCCCGCCTTGAGGCCCTGGATAAATGTAATCGATAACCGGATATTTTTTGCCTGCATCCATTTTCGTTGGGGTAAAAACCAGTCCGTAGATTGCTGTTTTACCATCTGCGGCTTTAACCGAAACTGGTGTTGGTGCTTTCCAACCGGTGGCTGCTAACCTTGAAACATCTGTTTTTTCCAGTTCAGTAATTAATTTGCCTTCCATGCTGCGGAAAACACTTACTGCAGGAACATTGGGCTGGGAATAGGTATCAATAAAATATTTACCCGATGGAGATATGGTTACGGTGTGGTTTCCTGCTTCAGGAGTGAGATCAGTTAATTTTTTTCCATCAAAACCAATTTTGTAAAAATGCCCGAAGTAAGGATTTATTTTATCCTGGCCATTTGCCATGAAGTAAAGTGTACGGGTTTTCTCATCTACTTTTAATAAACGGGTTACCACCCAGTTTCCTTTTGTAATCTGGTTTTTCACTTTGCCTGTTGTCGCATCATATAAATATAAATGACCCCAGTTATCTCTTTCAGAATACCAAAGAATTTCTTTTGTTGCCGGTAAATACCTCCAGTTAATGGCACCCTGTCCGGATTCGTATTGCGTTTTTACGGTTTCTTCAAATACCTCGCGAATGGCACCGGTTGATGCATTTGCGATGCGGAATTTTTCAATTTTATGATCACGTGAAGTAGATACAAAGGCAACTTCAGAACCATCGGCTTTCCAGTCGATGTCATCGAAAGTTCCGCTACTGGAGATGTTATCACTTAAAGTAGCACGGTGTGGATCGGGTGGAATGTTCAAAGAAACTATTTTGGCATTTTCTATATCAATAATAACCCTTCTGATGGTTGGAATTTCTTTATCACCCGGCAACGGGTATTTCCATGCGCTGAGCTTTGGGGAACCTACATTTGTGCTCACCAAATACATGTCTTTTGAATTTCGCTGATCCTGCTGGAAAGTCGCTATCTTTTTTGAATCCGGCGACCAGCGTAAAATTGCGCCGTCGCTGTGTGTCCAGCCCGCATTATCTGTAGCATAGCCGTAATCTTTAATGCCATCGGTTGTGAGTTGCGTTAATTTACCGGAGGCAATGTCTTTTACATAAAGGTTGTAATCTTTAATCAGGATCGATTTTTTACCATCAGGAGAAACAACTTCTCCGCGGGCACCCCGGCGAAAGTTTTGCGTGCCACCACCATTATTCTTATAATCATTGGTGAGGGTTTTGGTTTTTGCCAGCGGATCTACTAAAAAGGTTTGTTCACCGTCTGCCGTTCTCGTGGTATACCAAAATTTATCTCCTTCCAGCCAGGTCGGCTGTGAAAAGGTATGGTCAATATATTTTGCCGTATTGTAACTCAAAAAGCTTTCGGCATGCTCGTAATCTTTCGCTGTTAACAACTTGCCTTCCTGGGCATTAACTGTAGTTGCAAAGGCACATGCAGCTACAGATAGTAAATATCTATTCATATTCTGTTTATTCTTTTGTTAAAATTACTACTGTTTTTAGGTTTGCAATTATTTTATCAAGAATAATACATACTTGTGTGGCCGATAAGCTTATTTTTCAAACAGAAAAGAACAAATTCATTATGAAGCAGCAAACCTTTTAAAGGTTGATAACGATAGAGGAGAGTTTCGACCATGGGATTCTTCTATCCCGCGATTTCCGGATATATCCCGCCCTGTGCAAATAATTCTTTTAAAATTCCATGAGAAAGTGATGGCCTCCTCATGGTAACTTAGTGGCTTTTAAAGCCTAAAGAAAGAAATACAGCTATTTTACAGGTTAGTTAATGTAACGTCTAAATACACCGAATGCCTGCCGTAGGTTTCGTAAAAAGGTTTAAAAACAACATCATCTACTGTAAACAACAATTTTGATGGATCGCCTTTAATCGTTTTACTGATGTTATTTGCATCAAGCTTTACTTTTCGCCAGTCTTTTCTTGCTTCTGGTTCCTGCGCTGCCAATAAAATCGGTCCGTAAAATAAACTGGCCAGATTTTGTTGATCCATTACTGGATCGAGATGAAAAGTAAATGGCATTTTCAGTTCAATTACATCGCCATTTTTCCAGTTTCTATTTAATTTCAGGTACGTTCCTGGCGTGGCCTTTACCTGCTGCCGTTTTCCGTTTATAGAAACAAAAAATCCTTTTGTAGCCCATGCAGGCACACGGAAATTGATGTCAAATGTTCCATTACCCGTAATTTTTAAACGGGTTTCATCCGCATTAGGAAAATCGGTTATTTGTTCAACGATGATTTTTCTTTCTTTCCAGTTTAAAACCGATGGAATATAAAGATTTACGTATAATGAATGATCATCTTTACTCTTGCAGTATATCGTATTTTGGAGTTTAGTGCTGCTTTCGATGGCAGTGCCATTGCAGCAGGTAAAACCCGTCATGTCGGCATTACCGAATTGTTTCATTGAACCCGGCCTAAGTGGAACGTGATAGGTATTTCCAGGATTGTCTTCAGCGACCGAAGCAAGTATATGGTTGTACAAACCGCGTTCATAATAATCCATTAATTCAGCCCGCTGATCATAGCGAAATAAGTCTCCCGTTAATTTAAGCATGTTGTAAGTTGCGCAGGTTTCATTTTGGCCCCCTTCTGAAAACCCATTTTCATACAGGCTTGACGGCTGGGCAGTAAAGCATTCGGCATTCGCCGGGTTTCTGGCACCTGCCACGCCGCCGATACTATACGTATAATCATCAACCATTTTATGCCAGAAGTTATTGGCTATTTTATAGTACTCTGGATTATTTGACGCACGGTACATTTCGATACTACCCACAATTTGAGGGATATGCTGGTTGGCATGCAAGCCACGGAATAGATCTACGTTTTTGGCCAGGCCACTGGAATGCGCCGTATCACCATAAAAAACTTTAATATTATCAAACAATCCTGCTGTTTTGAGGTAAATTGGTTTTTTTGTGATTCTATACAAGCGAGCCATGGATTCGTTCATTCCGCCATATTCACCGGCGATATAGGTATTCCACATCTTGATCAGGGTGTCTTGCGGTAAGACGCTTAAGCGTGCATACACCCAGTCGCCCATACCAGTTGCCACTTCCAGTGCTTTTTTGTTTCCGGATGCTTCATAAACATCGATTAACCCCGCCAAAATTTTGTGCAGCGTATAGTATGGTGCCCAAACCTGGTTTTTTTGACCACCATATTTTGCACCATGTTCTAACATAATAAACTGATCCGGCGGATATGCACTAATGAAGCCCTTGCCCCAGTTCCAATAGTCTGTCCGGATTCCTGTACTGCTCAAATCAGAATCATAATTGCGTTTACCGGGCCCTGGCGGAACCGCTCCTGGACTTGCAACAAACGGTGCACCTGGTTTTTGTGTTTTTCCAGATAGCTGGGCTAAATCATAAAGGGTATTGACCATGTAATCCATTTTTTTTGCAAAATTGGCTTTCAGGTTTTTATCATAGCCTGTGCTGGAGTAAGCCTGTGCGATGGCAGAAAGGTAATGTCCTGTAGCGTGGCCTCTTAGTTTAGTATCTTCCGTATCCCAAACGCCTAAAGATTTAGCCCCGGCGGGTTGTTTTTGGCCAAAAGCATGGCGGAACATATATAAAAACGAGTTTGGATCTGTTTTCGCTAAAGTGTTGATGAACTTATTCCGGTTCTGAATAAACTTAGTTTCACGATGCTCAGCATCCGTTTTCAGGCTTACCTGATTAAGTGCAAAAGGTTCAAGCTTCAACGCAGGTCCCGAATCGGGTTTTTGTTGATTAACAATAACGGTCGCTATTGGTTTAAAATTCGTTCCCGGAACACGACCTGTTATTGTATATTTTCCAGCAGTTAGCACGGAAGTATTATCAGTAGGGGAAGGCCAAATTACTCTAACCTCCGGGCCGCTTTCGTTGTTTTTATAAGTACCTTTTAAATATGTTGGAAATCGTGGGAGGTTTCCAATGCTTGTGGTCACTTCCACATCCTCGACTTTGATTAGGTTGGCATTATAAAGCTGCGGATCGGAAGCCGGGAATTTTGGCAATTCGTCTTCCCGTTTGGCATTAACATTTGGCTGTGAATCCTGACCGCCTTTGCCAGCATTTTTGAAAATTCCTGAAACTTGCCTTTCGCTGAGCGGTATCCGGTAAATACGGAAATCGTATAGCATGGCATTGAGGTATGAATCGCCTACAGATAAAGATTTACCAATATTCAGGGTATTACGTTCTTTTGCTGATGCGGAAAATATTGCCGTCAAATCAACAGGTGTATTTTGAACTGTGGCCACAATTTTACCATCTACATAAGTCGAGATAGATTTGGCTGCAACATCTAAAACCACCGCCACATGAACCCATTTATCAGGTTCAACGTTCGGCAAAGTAGCGATGTGTTCCTTATTTTTTTCAGCAGTATAGACAACTTGCGGGTTTCCATTGGTTTCAGTTGCGGTGAGAACAGCAGCAAAATGTTTGCCCGGGTTCTTGCCGAAATCGAAGAAGTACTGTCCAGGTTTTTTAGACTGGAGATAAATCCATCCTGTAATGCTGATTGATTCCAGATCAGCAACGGATCCTCCCGGCAGTGTAAGGTATGTTTTATCGCCAGCGAGAGATAGAACCGTTCCAAAGCGTTTATCTTTAACGAATTTTGCCCCTTCTCCATTTAATTGAGCATGAAAGTTATTCCGTGACCAGTCTTTTACGTTTCCTTCAAATATATATCTGGCATTTAATCCGGTTTCACCAATCCCATCCAATATTTGGTCGCCGCTTTGCGCACGGGAAATATTATTGCTGAAAAGGCATCCTAAAATAATGCCCACAATTACCATAGGTCGAAAGCGAAAAAGATGCTGTCCGAAGTTCATAATCCGGTTTGCTGTGTGATTCATCTTATTTACAGTTATAATTTTCCCTTGCGGAACTTGTGTTAAATTTTTGCAGATTCAAAAGAAAGCTAAATTAAAAAGATGCAGGAAGCTTTTATGATCTTTTTTTAGCTGATAGATGCTGAATATTAACATAAACAATTAGATTAGTTCCAATAGAAGTTTCGCATTGTCTGTTAAAATATGGAAAACTCAATAGAAGCTTGTGAATTACCGGATGAATGTTGGTTAAAATACTTTTGCTATCCATCAAAATACAGCGAAAATATATATTACTGGCCATTTATATTTACTGATTAATTCAGCTTAAATGAAAATTACACCTCCGTTCAGATTTATTCTCATTGTTTCTATTTTGATAAGCACAATTGTTTTCCCGTCGAAAGTGCAACAGCTATCCTATGCCCCAAACGCAGACCAAATTGCCCGGGCTTATAAAAACTCAGATAATTTAGACAGCACTTTAAGAAATCTGCCCACCAACAATGATATTACGCCTTTTTGGAATAAAGATAACTCTGCTTTTTGGTATAAAAAGAACCTGCCAGATAGAAATTGGGAATACATTTATGTCGATGTCGCTTCGGGAAAACGCGTGCTTGCGTTTGACCAGCTGAAGTTTTCACAAAGTTTAGCGAAAGCCACAGGCAGTAAGCAAAACCCCAACCGTCTACCGCTTTCTGAAATCTATTTTGAAGATCAGCAGCATTTGAAAATAAAAGTCGATCGCAAATGGTATTTGGCAAACCTTATAGATTACAGCATTATTCCTACTCAGGATAGCACCATCTTCAGGTATTCTGCTAAAAGGCCATTGCAAAGGAAAAGATCAAGGTGGGAGGGTGGCCAATCAAAAAGCGAATCGCCCGATGGCAAAAATAAAATTAAAGTTGTTGGTGGAAATATCGTTTTAGTCAATGTAGCCAATGGTGAAGAGCTTACCCTCACTACTGAAGGAACTGTTGATAAGCCTTTTGGTAATTTTGAATGGGCTCCAGACGGAAAAAATATTGTTGTCTATAAAATTGATCCAAAGGAAATCAAAAAAGTACATTACGTGCTGAGTTCAGTTCCTGGTACAACCAGGGGTGTGTTAAAATCGAGAGAATATGCCCAGCCTGGCGACGATTTCACTTCCTTCCAGCCTTATGTGATTAATCTGGCCAGTCGAAAATTGACCATGGTTGATATTGAGGCCACAGATTTCTTCAGCCCCACACCTTTGCACTGGCGTAACAATAGCGCCCGGTACTACACTTATGAAAAAGCAGATCGGGGACATCAAAGGTTCAGGGTAATTGAGGTAGATGTGCAAACGGGTAAAACCAGAAACATCATTGATGAGAAAACAAAAACCTTTATTTATGAAAGCAGAATTTATACCCGTTATCTTTCCAAAACAAATGAGATAATCTGGAGCAGTGAACAAGATGGCTGGCAGCACCTTTATCTGGTTGATGCCCTCACGGGAAAGCAGCAGTTGATCACAAAAGGCAATTATGTGGTTCGCGATGTGGACAGTGTGGATGTAATTAAACGTCAGGTTTGGTTTAAGGCAGGCGGAATGAATCCTGATGAAGATCCTTATTTTCTTCATTATTGCCGGATTGGTTTCAATGGAAAAGGATTGGTCAATCTAACGCCGGAAATTGGCAACCATGTGCTAACATTTTCTCCTGATCGGAAACATTATATTGATACCTATTCCCAGGTCAATGTTCCTCCGGTAACGAAACTCAAGCAAACCGACAACGGAAAGCAGGTGATGGAGATGGAACATGGCGATGTGGCACCGTTTATAAATACTGGCGTTAAATTGCCGGAAGTATTTGTTGCAAAGGGCAGGGATAGTAAAACGGATATCTGGGGTGTAATCTGTTTCCCGTCCAAAATGGATCCCAGTATTAAATATCCGATTATCGAAAATATCTACGCAGGACCTCAGGATAGTTTTGTGCCTAAAAGTTTTTTACCGGCAAGTGAAATGCAAAGCATAGCCGAGCTGGGCTTTATTGTGGTGCAAATTGATGGTATGGGAACGGCCAATCGCTCAAAAGCTTTCCATGATGTTTGCTGGCAGAACCTCGCAGATGCCGGCTTTCCTGATCGGATTTTATGGATGAAAGCAATGGCAAAAAAATACCCTAATGCTAATATTGAAAAAATAGGAGTGTATGGTACGTCTGCCGGCGGACAAAATTCGACAGGTGCGCTGTTGTTTCATCCTGAGTTTTATAAAGTTGCCGTTTCTGCATGTGGCTGCCATGATAATAGAATTGATAAGCAATGGTGGAATGAGCAGTGGATGGGCTATCCCGTGGGTCCGCATTATGCAGCACAATCCAATATCACCAATGCCAGTAAATTACAGGGCGACCTGTTCTTAATTGTTGGCGAAGCTGACGAGAATGTGCCACCAGAGTCTACCTATCGCCTGGCAGATGCATTAATCAAGGCCAATAAAGATTTTGATATCCTGAGTATTCCTGGTATGGGACACAGCGACGGCGGCGTATATGGGCGGTTAAGAAAAAGGGATTTCTTTGTAAGGCACCTTTTAAATGGCATACCTCCGGCAAGGAACCATACGCCGGCACCATAAATAAATGCGCAATTAATATATCGCCCTAAGCCAGGTTCGTATTTCGATGAAAAATCTAAACTTAAGATTACTCTTCACATTATTTACAATCAGTATGGGCAGCAATGTAATTGCCCAGTCGTCGCATTTACTAAAAGGACAAGGAAATCCACTGCTGCCGGGTTATTTCGCTGACCCTACTGTCAAGAAATTTGGCGATACCTATTACATCTATGCAACGACAGATGGCAATGGTGGGGGTTTCGGCCCCTCGCAGGTCTGGACTTCAAAGGATTTTGTAAACTGGACATTTCAGGATATGAACTGGCCAACCACGCACCATTACTGGGCACCAGATGTTACACAAGGAGCAGACGGAAAATATTATTTATATTATTGCCAGCCGGTGGAAATTTTTGGCGCATCATCAAATACACCTGTTGGGCCCTGGACCTCATTATTACCCCCGGGGAAACCGATAGTGCCGAATTTCCTGGTACCAAATGTCATCACTTTAGATGGGCAGACGTTTAAAGATGACGACGGTAAATATTATATGTATTGGGGCACCTGGGGAATTTATCCCAATCATGGCTGCGGTGTTGGTTTGTTAAATGACGATATGAAGTCTTTCGCAAAACTGGCGCAGATTCCGAATACCGATGCAAAGGATTTCTTCGAGGCACCTTTTGTTTTTAAACGAAAAGGAATTTATTACCTCACTTATTCATCAGGATATTGTGAGGATGGCACTTACCGTGTTCAGTACGCAACCGCATCAAACCCCATGGGGCCTTTTAAATACGGAGTCAATAGTCCAATTTTGACAACGAACGCCGACGGAACGGTTCACGGGCCGGGACATCAGTCTGTTTTGCAACAGGGTGATGATTTTTACCTGGTTTATCACCGTCATAATAATCCGCATAACGATGGTGGGTACCACAGGCAGGTGGCTGCTGATAAAATGGTTTTTGACGATCAGGGAAATATCCTAAAGCTGGAACCCAGTCATTCTGGTATTGGTTACCTGGCAAAAAATGCCAATCCTCATCCAAACATTGCCCTTGGAAAGAAAACCATCGCATCTTCGTTTTACGATGATAATTTCAAACCCGAATACGCTGCAGATGATAACAATGGTACACTCTGGAAGGCAAATAATAATGTCGGACCGGCCTGGTTAAAAGTAGATTTAGGAAAAGTGCAGGCTATCAGAAGTGTGCATACACAATTCGAATACGCCACCTGGTATTATCAGTATAAGATAGAATCATCCTTAGACGGGGAAAACTGGAAGTTGTACGCCGACCAAAGCAAGAATACAAAACATGGAAGCCCAATGATTGATTTCGGGAATGTGAAGGCCCGGTTCCTGCGCATTACGATTTTACAGACGGAGTATCCAGGACTTAATAAGGCAATATGGAACATCAAAGTATTTGACAATTCAAGTTACCAGCCTGTGATGAATACGGTTGACAAAAAATGGCAGTCCTTAAAGGCCTTTCAATCTCAAGGTCTGCTTGTTGATTTGGATTTAAGCCAACTCAGATTGGGAAATGTGGTCGGAACATTACCAAATGCCGGTAATCTGGGTGGAAGCTTCAAAGCGAATGACGCACATCAACCGGTTGTGGAGATGATTGATGGGAAAAAGGCAGTGGTTTTTTCCGGACGGGAAAGACTGGAGTCTTCAATGAAGGCGCCGATGTCGCTACTGGGGAATAGCAGCTATAGTGTGAGCATGTGGGTACTCAATCCCGAGATAGAAAAAGAAGAATTAGTCGCATTATGGACCGCTCGGGGAGGAGATAACTTAACAAACCTGGCCGTTGGTTATGGTAGCAGCAAGTCATCGGGTGCTGCGATACATTCTGGCTGGGCCGATTTAGGATTTAAAAATTTGCCTAAGGCTGGGCAGTGGCATTTTATCACGATGGTTTTTGATGGTACTATGGAACGCATTTATGTCGATGGAAAACTTGACCGGGCGGAGAGAAGAATGTTATTCGTCAAAAATCTAAGGCATTTTTTAATTGGCGGTAATGAAGATGGTACCTCCGGGTTTTCTGGCGCATTGGCTGGGCTGAAAATTTATGATTACCCTTTAACAGCGAAAAAAATAACAGATGATTATCTTAAAGGTATTTCAAATCCGGTAAGCGTATTTTCAGATGCCAGAACACTTAACTATGGCAGCTTCAAAACGTGGAAAAATAGTGGTGCATTGGGCGGTGAACTTGTCGTAGAGGGAAAGGTTAAAGTATCGGATGTGAAGGGAAAAATTGCCGCAGTAATCACCAAAGGAGCAAAGCTTAGGTTTAGTGAAAATATAGCGAAAAACCTTCACCGATCAGCATCTTTCAGCGCCATTTTATCGCTATACTTATCTCCGGGCGCAAAAACAGATTTGTATTTTGGTCAAAAAGGTTCATTAAGAATTACCGGAACGGGCAAATGGCAACAGGTAAATTTTAATTACCATAAAAGGAAATCTCAGCTATTTGTCAATGGCCGGCTGGAGAAAATTCATAAGATAAATAAACAGCAAAAGGATACGCGTACTTTTTTGGTTGCTGTTGGCGGTGAAACCGCTGTTTCTAATCTGGAAATACGCGATAAGGCTTTATCTGCAAGTGCAAGCACGGAAGAATATCGTTTTTGGAAACAAACCTTCAGTAAAAAGATTACGCCAGCCACATTCAGCACCGTACCAAAGGCGATAACACCCAATCTCCTTTTCATGTCGGCTAAAGAACCGGATTTGCCAGGCACCCGTTTCGAATATTATTTTAAAAATGAAAGTGATGACGAGGGTGCAGGGCGATGGATAGAATCGCCTTTCTTTTTCAATTTTGCTGTTGAGCCAAACCATAATTATACTTATTCGGTAATAGCAAGAGATAATTTTGGTAATGTGACGCTGATGTCTAAACCTGTAAAGGTAAGCACCGACACGTCCTTGTTCCTGGTGAAAAAGCAAAGCGGGCGCATGCATTCAACGGTTATAAACCCGGATATTTTTTCAGGAACATCATGGGACGGTTTCCTCGGAAAGGCGGATTCCGTCACACAGCAGGATTGTGTTTTAAAAATAATTTCTCACAACAGCACCTGGGATGGAACCAAAGAAACAGGGCCATTTGCCTATCAGCTCATTAAAGGTGACTTTGTTGCAGAAGTAGAATTAGCAGACATGATAGGCCTGGCGCAGAAAAAGGCTTATGGTGCTAACGAGGCCGGCTTGATGGTTAAAGCAGCTGATGGAAATCAAAAGTTCGTACAAAATGGCATTATGCCGGGTTGGGGTGTTGGCAACATCCTAACTAATTTCGATTCAGGTGATCGTAAACAAACCAACAACCTGTCAGGCTGGTCGTTTTACAGGCATTTACAAATCCAGAAGCTGGGC
>Ga0247809_1000503_pt1 | contig 18141 bp, 11 predicted proteins | sample UWRJL104311B1_FD_180951 | JGI IMG/M metagenome (GOLD analysis project Ga0247809, IMG submission 180951) | Plant litter microbial communities from Arlington Agricultural Research Station in Wisconsin, United States - UWRJ-L104-311B-1 | ecosystem: Environmental > Terrestrial > Plant litter >...
TGTAATACACTTTTTTTGTCTTTTTCTTCTTGAACTTTTTACCAAACCAGATGATAAAACCAGTTATGGGAAGAGTAGCAGAAATAAGACTGACCAAAAATGCGACGATCTTACTGGGAATGCCGAGGATTGCACCAATATGTAGATCATAATTCATTCTTCGCAATTTATCTGCCGCACTTGCATCTTGGTATTTACCAGAAAATGGTGAACCATCACTGATCGGCTTCAATGTAAATTGGTCAAAGGTATAACTGTTGGCATTATACAGCTTGCCCGCTTTCAGATAAACAGTAAACGCTATTGCATCCGCAGCTTTGGCCGGTAAAGAGATAAACATGCCCTCCGCCTTATCTGTCGCCATAATTTTGCTGTACAGCTTGTCTATATTTGCCTGCTGATAAGTTAATGTAGAGGTTGTATCAGATAAAGTACGACTAAATTCTTTCATCGACTGGCCTCCGGATGTTAACCAGTAGACAGATTTACTATACCATTTATAACTGTATACTAAACCGGTTAAGGAAATAATCAAAAGAAACAAGGCCGCATAAAATCCCAGAACATTATGCAAATCATAATTCTTTCTTTTAAAGCTCGCATTCCATTTAATCTTAAAGCTCTTATCGCGGATAGATTTGATCCATTTTTTTGGCCACCATAAAACGATACCCGAAATAAGGAGGATTACAAAAGTAAGTATACCCGCTCCTACTACCTGTTTACCAATTTCGCGTGGCAACCATAACTGGCGATGTCCGTTCAGAATAAACCTAAAAAAGTCTGAATTGCTTTTTCTGCTCTTTTTTTCTGAATGAATAACTTTTGCTGTATAAGGATTAACATACACGATCAGACTGGTACCGGCTTTTCTGTCAAAGTTGCTCACTGTGGCAGACTCATCTTTAGCGCCGTAACGTATAGAATTTGGCTTTTGTTTACCTAAGACTACCGAAGCACCTTGTATTAGTTGAGTAGGCATTAAAAAAGGCTGTTCCTGCTTTTCTACAAACTTCCATGGCTCATAAAGGCCGCGGATCTCATTTTCAAACACATAAATACAACCAGTCAAACTGACTATAAACACAATCAGGCCCGAACCAAGTCCGAGCCATAAGTGTAAAAAAGCGTTAATCTTTTTAAAATTCATTATTTAAATTTGTATGCTAACGTTACTCTGGCATTTCTAGGCATCTCGTATATGTAAGCATAATAACCTACAGCACCAGGATAGTCTTTCAAATTCGGAGCTGAATATGAGCCCGCAGTTAATAACCTGCGGTCAAGTAAATTATTGACTAAAACGGAAAGCGTCATTTTCCCTCTTTCATAACTAACTCCGGCATCATAACGAATAAAGTCAGCAAAGTTTGATTCTCTTGCATTTGATCCAATTACGCGTCCAAATTGAAACTGGCATCCTCCTGAAACCCCAAATCCGTTAAATACCGAATTCTGGTTTTTGTAGCGATAAGATAACCATCCGTTAGTAATATGTTTAACAGCATTTGGCACATAAGTACCTACACGAGCCGGATTTGTATCTTTAGATATTTTGGCATCTGTGTAGGCATAGTTCAGATTCACATTAAGACCGTCAGTAATCTCACCAACAATATCTAGTTCAAAACCTTTAAACTTAGCTTCACCAGTTTGGATTTGCCAGTTAAATGGTGCTTTATCAGCATGCTCAAGATCGGCAGTCAGTGCATTTTTCTTAGTGATCTGATAAACGGCAGCTGTAGTATTCCATTTGCCATCAAACCAATCTTTCTTTATACCCAATTCAATATTATTACCTCTTACTGGCTTAAAAGCATTTCCAAAATAGTCCGTATTTGCCTGAGGCAGGAAGCTTTGATCATATAGCGTGTAAACAGAGGTATTATTTGTAACAGAGTAGCTTAAGCCTATACGAGGGCTAAATACATTATCTGACATTTGAGCTAAGTTAGTCTTACCAACACTTACAGCGTGTGTAAATCTACCTGCCAGCGTTAAACGTAATTTTTCTTCTAAAAATCTTAATTCGTCCTGCACATAAGCTCCGGTATAAGTCAGATTAGTAGCGTACTGGTTACTTCCAGAACGTTGTTCAATACTTCTTGACCTGTCGAAAACAGGTATTCTGTTAAATGGTATACCATAAACAGGATTGTAAACATTGAATGGAACGTCATTAGCTGAAGCTAACGGTGCTGTACCACTACTGTTAAAGTCGCCCCAGGTTTTTAGGTTTCCCATATCTAAACCACCCATCACTCGGTGAAGAACAGCACCCGTCCTTACCTCTCCTTGTATACTAAATTGTGCTGCTTTGTTAATCGCTAATTCCTCGCTGATGTTGTATGACCTGATTGCATCACCATTAGCATACATGGCGTTCACCCATACAGATGTTCCTACCAAGCCAGATTTCACATACGCTGCTTGTGCATTAATTTTCCAGTCTTTATTCAATTTATGAGTGAAATACAAAGTAAAATTATGGTCTGCTAGTCTGTTTGGCTCTAATGAAGGATCCCCCATCAGTAAGCCTGGAGCAATTTCCCCGTAACCATTTGGTGAAAATGTATAATTACCCAAATTAAGCGCTTTTACATGTTGTGTAGTATATTCAGCAGTAATTAAGGTGTTACTATCAATCTGATAACTGATCACAGGAGCAATCACATACTTATCATTGTAATTGTATTTAACAAAACTCCCTTTTGATTGAGCAGCAACGTTTAAGCGATATAAAAGTTTACCATCCTTAGTTATCTTTCCATCTAAGTCGATAGCTGCACGTCCAAGGTTATAACCACCCGCACTGAAATTTACCGAACTATGGTTTTCACCTGTAGGTTTTTTAGTAACCACATTGTAGATACCTCCCGGCTCACCATTAGCCATCATAAATCCTGAAGGGCCCTTAATGAATTCAACACGTTCAATCGTCGCGGCATCATCTGCAAGTGGTCCCCAGGGCATTTTCATGTTCATACCATTACGAAAAGCCGGAATAGTAGTACCACGTGTAGAAATATTTGCATACTGGTTGTCCCAGTGGCCACCTCTTACAGTTCCACTTACATTTCTTGTCAATCCATCCACTACATCAAAAACCATCTGATCAGCAAGAATCTGACTGGTAACAATCCTGATATTCTGAGGAACCTCAATTAGTGGAGACTGCAAACGCAAAGAAGACGAAACCTTATCAGCTTTGAATTTCTTTTTATTGGTAGAAATCTGAACATCATTTAGCTGAGATTGATTCTCATTGAGTGAGAAATCAGAAATTACATTTCCTTTGGTAACTGTAATTTGTTTTTCTTTAGGATATAGTCCTACAGCAGTAACCACTAAAGTGTAATTCCCTGCAGGTACTTTGCGAATCTGGTATTCACCATCTTCGTTTGTTACAGCACCCAGCTCGGTACCTTTAAGTTTTACTGTTACCCCCTCGGCAATAGTTCCGTCGGAAGTTGTAACCCTCCCTCTTACAGTCCCGGTCTGCTGGGCAAGCACACTTGTGCTAATAAATAATATTAAAAAAAATGGAAGTAAAAGTTTACGCATTGCTTATTAAGATTGATTAAATATAATTCGGTCGCAAAGTAACTCAAATTCATTTAGCAATGCAAGAACTATCTGTAATCAATCTTAATTAGTTTTAATAGCTACTCTTCTCCAGACATGACGATGAGTATCGCTCCGCCAATCATCACACAAGCACCTAGAACCAGCTGCCAAGTTACTTTTTCTTTCAAAAAAATAACGGAAAGCACAATCGCAAAAACAAGAGACATCCGTTCTATAGTAACCACATAAGAAGCAGGCCCTGTAGATAAGGCCTTGAAAGAGAATAAGGTAGAAAGTGTAGTCGCTATTCCTGCCAAAATCAATAATACCCAGGCTTTATTTTCAATTTCTTTTATTTCTGCAAAATTACCCTGGAAATAAATCACACTCCAGGTGATACAGAAGATGAAAACCGCTTGTATTGCAAATGCAAGACTTGAATCAACATTCTTCAGTCCCGCTTTTGTTAAAACAACCACTAATGCTGCCGAAACGGCAGCGAGCAATGCCCATAAAACCCACATCAGACTCCTGTATTAAATTTATATAACAATCCGAGGATTAAGACATTGTCTCTTCATCGTCTATGTCCATTCCATTCAAAGCTTCGAGATCAGCTGCATCAACGTTAGTTTCGGGATCATCATTGGGATTTAAATCGAGGTCCTCATTGTTATTACCAGTATCATCTGCAGAGTTATATCCGGTATAGTTTTCCTGCGAAGTGCTTTTTGCAGGATTTACTGTTTCGTCCTGCAGGTTTTCTTCTTTCGGTTGATTTGAATTTGACATATGATTTCTTTTTTCATTAAACAGCCCCGATAAGATTATAGTTTTATAAAAAGATGAAATAGATCGCAGGATTAACTCCAGGCTTTTCTTAAAAACCTAAGCCAGTTACCGTGCATCAGATTTTCTACATCTTGTTTTTTATATCCTCTTTTCTCTAATAGTGCAGGAATCTTTTGCAAATCTGCAATAGTTTCAATGTCATAAGGACACTGTTCTTTACCAAAAGCCCCATCGAGATCAGATCCAATACCAATATGAAGCGTATTTCCTGCAAGCTGACAAATATGGTCTAAATGGTCCATCATCACCTCCAGATTACAATGCATACCTCTTGGTGTCGACTGCCCTCTTACCCAATCAGGCACCATCATCCACGCATCTAAGGCCAATCCTATAACAGCACCTCTTGCTATCAACGCCTTGATCTGCGCATCGCTGTACTGACGGTTATGATTAACCAAAGCTCTGCAGTTATTATGTGAAGCCCAGATATGACCATTAAAATGATCCAATGCTTCCCAGAAACTATCATCGCATAAATGAGTAGCATCTAAAATGATATTCAGCCGCTCCATTTCTTTGAGCAATTCAAGTCCTTTAGGCCCCATTAATCCTGTAGCATCTGTTCCCTGTGCATAACGGCCGGGACCATAATGTGCGGGACCAACTGCTCGCAGCCCATTAGCATAAGCTTTTTCCAGATGACCTATAGTCACGATAGAATCCGCACCTTCAAGGCTCAGAATATAACCTACAGGTTTTGCCGTCAGATTTGACTCATCTGCCCATAGCAAAATATGTTGCTCAAGACTGGCTAAATCCGTAATCGGCACCATCTCCCCTGCCTCCTCCATAGTTTTATACCATGCAAGCTGTCCCTGTGTCTGTGCCCATGCCTGTTCCGGCGAATGCCACCCGGGCAAATTGTTTCCTGGTGCTACATAACGGGCAATTTGTGTGGCAACGACTAAACCAATGTTTCCTTTACGCAATTCCGGCAGAGAAACTACCGCTTTGGCCCTGTCGGGTTTATCTGCCAGCCCTTCTTCGCGCTGGTTAATTGCGGCAACAGGCAAACGTAAATCACGGTTCCACTCTAAAGCATTCATGCTTAAATCTAAATGGGCATCTATAGCAAACATATCTTTATTTTCTAAATGGTAATTTTTCTATCTCTGGAAGTGATCTTCCATTCATCGGTAAAATGATGGCTGTAAACAGTGCTGGCATAAGCATGGAGCGCAACTGTAGGACATATATGTATCGGCAATCCATAAAGAACGTCACCAATAGTAAAATCATGATCATCACTAAGCTCAATGACTAAATGTTCTTCGCTCTGTCCAATAATAATGGCGTTGGGCGCATTCAGGAAAAATACCCTTTTAGCCAGCTCATTTTCGGCCGCTACAGCCTTATGACCAAGATCCAAAGTGATCCTGTTGGCTCCTGTCAGAGAAATAACTCTGCTAATCACCAGTGCCGAAGTCAGGTAATTTTGTTCGGTAAATGCATTCTGATAGCCCTTATCCCAAAGAATGAAAGTACCAGGGCTACATTCTATTTGCTGTTGTGCAGCATAAAAAGGATAGGTAGGGGTTCCTCCGGCAACAATTACAGGTTCAGGCAAATGCAAGTCCGTTATGCTTTTTTGAAAGGTCAGAATATCATGCCATACCGCCTGCCACTGCAACTTTCTTCGTTCAATGTCAGCATCATGGATGTGCCCGTCATAAGCATGAATACCCATTAGCTTCAGTCCGCTTGTCAGCAAAAGTCTTTTGTACAGATCAAGGGCTTCTACTCCTGGTTTGATACCTGTACGGTTCATCCCTACATTCAAATCGAGATACACTGGTATTCTGATTCCAGCCTCTTCCGCAGCAACGGATAGCTCCAGCAAAGAGGTTTGATTATCTACCAGACACGAAAACAGTGTTGCGGGAAATTTATTGATCAAAGCAATAAAACGCGCAACTTTAGGCCCTACCGGCTGGTAAGCTAGCAATACATCAGGAGCCAGGCAGCTCCCGAGCATTTCTGCTTCCGCAATAGTGGCGCACTTAAATTTGGAAATCCCTGCTTCCAGCATCAATAAACTTACTGCAGCAGATTTATGTGTTTTAACATGAGGTCTTAACCTGTCAATATCGTCGATGCTGCCTTTTAGTATAGCAATATTTTCAGCAATCCTGTCCGGATAAAAAACCAGTGCAGGAGAATCCAACTGGTCCACATTGTTAATGGTGAACCAGTTTTTATCTTCCGTTTTGACCGCAGAATTAGTCATGCAATTCAAATAATGCTTCTATCTCCACAGGGATGTTATCTGGCAGTGAACCAAATCCAACCGCACTCCGTGTACCTATTCCGTTTTCCTCTCCCCAAACCTGCGCAAAAAGTTCACTGCAGCCATTAATGATAAAGGGATGTTTCTCGAAATCAGGTGTACAGTTCACCATGCCCAAGACCTTAATCACCCTTTTCACACGGTTCAGCGTGCCCAGATTGGTTTTGATAGTAGAAAGCATCGTCAGCCCTACTTGTCTTGCTGCCAGTTTACCTTCTTCTTGATTAAATTTATCACCTATCCGACCAATAATCAGACTTTTATCATCCTGTACCGGACCATGGCCTGATAAATAAAGGTATTTTCCGTCAATCAAATAAGGTTTATAAACACCCAGCGGAGTTGGTGCTGGTGGTAATGTTAAACCTAATTTCTCGAATTGCTCATCTGCATTAAAAGTTTCCATATCTTAATTATATAATTTGATTCAATAAAAGTACGCCAGCCAGACCGACTATACCAACAATAGATTCCATCGCGGCCCATGATTTAAATGTATCCTTCATGCTGAGGTTAAAGTATTCTTTAAACATCCAGAATCCTGCATCATTCACATGTGAAAACATCAGGCTCCCCGCGCCAACGGCCAAAACCATCAAATTCGGATCCGTATTTGTAGAGATCATCAAAGGCAAAATGATGCCGGCAGTCGTTAACCCCGCTACAGTCGCGGATCCCACACAAAACCGAATCACGGCAGTAATCAGCCAGCCTAGGAATAGCGGCTGCATATTCAGGTCCTTTAAAAGACCGGCAATCTGACCACTAACCCCGCTATCCACCAAAACTTGTTTCAGCGCACCAGATCCACCAATAATTAACAGAATCATAGCTACATCCTTGATGGCATCCCCATAAATACGCATAATATAGGACATCTTCATTCCCTGGAAAAGCCCCAGCGTCAAAGTCGCCGCAATCAGAGCAATGAGCATCACTATGGCAGGATTTCCTGCCAGTGCAAAAAAGCTGGTCATTGCCGGATCAGCATGTGCACCTAAGGTAAATACAGTAGCACCCAATAAAAGTAATACCGGTAATAGTGCCGTAAAAAAACTGTTGAATGTTCCGGGTAATGCATCCTCAGGAATTTCTGAGGGTATGAAAGAAGCTAAAGGACTGGATGGAATACCTTTCAGTGTTCTTGAGAAAAGTGGTCCCCCAATAATAATTGCAGGAATAGCAATCAGCAGACCATACAATAATGTCAATCCCATATTTGCCTTAAACTGGATAACCAATGCAGAAGGTGATGGATGAGGTGGTAAAAAACCATGAGTAACAGATAAAGCGGCAAGCATAGGTAATCCAATATAAATTGCAGGCAATTTATACTTATAAACCACTGAAAAGATCAAGGGTACCATCAGCACAAAACCTATCCCATAAAATAACGGTATTCCAATCAAAAATCCGGTAGCAACTACTCCCCACTGAATATATTTCTCCCCGCAAATCTTCATCATCACTGTGGCGATTTTTTGCGCTGCGCCACTTTCCGCTACAAGTTTACCTAACATAGCCCCCACGGTAATGATAATCGTGAGGGATCCAAGCACATCGCCTATTCCTTTTTCTACAGATGAAGCTACTTTATTAAGGGGTATACCGAGAAATATACCGGCAAGAATAGATACAACCAAAAAAGAGATAAAAGCATTGATGCGTAAGGCAGATACCATCACGATCAGAAGCAGGATACTGAGTAAAACAATGAGTATAGTCATGATGATAATTAGTTCACTAAAATTTCGTCTGCCAGCAACATGGCTTTGCCGCCGGCACCATATTCGCCCTCAGGAATAATTCCTTTATTTACTGCCTTCACTCTAATATACCTGGCTTTCACAGGGCTAATATTTGCTTTTATCTTATTTATCCCTTCAGCTGTAAATGTATCCTGACGGTACACTTCTGTATATTTTTTTCCATCTGCAGATATTTCAAATCGAACCAAATCAGGCTCCCACATTTTCTGCCAGTGGTATCTTAAAATATTTATACCTAATGCAGAGATTTGTGTTTGCTGCTCCAAATCTATCAATACCTCCAGGTCATCACCGCTGAAACCTGTCCATTCGCCATCGTTGTAAAATGGACTGCCCTGTATGCCATTCAGCAATGCCTGAGGATTTTCTGGTGTAAAATTCGCAGCAGTCTTTCGGAGCAGGGTTATTTTTTTGCCGGTAGACTTACTATAGACAAACTGCTGTTTAAAAACTCTTGCAGGATCACTCCCCTCACCAAATACAGCAGCTCTTACCTCACCTGCATGATTGATAATTATGGGTGTTGTATAAATCGGACTGTTAGATCCGGGTGTTTTACCATTTGTTGTATATCTGATTACACCGCCGGGCAAATCAGTATGTAGTGTAAGCTCAGGCTTCCCGTTTTTTAAGGATTTTATACTGGTGATTTCGTCGTAATAACGAAAGCGATTAATGTTCAACACAGCTAACATGTTTTCCTGAAGCCGCAACCGTTTCAGGAAATCCGGATAATTACGGACATCTTTTTTCGTCCAGGCAATTTCTGCCAATGCAAACATCCGGGGAAACAACATATATTCAGCTTTCTCCGGTGTAGAAAGGTATTCTGACCAGGCATTAGCCTGCACCCCCTTGATATACTTTGCTTCTTCGGCATTCAACTCTTCAGGAACTGGCTCGTAACCATATACTTTGCTTAATGGGGTATAACCACCGGCAGCAACCTGCTCGCCATCGTATAAGGACTGATAATAATCAAGATATACATATTTCTCCGGCGTCATAATCACATCGTGATGCATTTTTGCCGCCGCAATTCCCCCTTCCAGTCCTCTCCAGCTCATTACAGTTGCCGAAGGTGCCAGTCCGCCTTCCAGAATCTCATCCCAGCCAATAATTTTACGACCCCTGCTTTCAAGGTATTTCTCCATCCTTCGGATGAAATAACTTTGCAGCTCATGCTCATCTTTTAAATGCTCCATACGGATTCGTTCCTGACAGGCAGGACAAACTTTCCATTGCGTTTTAGGACACTCATCTCCACCAATATGAATGTAAGCGGAGGGAAACAGCGTCAATACTTCATCAAGGACATGCTCAAGAAAGGTGAAGGTCTGCTCCTTCCCTGCACAATATACATCATCAAACACCCCCCAGTAAGTTGCAGTCTGATATGGTCCACCAGTACAACCTAGTGCCGGATAAGCAGCTAATGCCGCCTGTGCATGCCCCGGCATTTCAATTTCGGGAATTACAGTAATGTGCCTTTCCGTAGCGTATTTTACAATTTCTTTCACTTCCTGCTGACTATAATAACCGCCATAGCTTTTATCATCGAAACGATGCGGATCATATCTTTTATGTCCAATAATAGTTTCAGCACGTAAACTTGAAATCGTTTGCAGTTCAGGATATTGTTTAATCTCGATTCGCCAACCCTGATCATCGGTTAAATGCCAGTGAAAGGTATTTACTTTATACAAGGCCAGCATATCGATCCATTTTTTCAGGGAAGCCACCGGAAAGGCATGGCGACTCACATCAAGGTGCATACCGCGATAACTAAACCTCGGATAGTCATTGATACTGCAAGCAGGAACCGTTATCATACCACCCTTGGTCTTTTGCATTAACTGCACCAGTGTTTGCAGTCCATAGAAAGCACCAGCAGCATCATGCCCGGTAAGTAGTATTTGTCCAGCACTCACTTTCAAGGTATAACCTTCTTTTTCAGGAATAGCTACAGCATCTAACTTTAAACTGATCGTATGATTCTTAACCGGAGTATTGCTGGCAGCGGAAGCAACGTTAGTCACAATAGTTGTCAGTTCAATACCTGCAAGGTCTTTCAAATATTGGTTAAAGAAAACAAGATTCTCTGCTTTTATGGCGTTATCGCGAATAACTAACGTGGTCGGATCAATTACAAATTTACCCTCTTGCATTTTCATGGCTACCGGGGCTGGGATCACAGGTAATAGCTTATCCTGTGCTTTTCCTGACTGATTAAAAACCACCAGCAAAAGCGATAACCCAATAGCCAAAATACATTTGTTTTTTATCACAGGCTCAGTACTTTATTTTCTGCTTCTACTTCCACCTGTTGTTGTTCAACAACAGCCTTATATTCATAACGCCCACCCTTTTTCAAACCTTTCTGCAAAACAGAAAAAGAGCCGTCAGCATTCATATTCACCCATTCAGTTTTTATCCATGGTGCTGCATACAGCGTTTCCACTTGTCCAGCGTAGGGTCTGTATTCAAACCTTGCACGTTTCACTACACCCGACTTGTAATTTAATACTTTTCCAGTCAGTCTCACACCATTTGCCATTAAACTAAAATTACCTGTTTGCGGTAACACTGCTTCAGCAAAAACAGGATTTACATTTTCCAGTTTAATTACAACCGGATTCGGCCAGCGGTGATCGTCATAAATCCGTTGTGCTTTTACCACAGAAACTTGCAGACCAGCTGCAGTTTGCTTGTATTTACAACTTACATCCAGATCGGGTTTGTACTCTATAAGCTCACTATTCTGTCCAAGCACACTTATTTTAGTAGCGGCTGTACTTTTTATAGAATGAAGTACAAAATTTCTCCGCACTCCTTCTTTCCACTCCGCTGCATCTGTAACAAAAGCATAAACAGTATGTTCCCCCTTTTTCGTAAACCACACATTGCCTTCTTTGCTTACAATCCAGCTGCGTACACTGTCCAGACTTTCATGATTAATAAAATTCCATAAAGCTAACTCGCGCATGCGTTCTTCCTGCTCAATGGGCAGTTCACCGTTCGCTTTGGGTCCTACATTCAGCAATAAAGAACCACCTTTTGCCCTTGCTTCAATCAAAAGCTCAATCAGTTGTTTGCCAGATTTATAACGTTCGTTAGTCGGCTGATATTGCCATGCAGTACCCATAGTGATCGGCGAAAGCCAGGGCTGTGTGATCCTGGCTCCGGGTAATGCCTGCTCCGGTGTTTTAATCGCACCGCGTGTAATCAGCAGGTCGGGCTGTAATCTCCAGCAAGTTTCTTTTACTACTTCTTTAGGCTCACCATCGATGAATAATACGTCAATTTTGCCATAATTAGTCATCAGTTCTTCGCATTGCGCTTTGTTATAATCGCTGTATTCTTTTCTGGTTTTTTCATCCATCTTCACGTCAGTCCGACTGATCTGAATACCATGATCATGCAAAAAGCTGAAATCTTCTGGTGAGAAATAAAATCCCACATCCAAACCTGCCTCACGTGTAGCGTTCACAAATTCCTTCAGCAGATCCTTTTTATAAGGTGTCTTTGTAATCTTAAAATCCGTCGTTTTGGTATCCCACATGCAAAAGCCGGAATGGTGTTTTGTAGTGAAACAAATATATTTCATCCCTGCCATTTTAGCCAGTACAGCAATCTCTTTGGGATTGAATTTCGAAGGATCAAAGGTCTTCGGAAGATCTTTAAAGTAGCGCTCAACATAGTCGGAGGAGGCACCAACCAAAGAATGGCTGATGACTACTCCTAACTGCGCATCTATATTAAAATGAATAAATAATCCTGACCCTGTATTCCTTAACCACTCTTCGCGCTCAGGTTTGTTTAAGTTAAAGCTACTTTGCTCATCATCATTCACTACATCATGTTGTGCAGACACAGCCAGATTGAATAAACATAACAATACACCTATATATATCTTTTTCATTGTAATATTATTTTTAATAAAGGTTTTAAAACGATCAGGATTATAGCTTATCCCACCATATTCTGGTTAAAAATGTATCAGGCCCTTGTCTTGCAACTGCTGCTGCCAAACCTTCTTTATTTAAATTCTGCTCAGAAAGCGGATACAACATTCTGCGAAAAATCTGTCCGTTTGTTGCGTTTCCCACATAGTTATTAGGTACTAAGGCAGGATAGCCAGTTCTTCTGTAACTCGAGAAAGCTTCCTGCGCATCAGGAAAAACAGCTTTCCAGAACTCCGTAAATATTTGTTTTTTCTGATCTTCTACAGTCCCTGTAATCACCAAAGGATGGTATTTGATGTAGGTATTGATCTGCAGATCTGAAATAACACCGTCTGTGGGGGAAATAATAGCCCATTGTTTGAAGGCAGAACGGACTCCGTTTTCATATAAAACAGAGGTAGTAGCGCCACTGTACCAGCCTCTTAATACAGCTTCGGCAAGTAGAAAATTAGTTTCCGCAGCACCAATGATGATTTTTGCAGCACCTAACGCCACCACTGTTTTAAGGTTAGGCTCAGAGTAGGTGACAAAGTCGGCCGGTCTTGAGCTAAATATTGCAGGCATTCCTTTTTGCAATGCAGCAGTCGTATCCGGAACTTTGTTCACATACACCACCGAAAATATCCCTAGTCTAGGATCTTTGTTTGTTTTTAACTGTGTAATAAAATATTCATGATACTTTCCACCTTCAGTATTGGTTGTTCCGTCAGCTTTGATATAATCATCATTATATAACTTTAATGAAATCGGATTTTTATTGATATCCTGTCCTGCACTCAGGTAATTGATTTTAGCAATATCAGCATCGGCAGTAATTACCCCACCGGCGATTGCTTTTTTAACCCATGTTTCTGCTAAGCCAGCATCAACTTTAGTCATACGCATCCCGAGACGTAACATCAGGGAGTAGGCAAACTTTTTCCATTGAACAATATTACCGCTATAGATCAGATCAGCTGCAGCAAATGTCGGCTTCGTTGTATTAAAGCTCAGTGCCGCTTCATCCAATTCCTTCAGCAAATCGGCATAAATGGCCTGTTGTGCATCATAAGTAGGTTTGTAACTCGCATCGGTATAACCTTTTGCTGCCTGAAAATATGGTATATCACCATAAAGATCAGTAATCCTGCTATAACAATATGCTCTCCATATTCTTGCAGCAGCAAGCATATTAATCTGTTCAGGATTTGGCGTCACAGCAGTAATTACCAGGGCCAGTTCATTTATTTCCTGGTAATATCCGGCATTGAAAACGGCACTTGATTGCTCGCTTTGGCTCGAGATATATTTGGAACCAAAACCGGCAACATCGTTGAAACTAGTGGTATACTGCATAGTGCCTAATAACAGGTTAAGGTTATTTTTAGCACCGTCGTATTGCGACTTCGTGAAAACAAATGATGGCTGTATCTGAGCGGAAGCTTCAGGATTAGTATTAATTTGATCAAAATCTTTAGTACACGATACTGCACCGATTGCAGTCAGAATCAGAAAAAAGATGGCTTTATATTTTTGTTGATGAGTTCTCATGTTGTAGGCTTATACTATTAAAATTTAACCATTAAATTAAGACCAAAAGTCCTGGTCCGCGGTAATCCAATCGACTCAAATCCCTGTGCATTACCGTTGGTAAAGCTTGACTCCGGATCGAAATTGTCTGTTTTCTTATAAAGTGTTAAAAGATTCCTGGCTACAAATGAAATACTGGCCGACTGCAGTTTCAACATCTTAATATCATTTACAGGGATATTATAAGAAAGGATCACTTGGCGTAACTTGATAAAACTGCCATCATGAACAAATAGCTCAGAATAATTTCTCATATCATTATAATAAGCACGTAGTTCATTTACAGGAATTGTTGCATTAAATGCATTGCCTGCCTGGTCAACTCCTGATAAGGCTAATCCACTTTCTCTGCCTGGCAAGGTACTTTTAAGTAATCCAAGGCGGGTAGCATACACTTCTTTTACAGAAAATACTTTGTTACCAAACTTACCATCTACTAACAAGTTCAGGTTAAAGTTTTTGTATCTGAAGTCATTGCTCAATCCCATGGTCAATGGTGGCACACCGTCACCCAGCTCTTCCAGTCCGGTTTTAACTGGTCTTTTTGAAGCCGCATCATAAACGATCTGTCCCTGTGCATTACGCAGCATTCTTGTACCTACAATAGTACCATACGAGCTGCCCACCGTCTGGTTGATATAACCCCAGTTACCTACACTGTTCGCCACCTGAAAAGTGTTCGTACCATCAACCAGTTTAATGACTTCACTTTTATTATAGGATACGTTATAACTTACATTCCAGCTAAATGCGGAAGTGCTCACCGGAGTTCCGGTGAATAAAGCCTCAACTCCCTTATTACTGAGTTCACCAACATTCAGAATTACATTGTTATAACCTGATGTAGGAGAAATCGCCGCATTCAGGATATCATTTGTGGTTTTACGGTTATAGTAAGTCAGGTCTAATCCTAAACGACCTTTTAACATTTTCAGCTCCATACCACCTTCATAAGTCGTAGAAGTATAAGGTTTCAGTAGCCTGTTTGTAATATCATTGGTTAAAGTAGCAGGATTTAAGGTAACGTTCTGGAGCGGCTGACCAGAGCTGGGAACATTGCTGTAAGTCAGATTGATCTTGTATGGATCTGCTGCGCCACCGCCAACTTGTGCCCAGGAACCTCTTAGTCTTAACATGTCAATCGAAGAAGGCAGTTTAACAGCATCTGACAGGACAAAACTACCACCAACACTCTGGTATAAAATACTGTTGTCTTCAGGACTCAAAGTCGAGAACCAGTCATTCCTTGCCGTATAGGTTAAGAATAACAAGTTATTATAATCAAAATCTGCCGAACCAAAAATAGAATTTGTGCGGATCCGCTCAGTTCTGGGGGTGGTGGTTGAGGTTGCCAGATTGCTGTAACTATAAAAGTATGGTATAGTAAAAGTTAACCCATCCATATTGAGCTGTTTGTTCTCAAAACGGCGACTATTTACGCCACCCAGAACAGAAATACCAAACTTATCTTTTATTCTTGTCTTATAATTTCCGGTCAGTAGTGCATTTGTTTCTGACACATCAGATTTGATTCCGGAATACTGCCCGTTAGGGATATATAAATCTCCCGTTGGCAGCACAAAAGTATAATTGTAATTATAAAAATCTCTGCTGATTACACCTTTCAGGCTGAAATTCTTTACCACATCATAAGTAATCGATCCCTGTCCTATAAAGCGGTTTTTTGTATCGTTTTCCTGATATTTATTTTTCACAAAATAACCATTAGTTGCAATGGGTGCATCATTCCAGGCCGTCTGAACACCATTCGCATCAAAGCCCGGGGCTAACCATCTTACGTCTACTGTATTAGCCACCTCATATGGCGTCCAGTTGGGATTGCCTAAGGCATCACCCGCTAAGGTTCTGTTGAAGCCTCTTTCCAGATTGTACTGCGCTAAACCTTCAACCCTGAGCTTATCGCTTATTTTAGCGTTAATATTTAAGTTAGCCGTCTGACGTTTAAATTTTGTAGTTTCAATAATACCTTTACTATCCAGGTCAGAAATGGAAAGACGATAAGTTGTCCCCTCATTTCCACCCGTAAAAGCAATCGTGTTTGTAAAGTTAGTACCGGTAGAATAGAAGTTTTTAATATTATCTTTCTGGGCTGAATAGGAATGCGTTAAACCATCAGCTGCCACATAATCAGAACCATCAATTTTAGCCCCAAAGGATAGGCGACCGGTAGCAATTGCATCCTGCTGTGTCATTGGTTTTATCCCATTTAAACCCTGACCATATTCATACTGATAATCATTATCATTAATTGCTTTTTCCAGCGTAAAAGTGGTATTGTATTCTATTCCCACTCCTTTTTGCATCTTACCTTTTTTCGTAGTGATCAAGATCACCCCATTACTGGCCCTGGAGCCATACAATGCCGCAGCTGTACCACCTTTTAAAACAGTAATTGATTCAATATCGTCTGGATTGATACTACTGATACCATCTCCCCTGTCCACATTATTACCTAAACCATTTGTCGTAGCAGATCCACCCGGAACAGAATTGTCGATAGGCATTCCATTTACTACATATAAAGGCTGATTATTTCCGTTAAATGAACCATTACCACGGATAATAACGCGACTTGAGCCACCGGGTCCTGTAGAAAGTCCGGATGCATTTACTCCGGCTACTTTACCAGTCAGCGCGTTGGCAAGATTGTTTTCTCTCGCCTGTGTAAATTCTGAACCTTTAACTTCTGTAAGTGCATAACCCAGCGATTTGGTGTCGCGTTTAATCCCGAGTGCGGTTACCACAACTTCACTGAGTTTATTACTGCTTTCTTCCAACTTTATATTTAATGGTGCAGAGAAATCAGTAATCACTCTTTCCTGGGCAGTAAAACCTACAGACGCGATGGTCAGCGTTAAAGGCTTGCCCTTCATATTCTCAGGCACGGTAAGCGCAAACATTCCGTTTGCATCTGTTGAACTTCCTATCTTGGTTCCCTTAATATATACCGTTGCACCTATTAATGGCAGATTATCTGTACCTGAAGTAATTTTACCTTTGATCACATCAGCAAATAAGTTACCAGAGGTGATTTCTGTAATGATGTACTGCGATTCACTTATTTTACTAAAATCCAGTGTCGTACCATTCAGCGTTTGTTTTAATGCCTCATACGGATCTGTGAATACCAGGTTTTCAACCTGAGCCGTAGGAATAGATTTATTCTCTAAAATCCCCTCTTTATAGGCAATACTGATCTTGAATTGTTTCTTTATTGCCTCTACAGCCATTTTCAAACCCGTCCTGTTTTCGGAGGGCAACTGAATTCTGTTAGATTTTTTCAGGTGAACAGTATTGCTGGCTATCACCTGTGCATAGCCAGGAAATATACTGCTGCCAAACAGCAACATAAGACAGCAACATTTAATCGCCTTTTCAGCGTAAAATTTCTTCATAATGGTTAGTTTAAGGTTGGTCGGTTGTTTTTTGTTGATTGTTGGTTCTATTGGGGTGTTATCTTTATAGTTTTATCATTTTTTGTGATGTCTATATGTAGTGTGTTAGAAATTATACGCAGCAGTTCATCAATTGTAGTTACATTGATTTCACCTTCAATTTTCAGTTTAGCACTAATATTTTGGTCAAATTCTACCTTGTAGCCAAAGTCATCCTGCAAGATCTGCGCAATTTCTTCTAGTGTAGCGTCTTTGAAAACCAACTGATGTTTGGTCCAGGTAATTAATAGCTCTGGGTTAGCCAGCTTATTTACTTTCACCTGCTGATCGGAATGCTGAACAGCATAATCACCCGGAGCCATAATCAAAGAAGTACGCTGTTTTTTTATATCACCGGCATAACTGATTTTGATTTTACCAGTGAGAAGGCCAACTTTACTCTGGTGATGCCTGTTCCTTACATTAAAAGATGTTCCCAGAACTTCGATATCCAGTTCATCGGTATGGACAACAAACTTTTCATTTTGTAAAATATGGAGGGTATCTCTGTTGAGATGCTGTACCTTAAAAAAACCTTCGCCTTTGATCCACACTTCCCTTTTTACACCATCCCAGTTCCCGGCGTAGGTTACGGAAGAGTTACCATTCAGGATTAATGTCGAATGATCGGGAAGGATAACAGTCCTGATCTCCCCAAAAGCAGTAGTGATCTC
>Ga0247809_1000505_pt1 | contig 18046 bp, 17 predicted proteins | sample UWRJL104311B1_FD_180951 | JGI IMG/M metagenome (GOLD analysis project Ga0247809, IMG submission 180951) | Plant litter microbial communities from Arlington Agricultural Research Station in Wisconsin, United States - UWRJ-L104-311B-1 | ecosystem: Environmental > Terrestrial > Plant litter >...
AGAAGAAGAACGGTCCGCCGATGAGCGAGGTGAGCATGCCGATCGGCAGGTCGGCGCCCGCGACGAGCGTGCGGGCGAGCAGGTCGGCGAAGGTGAGCAGCGCCCCGCCGCCGACGGCGCTCGCCACGATGAGCGGTCGGTGCGACGGGCCGATCGCCATGCGCACGACGTGCGGCACCACGAGACCGACGAACGCGATGATGCCGCAGAAGGCGACGGCCACCCCGGTGAGCAGGGCCACGAGCACGATCGACCCGATGCGGAGAGCCTCGACGTTGACGCCGAGGTGGCGGGCGTTGCGTTCGCCGAGGGCCAGCAGGTCGTAGCGCTTGCCGAGCACGACCGCCGCGACGGTTCCGGCCGCCATGACCGGCGCCACGATCGCGACCTCGCGCCAGAGCGACCCGTTCAACGAGCCGAGCTGCCAGAACGTGATCTGCTCGCGGCTCGCGGTGTCGCCCATGAACAGCAGGAAGGCGAGGCCCGCGCCCGCGAAGGCGTTGATCGCGATGCCGGTGAGCAGCAGGGTCACGACCTCGGTGCGCCCGTTGGCGCGCGACACGAAGTACACGACGAGGGTGGCGACGAGGCCGCCGCCGAAGGCGAACAGGGCGATGCTCCAGCTGCCGGGGGCCGTGACGCCGAAGACGATCGCGGCCGCCGCGCCGAGGGCAGCGCCGGACGACACCCCGACCACGCCCGGCTCGGCGAGCGGGTTGCCGAAGATGGCCTGCATGACGGCGCCGGCCACGGCGAGGGCCGCGCCCACGGCGAGGCCCATCACGATGCGCGGGAAGCGCACGATCCAGATCGTCGACTCGACGATGCGGTCGGCGGGCGCCCAGCCGGTGTCGATGCCGAGCGCGCGCAGCACCGAGCCGACGATCTCGGCCGGGGTGATCGGCAGCTGACCGACGACCGACGACAGCAGCACGGACGCGACGAGGGCGACCGCCAGCGCGATGGAGAGGGCGATCCCCCGGGCGGGGCGGCTCACGGAACGCGCTGCAGCCAGTCGTCGGTTCCGAACTTCTCGGCGACGAGCTGCTCGGCCTTCGCGCGCTCCTCCGGGGTGATCGCGCTCTCGGTGAGGCCGTACAGCTTCTCGAACGTCTGCTCCATGCGCTCGATGATCTCCGAGCGCTCGAGGCCGGTCTGGCTGCGCAGGGGATCGACGCGCTTCGCCGCGCTCTTCGTTCCCTTGTCGCTCATCTTCTCGCGGCCGATGCGCAGCACCTGCACCATCTTCTCGCCGTCCATGTCGTAGCTCATGGTGACGTGGTGCAGCACTGCACCGTTGCCGAGCCGCTTCTGGGCCGCGCCGCCGATCTTGCCCGACGGGCTCGTGATGTCGTTGAGCGGCTGGTAGGTGGCCTCGATGCCGAGCGACTTGAGCGCCTGCAGCACCCAGTCGTCGAGGAACGCGTAGGAGTCGGCGAAGCTCATGCCCTGCACGAGGTCTGCCGGCACGTAGATCGAATACGTGATGACGGAGCCCGCCTCCATGAACATCGCGCCGCCGCCGCTGATGCGCCGCACGACGTCGAAGCCGAACTCGGCCGCCTTGTCGAGGTCGACCTCGTTCTTCACCGACTGGAAGCTGCCGATGACCACGGCGGGCTGGTTCCATTCCCAGATGCGCAGCGTCGGCTTGCGGCGGCCGGCGCCGACCTCTTCGGCGAGCACCTGGTCGAGCGCCATCTGCAGCACGGGCGGCTCCTGCTCGCCGTGCACGAGCTGCCAGTCGTAGTCGCGCCACGTGGTGGCCCGCTGCAGGGCGCGCCGGATCGCGGTCGCGACGCCCTCGGGGCTGAAGCCCAGCAGGGCGGCGCCTTCGGGGAGGGCCTGCTGGATGACGCTGGCCAGACGCACGGCGTCGGAGTCGGCCGGCATGCCCTCCACCGCCGCATTGATGTCGTCGAGCGCCGTGTCGGGCTCGAGGAAGAAGTCCCCCGCGAGGCGGAACTGCGCGATGCGGTTGTCGACGACCTCGAGGTCGACCACGACCAGCTTGCCGCCTGGCACCTTGAATTCGCCGTGCATGATCGCGCTCCCTGCTGTGTGGTTACTTAGGAAAGCCTAACTCGATGCCGGCAGGTGCTGGCCCAGCCAGTGCAGCAGGTCGGCGTAGACCTCGGTGCGGTTGGTCTCGTTGAAGATCTCGTGGCGCGCCCCCGCGTAGACGATCACCTCGACGTGGGTGAGGCCGCCGCGACGGATATAGCTCTCGGCGAGCGTCTGCACGCTGCGTTCGCCGCCGAGGGAGTCTTCTCCGCCGATCATGATGAGCAGCGGCACGTCGGGCAGGTCTTTCTTCGGCCGCCCGTAGAGACGCACGCCGTCGACGACGCCGAAGAGCTTGAGCGCGTCGGCCGTGAACGTGAGTTCGTCGGCCGCGAACGCCTTCACGGCCTCGGGGTCGCGGCTCAGCCACTCGTAGCCCGTGGTGCCGAGCGCCTTGTGCCGCTTGTTGAGGTCGCCCGCGTTCATGTGCAGCGGCGAGCGGTAGGCCGTGCCGGTGAGCACGACCGCGGCGAAGTCGGCGAGGTGGTCGTTCAGCAGCGTCTGGCCGACGAGCGAACCCCAGGAGTGGCCGAGGTAGACGATCGGCACGCCGGGATGGTCGCCCTGGATGATGCCGGTGAGCTGGTGCAGGTCGTCGACCACGGCGCGCAGCCCGCCGTCGCCGAGGCGCCCGAGCTTCGAGTGGTCGCCGCCGTGCTGCGCGAGCCCGGTGCGGCCGTGGCCGCGGTGGTCGTCGGCGTAGACCGTGATGTCGTTCTGCACGAGCACCTGGGCGAGTGCCTCGTAGCGTCCGGCGTGGTCGCCGAGGCCGTGGGCGAGCTGCACGACCGCCACCGGCTTCGCGGCGTTCCACACGTAGTAGTGGATCGTGACGCCGCGCGCGTCGACGAACTCGTGCTCGCGCCTGGCGGCGGTGAATGTGGGCACCCTGGACTCCTCTTTTGTCGTAATCGTACCGGCGGCGGTGCGCCTCAGAGGGGGTAGACGTCGACGATGACGACCTGCTTCGACTTCGACTCGTCGTACCGCACGTCGTAGTTCACGTTGAGCCCGAGCCCCGTGCCCGGAGCGAACGAGAAGTCGCTCGCGCCGTCCGGGTCATCCGCCACGTCCACGATCCACCGCTCGACGGCGTCGCCGTCGAGGCCGTAGTCGTCGACCCCGGCGCGCAGCAGCGCGAAGAACTTCTCGGGGCCGTCGGCGACGAGGAAATAGGTGATGCCGGTCCGGGAGGGGTCGTCGCCGCTGTCGGGGAACCGGATGTGGTCGGTCGAGGCGACGATGCGACCGGCGGGCGCGGCGATCTCGAGCCGCACGTTGCCGTCGTCGACCTGCACGTCGGGCGCGAGTTCGTCGACGGGTATGCCGAGCGCCGCCTTGTCGATGGCGCCCTCGCTCATGTCGAAACGCGCCTCGCGGTGACGGGCGATGCAGGCGACGCCCGCGGGGTCGATCGTCGAGAGCCCCTCGTCGGCGGCCTCGCGCGTGCACCCCGGCGCCGAACCCGAGTGCACGCTGAATCCACAGCCCGAGAGCAGCAGCGCCGCCACGAGGAGGGCCGCGGCCCCGGCCGCCCGCTGCCGCGGGAGCGTCACGGTGTGCCGTCGAGCAGCGCGTCGACTTCGGAGCGGGTGGGCAGCCCGTCGCGGGCACCGACCGCGCGGGTCGAGAGCGAGCCGGTCGCGGCGGCGAAGCGCAGGGCCTCGGCGAGCGGCTGCCCCTCCGCGATCGCGGTGACGAGCGCCCCGTTGAACGCGTCGCCCGCCCCGGTGGTGTCGACAGGGGTGGTCGCGAAGACCTCCTGGTGGTGCGGCTCGTCGCCGACGCGCTCGAGGTCGGCCCCGTCGCCGCCGCGGGTCACGATCACCGTCGGCACGCCCGCGGCGTGCAGGGCCGCGATGCTGCCGAGCTCGTCGAGCTCCGTGTCATTCGGCGTGATGATCGACACGAGCGCGAGCAGCTCGGCGGGCAACGGCTCGGCGGGCACGGGCGCCGGATTGAGGATGAACGTCCAGCCGTTGGCCTTTGCGATGCGCGCCCACTCGGTGACCGTGTCGACGGGCACCTCGAGACACGCGAGCACGACGGCCGGGCCGCCCGCGTAGTGCGCGGCGACGGCCGCGGCATCCGAGGCGAGCACGGTGGCGTTCGCCCCCGGGTTGATGATGATCGAATTCTCGCCCGCGCGGTCGACGACGACGGCCGCGACGCCGGTCGGTTCGTCGACGCGCGTCACGTGGTCGAGCCCGACGCCCGCCTCGTCGAGCGCCGCCCACGCCTGGTCGCCGAGCTGGTCGGTGCCGACGGAGGCCACGAACCGGACGTCTGCGCCGAGCCGGGCCGCGGCGACCGCCTGGTTCGCGCCCTTGCCGCCCGGCACGATGCGGAACGTGTCGCTCGTCACCGTCTGGCCGGGCTTCGGGATCGCGGCGAGGCCAGTGAACAAAAGGTCCATGTTGACCGAGCCGACGACGATGACGGGTGTGGCGGAGGGTGAGGGCATGCTGCGATTATGCCGCAGGCCGCGACATCCACCGCTTTACTTAGCAAGGCTAATTGACTAGGCTAAACAATCGTGTCCAACGAACTCGCCCATACCCTGCGCCAGACGGTGCTGCACCTCGCCCGCCGCGTGCGGGCCGAGCGGGCCGACGCGTCGATGAGCGACGGCAAGCTCTCGGTGCTGTTCGTGCTGATGAACGAGGGCGCACAGACGCTCGGTTCGCTCAGCGAGCACGAGCGCGTGACTCCCCCGTCGATGAACCGCACGATCAACGCCCTCGTCGATCAGGGCTTCGTGACTCGCGAGACCGACGCCTCCGACGGACGCAAGGTCGTGATCGACATCTCGGATGCCGGCCGCCGGCTCGTGAAGGAAACCCGGCGCAGGCGCGACGCCTGGTTCTCGTCGCGGCTCGCGGCCCTCTCGCCCGACGACCGCGCGACCCTCGACGCCGCCGCACCGATCCTGAGGAGACTCGCCGACCAGTGAGTGCCATGTTCCGCTCGCTGAGCGGCGTCAACTACCGTCTCTGGTTCGCCGGGGCCCTCGTGTCGAACATCGGCACGTGGATGCAGCGCACGGCCCAGGACTGGATCGTGCTGACGATGCTGACCGACAACGACGCGGTCGCGGTCGGCATCACGATGGCGCTGCAGCTCGGGCCGCAGCTGCTGCTCGTGCCGTGGTCGGGCCTCATCGCCGACCGCTTCGACCGGCGCAAGCTGCTCATGGCGACGCAGACCGGCATGGCGCTGCTGGGCGTAGCGCTCGGGCTCATGGTGCTCTTCGGGGTGGCCGAGCTGTGGCACGTCTACGTCTTCGCCTTCGCGCTCGGAGTGGTCTCGGCGATCGACGCGCCCGCCCGGCAGGCCTTCGTCTCGGAGCTGGTCTCCGAGAAGAACCTGCCCAACGCGGTGTCGCTCAACTCGGCGTCGTTCAACGCGGCGCGGCTCGTCGGGCCGGCGGCCGCGGGGCTGCTGACGGTGGCCGTCGGGGCCGGCTGGGTGTTCCTGATCAACGCCGTGACCTTCGCGGCGACGCTGCTGTCGCTCGCGCTGCTGCGCCGCGACCAGTTGCGCGTCGCGCCGCGGGCACCGCGTGCCAAGGGCCAGCTGCTCGAGGGTTTCCGCTACGTGGCGGGCAGGCCAGACATCCTGATGATCATGATCGCCGTCTGCATCGTCGGCACCTTCGGGCTCAACTTCGCCATCTTCACGGCCACGATGGCGCGCATAGAGTTCGGGCACGGCGCGGGCGAGTTCGGGCTGCTCTCGTCGGTGCTCGCGATCGGGTCGGTGACCGGGGCGCTGCTCTCGGCCCGGCGCGACCGACCGCGGCTGCGGCTGATCTTCGCGGCGGCGGCGGCGTTCGGCGCGGCCTGCGCGATCGCTGCAGTGATGCCCACCTTCCTGACGTTCGCGCTCTCGCTGATCCTCGTCGGCTTCGCGTCGATCACGTTCATGACCACGGCGAACAGCTACGTGCAGACCACGACCGACCCGATGATGCGCGGCCGGGTGATGGCGCTCTACATGGCGATCTTCGTGGGCGGCACGCCGGTCGGGGCGCCGATCGTCGGCTGGGCCGCGAACGAATTCGGTCCGCGCTGGGCGCTCGGGGTCGGCGCCGCGTCGGGTATCGTCGCCGCGCTCGTCGGGCTGGTCTGGATGGTCGTGTCGAACGACCTGCGGCTGCACCGGCATCCCGCGCGCCGCTTGCGGTTCGTGATCTCGCACAGCGGCCGACTTGCGGCCGAGGAGGAGCTCGCGGTCGAGGAGACGGTGGCGCGGCGGGCGTAGCGGCATTCGCGGATTGAGCGGCATCCGCGGATTGAGCGGCATCCGCGGATTGAGCCTGTCGAAATCCAGGTCCGACGTGACCCGCGGGCGGGATTTCGACAAGCTCAATCAACGGGTGCGGGCATGGGCGCGGCGGGCGTAGCGCTACTCCTTCAGCGGGTCGTTGCCCCAGTTCATCAGCGAGTACCGCCAGCGGGAGTGCTCGACGTCGCCGTCGGGCCTCTGCGCGCGGTGTCGCTTGACGTAGCCGACCACCTTGCGCATCCATTCGGCGTCTGCCTCGGTCAAATCGGCCTTCTTCGTGCCGAGGATCCCGACGATAGTGCGGCCGGAGTGGTGCCCGACCGACTCGGCCCCGTCGGACGACTTCTGGCCGACCTCCTTCGATTCGTCGGTGCCGAGCCACTCCTCGATCTGCTTCGCGGTCATGTTCACGGCGTCGTGGAAGTCGTCCCAGACCTCCTCGACGCCCTCTGCTGGCTTCGTCATCCGGCTAGGTTCGCCCGCGCGACGGCTACGGGCAAGGCCTTGCGCGGCGGGCCTGGCGGGCCGAGTGGTCGCGCGGGTGTAGCAAGAGGGCATGACGTTCCAGGAGATCATCGAGACGGTCGGCAAGGTGATCGATGCGGCCGGGGTCGCGGCGATCGTCGTGGGCGCGCTCGCGGCGGGTTTCTTCGCCGTGCGCACGGCGGTGCGCAGGTCGGGGCCGGTCTACGCGCCGTTCCGCCGTTTTCTCGGGCGGTCGATCCTGCTCGGGCTCGAGCTGCTCGTGGCGGCCGACATCATCCGCACGGTGGCGGTGACGCCGACCCTCGAGAGCGTCGCTGTGCTCGGCGTGATCGTTCTCATCCGCACGTTCCTCAGCTTCTCGCTCGAGCTCGAGATCTCCGGGCGCTGGCCGTGGCAGAAGAAGCCCGAGACCGCGGCCGCCGCGGACTGACCGCCTCAGGCCTCCTTCGTGATCTCCACCTTCACGAAGAGCTGGCTGCCGTACGGGCCGGCGTATACGCCGCGCAACGGCGGCACGTCGTTGTAGTCGCGGCCGCGGCCGACGGTGACGTGCCGGTCGCCGATGTCGATGAGGTTCGTCGGGTCGAAGCCGCGCCACTCGCCGCAGAACCACTCGACCCACGCGTGCGATTCGCCGGCGATGGTCTCGCCGACCGCGGCATCCGGTTTCGGATGGAGGTATCCCGAGACGTACCTCGCCGGGATCCCCACCGACCGCAGCGCGCCGAGCGCGAGGTGCGCGATGTCCTGGCAGACGCCCTTGCGCTCGGCCCAGGCCTCCTTGGCGGTCGAGGTGACGGCGGTGACGCCCTGCATGTACTGCATCGCGTCGCCCACGGCCGTGCAGATCTCGAGCGCCGCGTCGCACGGCGAGGTGGTGCGGCCGGCGATCTCCGCGGCGAGCGCCACGACGTCGGCGGGCGGATCGGTGCGACGGGTCTGCTTGGTCTGTTCGATGTAGGAGGTGGATGTCTCGGCGAGCGCCGTGAGCACGTCCCACGCCAGCTTCTCGGAGGTGTGCACGCGCGGGCGCACCTCGACCAGGCTCGTGGCGGTGAGCGAGAGCTCCTTGTGCGGGGTGAGGATCTCGAACGACGACACCCGCGATCCCCAGTAGTCGACGTAGGTGTGCTGGCTCGAGATGGGCAGGATCTCGACGTGCGAGTAGAGCACGAGCTGCCCGTCGGCGCTCACCGGCAGCATGCGCGCCTCGTTGTACGACGCGGTGACGTCGCCGCCGTAGTGGAATCCCGTCGAGTGCTTGATGCGCAGCCGGTTCACGAGCTCTCCCCCACCCAGCTCGGTGCCGCGTTGGTCGGGAAATACCGCTGCCGGATCGCCTCGGACGCGGCGCTCGTCGCGGCCTGCACGTTGTCCATGTGCCGCGGCAGGTCGTCGAGGATCTCGGCGATGGGCCGGTACTCGAGCTCGCTGCGGATCTGCCCGAGCTGCCGCTGCGCCTGGTCGGAGACGCCGACGCGTTCTGACCGCGGTTCGAGGTCGCGCATGCACGCCTCCGCGCGGGACACCGAGAACAGGATGCTGCGGGGAAAGAGCCGGTCGAGCAGCAGGAACTCGGCGGCGTTCCGCGCGCTCGGCACCCCGCGGTAGGTACGCAGGTAGGCCTCGTAGGCGCCGCAGCTGCGCAGGATCGTGGTCCACGACGGGCCGCTCGCCTCGGTGAGCGAGCGCGTCGCGAGCAGCCGCGCGGTCATGTCGGCGCGCTCGAGGCTGCGGCCGAGGGTGAAGAACTGCCACGCCTCGTCGCGGCTCGTGGCCGACTCGATGATGCCGACGGCGAGGGCGCTGCGCTCGCGCACCCAGCCGAAGAACTCGTGCACCTTGTCGCCGGACACCTTCCGTGGCATCCGCGCCCTCGTGGTGTTGAGGCACTCCCACAACTCGGTCGACACGATCTCGCGCGCCCGTCGGGCGTTCTCGCGGGCGGCGCCGAGCGAGTAGGCGATCGACGCGGGCTCGGAGCGGTCGACCGCGAGGATCGAGAGGATGTCGGCGCGCGTGAGCCGGTGGTCTTCCGGCGCCTCGCTGCCCATGACGCTCAGCAGGGAGCGGCAGGCGAGGTCTTCCTCGATCCACGGGTCTTCGAGCAGCAGCTGCAGGTGCACGTCGAGGATGCGCGCGGTGCCGTCGGAGCGCTCGATGTAACGGCCGATCCAGAACAGGCTCTCGGCGATGCGGCTCAGCATGCGGTGCCCCCTTCGCTCGTCTCGGTGGTTGAGCCTGTCGAAACCCACCCGGCGCCACCGGCATCGAGCGCTTCGACGGGCTCGGCTTCGACAGGCTCAGCAACCGAGGCCTGCTGTTGCTGCTGCTCCTGCTGGCCGTTGCCGCGCGGCCCGTCGAGCGGCGAGTGGTCTTGCAGGTGCTCGGCCGCGACGATCGGGATCGACTGGGTCGACGACGCCTGGTCGGCGACGAGGCCCTGGATGCTGTGCCGCGAGACCTGCAGCGGGTCGAGCCCGACCACCCAGGTGTCTTTCGACCCGCCGCCCTGCGAGCTGTTGACCACGAGCTCGCCCTCGGGCAGCGCGACGCGGGTGAGCCCGCCCGGCAGCACCCAGATGTCCTTGCCGTCGTTGACCGCGAACGGCCGCAGGTCGGCGTGCCGCGGCCGCATCCCGGCGTCGACGAGGGTCGGGATGGTCGACAGCTGCACGACCGGCTGCGCAATCCAGCCGCGCGGGTCTGCGACCAGGCTCGCCCGCAGTTTCTCGAGTTCCTGTTTGGATGCCGCGGGCCCGACGACCAATCCCTTGCCGCCCGAACCGTCCACCGGTTTGACGACGAGCTCGTCGAGGCGGTCGAGCACCTCCTCGAGCGCCCCCGGGTCTTCGAGCCGCCAGGTGTCGACGTTCTTCAGGATCGGCTCTTCCCCGAGGTAGTACCGCGTGAGGTCGGGCAGGTAGGTGTAGACGAGCTTGTCGTCGGCCACGCCGTTGCCCACGGCGTTCGCGATCGTGACGTTGCCGAGCCGGGCGGCGAGCAGCAGGCCCGGGCTGCCGAGCATCGAGTCGGCGCGGAACTGCAGCGGGTCGAGGAACTCGTCGTCGACCCGGCGGTAGATCACGTCGACCCGGGTGGGGCCGGCGGTGGTGCGCATCCACACGCGGCCGCCCGAGCAGAACAGGTCGCGGCCCTCCACGAGCTCGACGCCCATGAGCCGCGCGAGCAGCGTGTGCTCGAAGTAGGCCGAGTTGTAGACGCCGGGGGTGAGCACCACGACGTTGGGCTCGTCGACGCCGTCGGGCGCGCTGGCCCGCAGCGCCTGCAACAGCTTGTGCGGGTATTCGCCGACCGGGCGCACCCGCATCGACACGAACAGCTCGGGCAGCGTCTGCGCCATCACCCGCCGGTTCGAGATGACGTAACTGACCCCGGAGGGCACCCGTACGTTGTCTTCGAGCACGCGCCACGCGCCCTGTTCGTCGCGGATGAGGTCGATGCCGCTCACCTGGATGCGCACGCCGTTGGCCGGCTCGATGCCCGCGGCCTCACGGTGGAAGTGGCTCGAGCTGGTGACGAGCTTCGCGGGGATGACCTCGTCCCTGATCGCCTCCTGCTTGCCGTAGATGTCGGCGAGGAAGGCCTCGAGCGCGCGCACGCGCTGCTTGATTCCCGATTCGACCTCGAGCCACTCGGCCTGCTCGATCACGCGCGGCACCGCGTCGAGCGGGAACGGCCGCTCTTCGCCCGCGAAGTCGAACGTGACCCCCTGCGCGAGGTACGACGATGCGAGTGCGTCTGTCCTGCCGCGCAGCTCGTCTTGCGTCATCCGCGCGAGCGCGGCGTGCAGCGCCCGGTACGGCGGCCTCGCCTCGCCCGGCGCGGAGAACATCTCGTCGAACGCAGCCCCGCCGGTCGCGCGCGTGGTCCTGGCGCCGTAGTCATCGAACAGGTCGCCCATGGCCCCAACCCTAGGCCGGGCATGTTGCCACGGTGTTTCGACGAGGGCTCTCGCGCATTACGAACGGCGCTGCTGCGGGAGCAACCCTGCCCCACGTGCAGAGGGGCAAAGAATCGACCTTCACGCCGCGGCTCAGCGTCGAAAGTTTGCCCCGCTGGTCGGCGCCGGCTGCCGTGGGGCAGGGTTTCGACCCTCAAGGCAGCCGCGAACCTCGATTGTTTGCCCCTCTGCTCGGGCGGGGCGGCGGGCTCGGGCGGGGGCGGCGGACGCCGTCAGGCGAGAGGGCGCGAGCTGTCGCGCACCACGAGTTCCGGCTCGAACACGACCTGGCGCGGCGGGGTCGTGGGGTCGTCGGCCTGTTCGAGCAGGATCTCGACCGCGGTCTGGCCGATGAGCGCGCTCGGCTGCCTGATCGACGAGAGCGGAACGACGGCCGCGCTCGCGAAGTCGATGTCGTCGTAGCCGATGAGCGAGATCTCGCCCGGCACCGCGACGTCGCCCTGCATCATGAGCGCCTGCAGCACCCCCATCGCCACGAGGTCGTTCGCGGCGAAGATCGCGTCCGGGCGCTCGGCGGGCGGGCGCGCCACGATCGCCACCCCGGCGGCGCGGCCCGCGAGCACGCTGAGCGCCTCGATCCCCACGACCTCGAGCTCGACGCCCGGGTGCGCCTCGACGGCCGCGCGCGCGCCGGCCAACCGGTCGGTGACCTGGCGGATCTCCATGGGCCCGCCGAGGAAGGCGACGCGCGTGCGGCCCTGCGCCACGAGATGCTCGACCGCGAGCCGGCCGCCCGCGATGTCGTCGACCGAGACCGAGCTGAACGAGGTGTCGCCGCTCGACCGGTCGACGAGAACGGCGGGGATTCCGCGCTGGCGCAGCCGCTCGAGCCGCGCGGTGATGTCGCCGTACGGCGAGATGAGCACGCCGTGCACCCGCTGCTCTTCGAAGAGGTCGAGGTAGGTGGCCTCGCGGCCGCTGTCTTCGTCGCTGTTGCCGAGGATGACGGTGAGCCCGGCGCTCGCGGCCTGGTCTTCCGCACCGCGGGCCACATCGGTGAAGAACGGGTTGCGCACGTCGAGCACGACGAGGCCGATGGTCTTGCTGTGGCCGGCGCGCAACTGGCGCGCGGCGTCGTTGCGGATGAAGCCGAGCTCGTCGATCGCGCCGTGCACCCGTGTGGCGACGGCCGGCGACACCTTCTCGGGATGGTTGAGCACGTTGGAGACCGTGCCGACGGAGACGCCGGCGAGCTTCGCGACATCCCGCACACTCATTGCGCCCATTCGCCTTCCCCTCGATCGTCACTGACCCTCGGACCATTGAATCGTTCCAGATCCTACTCGCCGGATGTCGCCGCGCCGCTTGACGGCCCGGCGAAACCCGTCGTAGAGTTCTGGCAGCCGAAATCCTTAAAACGATTCAACGGCTCGCCACTCCACCACACGCACCCTCAACGGCGAGGCAAGGTATCAATGACGACCACCGCATCCACCCCGGGCGCGCCCGCACTCGAGCTCCGCGAGATCTCGAAGGCGTTCGGCGCCGTCGTCGCCCTCTCCGACGCGAGCCTCGCCCTCGAGCGCGGCTCGATCCATGCCCTCGTCGGCGAGAACGGCGCGGGAAAGTCGACGATCGTCAAGATCATCGCGGGCCTCTACCAGCGCGACACGGGCGACTTCCGGCTCGACGGCCAGAGCGTCGACTTCACGTCGACCGCCCAGTCGAAGGCCGCCGGCATCGCCGTCATCTACCAGGAGCCGACCCTCTTCCCCGACCTCTCGGTCACCGAGAACATCTTCATGGGCCGCCAGCCGACCCTGAGCCTCGGCCGCATCGACCGCAGGCTCATGCGCGAGCAGGCGCTCGGACTGTTCGCCCGGCTCGGCGTGCGCATCGACCCCGACCGGCCCACCCAGGGGCTGTCGATCGCCGACCAGCAGATCATCGAGATCGCGAAGGCCATTTCGCTCGACGCGACGGTGTTGGTGATGGATGAACCGACCGCGGCGCTCAGCGGAGTCGAGGTCGACCGGCTCTTCCAGGTCGCCCGCAGCCTGCGCGACGAGGGCCGTGCCCTGCTCTTCATCTCGCACCGCTTCGACGAGGTCTTCGACCTGTGCGACACCGTCACCGTGATGCGCGACGGCCAGTACATCGACACGAGCGCGATCGCCGACACCACCGTCGACGAGATCGTGCGCCGCATGGTCGGCCGCGACGTCACGACCCTCTTCCCCAAGGAGGAGGCCGTGATCGGCGCGGAGGTGCTGCGCGTCGAGGGCCTCACCGAGGCGGGCGTCTTCCACGACGTGTCGTTCTCGGTGCGCTCGGGAGAGATCGTGGCCCTCGCCGGCCTCGTCGGCGCCGGCCGCAGCGAGATCGCCCGCGCCGTGTTCGGGGTCGACCCGTACAGCGCGGGCAGCGTGACCGTCGGCGGCGCCCGCGTGCCGAAGCGCAGCCCGGCCGCGGCCATGCGGCTCGGCCTCGCACTCGTGCCCGAGGACCGCCGCAAGCAGGGACTCGTGCTCGAGTCATCCGTCTCCCGCAACACGACCATGGCGATCAGGCGCTCGCTGACGCGCTTCGGCCTGCTCTTCTCCCCCGCCGAGAACCGCGCGGCGCGCGAGTGGGCCAGCCGCCTCGAGGTGAAGGCGTCCGCGCTCGACACCGAGGTCGGCACGCTGAGCGGCGGCAACCAGCAGAAGGTCGTGCTGGCGAAGTGGCTCGCGACCAACCCGCGGGTGCTCATCGTCGACGAACCCACCCGCGGCATCGACGTCGGCACCAAGGCCGAGGTGCACCGCCTGCTCTCCCGCCTCGCCGGCCAGGGCATGGCCATCCTCATGATCTCGTCCGAGTTGCCCGAGGTGCTCGGCATGGCCGACCGCGTGATCGTGGTGCACGAGGGCCGCATCACCGCCGAGATCGACCGCGCCGACGCCACCGCCGAGTCGGTCATGTTCGCCGCTACCCACCAGGAGGTCGTCGCGTGAGCACGGTAACCGCTCCCCCCGCCCCGTCGCGCCTGGGCTCGGCCCTCGGCTCGTTCGTCAAGGCCCGCGAGACGGGCATCCTGCTCGCGCTCGTGCTCATCGTGGTCGTCACGACCGCGAAGAACCCGAACTTCCTGTTCTCGAACGACGGGTTCCGCGACCTGCTGCTGACCCCGTCGATCCTGCTGCTCGTGGCGGTGGGCCAGGCGATCGTGATCATCACGCGCAACGTCGACCTGTCGGTCGGCTCGGTGCTCGGGCTCACGGCCTACCTCACCGGGCGCCTGTTCATCGACATCCCCGGCATCCCGATCATCGTCGTCTTCTTCGCCGGCCTCGTCTTCGGCGGCCTGCTCGGCCTGATCAACGGGGCTCTCGTGGCGTTCGCGAAGGTGCCCGCGCTCGTGATCACCCTCGGCACGCTCTACGCCTACCGCGGCATCAACGTGCTGTGGACCGGCAGCGACCGCATCAACGCCTCCGACATGCCCAAGCCGTTCCTCGGCCTCGGCACGCAGTCGATCCTCTTCATCCCCGTGCTCACCCTCATCGCCGTCGTCGTGCTGATCGCGGCCGGCTGGTACATGCGCACCCAGCGCGGGGGCCGGGAGCTGTACGCGATCGGTTCCGATCCGGATGCGGCCAACCTCTACGGGCTGAGCGTCACCCGTCGGGTGCTCGTGGCGTTCGTGGTCTCCGGTGCCCTCGCCGGGCTCGCCGGGGTGCTCTACGCGGCCCGCTACGGCACCGTCAACTCGCAGGCCGGCAGCGGCTTCGAGCTCGAGGCTGTGGGCGCGGCCGTCATCGGCGGCGTCGCGATCTTCGGCGGCAGCGGAACCGTGTGGGGCGCGGCCATCGGCGCGTACCTCCTGTTCACGATCAACCGCGCACTGCCGATCCTCGGCGTGCAGGACTTCTGGCAGCGCGCCGTCGTCGGCGTGCTCATCATCGGCGCGATCGTGCTCGACCGCCTCCTCGCCCGGAGACAATCGCGCAAGCTCGTGGAAGCGAGGGACTGACCCATGACCGACCTGATCTCCGGCGGCACGGCGACCCCGCGCGTCTACAAGGACTACTCCCGCCCGCTCTGGCAGCGGATCCTGCTCACCCGCGAGGGCGCCGTCTACGCCGCGCTCGTGCTCGTGATCGTCGTGGCGAGCCTGAGCGTGCGCAACTTCGGCAGCCCGATCACCATGACCTACCTGCTGCTCGACGTGACCCCGATTTTGCTGATCGCCCTGCCGATGACCCTCGTCATCATCACCGGCGAGATCGACCTGTCGGTCGCGAGCGTCGTCGGCCTGTCGAGCGTCGTGCTCGGCACGCTGCACCAGGGCGGCATGCCGATCGAGGCGGCCGCAGCGGCCGCGCTCGTCGCGGGCGCGGTCGCCGGCGCGTTCAACGGCTTCCTGATCACGATCGTCGGCCTGCCCTCGCTCGCCGTCACCATCGGCACGCTCGCGCTCTACCGCGGCCTCGCGGTCGGTCTGCTCGGCACCACGGCCGTCACCGACTTCACCGAGTTCTGGACCGACCTCGCCAAGTCGAAGATCGGCGGCACCGCGGTGCCGACCGTGATGGTGCTCTTCGTGCTCCTGCTCGTGGTGTTCGCGATCGTGCTGCACTTCACCCCGTTCGGCCGCGGCGTCTTCGCCATCGGCCTCAGCTCGGAGGCCGCCCGCTTCTCGGGCGTGCACGTCGAACGCACGAAGTTCATCCTGTTCGTGCTCACCGGCACGGTCTCGGCACTCGCCGGCATCTACTACACGCTGCGTTTCGGCAGCGCGCGCGGCGACAACGCGACGGGCCTCGAGCTGTCGGTGATCGCCGCCGTGCTGCTCGGCGGGGTCTCGATCTTCGGCGGGCGCGGCGCGCTGCATGGCGTCATCGCCGGAGTGCTGCTGATCGGGGTGCTCGGCAGCGCGCTGCGGCTCGCGAACGTGACATCCGACGTCATCAACATCATCACCGGAGTGCTGCTCGTGGCATCCGTGGTGTCGACAAGCGTCCTGAACTGGGTGCGCGCCAAGCGCACCAGGCCAGGCGAACCGAGAAAGACCGCATAGCGATCGCTCCATCCACCACCGCACCAACTACCCAGGGAGAACAAAGATGTTGTTTCAGAAGAAGACGGGCCGCGCCGGCGCCTTCGCCGCGCTCGCGGTCACGGTCGCACTCGTAGCCACGGGCTGCGCGGCCTCCGACGACGGCGGCGACGGCGGCGGCTCGGGAGGAGACTCGGGCAACCTCGCCATCACGTTCCTGCCGAAGAACCTCGGCAACGCGTACTTCGACACCTCCGACAAGGGCGGCGAGAAGGCCATCAAGGAGTTCAAGGGCACCTACGCCGAAGTAGGACCGGCCGAGGCCAGCCCCGACGCGCAGGTCAGCTACATCAACACCCTCACCCAGCAGGGCGTCGGCGGCATCGCGGTGTCGGCCAACGACCCCAAGGCCATCTGCGACGCACTCAACGAGGCGCGCGACGCCGGAGTCAAGGTCGTCACCTTCGACTCCGACACCAACCCCGAGTGCCGCGACATCTTCATCAACCAGGCCACGAGCGAGGGCATCGCCAAGGTGCAGGTCGACCTGATCGCCGAGCAGATCGGCGACGAGGGCGAGATCGCGATCCTGTCGGCAACGGCCAACGCCACGAACCAGAACACCTGGATCGACCTCATGAAGGCCGACCTCGAGGCGAACCACCCGAACATCGAGCTCGTCGACACCGTCTACGGCGACGACGACGACCAGACGAGCTTCGACAAGACGGCGGCGCTGCTGCAGACCCACCCGAACCTCAAGGGCATCGTCTCGCCGACCACGGTCGGCATCGCCGCGGCCGCGCGCTACCTGCAGACCTCGGAGTTCAAGGGCAAGGTCGCGCTGACCGGTCTCGGCACCCCGAACCAGATGCGCGACTACGTCGAAGACGGCACCGTCACCGCGTTCGCCCTCTGGAACCCGGCCGACCTCGGCTACCTCGCCGCCTACGCCGCCAAGGCGCTCATCGCGGGCGACATCACCGGCAAGTCGGGCGACAAGTTCAGCGCGGGCGACCTCGGCGACTTCGAGGTCGGCGACGACGGCATCGTGCTGCTCGGCGACCCGTACACCTTCACCAAGGAGAACATCGGCGACTTCGACTTCTAGAGCCATCGGCCGGCCGGCGGGGAGACCCGCCGGCCGGCCCCACCTCCCACACGAAAGACCCCCATGCAACGCGTCTGCTTCGAACTCCGGGTCAAGCCCGACCACATCGAGCAGTACCGGGCGGCCCACGCCGCGGTCTGGCCCGACATGCTGCTCGCCCTGAAGAGCACCGGCTGGAACAACTACTCGATCTTCCTGCGGCCCGACGGCCTGCTCATCGGCTACTTCGAGACCGACGACCTGCAGGCATCGCTCGACGGCATGGCCGCGACCGAGGTCAACGCCCGCTGGCAGCAGGCCATGGCCGACCATTTCGTCGGCATCGACCTGCCCGCAGACCAGGCCTTCTCCTATCTCACCGAGGTGTTCAACCTCGACGACCAGCTCTCCGCCCTCGACAGAAAGAACTCCCATGGCGCAATTCAGTGACATCGCGACCGCCCTCGAGTCCCAGGTGATCGAACTCCCGTCGTGGGCGTTCGGCAACTCCGGCACCCGGTTCAAGGTCTTCGGCACGCCCGGCACCCCGCGTACCCCGCAGGAGAAGATCGCCGACGCCGCGAAGGTCAACGAGTTCACCGGACTGTCGCCCAAGGTGGCGCTGCACATCCCGTGGGACCGCGTCGACGACTACGGCGCCCTCCGCGACTACGCGGCCGACCTCGGGCTCGAGCTCGGCACGGTCAACAGCAACACCTTCCAAGACGACGACTACAAATTCGGATCGCTCACCCACGTCGACCCGAAGATCCGCCAGAAGGCGATCGACCACCACTTCGAGTGCATCGACATCATGGATGCGACCGGCTCACGCGACCTCAAGATCTGGCTCGCCGACGGCACGAACTACCCGGGTCAGGGTGATATCCGCGGTCGTCAAGACCGCCTCGCCGACTCTCTCGCCTCGATCTATGCGCGAGTGGGCAGCGAGCAGCGCCTCGTGCTCGAGTACAAGTTCTTCGAGCCCGCTTTCTACCACACCGACGTTCCCGACTGGGGAACCTCCTACGCCCAGGTCTCGGCCCTCGGCGAGCGCGCCCTGGTCTGCCTCGACACCGGCCACCACGCCCCCGGCACCAACATCGAGTTCATCGTCGCCCAGCTGTTGCGGCTCGGCAAGCTCGGCTCGTTC
>Ga0247809_1000506_pt1 | contig 18022 bp, 14 predicted proteins | sample UWRJL104311B1_FD_180951 | JGI IMG/M metagenome (GOLD analysis project Ga0247809, IMG submission 180951) | Plant litter microbial communities from Arlington Agricultural Research Station in Wisconsin, United States - UWRJ-L104-311B-1 | ecosystem: Environmental > Terrestrial > Plant litter >...
AATAGAAAACAAACTATTGTGATTAAAACTAAAAAAATTGAAAATGTGCTCATTGTATTAATTGTTATTGTTATTTTGTTGTAAAATCTTTATATCCGAAATGCGGTCTGCAAAGAAACTAATTTTTTCTGGATATTTCAAAATTAATATTTCATAAGCTTGTATCGCTTTTGTGTATTTTTTTTGTTCTAAGTATACCCTAGCTAAAGTCTCTGTCATCAAATAAGAATTCTCCTCATTATTGGAGTCCAGTTGAACTGCCGGAACAATTGCGGTTTGTTTAATGGGTGGAATTTTTGGATTTGTTTTAATGAAATTATTGATTATTTCTTCCTTTTTCTTTTTTTCTTCATCAACTTTTTCTGTTTTAGCTGGAATCAGCACAGTTTTTTCAGGAACTATTTCTATTTCTTTTGTGTTCTCTGTCGGAATATCAGTCGTTCTGTCAATTGGTTCTGTTCGGGCTAATTGCAGCCATTCCTGAAAAGAATGTTTCTCATTGACCGAAAAATCAAGTGGTCTTCCTATTTCAAGATTTTCTTCTGCTCGTTTTACCGGTTCAATTGATTGAATTGCTTCTTGTTTTTCTTCTTCTTCGAAAATGATTGAAGTGCTATTTACCAAAACGGAATTGTCTTCTTCAGCATCAATTTTCAATTCACTGCTTTTTTCTTCTTCCCAGACTACCGATGTGGTATCGGGTACCGAAATTATATCAGCATCTTCTAATGGCAGAATCGTTGCTTCATCATTATTTAGAGCTTCTTCAAAAACGATTGTAGAAGTTTCTTTTGAAGTTAATTCAGGTTCTTCAATTATAGGATCAATTTCAACTTCTACACTTTTTTGTAATTCTTCCCAAACTACTGCTGAGGTATCAGGTATGATAACGGTAGTTGCATTTTCTATTGGATGTAATGCAGTTTTTTCAAGCTCTTCAAATACAACTCTCGTTTCTGCTTTTTCAGCATTTACAAAAGCCTGTTCCGTAATTTGTTCCGTTTTTGCTTCTTCGGTTGTTACCGGTTCTTCATAAAAAACAGGTGCGTCAACTAATAAAGATTTTGATTCAAAAGGTCTATCCTCTACCTCTGTTTTTAACGGTTCTTCAGAAATAATAGTTTCAGTTTCTTTTTCCGGTATACCAACAACTTGTTCAACTATTTTATCTTCGGTTGGAATCGTTTCATTATAAACTACTCCTGTAGCTTCTTTTATAGAATCTAAAATCGACTGCTCAACAGGATCAATTCGAGCTTCAGCTATTTTTTTGAATTCCTCCGAAGAAACAATTTCACTTCCATAAACTGAAATATTCATCAAATCCCGAATTTTACTATCATAAAATTCATTCTGAATAGAGGTGAAGGTTTCTGATGTTATAAAATCAAATAATACAGAGCGATCGGTTGTATGTGCAGCTGTAACTTTTAAGGCATAATTATACTTAAAACTGTTTTGATTGTAAAGTCCTTTCAATCTCAGTGCACGCGCACTTTGAAAATAGGGAAATTCATTCAAAACACTTCCTAATGCTTCCGCCTGCTTTTCTGTAATAGCATCAGGTTTATTCATTAAGTAGGTATAATCTGTTACATTCATTCTTTTTCTATTTAATTGTTTTTGTAATTTTTATTAGCTAAATCATTTTATGGATCTGACGCATAAACAATTTAACGACTAACAAAATTTACCATTTGGCTAATGATTCGTTGAAGATGTCCTGTGTGATTCTTTCAAAAATAACTTTGATGGCTTCGTTTAAAACAGAGCCAACTAATTGTTGCTGTGCAGGATAATCATAATAAAACTCAAAGGTTTTTTCAAAATCATCAGTTTCTTTATTTCTGTTGCTAAAGCGAACATTAACGCGTATTGTCAAACGGTTTTGAGATGCCTGCTGATCTGCTGTTGCAGTCATTGGAGTAACTCTGTAGTCTGTAATCTCACCTTCATAAGTCAGATCTCCATTGTTTGTAACAAGATTTAAATTAGTCTGGTTCATGATCAGATCTTGGAGATTTAACGTGAATTCCCTGTCTATTCCCGGTTCAATCAAATCAGCATTGTTCTGGAAAAAGTTGACCTGAAATGTCTTTCCATCAATAGGAGAAGCACCAGTAAAGTTGTAGACAGAACAACTATTCAATATAAATAAACTGACCGCTAATATGAGATAATGTGCTTTTTTCATAATAATAATTGGAAAATTCCGGTTTTCAAATATATGAATTTTAATTTTTGAGATTTGTCTATTATAAATCGAACTGCTTGATTTTTCTATATAATGTTCTTTCAGAAATACCTAATTCGTCAGCTGCAGCTTTACGTTTTCCTTTGTTTTTTTCCAAAGATTTTTTGATCATTTCAATTTCTTTTTGTTCTAAACGCAAGATTTCTTCTTCTTCAATTGTTTCGGCAAAAAGATAATTGTTGTCATCTTCATTTTGATAATTTTCTTCACGTACTGCAGGTGCCATCACAGCCGTTCTTGGTTCCTCCTCAAAATCTATTTCACTGTCATTTTGTTGGGAGCCATATATTTTCTGAATTAAATTTGGATTGATTTCCTGTACTTTTGAAGAACCGTTTTTCATCAATTCCAGAGTCAGTTTTTTCAAATCGTTCAGGTCGCTTTTCATGTCAAAAAGAACTTTATACAAAATATCTCTTTCCGTACTGAAATCATCTTTTTTCTTATCGCTGATTACAGAAGGCAAATTAGAACCTTCGGTAGGCAGATATGATTGTAAAGTTGCTAATGAAATATCGCGGTTCGTTTCCAGAACCGAAATTTGCTCGGCAACATTTCGCAGCTGACGGATATTTCCGTTCCATCTGAATTTTTGTAATAGCTGAACCGCTCCATCGTCTAATTTTAAAGGAGGCATTTTATATTTATGCGCAAAATCGGCCACAAATTTTCGGAACAATAAGTGAATATCCTCATTTCTTTCGCGTAAAGGCGGCAAGGTAATTTCGACAGTTGTTAAACGATAGTATAAATCTTCACGGAATTTTCCCTTTTCAATAGCATTGAATAAATTAACATTCGTTGCTGCTACTATTCTCACATTGGTTTTCTGAACCTGTGAAGAACCTACTTTTATAAATTCTCCATTTTCCAGTACACGCAGCAAGCGAACCTGAGTTGTCAAAGGTAATTCTCCAACTTCATCCAGAAAAATAGTTCCGCCGTCTGCTACTTCAAAATAACCTTCACGCGTGCTTGTTGCTCCTGTGAAAGCTCCCTTTTCGTGTCCAAAAAGTTCACTGTCAATAGTTCCTTCCGGGATAGCTCCACAGTTTACTGCAATATATTTTCCGTGTTTTCTGTGCGAAAGCGAATGAATAATTCTCGGAATGTTTTCTTTACCAACACCACTTTCCCCGGTTACCATAACCGAAATATCAGTAGGGGCAACCTGAATGGCTTTTTCTATGGCGCGATTCAATTTCGGATCATTTCCAATAATCTCAAATCGTTGTTTTATTGCTTGAACTGTTTCCATAAGCTATATATTCTTAGATTTCGGATTTACTTGGCTAAATAATTATAAACTATGCTTCCGTATTCTTTATTATCGGCTATTGATATTCGTGACATTTTTTTAGGTAAGTTGTTTAACTGATACTTATAACTGTTTTTATAAATATTATCTACAGGTATTCCACCGTTTTCATCTACAGGATAAGTAGTTTTTATTAAATTATTAGTTCCCGTTCCTGAAACTCTATCTTGTGAACTGCCTCTTTCCAAATTAAAAGGATAATCATTGCTCAAAATATAATTTACATAATGATTCATATAAACCTTATGGACAGGATTTGTTTTATCATCATATTCATAACTAGTTGAATATATGTATAGGTTTCCTGGACTATCTGGTAAATCGTGAGTGCCATTTTTAGTTGTTTTTAGTAATACAAGATTTTTGTTAGTGTCGTATTTAAAAGTTGAATACCAATTTGTTTTTATTGGAATATTGTTATTGCCAGAATCAACATAATCATGCTTAGATATTAGTAAGCCATCACTATTAAAAGTATATTGAATCTTTACAGGATTAAAGTTAGGATTGTTTTCAGAAACCAATTCGCCAGTTACAATATTAGCATTGTAAGAAAATAACCAAACAGAAAGTTTTCCTGCAGTTCCGGGATTTCTGGCGTCTTTTTCAAGTTTAATAATTTGGCCATCTTTATTGTATGTAAAAGAAATGGTTGTGGGATAGTTTTCAGGACTTACGATTATTTTTGTCATTTTATTATTTGAGTCGTAGTCGAATTTCATAAATATATCTCCTGATTGGGAAATTATTTTCTCATATCTACTCCCCTCATTTTCAAAAAAATGTTCATTACCATTTGGGTCTTGTTTGTAGCTTTTTAAAATAGTTCCTTCTACCTCCTCAGTAGAGGAATTGTTGTCATTAGAACAAGATATGATAAATAATGAGCAGAATAGAATGATAAAATTCTTCATAAGTGAAATCATGTTAATAATAATGTTATATATGTTTTTTAAAATTCCTGGTTAAGGGAATAACCGGAAAAATAATCTAAAATTGCTTAATTCATCTCAGAATAACCCACAGCTTCCCCTTTTAAAGTTCCACTAGTACAGCTTGTAATTTTTACATTTACAAAATCCCCAATCTGATAGTCTTCTTTCGGGAAAACTACCGTGATACTTTGGGAATTCCTTCCGGAAAATTCTTCAGTAGATTTTTTAGATACCTTCTCAACTAAAACTTCTACAATTTGTCCAACAAATTCCTCGCTCCTAAACCAGGCATGTTTTTGCTGCAAGTCAACGATTTCCTGCAATCTTCTGGCCTTTATTTCTTCCGGAACATCATCTTTCATTTTTCTTCCGGCCAAAGTTCCCGGACGTTCCGAATACGAATACATATAACCGAAATTATATTTCACATATTCCATCAAACTCATTGTATCTAAATGGTCTTGTTCAGTTTCTGTCGGGAAACCGGCAATCATATCCTGCGAAATCGATGCATTCGGAATAATTGTCCTGATTTTATCAATCAAAGTCATGTATTCTTCACGAGTGTGCAGACGATTCATTTCTTTCAAAATTCGGTTGCTTCCAGACTGAACCGGTAAGTGAATGTGTTTACAGATATTCGGATATTTCGCAATAACATGCAAAACACTTTCGTGCATATCCTGCGGATTTGAGGTCGAAAACCGGATTCGCATTTTAGGAAAACCAACAGCAACCATTTCAAGCAGTTGATCAAAATCTACTGCAGTTGCTTTTTGCATTTCTGAAGCGTTTTCGAAATCTTTTTTCAAACCGCCTCCATACCAAAGGTAACTGTCAACGTTTTGTCCCAAAAGTGTAATTTCCTTAAAGCCTTTGTCCCACAAATCCTGAATTTCTTTCATGATGCTTTGAGGTTCACGGCTGCGCTCACGGCCACGCGTAAAAGGTACCACGCAAAATGTACACATATTATCACAGCCACGAGTAATAGAAACCAAAGCCGTAATTCCGTTGCTCATTAAACGAACCGGCGAAATATCTCCGTAGGTTTCCTCTTTCGATAAAATTACATTGATGGCGTCGCGGCCTTCTTCAACTTCTGCTAATAAATTTGGTAAATCTTTGTAGGCATCGGGTCCTACAACAAGATCAACTATTTTTTCTTCCTCCAAAAACTGACTTTTCAAACGCTCGGCCATACAGCCTAAAACACCCACTTTCATTTTCGGATTAATACGTTTTACGGCATTATATTTCTCCAGACGTTTGCGAATAGTTTGTTCCGCCTTATCCCGAATCGAACATGTGTTAACTAAAACTAAATCGGCATCTTCAAGGGTTTGTGTAGTGTTGTACCCATTTATGGATAAAATCGAAGCTACAATTTCACTGTCCGAAAAATTCATCGCACAACCGTAACTTTCTATAAAGAGTTTTTTAGTATTCTCAGGTTTATTTTCCAATACAAGACTTTCGCCCTGCTTGCTTTCTTCAATAATCTTTTCCATTTCGTAATTTCAAAGTGCAAAGATAACGCAAAAGGTATAAATATGACAAGATGTCAGATAAAGAATTAACAATGTTTTCGGAAATATCGAAAGTAAGTACAAGAGCAATTTACAATTCATAATTATTAATTCACAATTATTTTAAGCTATTCCCGGCTTTCCGTTTCAAGTCCTCATAAAAAAAGCAAAGTTTCCAATGTTATAAAAAGAGCTTCCGCTGGTCGCTTTTTTAAAACAGGAAACTTTTGATTTTTTTATTCCGGGCTTTACACTTCAATCCGGGCTAGGGCTAAGTGAATGAAAGAACTTTTCTTGGAATTAAACCACTTAAAGTTATACCTATATATAGTATTAATCTGTTTACAGATAAATCTGCAATTTTAGGAATGATAACTTCAAAATAATTCAAAAATCACTTATCAGGGTTGATATTTAAAAAAAACTTCTACTTTTGTTGCAGAAAAATAGACCAATGGCAAAGAATTTAGTAATAGTGGAATCACCTGCAAAGGCGAAAACGATAGAGAAATTTCTGGGTAGCGATTATCAGGTAGAATCAAGTTATGGTCACATAGCCGACTTACCATCCAAGGAAATTGGAGTAGATGTAGAAAATGGTTTCAAACCCAAATATGAAGTTTCTCCCGATAAAAAAGCCTTAGTAAGTAAACTGAAAACACTATCTAAAAATGCCGAAATGGTTTGGCTGGCAAGTGATGAGGACCGTGAGGGAGAAGCCATATCATGGCACTTGGCGGAAGAACTAAAACTGGATTCTAAAAAGACCAAACGAATTGTTTTTCACGAGATTACCAAATCAGCGATTCTTAAAGCAATCGACAATCCAAGGGAAATTGATTATAATTTAGTAAATGCGCAACAGGCACGTCGTGTTCTGGATCGTTTGGTAGGTTATGAATTGTCTCCGGTTTTATGGAGAAAAATTAAAGGAGGACTTTCTGCCGGACGTGTGCAGTCCGTTTCTGTTCGTCTGATTGTAGAAAGGGAACGCGAAATACAGAATTTTAGTGCAATTGCCAGTTATTCGGTTGTTGCTGAGTTTGTAAATGAAGCCGGAAAAGCTTTCAAAGCCAAATTGCCAAAAAATTTCAATACTAAAAAAGAAGCCGAAGATTTCTTAAAACAAAATATCGGATCAAAATATAAAGTTTCTGATTTAGAAACTAAACCTACCAAAAAATCACCAACAGCACCTTTTACAACTTCTACATTACAGCAGGAAGCAGCCAGAAAATTGTACTTGCCGGTTGGAATCACCATGCAGCTTGCACAGCGTTTATACGAGGCCGGACTTATTACATACATGAGAACGGATAGTGTCAACCTTTCTAAAGATGCAATGGATGCTGCTGAAGCTGAAATCATAAAATCATACGGGAAAGAGTTTTCCAAGCCAAGAACTTTTGCTAATAAAAGCAAAGGTGCACAGGAAGCCCACGAAGCCATTCGTCCGACAGATATGTCGCGCCATACTGTGAATATCGATCGTGATCAGGCCCGTTTATACGATTTGATCTGGAAAAGAACATTGGCATCTCAAATGAGTGATGCACAATTAGAAAGAACAAACGTAAAAATTGAAGCAAACAATCACAGCGAAATTTTTACCGCTTCAGGAGAAGTACTGCTTTTTGAAGGTTTCCTAAAGGTATACTTAGAGGGGCACGATGATGATGAGGAAGAGCAGGAAGGAATGCTGCCTGCAATGAAAGTCAACGAGAAACTGGCTAACAACTACATTACCGCAACGGAAAGATATTCAAGGCCACCAGCACGTTATACAGAAGCTTCTCTGGTTAAAAAATTAGAAGAATTAGGAATTGGCCGTCCGTCTACATACGCACCAACTATTTCAACTATCATCAACAGAAATTATGTTGAAAAAGGAACATTGGAAGGTCAGGAACGCAATTATACACAACTTACTTTGCAGTCTGGTAAAGTAGGTGAGAAGTTGTTAAAAGAAAATACTGGTTCTGATAAAGGGAAATTAGTTCCAACAGATATCGGAACAATAGTTACAGATTTCCTGGTTAAAAACTTTGGAAATATCCTTGATTACAATTTTACTGCTAAAGTAGAACAGGATTTTGACGAAATTGCTGAAGGAAACATTGACTGGGCAACCATGATGAAGGAGTTTTATGATAAATTTCATCCCAATGTAAAAGATGTTGAAGCCAATGCAGAGAGAGAAAGTGGAGAGAGAATTTTGGGTAAAGATGCTGACGGAAGACAGGTTTCGGTTCGTTTAGGAAAATTTGGACCAATGGCTCAGATTGGTGAAGCGGATGATGAAGATAAAAAATTTGCCAGTTTAATGGCAGAACAAAATATTGGAAACATTACACTTGAAGAAGCCCTAAATTTATTTTTATTACCTAAAAATTTAGGAGAATATAAAGGAGAAGAGGTTGAAGTAAGTAACGGACGCTATGGCCCGTATGTTCGTCATGGAAGTGTGTTCATTTCTTTGCCAAGAGGTGAAGATCCATTGGCTGTTACAAAAGAAAGAGCCAGGGAATTAATTGATGAAAAAGCAATTGCAGATGCTCCAATCGCTGTTTATAAAGGAGAAGGAGTGCAGAAAGGCACTGGTCGTTTTGGACCTTTCATAAAATGGAATGGTATTTTTATAAATGTAAGTAAAAAATACAATTTTGATAATTTATCCCAACAAGATATTCAGGATCTGATTGAGGATAAATTACAAAAGAATATTGATAAAGTACTGCACAACTGGGAAGAAGAAGGTATTTTGGTTGAAAAAGCACGTTGGGGACGTTCAGTAATCACAAAAGGTAAAATAAAAATTGAACTAAGCAAAGATGTTGATGCTACAAAATTGACATTAGCTGAAGTTCAGGAAATGATTGCTAAAAAAACACCAGCAAAGAAAGCGCCGGCTAAAAAAGCTTCAGCCAAAAAAACTCCGGCCAAGAAAACTGTTGCTAAAAAACCTGTTGCTAAAAAGAAATAGATGGAGTTTGATTTTCTAAAACCAGTTGATGATGTAATTTTACAATTTATTGATTCGCTTTCTTCCCAGGAATTGGGTAGCAAGGTTGTTTTTCATACTGAACACCAATTTCCAGACATAAGCAAAATCAACATTGCAATTGTTGGAGTAATAGAAGATCGCAGAAATATCAATATCGTTAATGCTGTAAATTTATCTGCTGTAAGAAAAAAACTGTACGCCACGTTTCCTGGTAATTGGGACGCTTCAATTGCTGACTTGGGGGATATCCTTTCAGGAGATTCAGTTGAAGACACCTATTTTGCACTCAAAAAAGTTACATCAACTCTAATAAAAAATAAAGTCATTCCCATAGTTATAGGAGGTTCTCAGGATTTAACCTATGCTTTATATCGTGCCTACGATGATTTGGAGCAAATGGTTAATTTGGTCTCGGTTGATAACAGGTTTGATTTTGGAAAAGAGAATGAAACTATTTCAGCAAGTTCTTATCTGACCAAGATTATTATTGATGAGCCTAACAATCTTTTTAATTACTGCAATATTGGATATCAGACCTATTATAATTCTCAGGAAGAAATTGATTTAATTGAAAAATTATTTTTTGATGCTTATCGTTTAGGTGAAATATCAAATAATATTGCTTTGGCGGAACCTGTTTTTAGAGATGCCGATCTAATCAGTTTTGATTTAAATTCAGTTAAGTCATCAGATTCAGGAAATATGATTTCTTTTGAACCAAACGGATTTAACGGTAAAGAAATCTGTTCGTTATCAAGATATGCAGGTATTAGCGACAAAGTATCGGCTTTCGGTATTTTTAATCATAATAGTACGGTAGCAGAATCTGTTTTAATTACACAAATTATATGGTATTTTATTGAAGGTTATCATTATAGATCAAAAGAATATCCTTTTGGCAGTAGGGCAAATTATCTGAAGTATATTGTTCCATTAGAAAATGAGGAATTGGTGTTTTATAAAAGTGATAAAACTGACAGATGGTGGATTGAAATTCCGTATGCAGTTGAAGGAAGTAATAAACTAAAAAGAAATACGTTATTACCATGTTCTTATGAAGAATATTTATGTGCCTGTAATCAGGAATTACCTGAAAGATGGTGGAAGGCGCAAAGAAAAAACGTTTTGTAATTAAAATTTTTTGTTAAAAACTTTATTTTTATGATTTTTTAATGATTTTTTTAAAATATAATTAGCAAGAAAAATAGTTCTAAATTTTTAAAAACATCGATTTTATCGCTTTTATTGAGTGTTTTATAAATAAAATATTTTTTTTTATTTATTTTAATTTTTATTTCGAATGTTAAAATAAATATACAAAGAATATTGTTTTTTTAAAAAATAATAAATACGTTTACGGACTTATAATAATGAATAGAAATCCCAAATTTATATGAAGAAGTTTATTGCATTTGCGACAATGTTAACACTAGTAATTAGCTGTGGAAAATCAGGTGATAAAGGTGAATTAGTAGGTGTGCAAGGAGGAAAGTGGCATCCTGAAAAGCCTTATGGTATGACTTTAGTTCCTGGTGGATCATTTATTATGGGTAAATCAGATGCTGATTTGGCTGCTGTAGAGGATGCTCCAACTAAAACAGTAACAGTTCGTTCATTTTATATGGATGAAACAGAAATTACTAATGCAGAGTATCGTCAGTTTGTAGAATGGGTAAAAGACTCTACTATGAGAGTTCGTTTAGCTATTTTGGCAGATGAAACCGGTCAAAAAGGATCTGCAGATGGTAAAGGAAAAACAGGTAGTATTGCAGATTATGCATTTAACGATTCTGAGCCTGATAAAATGACTGCTTACGATAAGTATATGTATGATAATTACTACAGTGTTGGTACTAAGGATGATCCGTATGCAGGCAGAAAATTAAACAAAAAAGTTAAATTAATTAAAGATACAAAAGCATATCCGGATGAGTATTACGCCGAGGTAATGGATTCTATGTATTTGCCAATTGAGGAATCATATAATGGTTTAAGAACCATAGATGTAAATAAATTGAAATTCCGTTATTCATGGATGGATATTCAGGCTGCAGCTAAAGCAAAAGTAGGAAAAAGAAAAGATTTTGTTAAAACGGAGCAGGTTAGTGTATATCCTGATACTACAGTATGGATCAAAGATTTTGCTTATTCTTATAATGAGCCAATGCACAATGATTATTTCTGGCATAAAGCATATGGAGATTATCCTGTAGTTGGGACTACATGGAAGCAGGCTAAAGCATTTTGTGCATGGAGAACACTGAATAAAAACAGTTACATTAAATCTAAGAAGAAAGGACGTGATTTAGTAAATGCTTTTAGATTGCCAACAGAGGCAGAGTGGGAGTATGCTGCAAGAGGAGGTCTTGAATCTGCAACTTATCCATGGGGCGGACCTTACACGAAAAGTGACAGAGGTTGTTTTATGGCAAACTTCAAACCAAGCAGAGGGGATTATGCTGCAGATGAAGCATTGTATACTGTTGAAGCTAAATCATACGAAGTTAATGGTTACGGATTATATAATATGGCTGGTAACGTAGCAGAATGGACTGATTCTGCTTATAATCCAAATGCATATGAATATGTATCTACAATGAATCCAAATGTAATTGACGGAAATAACCAAAGAAAAGTTGTTCGTGGAGGTTCATGGAAAGATGTAGCTTACTTTTTACAGGTTAGTACACGTGATCATGAATATGCAGATTCAGCAAGAAGTTATATTGGATTTAGAACCGTACAGGATTATATGGGAACTCAGGTAACTGGAAATAAAAAAAAGTAAATTAAAATTAAATCAATAACCTAAATCTAAATTAAAACCTAAAACAAGTATTATTATGGCATTATTAAGTAAAAAAGCAATGAATTTCGCTTACGGTATGGGAGCGGCAGTAGTAATTATTGGAGCATTATTCAAAATTACTCACTTTGAAATTGGACCGTTAACAGGTACCGTTATGTTGTCAGTTGGATTGTTAACTGAGGCATTAATTTTTGCGCTTTCTGCTTTCGAACCAGTAGATGAAGAATTAGACTGGACTCTTGTTTATCCAGAATTAGCCAATGGTCAGGCTAGAAAAAAAGCGGATAAGGTTGAAACACCTTCAGATGCTCAAGGTTTGTTGTCTCAAAAATTAGACGTAATGCTTAAAGAAGCTAAAATTGACGGAGAATTAATGTCAAGTTTAGGAAACAGTATCAAAAATTTTGAAGGAGCTGCAAAAGCAATTTCTCCAACAGTAGATTCTATCGCAGGACAAAAGAAATATGCTGAAGAAATGTCTTTAGCTGCCGCACAAATGGAATCATTAAACAGTTTATATAAAGTACAATTAGAAAGTGCTTCAAGAAACGCTCAGGCAAACAGCGAAATCGCTGAAAATGCTTCTAAATTAAAAGAACAAATGCAATCAATGACTGCAAACATTGCTTCTTTAAACAGTGTTTACGGTGGTATGCTTTCTGCAATGAGTAACAAAGGATAATTAGTTTTTGACTATTATATTAAATTTATTAATAAAGAACTAATTATAAAAAAATGGCAGGAGGAAAATTAACCCCTAGACAGAAGATGATTAACCTGATGTATCTGGTTTTCATCGCAATGTTAGCAATGAATGTATCAAAAGAAGTTATATCTGCTTTTGGTTTGATGAATGAAAAGTTTGAAAGTGCAAACACTTCTTCATCTGAGACAAATGCTTCGTTATTAACATCTTTAGATCAAAAAGCTGCTGAAGCAAAAGGAGAATTCGCTATCGCAGCAGTAACTGCTCATAAAATCGAGTCGATTTCAAAAGAATTTTACGATTATTTAGGTACTTTAAAAGCTCAATCTATCAAAGGATTTGAAGTAGAAAAAGAAACGGGTAAACTTCCATATGAAGCGATGGATAGAGGAGATAATATCGATGACTGGTTTACTGGAGACGGTTATACTAAAAAAGGGAATGAAATTATCGCTAAAATTGAGAAATATAAAGCAGACATTAAAGCAGCTTTAGGAACAGAAAAAAAATACGCTGGTATTATTTCTGAGATAGAGAAAAAATTTGATGTTTCTGATGTAAAAAACAAAGACGGTATAAAAGAAAAATACTTAGCTTATCACTTTAAAGGATTTCCTGCAATTGCTTCGGCTGCAAAAATTTCTGCATGGCAGAATGATGTTAAAAAAGTAGAAGCAGATGTTTACAACAGTGCTTTAGGTAAAGCGGCTGTAGCTGCGGCTTCTTACAGCAATTATCAGGCTATTGTCGTTTTAGATAAGAATGCCTATTTCCAAGGTGAAAAAGTAACTGGAAAAGTGGTTTTGGGTCGTTATGACGAAAATACAAAACCGACATCATTCCAGGGCCCAGGACAAATTGTGAATGGTCAGGCAGTTATTTCATTAACAGCTGGTGGTGTTGGAGAGCAAAACATTAATGGTCAATTTACTTTCTTAGAAGATGGGAAAAACATTCCATTAAAATTTGCCGGAAAATATGTTGTTGTACCAAGACCTAACTCGGCTACTATTTCTGCTGATAAAATGAATGTGGTATATAGAGGTGTTGTTAACCCAATCTCTGTATCTTTTGCTGGTGTTGATGCAAACAAAATTGTTGCAAGTGCTCCAGGATTGAACTCAGCAGGTAAACCAGGAAAATATAATATGAATCCAGGTTCCGGAACAGAAGCTACTATTTCTGTTACAGGAACATTGCCAAACGGAGAAAAAGTTACTGATAAGAAAACATTTAGAATTAAAGGTATTCCTGGTCCAACAGGTACAATTAGAGGAGAAATGGGAGTTGTAAAAGGCCCTAAATCAAACTTAGAAATTGCTACTATTGGTGCTAAATTACTTGATTTTGATTTTGAAGTTGGTCTTGATGTTGTTGGTTTTAACTTAAAGATTGCCGGGCAGCCTACAGTTGTAGTAAACGGTAACAGGTTGAATGCACAATGTAAATCAGTTCTTTCAAAAGCGGGTAGAGGTGATCAGGTTACTATTTCTGAAATTAAAACAAAACTTGTTGGAGCTGGTAGTTACTTATTGCCAAGAACTGCTCCGGTAATTTATGAAATACAATAATAAAGTAGATAAAACTACGTTCAATATCTTATAATGATATCATGATGAAAGTAAGAAATTTTTTAATAGCTATTATTTCTATCGCAGGAGGTTTTTCTTCGTTGGCGCAATCAAATTTGCTTAATGCAAAAACTCCGGACCAGATTGGTCTTAAGACGCCGGCTCAACTTATCTCAGACAATGATAAGCCATTGGCTTATGGTTATGTAGATGATAGAGATGTATTAATGGGTAAGACAACATGGGAAATCATTGATTTGAATGAAAAAATCAACTTCCCGTTATATTTTCCGGTTGATACAGCTAATATTGGTGCAAATAGACGATCTCTATACGATGTTTTGACTAAAGCCCTTAAAAATGGTAAAATCACAGAAGTATATACTGACAGCTATTTCAATACTAAAAAATCTATGAAAGACATCGAGGGTTCATTATCTCGAATTGATACAACAGATGCAGGTAGAGAATTAATTAACCAATATCCAGATGACTACAAAACTCGCGTTGTGAAGAAAAAAGTTGTTACAGGTACTGGTAAAAATAAAGTTGTAACTTATGTTGATGAAACTGTAGGCGCATCCAGAACAGTTCCTTCAGAGTATATATTGAAGCAAGATCTTACTGCTCAGGATGTTTCTGAATATAAAATAAAAGGTTACTGGTATTTTGATAAACGTCAAAGTGAATTGAAATATCGTTTGCTTGGTATTTGTCCGGTAACTCCTGATGTTTATACAATGAATAGCGATGAAAAGGATTATATTGAATTATTTTGGGTTTTTTACCCTAATGCCAGAGAAGTTTTGCATGAAGCAAAAGCATTCAATGACAATAACTCAGCTTTGCCAATTTCATTTGATCAGATTTTGAATTCAAGACGTTTTAATGCTATTATCTATAAAGAAGAAAACTTGTATGGAGATCGTGAGATCAAAGAATACATGAAAGATAATGCACAAAATCAATTGTTAGAATCGGAAAGAGTAAAAGAAAAGATTCGCAACTTTGAACAGGATATGTGGAACTACTAAGATTCTGCTTACACTATAACAAAACTCTTACTACCTTTGTAGTAAGAGTTTTTTTTTACCCATTTACAAATATGCTTGATTATTTAATAGTAGGATCCGGATTAGCGGGAATTTCATTTGCTGAAATTGCTCTTAAAAACAATAAGTCGATATTAATTATCGATAATAAATCCCAGACTTCCTCAAGGGTGGCAGGAGGTTTATATAATCCGGTTATATTAAAAAGGTTCAGCGAAGTTTGGAACGCTGATGAACAACTTGTCTTAATGGATGAATTCTATAATCAGATTGAAGATAAATTAAAAACGAAGTTTAATTTTAAGCTTCCTATTCTTAGAAAATTTTTTTCAATTGAGGAACAGAATAATTGGTTCGCCGCTTCGGATAAAAAAAATCTCACTCCATTTTTATCCACAAAAATAATTTTCAGAAAATATACAGGAATATATTCTCCGTACGATTATGGAGAAGTTTTGCATACTGGTTATGTAGATACGGTATTGTTATTAGATACTTACAAAGAATATTTACTTGAGAATAACTTATTATTGGAAGAGTTTTTTGACTCAGGCTATATTGAGTTTTTTGAAGACAGTATTCAATATAAAAATATTCAGGCTAAAAACATCATTTTTGCAGAGGGTTTTGGCTTGCATAAAAATCCATTTTTTAATTATTTACCACTGGATGGTACTAAAGGAGAATTGTTTATTATAAAAGCGCCTAAATTAGATTTAGATGTTATTGTTAATACCAGTGTTTTTATATTGCCTTTAGGCGGTGATTTATTTAAAGTTGGCGCTACATATAATTGGCAGGATAAAACAGATCTACCCACAGAGGAAGGTAAAAAGGAACTTTTGGAGCGTATAAAAGAAATTTTGTTATGTGATTTTGAAATTGTAAAACATTTTGCAGGTGTTCGCCCGACAGTAAAAGACAGAAGACCATTGATTGGTACTCATTACGAGCGTAAATCACTTCATATTCTTAACGGATTAGGTACGAGAGGCGTGATGCTAGGGCCTGCAATGGCAAAAGCTTTATTCGATAAAATTGAAAATAAAGTTTCCTTAAGTCCGGAAATAGATATTAAGAGATTTCACAAAAGATATTTAAAGACCCTTATTTTAGACCGGCGTTAGGATCGTAAGAAATAAACATATTAATATAAATATTTCTGGATAGGCGTAGTATAAACGGAAACAACAAAACTAGTGTCACGATTATTGCTATGAATGAATATCCTATTGTGGCATTAAAAAATATAAAGGAAATAATAAATGTAGCAATTCCTATAGCAACATTTAAACCATAACTTACATACATAGCCCCATAAAAAAAAGAAGGTTCAAGTTGGTACTTTAATCCACAATGATGACATCTTTCATTCATCTTGAGAACTTTAGTCAAATGCAAAGGATTTTTGTCGAAATACATACTTTCTTTTTGGCATCTGGGACAACTTCCGGTTAAAATACTATTTATTTTTGATCCTCTTTTTAGCATAGTCAAACAATATTATATCTGTAAATTCAAAATGTTTGGCTACCGTAAAATTTATGAATCTTTCAACTATTCATTATCTATTTTGCCAAATTGATATGCAAATATACAGCTTTGTTTATTGTGTTGATGCTGTTTTAATGTGAATGATAGAGTGTTGAATTATTTTGATAAATATAAATTTTGTTAATAAATAATTTCGCTTTTGATACAACCCACATTTTACTTAGTTTGCTTTTTTGTATCATTGTAGAAGTGAAAATTTAGTAAAAAATAGTTTTGTTATTGATAAATTATAAAAATGACAAAACAGTATACAGGATTATCGGGCAATACTTTTTTTACGGTTTAATAAAATTTGAAGAAGATTTTAATTTTTTCAATTAATTGATCGCGTAGTTTTTTTTGCAGCTTTTAAGGGAATAATTAAATTATTAATGAATAGTCCATCATATTAATGAACTAATATTTTGGTTTTAAAAGTATATTTTGAAAATAAATTATAAAAATTACAGCCATTTTTCTTTTGACTTGTGGCTAACATTAATCAGGTCAAATCCTGAATTTAAGAATAAAAGAAATTTATTATTTAAAGACTTTTTTGAGATTGATTCTTCAATTGAAAGAGTAAGTGAAGTTGTTAGGTATTATGATGTATTATGCAATAATATTAACGAAAAAACAGGACTAAATTTAAGTACGTATGAAATTTATTACCTAATTTTAAACGCTCTTGAAGTTGATTTAAGTTTGAATGATGTCAATAGACTAGGAGAATTTTATCAGGAGACGGAGACTTTGTTCTTTAATTATAAACCTGAATTGATTTTTCCGCATATTAAACTTCAGTTTGAAGAAATTGTAAACGAAGGGAAATCAATCAACATATTGAGTAATACTGGATTTATAAAAGGAAAAAGTTTAAGGAAAATTATTGCGTATTATGAATTAGATAGTTCTATAGATTTTCAGATATATTCTGATGAAGTAGGGTTTTCAAAGCCAAACAATGAAATGTTTCAATTGGTCTTTGATCAGGTCAATAAATTAAGAAAAACAGAAAAAAAAGAAATACTGCATATTGGTGATAATAGTATTGCTGATTATAATGGGGCAGTTAATTTTGGATTTGAAGCGCATCTATTAAAAATTTAAAAGTGAATAAAAGTTATAGTTTACATAAGATTATTAGTCAGGATAATTGTCCATTTGAGGAAAAAGAATATAGTCGTTTTAAATTTGGGGATAAGTTCTATGCTGAAAAATTTGCAAAGGATTTATTTGCCGGATTTGTTGATGAGTTTAGGCAATTACTTCTTTCTAATCAGGAAATTGTTATTTTGCCAAGTCCGTATT
>Ga0247809_1000509_pt1 | contig 17971 bp, 10 predicted proteins | sample UWRJL104311B1_FD_180951 | JGI IMG/M metagenome (GOLD analysis project Ga0247809, IMG submission 180951) | Plant litter microbial communities from Arlington Agricultural Research Station in Wisconsin, United States - UWRJ-L104-311B-1 | ecosystem: Environmental > Terrestrial > Plant litter >...
CTTCTATTATTCGTCCCGGCGTAGCACAATCCGGAATGATGAAAGAATATATTTTTCGTCATAATAATCCAGATCAGTTTCAATATTTTCATGAGGTTTTTAAGGAACATCTTGGCGAAACCTACGGTATTATGGTGTATCAGGAAGATGTGATTAAAATTGCTCAGCATTATGGCGGACTGCCCGCTCCTGATGGTGATATCCTGCGTCGCGCCATGTCCGGAAAAGGCCGTTCTATGGAGGCTTTACAAAAAGTAAAAGATAACTTTTTTGCCTGTTGTGCAGAGAAAGGACATCCTGAAACGCTTAGTCAGGAAATTTACCGCCAGATTGAATCTTTTGCCGGGTTTTCGTTTTGCAAAGCACATTCTGCTTCTTATGCTGTCGAAAGTTATCAGAGTTTATATCTCAAGATCAATTATCCTGTAGAATTTATGACAGCGGTAATCAACAATCAGGGTGGTTTTTACAGAACCGAAGTGTATATACACGAAGCCCGAATGTCTGGCGCAACAGTTCTTAATCCGTGTGTGAATAAAAGTGAATACCAGACTACGGTGTATGGAACTGATATTTATCTGGGGTTTATGCATTTACAGAGTTTAGAATCTAAAACGGCTCATTTAATAGAATCAGATCGGGAGAAAAATGGAGATTTTCTTTCTTTGGAAGATTTCATTAACCGAATTCCGATTGGGATTGAGAGCATGAAAATCCTGATTTTTATAGATGCTTTTCGTTTTACAGGAAAAACCAAAAATCAGCTTTTGGTTATTGCGAGTTTGCTCTTAAATAATTTCAAACCCGAAAACAGAAGTTTGATGCTGCTGCAGGAACCCGTTAAAGAATATAAGCTCCCCACTTTAGAACGTTCTTTATATGAAGATGCTTTTGATGAAATCGAACTTTTAAGTTTCCCCGTATCCTGTACCGTTTTTGATTTGCTTCAAACCAAACATCGTGGCGATATTATGGCCAAAGATTTAGTAGTTCATCATAAAAAACAAGTCCGTATGCTGGCGTATTTGATTTCCAGAAAACAAGTTCCCACTAAAAAAGGCAATATGTATTTCGGAACCTGGATCGATCACGAAGGTACTTATTTTGATACGGCTCATTTTCCGGATTGTCTGGCACAATTTCCTTTTCAGGGCGGAGGTTGTTACCTGCTTTTAGGAACTGTCGAGGTCGATTATCATTTCCCGACGATCACGATTACCAAAATGGCCAAGATGCCTTTTATTCCCGATCCGCGTTATATGGATGCCAAGATCAATATAAAACACAGCGTTTAATCAAGGAAGATGTGAGCCCTACGCATCGGGAACCCTATCCGCAAGGACATGAAATTAATTTACCGAGACATCGAATGAAATTTCAAAACACATAATTGAAAGATTTGACAAGAATAACAATCTGTTTTACGTTATATAAATAAGATGAAAAAGCAAGAATACGCCATAGTAGATATCGAAACCACCGGAGGAAACGCCAGTGGCAGCCGCATTACAGAAATTGCGATCATCATTCATGACGGAGAAAACGTGATTGATCGTTATGAAACGCTTGTGAATCCGGAAAAAGAAATTCCAATTGCGATTTTTGCCCTAACAGGAATCAATAATGAAATGGTGGCTAATGCGCCCATCTTTGATGATATTTCAGATAAAGTGTTGGAAATGCTTACTGATCGTGTTTTCGTTGCCCATAATGTCAACTTTGATTATTCGTTCGTTCGCCATCAACTCGAACAAGCAGGTTTTAAATGGACAGCGAGAAAACTCTGTACCGTTCGTGCGGCACGAAAAATCAGACCCGGTTTTGCATCATACAGTTTGGGAAAACTTTGCAATTCATTAGATATACCTTTAGAAAACCAGCATCGTGCCGGTGGTGATGCAGCAGCTACAGCTATATTATTTTCGCGATTACTCGAATGGGATGATGAAGGTCATATCGAAAAAATGATCAAAAACACCTCACAGGATCAGCGTTTACCGCCTAACCTTCCGCCGGAAGATTTTAATAATTTACCGGAAAAACCAGGTGTCTATTATTTTTATAATGAAGTCAAAAAGGTAATTTATGTTGGAAAAGCCATCAACTTAAAAAAACGCGTTGCCTCTCATTTTAGCGGTCATAAGATCAATCCACAAAGACAGCATTTCTTAAGGGATATACATTCTATTTCTTTTGAAGTCTGTGGGAACGAATTAATGGCGCTACTTTTAGAATGTACCGAAATCAAGCACCTTTGGCCCACTTACAACAGAGCATTAAAACGTTTTGAACCGAAATACGGATTGTATCAATATGAAGCCCGCAACGGATATAAATATCTGGCAATCGGGAAACTCAATAAATTTCAGTCGTGCATTGAGCATTTCAGCAGTATACATGAAGGAACAAATACATTGCGAAGCCTGGCAGAACAATTTGAAATTGATTATCGATTTTGCAAATATTTAAGACCTGAAGACGGAGAAATATTTAAAAACAGTGATATAACAGATTTGCCGGAAGTTTCAATTCACAATGAGCAAGTCGATAATGCTATTGAGTTTTTATTGGGCAACAGACCCACTTTTGCGATTATAGAAAAAGGAAGAACATCACAAGAACGCAGTTGTATCTGGATCGAAAATGGTCATTTTTATGGTATGGGATACATTCCGTTAGATGTTGCAATTACAGATCCTTTAGAAGTAAAAAATTATGCTACGCCTTATAAAAGCAATCAATACATTGTGCAATTGATTTTTGCTTACGCAGAAAAAAATCCGCGTAAAGTATTCTTTAACAAACAGTTTCTGAAATAAGAATATGAAGTTGTGTAAATATAAAGGCGCAAAAAGCTGTAAATTTAATGATACAAATTAATTAAATCTACTATGAAAATAGCAACTTATAACGTAAACGGAGTCAACGGACGATTGAATGTTTTATTGAAATGGCTTGAAGAAACCACTCCGGATATTGTATGCCTTCAGGAATTAAAAGCGCAACAGGACAATTTCCCTGTTAAAGCAATTAATGATGCCGGTTACAATGCGATTTGGCACGGACAAAAACAATGGAATGGCGTTGCGATTCTGGCGCGTAATATGGAGATTGACGAAGTAACGCGCGTGCTTCCGGGAGACGACGAAGATATTCAAAGTCGGTATATCGAAGCTTTGATTAACGGAATTGTAATTGCCTGTCTTTATCTCCCTAACGGAAATCCTGCCCCTGGGCCAAAATTAGAATATAAACTCAAATGGTTTGGTCGTCTGGCTGATCGTGCAGCAACGCTTTTGAGTTTAAAAGTTCCGGTCATATTGGTTGGAGATTATAATGTGATGCCAACAGAACTGGATGTTTATAAACCTGAAAAATGGGTAAAAGATGCTCTTTTTTTACCTGAAGTTAGAAAAGCTTTTGCAGCTATTGTTTCGCAGGGATGGACAGATGCGATTCGAACTTTATATCCTAATGAGAAAATTTACACCTTTTGGGATTATTTCAGAAAAGCTTACGAGCGGGACGCAGGACTTAGAATTGATCATTTTTTATTAAGTCCGCAATTAGCAAAAAAATTAATTTGCGGAGGAGTTGACCGCCATGTGCGGGGATGGGAAAAAACAAGCGACCATGCTCCGGTATGGATTGAAATTGACACAAAATAATCAAACAATGACACTATTTAGCGATACCGAATTATTTGCCACTGGTCTGGCAGGAAAAAAAGTATTTGACCTGCCGGATGCAGAACTTATTTTGATCGATAATTTTTTCACTAAAGAAGAATCTGATCGCTTTTACGAAAGAATACTCCACAAGACCAAATGGAGAGAATATGAAATGGAAATTTATGATAAAACCTATACAGTTCCCCGAATGATTTCCTGGTATGAAGACAAGGATAATCCCGGTGCAGATCAAAACGGACCTGACTGGACTTATGAATTATTGACTATCAGAGGAAGGGTCGAAAAAGAAACACAGCTTGATTTCAATAGTCTTCTCCTAAATTTATACCGAGACGGAAATGATGGCGTTGGCTGGCACAGCGACAAAGAGCACAATACAGGACCAAACCCGGTTATTGCTTCGGTCACTTTTGGCGAAACCAGAATGTTCAAACTCCGTCATAAATTTAGAAAAGAGATTCCGCAAATAGAGATTCCTTTGCATCACGGATCCTTTTTATTAATGGCAGGAACAACCAATAGTTTTTGGCAGCATCATGTCCCTAAAACAGCCAAAAATGTATTGCCCAGAATTAATTTAACCTTTAGAAGAACCAATCGAAGTGAATGATTATAAATCCCTCAAAATGAGTTTTTTTTCATTACAAAACGACGAGGAAAATTCCTCCTCTAAAAGTTAAAATACTCAGTACATGAACCTTTTATTAGGCAGAACCTATCTTTTTTACTACTTTTGCAACCTTTTTTTATATATACATTACCACAATGGCTCACTCAAACAATGATTTATTGCGTTTCTTAGATGCGCAAAACAAACTTTATCTTACTGCTCTTTCTGAAATCAAAAAAGGAAAAAAAGAGACTCACTGGATGTGGTTTATTTTTCCTCAGATTAAAGGATTGGGTAAGAGCGATACTGCGAATTATTACGCCATTAACGATCTGAAAGAAGCTACCGAATTCCTTGAACATCCCATTCTTGGAAAACATCTTATAGAAATTTCTGAGCTGTTTTTGACTTTTAGAAGAAAATCAGCAGACGGAATTTTAGGAGATCTGGATGCGCGTAAATTACGTTCTTCTATGACGCTTTTTTCTTTGGTAGAAAACACCAATCCTGTATTTCAGGAAGTATTAGAAGCTTTTTTCTCCGGAGAATCAGATCCACTTACTTTGTCTATTATTAATTCATCTATAAAATCTTCTCTTGAGACTGAAATGGCATAATCGCCACTAACATTCATTAGATTATTTACATTTAAGACACTACATTTTTTGCTTTGGCAAATTGTAGTGTTTTTTTTTTAGCCCGCGGATTTTACTGATTAAACGGGTTTACACAGATTTTTTTATTGCTTAAAATATAACACAAAAAATGCCTTGCTAAAAACAAGGCATTTTTTTATATCTAAAAGAACTTATGAAGTTAAAAAAGAAAAACTGTGTAAACCCGTTTAATCAGTAAAACCCGTGGGCAAAATTAAACTTTTAACCTTTGCTTCTCTGAACCTTTGTCCCTTCTTACTCTCCTTTTGGTTTCGTCAAGTAATATACCGGAATTCCAGTTAGCATAATCAAAACACCCCAACCACAAGTCGAGAATTTTGTAATTAATAACGAGATACAAATTGCCGCTGCAATAATGATGTACAATAATGGCAAAAACGGATATCCAAAAGCTTTGTAAGGTCTTTCTACATCTGGCATTTTTTTACGCAAAATAAAGATTCCGTAGATAGTCAGGATGTAAAAAATCAAAACAATTATGATGACAAAATCTAATAAATCTCCGTATTTCCCTGTCAGACACAAAGCCGAAGCCCAAATACATTGCGCCCATAAAGCCCATGAAGGCACACTAAATTTATTTAGAACAGCTGCTTTTTTAAAGAACAAACCATCCGTTGCCATTGTATAATATACTCTTGCACCCGCCATGATTAATCCGTTGTTACACGCAAAAGTCGAAATCATAATCATAATGGCAATAATCAGTGTTCCAATATTACCAAAGATATATTGTGAAGCCACAACCGCTACTCTATCAGATTTTGCAGTTGCAATTTCGTCTAACGGAATCACTGCCAAATACATCAAATTGGTCAAAACATAAATAATAGTCACAATAAAAGTTCCTAAAAACAAACTGAAACCAACGTTACGCTTCGGGTTTTTAATTTCTCCTGCAATAAACGTTACACCATTCCAGGCATCACTAGAAAATAAAGATCCAACCATCGCAGCCGAAATTCCGCTAATCAAAGCCGTTCCGCTAATTGGCAGCCACGAACCGGTATCTTTATTAAACGAACGTGTTGTCCAGGCATCTGCCCAGTTGGCATCCCAAACCGAAGCTTTTGCGGCCAATGTTAATCCGAAAACGATCAAACCCAACAACGATAAAATTTTGATAATTGTTAGAACCGTTTGCAAAATTTTTCCGTTTTTAACACCACGGCTATTAATAAAAGTTAGCAAAACAATCGTTAAGATCGAAACAATCTGAGCGGCATTAAGTTTAAAAGAACCCAATTCGAACAAAATATTTTCATCACTAAAAGGTTCATAAAGATACGATGCAAACTTAGAGAAAGCCACACCTACAGCAGCAATCGTTCCCGTTTGAATCACAGCAAAAAAACTCCAGCCGTACAAAAAAGCAATTAGCTTATTATAGGCTTCTTTTAAGTAAACATATTGTCCTCCAGCTTTGGGAAACATCGCGCTTAATTCGCCATAGCTCACTGCGGCAATAATAGTAATCAATCCTGAAATGAGCCAAATCAGAGTCAGCCATCCTGCAGAACCTACTTGTCTGGCGATGTCAGCACTCACGATAAATATCCCGGATCCTATCATAGAACCAACTACAAGCATAGTTCCGTCTAATAATCCGAGTTCTCTTTTAAAATGTTCCTGGTCGTTTTCTTGCATTGGTTTTGTTTTTTTGGGTTGGTTAAAGATATACTTTTTTCTGAAATTTTAGATTTTAGATTGTTGATTTTAGATTCTTATTAAAAGCCTCTGTCTAAAATATCATATTCCTAATGAGAAAAGCTTTTAATATTGAAAAATCCAAAATATCAAATTCCAAATTCCAAAATCCAACAATCTATACCGCCTCTATCCCTCACGCAAATCCTGATTTCATAAGAAAGAAATTAATTCTAAAACTCAAAAAGATATTCTATACTTTCGCAATACTGTCGAGGAATGTAAGACAACAATTTAAATAAAATTGAATTACTTTTTATGCATCAAATGTCTCAAAAAGAACTAATAATAAACAAAGTCGCCCAAGATAAAATAGACTTTAATCTTGGCGTACAGCTTTTATTAGAAGATCCTGAATATGATTTCGAAGTGCTTTTTACAACTTTAAAAAATTATATATTTAATGCTATTCCGGAGAAAACTCATTACAATACAGAAACATATCAAAATGAGCTGAATACAATTCCTTTAAAATCAACCTATACTCCTATTGTGATTTTAAAAACTTTTCCAACAAAAATTGCTTTTTATAAATTAGCAGAACTTCCTGAAAACGAAAATATAAAAGTTGTAACCTCATTACTTTGGATTTTTAAAGTAACCGACACTCAAAGAAGAAATATAGAATGTAAAAATGGCTGCGGGCATTTTTGGCATGAATTCGAATAAAAAGGAGAAACTTAATGTAGAATTCAAAAAGTGAGATGAATTTCTTTTTAATCACATTGAAAAGTTGTGAAACAAAACGTCACTTTTCATATTAGTGAGAATTAAAAAAGAAAACTGATTGATACAGTTTATTATTGCAAAATACGATTTACCTGAGAGAAGGTTCTTTGGTAATACGGTTCTTTGGTAGAAGAGATCATGACACCTCCGTGAGTAGAAGAATGAACAAACTTAATTTCTCCATCAACAACCTCAACGACCATTCCTACGTGGTTGATATGGCGTCTTCCGTTTGTTTTAAAGAAAATCAAATCTCCTTTTTGAGCTTCTTCTGTACCGACTTTGGTACCCACTCTGGATTGTTCTATAGAACTTCTTGGCAATTTAATATCGAAATTACTAAACGTACAAATCATCAATCCTGAACAGTCAAAACCTGCTTTTGTGGTTCCGCCTGATCTGTAACGAGTTCCAATATTTTCAGTTGCATTATCGATCAATTGATTCACTAATTCTGAATGATTACTCACTCTAAATATTGTAGTGGTATCTTTCTCAACTGTTGAATTATCTGCCACTTGCGAAGTGTCTGATAAGCCGTCGTTAGTTTGTGGAGTTGTTGCTAATGCGGCTGCATCGGCCTTTTCTTTTGATGTATTAATTTTGAGCACATAACCAACAGGCAATTTCCCTTTAATAAATGGATTCTGTCGCTCTAATTCTGCAACAGTGATTCCGTATTTCTTTGCAATGGCATATTTTGTTTCTTTTGGCTGTACCTCAACTACTACTTCAACGTTTTTTGCAGGTATAATTTCCGGCCTTATTTCATCGTTTTTACCGTTATTTTCTGAAGTTCCAACAGCTTCGGCAACCTGAGTTTGAGATGCGCTAGCAATATCCTGATTTGCTTTTTCTTTTGAAGTTCTAATTTTTAAAAGATAACCAACCGGCAGCTTTCTTTTAATAGATGGATTTTGCCTCTCTAGTTCTGCAACCGTTATCCCGTATTTTTTCGCAATTAGATATTTTGTTTCTTTTGGCTTTACTTCAACTACAACTTCTACATCTGTTGAAGGAATTATTTCCGGTTTTTCTATATTCTGATTTTTCTTTGTATTCTTTTCAGTCGCTGCAATAGCATTAGACGGAATAGTAAGTTTCTGTCCTATTTTCAGATCTTCACTTTCCAGCGACGGATTTGCTTTTTTTAAATCATCAACAGAAACATTGTATTTTTTTGAAATTGCCCAAAGATTTTCTTTTTGTTGTACTTCGTGCACACCTGAATTTGAAGATGTTGCGGGAGTTGTATTGGCAACTATTTCAGTTTTTTTTGTAGTAACCTTTTTATTGGTATTCGGAATTAAGAGCACCGAATTTAATTTTAAAACTTTAGGAGCGTCGGGATTGGCATCTTGAATGTCTTTGGTTTTTACACCATATTTTTTAGCAATTACAGATAGGTTTTCTCCCTTTGATATTTTGTGCTTGATAAACTTTTCCTGAGAAAAAACACCAACACTGAAAAAAAACAACACTATAATTAATCTAACAACCATACCTATTAAAGTTTAATGAATACTTCTTTAAGTTTAAATAATATAACTTTTCGCCTGAATAATATAAACTAGAAAAATGTAAATATATTATGTAAAAAGCGAATTTACCCTTTTAATGTAAAATATACACGTTTTTTAACAACAAATTTACCCTGAATTAATTGTCCCCAAATAAAAACAGTCTCAACTCTTTGAAAATAGGCGTCTTATAAGAACCCGCTTTTTTTAAACAAAATAAGCTTTAATTATCTAAAAAATACTCTAAATTTTCTGTTTTTACCATTGTTATCAATCGACAAAACTATAAATGATACTTTATCTTATTAAATATTTGTTTTTAAATCGCAGAAAATCTTCATGAATTAATTTTTGTTATAAAAACGAGTGCCCTAGCCCAGATGGAAGCGGCATCCTTTATGGCAGACAGCTGGATTAGCTACAAATAAAAAAAACGCCCTGTTTACACAGAGCGTTTTTAGTATAATGGAATCTTAATGATTAAGCTTTTCCGGCAGCGATTAAGTTTAATGCTGAACCTGCAACGAACCAACCAATCTGACCTGCGTTGTAAGTATGGTTTGCCAGGATGATATCTTTTGTACCATTAGCATGAACGAACTCTAATGTTAATGGTTTTCCCGGAGCAAACTCCGTTAAATCAGTAAAATTGATAGTATCGTCTTCCTGAATTTTATCGTAATCAGCTTCGTTAGCAAATGTTAATCCTAAAAGTCCTTGTTTTTTAAGGTTTGTTTCGTGGATACGGGCAAACGATTTTACCAATACTGCTTTAACACCTAAGAAACGTGGCTCCATTGCAGCATGCTCACGAGATGAACCTTCACCATAATTGTGATCTCCCACAACGATAGACGGAACTCCAGCGGCTTTGTATGCACGAGCTACAGCAGGAACCGCATCGTAAGTACCTGTTAATTGATTTTTAACCGAGTTTGTTTTTTGGTTGAATGCATTTACGGCACCAATCAACATATTGTTTGAAATATTATCTAAATGTCCGCGGAAACGTAACCATGGTCCAGCCATAGAAATATGATCTGTAGTACATTTTCCGAATGCTTTGATTAATAATTTTGCACCTGTAATATTCTTACCATCCCAGGCATCAAACGGAGCTAACAATTGTAAACGCTCAGATGTTGGGCTTACCACAACCTGAACTCCTGAACCGTCTTCTGCCGGAACCTGAAATCCTGGATCTTTAACATCAAATCCTCGTGGAGGCAATTCGTCTCCTGTTGGTGCTTCAAGTCTTACTTCTTCTCCATCTTCGTTGATTAAAGTATCAGTTAACGGATTGAAACCTAAATCACCTGCAATCGCCATAGCAGTTACCAATTCTGGAGAACCTACGAATGCTAAAGTGTTTGGGTTACCATCTGCACGTTTTGAGAAGTTACGGTTGAAAGAGTGCACAATAGTGTTTCTTTCTTCTTTCTCTGCTCCGTCTCTGTCCCACATACCAATACATGGTCCGCAGGCATTAGCAAAAACAGTTGCTCCAATTTTTTCGAAAGTATCGATAAATCCGTCTCTTTCGATGGTATAACGAACTACTTCAGAACCTGGAGTAATGGTGAATTGAGATTTTGTTTTTAAGTTTTTAGCGCTTACTTGTCTTGCCAGAGAAGCTGCACGTGAGATATCTTCGTAAGAAGAGTTGGTACAAGAACCAATTAAACCAACCTGAATCTGTAATGGCCAGTTATTTTTGATTGCTGTTTCTTTCATTTTAGAAATTGGAGTCGCTAAATCCGGTGTAAAAGGACCGTTTAGGTGTGGCTCTAATTCTGTTAAGTTGATTTCGATAACCTGATCAAAATATTCTTCCGGGCTAGCATATACTTCCGGATCTCCTGTTAAGTACTGAGCTATTTTATCTGCAGCATCTGCAACATCTGCTCTGTTTGTAGAACGCAGGTAACGACTCATTGAATCATCATAACCAAAAGTTGAAGTTGTTGCTCCAATTTCGGCACCCATGTTACAAATAGTACCTTTTCCGGTACAAGACATAGAAGTTGCTCCTTCTCCAAAATATTCAACGATTGCACCAGTACCACCTTTTACAGTAAGAATACCGGCAACTTTTAGGATAACATCTTTAGGAGCTGTCCAACCTGATAATTTACCGGTTAGTTTTACTCCAATTAATTTAGGAAATTTAAGTTCCCAAGCCATACCAGACATAACGTCTACAGCATCGGCTCCACCAACACCAATAGCTACCATTCCTAAACCACCTGCATTTACAGTGTGAGAATCGGTACCAATCATCATTCCGCCAGGGAAAGCATAATTTTCAAGTACCACCTGGTGAATAATTCCTGCTCCCGGTTTCCAGAAACCAATTCCGTATTTATTAGAAACTGACGACAAGAAATCGAAAACTTCGTTGCTTTGTGTTTTTGCTCTGGCCAAATCGGTTGCTGCATCTACTTTTGCCTGAATCAAGTGATCACAGTGCACCGTTGTAGGCACTGCCACTTTAGGCTTACCGGCGTGCATAAATTGCAATAATGCCATTTGAGCAGTTGCATCCTGACATGCTACACGATCCGGTGCAAAATCAACATAATCTACTCCTCTGCCAAAAGCCTTCGTTGGATTTCCGTCCCAAAGGTGATTGTATAAAATTTTCTCTGTTAATGTAAGTGGACGACCAACAATCTCGCGTGCTTTATCAACACGATCCGGCATGTTCTCATACACTTTTTTTATCATTTCAATATCAAAAGCCATAAGTATAATTGTTTTTGTTTTTTTAATTTGAACATGACAAGTTACAAAAAATAGAGGAGCCAGAAAAGAAAAAGCCTGAGTTTATCGACTCAGGCTTTTTATATATAATGATTATAACTAATCGTAAATTACATTACCAGCAATTTATGAGAAGGTGCAAATCTTGTTAGGCTAATACCATCTACTGCTGCTGTATATTCAGCAAGTGTAGGAGTTCTTCCTAAAATTGTAGATAAAACCACTACCGGTGTAGAAGAAAGTAATGACTCTCCTTTTTTACCTTCAGTATCTTCTACTACTCTTCCCTGAAAAAGACGTGTTGAAGTTGCCATTACAGTATCTCCTTTCGCCGCTTTTTCCTGGTTACCCATACAAAGGTTACATCCCGGACGCTCTAAATACAACATGTTCTCATATTCAGTACGTGCTGCTCCTTTAGGCGCATTATCGTTGAATTCGAAACCAGAATATTTTTGTAAAACTTCCCAGTCACCTTCGGCTTTAAGTTCATCTACAATGTTGTAAGTAGGAGGCGCTACTACAAGAGGCGCTTTGAACTCCACTTTACCGTGTAGATCTTCTATATTTTTAAGCATTTGAGCCAAAATCTTCATATCTCCTTTGTGAACCATACAAGATCCGATAAATCCTAGATCTACTTTTTTCACTCCACCATAGAAAGATAAAGGTCTGATAGTATCGTGCGTATATCTTTTAGAAACATCAACGTTATTCACGTCTGGATCTGCAATCATTGGCTCGATAATCTGGTCAAGATCTACAACAACTTCAGCATAATATTTCGCATTTGCATCTGGAGTCAACGCTGGTTTTTCAGCTGATTTGATCTCTGAAATTCTCTTATCTGCTTTGTTAATCAATCCCTGAAGAACTTGTTTCTGATTGTCCATTCCTTTGTCGATCATAATCTGGATTCTGCTTTTTGCAATCTCCAATGATTCAATTAAGGTATCATCTTCAGAAATACAGATAGAAGCTTTTGCCTTCATCTCTGCTGTCCAGTCTGTAAATGTAAAGGCCTGGTCAGCTGTAAGAGTTCCAAGATGAACCTCGATAATTCTTCCCTGGAAAACATTTTCACCACCAAATTTCTTAAGCATTTGAGCTTGTGTTGAATGCACCACATCACGGAAGTCCATGTAGTCTTTCATTTCTCCAACAAACGTCACCTTTACAGATTCCGGAATTGGCATGGAAGCTTCTCCGGTAGCCAATGCAAGAGCAACTGTTCCTGAATCAGCACCAAAAGCAACACCTTTTGACATTCTTGTATGAGAGTCACCACCAATAATGATAGCCCACTCATCAATTGTAATATCGTTAAGTACTTTATGAATTACATCTGTCATTGCATGATAAACACCTTTTGGATCACGAGCTGTGATTAAACCAAAATCATTCATGAATTTCATCAATTTTGGAATGTTTGCCTGCGCTTTTTTATCCCAAACTGAAGCTGTATGACAACCTGATTGGTATGCACCATCAACAATTGGAGAAATTACTGTAGCAGCCATAGACTCTAATTCCTGAGCAGTCATAAGACCAGTCGTATCCTGAGAACCTACGATATTAACTTCTACACGAACATCTGATCCGGCGTGTAATACTTTACCCGCAGTGATACCAACAGCATTTCTGTTGAAGATTTTCTCAACTGCTGTAAGTCCTTGCCCTTCAACTGAAATTTCTTTTGATGGAGCAAATACAAGAGGAGCTTCGATATCTAAAACTTTTGCTGCTAATGTTTGAAGTTTTTTACCAAATACAATCGCGTAAGATCCGCCAGCTTTGATAAATTCCATTTTCTGAGGCGTAAATGCCTTAGAAATGTCTATCAATTCCTGATCACCGTTGTATAGTTTTTTTGTTTTTGTATTTATTGTAAGTACAGTTCCTGTAGCAACAGAGTATGCTTCTTCAAGAATTGGCTCATTATTCTCATTTCGAATAATATTACCTTCTGCATCAAGCTTTTTTACCCAGTTTTTAAGATCTAAACCAATACCACCAGTAACGTCTACAGTTGTTAGGAAAATTGGAGAAATACCATTTGTTCCTGCAACGATTGGAGCAATATTAATAAATGGAACATAAGGACTTGCTTGTTTACCTGTCCAAAGTGCCACGTTGTTTACACCTGACATTCTTGATGAACCTACACCCATTGTACCTTTTTCAGCAATCAACATAACGCTTGCGTCAGGATGTTTTGCCTGTAATGCTTTGATTTCTTCTTGTGCCTGAGGCGTAATCATACATTTACCATGAAGTTCACGGTCAGAACGTGAGTGCGCCTGATTACCCGGAGAAAGTAAATCTGTCGAGATATCTCCTTCACCAGCGATATAAGTAACTACTTTAATTTCTTCTACTACTTCTGGCAGTGAAGTAAAAAACTCTGCCTGTGCGTAACTTTTAAGAATTTCAATAGCAATTGGATTACCATTTTTAAATGCTTCTTTAAGACGGTCTGTGTCTGCCTCATAAAGGTAAACTTGTGTCTTAAGAACATCTCCTGCTTGTTTTGCAATAGAAGTATGATCACCAAGCGCTAAATCCAACAACACTTCAATCGAAGGTCCGCCTTTCATGTGTGATAATAACTCAAAAGCAAAAGCAGGTGTTATTTCTTTTACTTCGGATTGACCCAAAATAATTTCCTTCAAAAACTTAGCTTTCGTACCGGCTGCACTAGTAGTACCTGGTACAACATTATAAATAAAAAAGTTCAGAGAATCTTGTCTGTACTCGTTATTCAAATCTTTAATTTGTTCAATGATTTCGCCTAATAATTCAGCGCCATCAATTGGTTTCGGGTTAAGCCCTTGACCTTTTCGTTCTTCAATTTCTTGGATGTAATCCTGATAAATATTCATAATAAAAGTCTTTTCTAGGTATTTTATTTTTTTTGTACGCAAATTTAGGTATTAAAGCCGACAATTAAAAAAAATATAATAGAAGTCGCCTTTTCAAAAATTATTATTGCTAAAAAACGATTTTGACTGCTTGTTTTTGTCAAAATATCAATTTTGAATGGAAAAAATAAATTATTGATATTTTAAAATCTTTTCTTTAACAAAGTCGGAATTTGCTGTTATAAATGAAGTCAGAATTTACCTCCGTTTTAACAAAGAACGGTTCTAAATAATAAATTATAACGTTATAGTTACTCTTTTATACCACTTTTTCTTCTGCATTTTAAAAAATCAATTCGAAGATTAAACTTTCCTCCACTTTCAAAAAAATCCTAATAAAAAAACTTGTAATTCAAATTATTCAATAGCTTTGCATCTCAAAGTACTTTTAAATAAATATAACTATGAAACACAAATTAGATATTTTAGAATCTTACACTCAAAAAACCGGAGTAGTAATTAGTTTAATTGTAACACTGTTTAGCAGCATTTTCCTGATTATCGCTCTTCTCTCTAAAGAACATTATTGGCGTGGCTATGAATCAATTGATTTACTAAGTCTCATATTCGAATTTGTATATGGAGTCGGAGTTTCCTTCCTAATTCTTAGAAAAAGGCAAACGTACATTCACTTAGCTCCTTTCCTGATCCTAAACTGGTTTATTGGCTGTTTTAGCTTAAATACATTTATTCCTGTTTTTCAGGATCTCCCTGTATGGGTTTATTTAACCACTCTGGCTTTTTGTCTCTCTAATTTTTTTATTTACAGAAATTCAGATGAAAAGGGAAATACATCTATTGCCTTTTTCATAAATGGCGTATCGTTTTCAATCATTTTATATTTTGCGCTTTACCTCATTCCAATTATGCCATTCTCTTTTATGGGACTTATAGCTTTAGGAGTAGGTTTCTATGGCTTGGTACCGGCACTTGTTATTATTATCCATACAATCACAATTATTCGATATCTCAGTAACAATAAAATTTATGCTGTTTCTTTTAGCGGAGGTTTTTTAGTGGTATTAATTAGCATGATCGTCTTTACTGCAGGATTAAATATTGAAAGCAGAAAAATAACCCAATTGGCCAGAATCACTTCATTTGATCAAAATAATGAACTGCCTTATTACATCTCAGTTTCACAGAATTTAAAACCTAATTTTTTTAACGAAATTCTATTAAAAAAAGACATTGTATATATTCCGCTTCACGATATTTTTTCTTTTAGCTCTTTTAATTCCTTTGGCAGCAAACAATTTAATGAGCGTAAAATTAATAATCCGTTTATATCTATTGCCTATTTGTTTTGTGAAGACCTAACTCTGGATAACGACGATAAAATAAATATTCTAAAATCAAACTTTGACAAACGATTAGAAACCGAAGAACAATTATGGAGTGGCGACGATTTATTTACCAAAAGCATTAAAGAAGATGTGAAAATTTATCCGGAAACCCGCTTGGCTTATACTGAAATCACAATGAAAATTGCATGCGAGCAAGAATCCGGGAGAAACAACAAGGAGGCTATTTATTCTTTTCAATTACCGGAAGGTTCTGTTGCAACATCGTTATCATTATGGGTAAACGGAATCGAAAGAAAAGGAGTTTTGACTACAAAAGAAAAAGCGAAAGCAGCATATAAACAAATTGTTGGTGTAGAATACCGTGATCCTTCCTTAATGCAATGGAAAGAAGGAAATAAAGTGGTTGTTAGGGTTTTCCCCATTAATTATAAAACGCCACGAATCTTTAAATGTGGTTTTACAACTCCTTTAAAAGTTGAAGATAATCAAATGAAATACCAGAGTCTTTCTATAAAAGGCCCGAACATTTCGAACGCCGAAACGATATCAAGAATCCAGACCGTTGGAAATACAAAAATAGAAACCAGTAAAGATTTTGAACTGAATAAGAACTACTACATCAATCAATCAAAAGGATTAGACGATTGGGAAGCTACTATGCCTTTGAGCCAACCTTTGCAATCAAATTCATTTGCATGGAAAAATAAAGTGTATGAAGTCACGGAAATTCAGAAAACAGCTATTTCGTTTACACCTTCAGAAATTATATTAGATTTAAACAGCAGCTGGACTACCAAACAAATCGAATCTTTTGTGGACTTAAATAAAAAGAATTTGTTTGTTATTATAAATGGAGAAAAGAAAGCAATCGATAAAGACAATTTTAAAGCTATCGAATTAGAATTTGAAGATCTGCACTATTCCTTGTTACCTCTTTATAAAATGACTCCAAACAGCTTAATCATTACAAAATGCGGTACATTTTCTGCTAATTTTGAAGAACTTGAAGATTCTGGTTATTTAAAGAAAATAAGAACCGGAACCAAAGAAAGAAATTTAAAAGTAATTAATATTTCATCTGATATTAATCCGTTTTGGCAGACTGTCAAGGAGCAAAAATATGTAGATTACTTTCAGACGAGCTTAAAAAACAGCGTAGAACTCATTAATAAAAAGCAATTTATTCTATTTCAAACAGCAACTAACACGGTTAATATAGAACCTGCAAATATTGCGATTCAAGAAATTCCGCAAACCAGCGCTACTAAAAGCAATGGCCCAAATCATATTTATAGAATGTATGCTTTTGGAAAAGTTTTGGAGGAGCAAGTAAAGATTCAAAATAGTTATTTGTCACATTATAAAAATGAGCCTATTTCTCAAGATACTGCTAGCGTTACAGTGGTTTCGGTTGACGAATTGCGCGAAGAAGAAATCAAAATTAAAAATGATTCCCTTTTTTATAATAAATATATGAATTTAGCAAAAGATGCCAATATTGTAACACCAATATCTTCTTTAATCGTTCTTGAAACTGATGCAGATTACAAAAATAACGGAATTGAAAAAAATGTCGACACTTTAGGAAATGCCTCTATAAACAACGATGGCGCTGTTCCTGAACCACAAGAATGGTTATTAATTATTCTGGGATCTACAATACTTTTCTTCTATTACAGAAAAAACAAAAAGCAAACTATCTAATGAATTTTATATTTCAATACAAAAACGCAATTGCCTTATTGATTCTGGCTTGTCTACTGGCTATTAACTTGAATATAGTAATATCGGGGCTTGATAGTAATCTCTTCGGAATTGTATTTTCCATCGTATTGTTTCTAATTGGGGGTAGAAAAACTTCATTTAATATGAACTACCCTCTTTTAGTTTTAATTTTTGTATTAGAATTTATAAGCTTTCGCTTGCATACCAAATCTTTGCATTTTTTAGCTTTAGCATTGCTAGCCTGCTTTTTATATTACAGTCTTACCAGAAAATTTTCATTCATCGCCTTTATCTGTATCTTATTGTTCTCATCTGTTTTT
>Ga0247809_1000510_pt1 | contig 17970 bp, 14 predicted proteins | sample UWRJL104311B1_FD_180951 | JGI IMG/M metagenome (GOLD analysis project Ga0247809, IMG submission 180951) | Plant litter microbial communities from Arlington Agricultural Research Station in Wisconsin, United States - UWRJ-L104-311B-1 | ecosystem: Environmental > Terrestrial > Plant litter >...
GATGGCGATCGAGCTGATCCTGTTGGCAGTGAACATCAATCTCGTCGCGTTCTCGGCGTTCCTCCACGATCTCGTCGGACAGGTGTTCGCGATGTTCGTGCTGACGGTCGCCGCGGGTGAAGCCGCGATCGGCCTCGCCATTCTCGTGATCTATTTCCGCGGTCGCGGCACCATCGCGGTCGACGACGTCAACCGGATGAAGGGGTAATACGGTTGATCCAGCTTATCGTCTTCCTGCCGTTACTGGCCGCGATCGTTGCCGGGTTCGGCAATCGCGCGATCGGCAACGTGCCGGCGAAACTCGTCACCACGGCTGCGCTGTTCGCATCGTGCCTGTTGTCCTGGCCGATCTTCATCGGTTTCCTGTCGGGCACCAGCACGGCCACCGTCGCGCCGCTGCTCGACTTCATCCACTCGGGCGACATGAACGTCGCGTGGTCGTTGCGCGTCGATGCGCTGACTGCGGTGATGCTCGTGGTCGTCACGTCGGTCTCGGCGTTGGTCCATTTGTATAGCTGGGGCTATATGGATGAAGATCCTGATCAGCCGCGCTATTTTGCGTATCTGTCGCTGTTTACCTTCGCGATGCTGATGCTCGTGACCGCGAACAATCTCGTCCAGATGTTCTTCGGCTGGGAAGGCGTGGGTCTCGCATCCTACCTCCTGATCGGGTTCTGGTTCCGCAAGCCATCGGCAAGCGCGGCGGCGATCAAGGCGTTCGTCGTCAACCGCGTCGGCGATCTCGGCTTCATGCTCGGTATCTTCGGGACGTTCCTGGTGTTCGGCACGGTCTCGATCCCCGAGATCCTCGCCGCAGCCCCCGGTATGGCGGGCTCGACGCTTGGCTTCCTCGGCTACCGCTTCGACACGATGACGGTGCTCTGCTTGCTGCTGTTCGTCGGTGCGATGGGCAAGTCGGCGCAGCTCGGCCTGCACACCTGGTTGCCGGACGCTATGGAAGGCCCGACCCCGGTGTCGGCGCTGATCCACGCAGCGACCATGGTCACGGCCGGCGTGTTTATGGTCTGCCGGCTGTCGCCGATGTTCGAGATGAGCCCGGTCGCGCTGACCGTGGTCACCTCGGTCGGTGCCGCGACCTGCCTGTTCGCGGCGACTTGCGGCCTCGTCCAGACCGATATCAAGCGCGTGATCGCGTATTCGACCTGTTCGCAGCTCGGCTACATGTTCTTCGCGGCGGGTGTCGGCGCGTACGGCGCGGCGATGTTCCACCTCTTCACGCACGCGTTCTTCAAGGCGCTGCTGTTCCTCGGCGCCGGCTCGGTCATCCATGCGATGCACCACGAGCAGGACATGCGTTATTATGGCGGCCTGCGTAAGAAGATCCCGGTGACGTTCTGGGCGATGATGGCGGGCACGCTCGCGATCACCGGCGTCGGCATCCCCGGCATCTTCGGCAACACCGCGATCGGCTTTGCCGGCTTCCACTCGAAGGATGCGATCATCGAGGCGAGCTGGGCTGCGGGTCAGCCGGGCGTGTGGTTCGTCGGCGTGCTCGTCGCGCTGCTGACCAGCTTCTATTCGTGGCGCGTGATGTTCCTGACCTTCTGGGGCAAGCCGCGCTGGGCCGCATCGGAGCACATCCAGCATGCGCTTCATGACGCGCATGGTCACGATGACCACGCGCATGACGCGCATCACGCGGATGACCACCATGCGAACCCGGCGCAGGCCGAGGACGCAGGTCATGCGCCGCACGATCATCACGACGCAACGCATGCATCGGCCGAGGGCGACGGTGGCTATCACCCGCACGAGAGCCCGGTGCCGATGCTGGTCCCGCTGATCGTCCTGTCGATCGGTGCGGTCCTTGCCGGCTTCGTGTTCCACGGCTTCTTCATCGAGCCGACCGCAGGCGAAGAGTTCTGGAAGGGCGCAATCGCGTTCCGCGAACATCTAATGCACGAGATGCACGGCGTGCCGTTGCTGATCAAGCTGTCGGCGACGATCGCGATGCTGCTCGGCCTGCTGACTGCCTGGTACGCCTATATCAAGGCACCGAATTTCCCGGCCAAGGTCGTCGAACAGTTCGGCGTGCTCTACGACTTCCTGCTGCATAAGTGGTATTTCGATGAGCTGTACGAGCTGATCTTCGTCCGCCCGGCGTTCGCGATCGGCCGCTTCCTGTGGCATCGTGGCGACGAGAAGACGATCAACCGGTTCGGGCCTGACGGTGCTACCTGGGTCGTCCAGGTCGGTAGCCGTGTCGCCAACCGCTTCCAGACGGGATACCTCTACACCTATGCCTTCGTCATGCTGATCGGGCTGACCGCAGCCGTAACCTGGGCGATCGGACTGTAATGACCGGCTTTCCTATCCTCTCCGTCCTGATCGCGGTCCCGATGATCGCGGCCGTCGTGTGCCTGTTCGTTTCGGCGAACGCGGCGCGGACGCTGGCGCTGGCGGCAACGCTGATCGACTTCGTCCTCGGCATCATGCTGTGGATGAATTACGACATCGGTGGTGCGCAGTGGCAGTTCGTCGAGCATGCTCCCGGCATCTTCGGCCCGTTCGGCTGGTCGCTCGGCATCGACGGCTTCGCGCTGATGCTGATCATGCTCAGCGTGTTCCTTATGCCGATCTGCATCGGCGCCAGCTGGCGCTCGATCACGACGCGCGTGCCAGAATACATGGCGGCGTTCCTGTTCACCGAAGTGCTGATGATCGGAACGTTCGCGGCGCAGGATCTATTCCTGTTCTACGTGTTCTTCGAAGCCGGCCTGATCCCGATGTACCTGATCATCGGCATCTGGGGCGGCGCGAACCGAATCTATGCGTCGTACAAGTTCTTCCTGTACACGCTGCTCGGCTCGGTCCTGATGTTCATCGCGATGCTCTACATGGCGAAGACCGCGGGCACGACCAGCATCCCGGCGCTGATGAACTACGACTTCCCAGCCCATGTTCAGATCTGGCTGTGGCTTGCGTTCTTCGCATCGTTCGCGGTCAAGATGCCGATGTGGCCGGTCCACACCTGGTTGCCCGACGCGCACGTCCAGGCGCCGACCGCTGGCTCGGTGATTTTGGCAGGCGTGCTGCTGAAGCTCGGCGGATACGGATTCCTGCGCTTCCTGCTGCCGATGTTTCCCGAAGCCTCGGGCCAGCTTACCTGGCTGATCTTCGGCCTGTCGGCGGTCGCGGTGATTTACACGTCGCTCGTCGCGCTCGTGCAGTCGGACATGAAGAAGCTGATCGCCTATTCGTCGGTCGCGCACATGGCGATCGTCACGATCGGCCTGTTCGCGTTCAACCGGCAGGGCATCGAAGGCGCAATGATCATGATGCTGAGCCACGGCCTGGTATCGGGCGCGTTGTTCCTGTGCGTCGGCGTGATCTACGACCAGCTCCATACCCGCGAGATTTCGCGCTATGGCGGCCTCGCGATCAACATGCCGAAGTACGCGATCTTCTTCCTGTTCTTCACGATGGCCTCGATCGGCCTGCCGGGCACGAGCGGCTTCGTCGCCGAGTTTCTGTCGCTGATGGGTACGTATCAGGTCTCGACCTGGACCGCGCTACTCTGCACGACGAGCATCATTCTGGGCGCCGCATACATGCTGTTCCTGTATCGCCGCGTCGTGTTCGGCGAGATCAAGTCGGACGACGTCCGTGCGATGGTCGACCTGTCGGGCCGCGAGATGTGGCTGCTCGCACCGATCGCAGCCGTCGTGCTGTGGATGGGCGTGTATCCCGAGAGCTTCCTGGCTCCGATGCGGAAGGACGTGGGCGTGCTGCTCGCCCGTGTCGACCGCGCCAAGCCGGCCAGCGATTCCAACCCAACTGCGGGGAAGCCCGCCACCGTCCACGCGGGGAACCCCGCCACTGTCGATAGTGCCGCGCACGGGGAGGCACACTGATGGATTACGCCGCTAATATCGCCATGACGCTGCCCGAACTGGTGCTGGCGTTGGGTGCGATCGCCCTGATGCTCGTCTCGGCCTGGGGCGGGGACAAGTCCACGCGCGCCGTTTCGATCGCCGCCGTCTTCGTCCTGGTCGGGGCAGGGATCGCACTGGTCGGTCCGGCGTCGTCGGGTGGCTATGCGTTCGACGGCCTGTACCGCGCGGACGCGTTCGGTGCGTTCGCCAAGGTGCTGATCTACATCGCCTCGGCGGTCGCGATCGTGATGGCGCCGAGCTTCTTCGCCCGTACGCACGGCGACGATCTGCGTCCGGAATATCCGGTGCTGATCCTGCTGTCGGCCTGCGGCATGGGGATCATGGTCTCGGCCACCGACATGCTGACGCTGTATGTCGGTCTCGAGCTCCAGAGCCTTGCAGCCTATGTCCTCGCCAGCTTCATGCGGCGTGACGGGCGTTCGGCGGAAGCCGGCCTGAAGTATTTCGTGCTCGGCGCGCTCGCGAGCGGCATCCTGCTGTACGGCATCTCGCTGGTCTACGGGTTCAGCGGTACGACGTTGTTCTCGGGTATCTCGGAAGCATACGCCGGCACGAAGTCGTTGGGCCTGCTGTTCGGTCTCGTGTTCGTGTTCGCGGGCCTAGCGTTCAAGATCAGCGCCGTGCCGTTCCACATGTGGACGCCCGACGTGTACGAAGGCGCACCGACCCCGGTCACCGCGTTCTTCGCGTCGGCGCCCAAGGTTGCGGCGCTCGCGCTCAGCGTCCGCGTGGCGGTCGATGCGATGGGCCCGGCGACCGATCAGTGGCGCCAGATCGTGATATTCGCGGCGCTCGCCTCGATCATCCTCGGTGCGGTTGCCGCGATCGGCCAGACCAACATCAAGCGCCTGCTCGCCTATTCGTCGATCAACAATGTCGGCTTCGCGCTGATCGGTCTCGCGGCCGGAACGCCGGAAGGCGTGTCGGGCGTGCTGATGTACCTGACGATCTATGTCGCGATGACGCTGGGCTCGTTCCTGGTCGTCTTGCAGATGCGCGGTGACGACGGCCAGCCGGTCGAGACGATCGACAGCCTCGCCGGCATGTCGCGGACGCGTCCTGGACTGGCCGCGGCACTGGCGATCTTCATGTTCAGCCTCGCAGGCATTCCGCCGCTGTTCGGCTTCTACGCGAAGTTCGCGGTGTTCAGCGCGGCGGTCGACGCCGGGCTGTTCCCGCTGGCGGTGGTCGGTATCGCCGCTTCGGTGATCGGTGCGTATTACTATCTGCGTGTCGTCAAGACGATGTACTTCGACGATCCGGCACCGGCGTTCGCGCCGATGGAGAGCAAGGTCGAGGGTAGCCTGATCGCCATCGCCGCGGTGTTCGTGTCGCCAGCCGGCTACCTCCTCATCCCCGTGCTCGGCGCGTGGACGATGGCGGCCGCACGGGCGTTGTTCTGAGCGTCATCCGCACCGTCGCGGAAACAGGATCGACCAACGCCGACCTGCTGGAGCTTGCACGCGGCGGTGCCGAAGACGGTCTTTGGTTGCGCGCGATCCGGCAGACGGCGGGGCGGGGGCGGCTCGGGCGCGAATGGTCGTCGCCCGAGGGTAACCTCTACGCGAGCACGCTGGTCCGGTTGCGGCCGAACGATCCGCCGGCGGCGAGCCTCGCGCTGGTCGCCGCGGTCGCCTTGCAGGAAACCGTGTCGACGTTCCTCGTCGCCGGGATCTGTCAGGGCACGACCGACGCGAGTGAGACGCTGGTCCTGAAATGGCCCAACGACCTGTTGCTTGCGGATGCCAAGCTGTCGGGCATCCTGCTCGAACGCGCGGACAATGCGGTGATCGTCGGCTACGGCGTCAACATCGCGCATCATCCCGATCTGCCCGATCGTGCGACGACCGACCTTGCCGCGCATGGCGTGGTGGTCGATCCGGCGATGTTCCTCGACATCCTCGCCGACAGTTTCGCGCGTTGGATCAGCCGTTGGCGCACCGAGGGTATTGCCCCCGTCCGCGAGCGCTGGGTCGATTGCGCGCACCCCGCCGGTACCGCGCTGACCGCCCGGCTTCCCGATGGCAGCGGGATCGACGGCCTGTTCGTCGGGCTCGACACCGACGGCGCGCTGATCCTCCGCTTGGCGTCTGGCGAGCGGCGTGTCATTCACGCTGCCGACGTCTTCCTGCTTTGAGGCCCCGCTGATGCTGCTCGCGATCGATGCCGGCAATACCAATGTCGTGTTCGCGCTCGTTGAGAGCGGTGAGATCGTCGCGCGCTGGCGGATCGCGACCGATCCCAGGCGGACGGCGGACGAGTATGCGGTGTGGCTGAGCCAGTTGATGCAGCTCGGCGGGCATGATCGCTCTGCGGTCGAGGGCGTGATCGTCGCCACCGTCGTGCCGCGCGCGCTACACAATCTCCAGGTGCTCGCGTCGAAATACTTTGACACCGAAGCACTGATCGCCGGCCACGCGCCAGTCGAGTGGGGCATTGCGATCGACGTCGACGAGCCTGCCTCGCTGGGTGCCGATCGTGCGGTCAACACGATTGCCGCGCACGCGCTGCATCCGGGCGACCTGATCGTCATCGACTTCGGCACCGCGACCACGTTCGACGTCGTCGACTATAGCGGCGCGTACAAGGGCGGGATCATTGCGCCGGGGATCAACCTGTCGCTCGACGCGCTCGTGACCGCGGCCGCGAAACTGCCGCGGATCGCGATCGAGGCACCGACCGATACCAGCGTGATTGGGCTCAACACCGTCTCGCAAATGCACATCGGCATCTATTGGGGCTATGTCGCGATGATCGAGGGGCTGGTCGCGCGGATGAAGCGCGAGATCGGCCGTCCCGTGAAGGTCGTCGCCACCGGCGGGCTTGCCACGTTATTCGAGAAGCAGACCGACGTGTTCGACGTCATCGAAGCCGACCTGACGATCCAGGGGCTGGCGATGATGTGGGATCGTCACCATATCTAGGGCCATTGGGCTCGCGCCGACCGGCCTGCGGGCCATATTCCTGTATAATCCTGAAAGTAATCAATGACTCCGAAGAACGAACTCCTTTTCTGTGGCCTAGGCGGCTCCGGCGAAATCGGCATGAACGTCAACCTGTATGGCTGCCAGGGCAAGTGGGTGATGGTCGATCTCGGCATCACCTTCGCCGATCCGCAATATCCCGGCGTCGACGTGATCCTGCCCGACCTGTCCTTTATCGAGGACCGGATCGACGACCTGCTCGGCATCGTTATCACGCACGGCCATGAAGATCATATCGGCTCGCTGCCGTACCTCGCCGAAGACCTCGGCGTGCCGATCTACGCGACCCCGTTCACGATGGGGCTGATCCGCGGCAAGCTCGAGGAAGAGGGCATCGCCAACCGCGTGAAGCTCAAGATGATCCCGATGGGCGGCAATTTCCAACTCGGGCCGTTCGGCTTCACCTTCGTCGAGATGTCGCATTCGATCCCCGAGGCGAACGCGCTGCTGATCGACACGCCCTATGGTCGCGTGTTCCACACCGGCGACTGGAAGCTCGACAAGAACCCGGTGATCGGCAATCCGACCACGCCCGAGGGCTTCATGGCGATCGGCAACAAGGGCGTCGACGTGCTCGTTTGCGATTCGACCAACATCTTCAACACCACCGCGTCGGGCAGCGAGAGCACGGTTCGCAAGGGGCTGTTCGAGGAGGTCAGCAAGGCCAAGGGCCGCGTGATGATCACCAGCTTCGCATCGAACGCCGCGCGTCTGCACACGTTCGGCGAAGTCGCGAAGGAAACCGGGCGCAAGCTGTGCGTGACCGGGCGTTCGCTCGACCGGATCATCAAGGTGGCGCGTGCGACGGGCTATCTGAAGGATTTCCCCGACACGATCAGCCCCGACGAAGCGATGCGCCTGCCCAAGAACAAGGTGCTGATCATTGCCACCGGCGGCCAGGGTGAAGAGCGCGCGGCGCTGGCGCGTGTCGCCAATGGCCAGCACACGATCACGCTCGAGGCCGACGACACGGTGATCTTCTCGTCGAAGCAGATTCCGGGCAACGAGGTCCAGATCGGTCGCATCCAGAACACGCTGGCGGCCAAGGGCATCCGCATGATCACCGAGCGTCAGGCGCACGTCCATGTGTCGGGCCATCCGGGTCAGCCGGAACTCGCGCAGATGTACGACTGGCTCCGGCCTGACGTGCTGGTGCCGACGCACGGCGAGATGCGTCACATGATGGAGCATGCGCGCTTTGGGCTCGAGCAGGGCATTCCGCGCGCTATCGTGCAGAGCAACGGCGACATCATTCGTCTGGCGCCCAAGGGCCCGGCGAAGATCGGCAATGCGACGGTCGGGCGTCTGGTGCTCGACGGTGATGTGATCCTGCCGGCGGATGGCGCGACGCTGAGCGAGCGGCGCAAGCTGGCGATCAACGGCCAGATTTCGGTTGGTGTCGCGCTCGGCAAGGACGGCCGGATGGTCGGCCAGCCTCAGGTTCGCGTGCAGGGCGTGCCGGTCGAGGAAGACCGCGCGGCGTTCATCGCCGATGCGGTCCAGGCGGCCGCGGACACGGTACGCGGTGGCAAGCGCGAGAGCGAGAAGATGCGCGAGCAGATCCGTCTCGCGGTGCGCAAGGTCGCCAAGCGCTGGACCGGCAAGCAGCCGATCGTCGATGTCCTGCTGATCGAGGGCTGATCCGATGCGCTGGACCTCGGCACTCGCGATCTACGTCCTGTTCTGGTCGTTCTCGGTGTTCCTGGTCCTGCCATTTGGCGTGAAGACCACGCGTGAGGTCGGGGGCGAACACGTCCCTGGCCAAGCCGAGAGCGCCCCGCACGAGTTTCGCTCGGGGCGGACGGCGTGGCGGGTGACTGTCGTAGCGACGGTGTTGTTCGTGCTGTTCCAGCTGAACTATTCGTACGGGTGGATCACGCCGCAGACGGTCGATTTGTTCGACCGCGGCAACATGGTCACGCGCTGAGGGGCGACTCCGCGATCCTCCCCCGCCAGGGGGAGGTGGCTGGCCCTTGCCAGACGGAGGGGGAGGAAGCGCAAACCATCGTTCCGTGTCCTCCCCCTCCGTCACCTTCGGTGCCACCTCCCCCTTGCGGGGGAGGATTGTAACTGGGCCGTTACGCCGGCGACGCGGCTGAGCCTGCCAGTAAGCCGCCATCGATATTGATCTCCGTCCCCGTAATGTACGTCGCCTCGTCCGACGCGAGCATCACGGCGATCGCGGCAACCTCGTCCGGCATTCCGAACCGTTTCAACGGCGTATCGGCCACCAGCGCCGCGATCCGCGCCTGGCGGTCCGGCCCATCCCCGAGCATCGGCTCCCAGATCGGAGTCAGGATTGCCGCGGGATGCACCGAGTTGCAGCGGATCTTCCACCCCTGTTGCGCGCAATACAGCGCGACCGTCTTGCTGTGGTTGCAGATCGCCGCCTTTGACGAGGCATAGGCCGCGGCGAGGGGGATGCCGACCAGCCCGGATCGCGACGAGATGTTGATGATCGAGCCCGAGCCCGCGGCTTTCATTGCACCGATCGCATAGCGGCAGCCGAGAAACGTACCGTCGAGGTTGACCGCATGAATCGCGCGCCAGTCCGACAAGGTCGCATGCTCGGGATCGTGCGCGACCATGCCGTGCTCGAAACCCGTCACGCCCGCGTTGTTTACGACGACGTCAGCCACCGGAACGACCGCCGCCAGACGCTGCCAATCCGCTTCTTCGCGGACGTCGAGCTTTTCGAACCGGCAGCCGATGGCCGCCGCAGTCTCGGCGCCGGCGGTTTCGTCGATATCGGTGAGGATGACGATCGCGCCCTCGGCATGGAAGCGCTCGGCAATCGCGCGGCCAATACCGCGCGCGGCGCCGGTGACGACGCAAATCTTGGTGTTCAGTCTGGGCATACGTGTCTCGAAATATGAGTCCGATCGGCGGATCACTCCGCTGGCGAGGGCCGCGTCAGCGGTGACGCTGGATCATTTTGGATACTCCTTTGGGGTCCTGAACATGGACCAATATTTGGTGGGAAAACCAACGCAACGCAACGCCACTCACCCCGTCATGCCGGGCTCGTTCCGGCATCCACGGTTCCGCATAGCCGGTAGTTCCGCATAGCCGGTAGTCGCGAGTATGCGGAGCGGTGGGCCCCGGAACTCGTCCGGGGTGACGGAGCGGTTTTGACGCTGCTACGTCCAAATCGACGAAGCCGTTCGTTCAGCGCAGGCGTTCGATTGCCTGTGCCAGTGCCACGTATAGCTTGCCCATGTCGGACGACAGCAACGTCACCCCGAGCGGTGAGCCGTCGCGTTGCGTCAGGATCGTGCGGAGCATTGCTTCGAAGTCGTGGATGTAGCGGTTGACCATCTCGCGGAAGGTCTCGTCCTCGTCGTACAGCCCGGCGATCTCGCGGACTTCGCTGGCGTCGAGGATGCGGACCGCGCGACGCGTGAAGACGCCACGGTCGCCTTTCAGGTACGCGCCCCAAGCACTGTCGGAGATTTCAGGTGCGATCGCCTTGGTAATGTCGATCGAGGCGGAGTTGAGCGATTCGATCAGTAGCGAGACCCGGCGCGCGAAGGTGTCCTGGTCGGCATCGTCGCGCTCGGTGCGCGCCTCTTGAAGCCGCGTTTCGACGATCGCGGTCTGGTCGACGATCGCCTGGACTTCGCGCGCCAGGCGTTCGGTCGCGCCGGTGGCGGCGTCGACCGCGGCGCCCGTGGCGTCGGTGAGCGCCTTGACCTGGCGTTCGACGGTGTCGTTGGTCGCGCGGCGCATGGCGTCGGCGCTGGCGGCTTCGAGTGCGGCTGCAGCCTCGGGTATGACCTTCGACAGCGTCTCGCGCGCCTTGTCGGCGGCGACGGCGGCGGTCTCGCGGACGCGGTGGAGCGCTTCGATCAACTGCGGTGCGGCGTCTTCGGCGAAATGCTGAGTCCGGCCAATCGCCTCGTCGACCATATGACCAAGCGCATCGGCCTTCGCGCGGCCGGTGTTGAGCGTGTTGAGCAGGTCCGTCGAAAGCGTGTCGAGAACCTGACGCTGTTCGCCGATTACGCCTGCGATCGCCTCGATCGCGTCGTGCGTGCTCTCCGCGGCGGTGACGAGCGCGAGCAGTTCGGGGCGCGCCAAGACGACGATGCTCTTGCTGGCGAGCACCTGCGTATCGAGGCGGCCCAGTGCTTCGGGCATCGTCTCGTCGATCTCGCGCGCGGCGGCATCGAGTGCGACGAGCAGCGTCTCGGTCGTCGCAATCGTCCGGTGCGCCATATCGTCGCCGGCTCGCAACGCCTCGGTCATCGCGTCGGCAGAGCCGCCGAGCGCGCTGATCGATGCCGCGAGGTCCTGCGTGCGCTCGGTGCCGTGGCGATGGAGCAATTCGATCCGCGATTCGACTTCGCCGAGCCCGGTGTGGAGGTCGTCGACTATCCGATCGCCGGCGCTGCGTTGCAGGTCGAGGCGGATCGCGACGCGTTCGATCGCGTCCTCGACACTGGCGATCCGCTTGGCGAGCGCTTCGGCGCTGTCGCGGGCGGCGCTGTCGAGTGCGGCCTGGTTTGCGCCAACCATTGCCAGCATCGCGTCACCCTGCGCGGCGATGCCAAGGCGCGAGTGATCGACGGCATCGGCGGTGCGGTTGAGCAGCGCGTCGACTGCGGCGGACATGCCGTCGGTGACCGATTCGAGATGCGCGCCGGCGGTCTGGCTCGTCGCCTCCATGCGGACGATATGCGCGGCGAGACGCTGTGCGGCGCCGCTGGCCATCGCGTCGGCGTCGCGGCCGCGTTCGGCGAGTGCTACGATCTGCGCGTCGAGCGCTGCGGCGTGTTCGCTAGCAGACAGCCCGGTGCGTTCGAGGCGCTTGGCGACGTCGTCGATATCCGCCTGCGCGCGGGGGAGGGTGGCGATCAGGACGCCGAGGCTGGTCTGCGCGCCGGCCGTCGAGGTCGCGAGATTGCGCGCGTGCGCGGCGGCCTGGTCGATTTCGGAGACCATGCCGCGGCCGATCGCTGCGAGTTGCTCGGTCGCGCCACCGCCCATCGCCATCAACGCGTTCAATTGTTCGGCGAGGTGCTGGCGGTTGGCGTCGATCGTGTTCGACAGTGCGGCGACGGTGCGTTCCAAGCTGGCCGCCTCGTCGCGCATCGCCTGCGCGGTGATGCCGAACCGGTGCGCCTCGCTACGGCTGGTGCGCATCGCGAGCAGCCAGACGATGCCGATCAGCGCCGGGACGACGCAGAGCGCGGCGATGAACTGGACTAAGGCAACCGGCTCGATGGTTGCGAGCGAACCGCGCGCGAGCCACAGCATCGCCGCCAGCCAGACGACCACGACGGCGACCGCGATACCCACGTAAAGGCGTCCGCGATCGGGCGCAGGCTCTTGATAAACCTCGTCGAAGCCCGTTTCTGTGACGGTGTCGGACATGTTTTCTATCACCGGATCCATCACGATATCCGCACGAATGGGATGGGCATTGCCTGCCGACGCGCGAAACCCGATCATTGACGAACCCCCGTTCATGAACTGCGGAAGTATCATGAATTGCGGCGGGACAAAACGCATGATGCGATCCTCGCGCGTTCATCCGTCCGGTAAGCAGGGCGGCACGGCTTACGATCCGGCGACCATAAGGTTAGGTACCGTACGACGTGCGGTTTCGTGCCTGCAACGCCGAACCGAGCCTTGGCGCAGGGCAGTTCGGCCGAACGCGGGCTTTGCAGGACGGCGCGTACCGCCTAACAGCCTGCGATGCTTGCCGGCCTATTATTTGCAATTCATGACGCCGACGATCGCCCCGATCGTCTTGCTGCGACCCTGCCCTTCAGCGGCGTGACGCTGATCGAGTACCAGGCGCGGTTGCTGATCGCCGCGGGCGTTTCGCAGATCATCATCGTGGTCGCGCGCATGACCCCCGAGTTGCTCGGGGCGATCAACCGCATCGGACGACGCGGCGTGAGCGTCGATACGGTACGATCCGCAATGGAAGCTGGCGAGAAACTTCACCCGCTGGCACCGGTGCTCATGCTCGGCGACGGGCTCGTCACCACCGACGCGATCGTCAAGGCGATGGCGGTCGAAGATGGCGACTGCCTGCTCGTCGTCCCCGAGAGCGACGCAGGGCCGGGGTTCGAGCGTGTCGGCGGGCAAATGGCGTGGGCCGGCGTCGCCCGGCTGAGTTCGAGCCGGATCGCCGAAGTCGCGGGCCTGCCGCAGGATTACGATCTCCAGTCGTCGCTGTTGCGGTTCGCAGTGCAGTCGCGCGCGACACACGTGCTGTTGCCGACCGATGCGGTGCGCGGTGGGCACGGGATCGAGCGTCAGGCGCGGACGCTGGAAGAGCGCGGGCGCGCGGTGCTCATGACGATCGTGTCGGGCCGGCGCGGCTGGTTCGACCGCTTCGTTCTCGCACCGATCGCGCGGCTCGCATTGCCGCTGCTGGTCGATCGTGGTGCGGCAGGCACGACCGTTGGAGCCGCCGGCGCGGCGCTGGGCGTCGCCGGATTGGTGACGATCGGCTTCGGGCTGCCGTCGATCGGCCCGGTATTGTCCCTCGTCGGATGCATAGCCCTGGCACTGGGCTCGGTGCTCAGCGGACTTCGCGACGATGCGTCGATGGCCCATGGGCAGACCCTCGCGATCGGCGGCGTCGCTGCGGCATCGATCCTGGTCTTCGCGTTTTTCGTCAGTGGCTATGCGGGGAACAACACCGCATTGGCGATCGGTACCGCGCTCGTCGCGATCGGCGCGCTGGCCGAACGCGCCATCCTCGAACGCGAACGGCAGATGTGGTGGGGAAGTCCGGCAGCCTATCTGTTGGTCGTCGCGCTGTTCGCGATCTTGGGGTTCCCGGTGTTCGGGCTCGGCCTGACCGCGGTGTATGCCACCGCGACGCTGGCCGTCGTCATCGAGCGTCTTCGCCGAACGCCTTAGGCGGACCTTAACGTCCGGAGGCTAAGCACGGGATCATGTCGGTCGGTCCAGACCCAGTGCGTGACGTCGTGTCGCCCTATGATCCCGTTGCGCGAGCGGAGGATGCACGCCTGCGCGCGGACGCGCGGCTGACCGGAACGATCGCGGATTTCTTTCTCGATGCCGATGCACGGCTCGACGATCGGACGAGGCTGATGCTCGCGCAAGTGCTCGGCGCGATCGTCGGGGCGATCGAGTGGGACATCCGCCGACATGCCGCACGACTGCTCGCGGGCGGTGGCGCGACGCAGGCCGGCGAGGCGATGTTGAAGGCCGGGGCGGGGGGCGTTCTCGATCGTCTCACGCGTGCGGGGCTGCTCCGCGATGAAGAATTGATGGACGAACTGATCGCGCGCGTGCGGCATGACCTGATCGCCGCGTCGTTGCCGGTCGAGGTCGCCGAACCCGACGAAGCGAGCTTGCTGGTACGGCTGGCGGGCGTGCCGGACAGCGTGGTGGCGTCGGCAGCGTCTGCATTGCTGGCTGCGGAAAGCCGGCGGCGGGTGGCGAACGAGCAGGGATCGGTCGGCGGCAGCGAGTTGCCCGCCGAACTGCATCATCGGCTGGTCTGGTGGGTGGCGGCGGCTGTCCGCGATGGCTTGAAGTCCGTCACGCGCGAAAGCGACCGGGCGATCACCGATGCGGCACAGCGTAGTCTCGCCGCGCATGACGAGGGCGAGCGGCCCGATGCGGTGGCGACGCGGCTCGCCGGTGCGCTCGATGCGCGACCGAACGAATTGCCTGCGGTGCTGGTCGAGTCGATCGGCGACCGGCGGCTGTCGTTGTTCGTCGCAGTGCTGGCGCATGCGATCGGCATCGCGTTCGATCAGGCGCGGGCCATCACGCTCGATCCGGAGGGCGATCGGCTGTGGCTGGCGTTGCGCGCGATCGATCTCGATCGGCCGACGATCGCACGGATCGGGCTGGCGCTGTCGGAGGCGGATCCGCGGCGGGATATCGAGGCGTTTGCGGATGCGCTCGACGCGATCGTGTCGGTCGGGGTCGAGGATGCACGTGCGTCGCTCGCGCCGCTCGCGTTGAACCGCGATTTTCGGATGGCGTTGCGCGCTCTGGCGCGTACGGATCGGCGATGAGCGTGTTCGACCCTTCGATCGAAAGTCCGATTGCGCACGCGATCGTGGCGCCCGACGGTTCGCTGTCGTTTGCGGACCCGGCGCTGGTTGCGCTCAACCAGCGGGCGGGCGGGATGCGCGGTGCGCCACTCGCGGTGCCGCAGCTTGCGACGATCGCTCGGTTGGCGCGTCGGCTGGGGATCGTCGTGTCGCGCGGCGTGGTCGTCGCGGACGACGAAACGGATGTGGACCTCTGGGTGCGGGCTCAACCGGATGGTGAGAACGTACGGCTGACGGTGAGCGGCTGGCGCGAGATCGCGGCGTGGCGGCCGGCGCGACCGTCGCCGGATACGCAGGACGATTTCCACGGCAGCGACACGGATTGGCGGTGGGAGACGGATTCCGCGCTGCGGCTGACGTTCGTTACGCTCGATGCAGGGCCGAAGCACGGGTTCGACGCCTTCGCGCTGCTCGGCCAACCGCTGACGGCGATGTTTTCGCTGGATGCCGGTGCGGATGGGGCTTTGCCAATCCTCGATTCTCTCGCCCGGCGACGCCCGATGACGGCGCAGCCCGCGCGGCTGCGGAGTTCCGGACGGGCGGTGACGTTGACGGCCAATGTTCGACACGATGCGGCGGGCGACTTTGCGGGGTTCGTTGGCGCTGCACGCATGGTACTCGAAGACGCGCCGGCCCCTGCTGCCTCGACCGAGACACTGTCGCCGACCTTTACGAGCGGACTCGACAAGGCATTACGAGTTCCGCTCGCGCGGATCGTTGCCAACGCCGACAGTATCAATGCGCAGGCGGATGGCCCGGTGCAGGGCGATTATGCGGATTACGCCGCGGATATCGCCAGTGCCGGACGGCATCTGCTCGAACTGGTCGATGACCTCGTCGATCTCCAGGCGGTCGAGCGGCCAGATTTCACGCTGGTACCCGAGCCGATCGACCTTGCCGATGTGGCGCGACGGGCGGCTGGGCTGTTGTCGGTGCGCGCGGCGAACGCAGGCGTCACCATCACGCGCCCGGCGCTGGACGTGCGTGTTCCGGCGCTCGGCGATTTCCGTCGCGTGTTGCAGGTTCTTGTCAATCTCGTCGGCAACGCGGTGCGCTACTCGCCACGCGGGGCGCAGGTGATCGTCACGGTGACGCGGACACAGACCCACGCAGTCGTCGTGGTCGCGGACAAGGGCAAGGGAGTCGCGCCCGAGGATCAGGTGCGGATCTTCGAGAAGTTCGAGCGGGTCGATCCGTCTGAGGCCGGCGGCAACGGGCTAGGCCTATACATCGCACGGCGTCTCGCGCGGGCGATGCAGGGGGATCTCACGGTCGAGAGCGCGCCCGGCGAAGGCGCGCGGTTCGTGCTGACCTTACCGACGGATCCGGCGCGCCACTAATATCAGCGCGAGGCCGAACGCGGCGAGGAATGCGCCGCGATCCGCCCATGGCCGCTGGTCGAGCATGAAGCTCGACCGCGGCCAGTGGACGTAGCCGAGCCCCTGACCGATCCAGAGCAGACCCATCAGCGCGCAGAGCACGCCGACGACCATCAGGATCGGCCGGAGCGTCTTCATCAGCGTGACGCCATCGGGACGTAGTCACGCGCGGTCGGGCCGCTGTAGAGCTGGCGCGGACGGCCGATCTTCTGGTCGGGATCGGTGATCATCTCGTTCCACTGCGCGACCCAGCCGACAGTGCGGGCGAGCGCGAAGAGGACGGTGAACATCGAGGTCGGGAAGCCGATCGCCGACAGGATCACGCCCGAGTAGAAATCGACGTTCGGGAAGAGCTTCTTCTCGATGAAGTACGGATCGCTGAGCGCCAGACGCTCGAGCTCGATCGCGACGTCGAACACGGGGTCGGTGACGCCCAGCTCGCCGAGCACTTCCTTGACGGTCGTCTGCATCACGGCCGCGCGTGGATCGTAGTTCTTGTAGACGCGGTGACCGAAGCCCATCAGGCGGAACGGATCGTTCTTGTCCTTCGCGCGGGCGATGTACTCGGGGATGCGGTCGACGGTGCCGATCTCATGCAGCATGTTGAGCGCAGCTTCGTTCGCGCCGCCATGCGCGGGGCCCCACAGGCAGGCGATGCCGGCCGCGATGCACGCGAACGGGTTGGCGCCCGACGAGCCGGCGAGACGGACGGTCGAGGTCGACGCGTTCTGCTCGTGATCGGCGTGGAGGATGAAGATGCGGTCCATCGCCTTTTCGACGATCGGGTTCACGACGTACTTCTCGGCCGGTACGCCGAACGTCATCTTGAGGAAATTGCCGGTGTAGCTCAGCGTGTTGTCCGGATAGACGAACGGCTGGCCGACGCTGTACTTGTACGCCATCGCGGCGATCGTCGGCATCTTGGCGATTAGGCGATGCGACGCGATGACGCGCTGCGCCGGATCGTGGATGTCGGTCGAATCGTGGTAGAACGCCGACAGCGCGCCGACGACGCCGCACAGGATCGCCATCGGATGCGCATCGCGGCGGAAGCCACGGAAGAACTGCGCGAGCTGCTCGTGCACCATCGTGTGGCGCGTGATCGTGTTGGAGAAGTTCGCCAGCTCGTCTTCGCTCGGTAGTTCGCCGTTGAGGAGCAGATAGGCGACTTCCATGAAGTTCGACTGTTCGGCCAGCTCGCCGATCGTGTAGCCGCGGTGCAGCAGCGTGCCCGCGTCACCGTCGATATAGGTCAGCTTCGACTGGCACGACGCCGTCGACGTGAAGCCCGGATCATAGGTGAAATTGTCCGTCTGCGCGTACAGCTTGCGGATATCGATGACATCGGGTCCGACCGTACCGGACATCACCGGATACTCGAAATCCTTGCCGTCGACCTTGAGGGTTGCGGTCTCGCTCATGCTTGTATCCTTCCTCGAAATCTTATCAGCTAGCCATCCGGTCGGCGATCCGTCCCAGGCTCTCGTCGCGCCCGAGCAGGTCGAGCACATCGAAGATCCCCGGCGACGTCTTGCGTCCCGTCAGCGCGGCGCGAAGCGGCTGTGCGACCTGGCCGAGCTTGACGCCCCGCGCTTCGGCCACGCGCCGTACCGCGCCTTCGAGCGCTTCCGTATCC